>Ga0209178_1000336_pt1 | contig 13378 bp, 11 predicted proteins | sample GAAS200_FD_187521 | JGI IMG/M metagenome (GOLD analysis project Ga0209178, IMG submission 187521) | Agricultural soil microbial communities from Georgia to study Nitrogen management - GA AS200 (SPAdes) (version 2) | ecosystem: Environmental > Terrestrial > Soil > Agricultural land | place: USA... | reverse complement strand
GCAGAAGTTATGAGGTAACATGGATAATACAAGACAAAAAATATGTTCGCAGGGTGCTTGATTATGGTTTTATGTAAATAATTTTTTTGAAAAGATATTCCACTGTCAAAAAAATTGAATGATTTTTTTTAAATAAGTTTTATTATGAACAGATTCATACGCGCATTAATAGCAGCATGGGGTGCAAAAAAAGTTGGCGGAGGTTGCCTGACTACTATTGTTGTTTTCTTTATCATTTATTATGCCCTTGGCACCTGCAATCATCCGGCCCATACTTCTTTTCAAAAAAAGAATGTTGAGGCAATGCCGTTGCATCAAACCACCCTAAACATAATGAGGCAAAGCGCTCAATGCATTTCGCTTTATATATAATACTGCACAGCCTTTAATAATTCTGTTTGCATAAATCAAATTCCTTTTTTTGGGAAAGATTAAATTAATGGAGCGTATTTGAAATTAAAAGAAAGGCCGGAATAAATTAGTTACTCTGTTCTTTTTAAACTTTGAACCATTTGTTTTGGTATCAAACAAATCCCTTAATTCATATACGGTGCCTGCATTTGTCCAGATGGTTAGCGCTGCATGCCATACAAGCGTATCTTTTGTAACGAACCTGGATCTTAATTGATCTATCGTAAAGGGTCCCGATTCAAGCTCTCCTTCTTTAATAAAAAATGTAATCATAGCATTAGCCTTATGCAAGATATTTTCTGGAAAACGAATTTATGCGTGAAATTATTTTTTGATCAATATAATTTTACTGTCAGAAAGAGTAACACAGTACCAATTGCGTGCATGACGCCTGAAATTTTGAAACACTTTCTGTGCTATCTTTACGTCATTAAAACCATATACCATGAATGTAAAACTATTGACCATGAGTTTAGCAATAAGTTCAATCGCATTCACCTCCTGTAACGAAGGCAGTTCTTCATCATCTGCTGTTGCTTCAAAAGATTCCGGCAACGTATCATCTCCTGCCATCAAAGAAACAGCGATTACTTATACCATAGACGGCAACACTTATAATGGCTATGTATATTTTGATTCGAGTAATGCCAATAAACGTCCTGGTATAATCGTAGTGCCCGAATGGTGGGGGCTTAATGATTATCCAAAATATCGTGCAAAGAAATTAGCAGAGTTAGGTTATATAGCCATAGCAGCAGATATGTATGGTAATGGAAAAATTGGTGCTGATCCAAAAGCGGCGGGGGAACTGGCAACGCCATTTTATAAAGATCCCACGCTTGCCATAAAAAGATTGAATGCTGCTATTAATGAATTAAAAACTTTTCCCGAAACTGATACTTCTAAAATGGCGGCAATCGGTTATTGTTTTGGCGGGTATGTGGTATTAAATGCTGCAAAACAAGGAGCCGATTTGAAAGGTGTCGTCAGTTTTCATGGCGATCTTTCGGGTGTGGTGCCTGATAAAAAATTAGTAAAAGCAAAAATCCTGGTTTGCCATGGCGATTCCGACAGCTTTGTGAACCCTGAAGTGCCCGGTTTTAAAAAGGCAATGGATTCTGCGGGTGTAGAATATATCTTTAAGTCTTATCCCAATGCTACACATGCATTCACTAATCCCGCATCTGATGAAAACGCAAAAAATTTTGGAATGCCCATACGCTATAATGCGGCGGCTGATACAGCATCATGGAACGATATGAAAGAATTTTTTAATAAAATCTTTTAGGTAAATTACAAGGGCTATCGTATTTTTTCGATAGTAAACTGCTCTTTATAAGAGAGTTAAAAGTTATGCACATTCAAAAAATTTAAGAATAAAGACTTGTAATAATTAAACGGGGGTATTACTTTTACATTCAGCTACTGCTCCTCTTTACCCCCATCCTCTGAAATTCTGGTATATCAATTGCTCTTATGTAATTTGCATATCTTTTGGTAAATGAAAATCCCAATTTCCGTTGAACCTCCACAAATTGAATTTCGGGTTTATCAGCATAAGAATCCGATACATTGAATAACCGACGAAGGGTGTTGAAATACTTCCTTTCCCAAGAATCCTTAAAAAACAATTATTGTTAACCGGTAATCTAACTTACCTCAAAATGTTTTTTATGGAAAATTATTACAAGTCGTACATCAAAGTTGTTCAGAATACAACTTTTTATTTTGTAAAAAAATACATCACTTTTCCTGAATATAAAGATGTACCGGAAATATTGGAAAGCTATGGCATGCATCCAAACTTTGAGCGTGCATGCGATATAGCAGGAGTTCAGGATGCGGAAATCCGTAAACATTTGTTGGAAGATATACAGAGTGATGAAAGCTCTGCAAAAATTATTCACATGAATGTATCAAAAGGATTGACGGCTGCTCAATAAACAACTATAATGATTTTTCTCTATTGCTGACCTTTCGTTTTGCACCCACAAGAAGCATGCATTTTACGGCATGCTTTTTTTATTAACGATAAAAGATTTTACGGTTAAATATTTTCTCAACTAAAGATTAACTTTCTACGACAAAGCAAGACAGCTTATTAAACCCTCTGATGTTTTTTTAGTCAGATTGCTATTATGCGCCTACATTCACTGCGCAGGTAAATATTTTATTCATGCCTCTTTCGGTTAATCAATTAAGAAACCAGCATCTCATGTGGAGGGCTGCATTTGGCCCGATGCCTCAAAATGTAAATGAACTATCCGTAATTTCCAGCAAACAACTGTATCATTATTTAGAAAAAAGATCATCCCGCAAGCCTGATGAATTTAATGTAGCCACCAACTTGTTTAATGGACTGGTTAAAGGAATAGAGGATGTGGGCATGATGCAAAAGCTTACACAGGATCAAAAGAAAATGCTGCGCAAACAATCAGTAGATGATTTAAAAAACCTGAACCTTTTATGGCTCGATAGCATGATTAACAGCGAGGATCAGCTACGGGAAAAGATGAGCCTTTTTTGGCATGGCCATTTTGCGTGCAGGGTTATTAATATTTATTTTCAACAGCAATTAATAAATACTATCCGTCAAAATGCTTTGGGAAATTTCGGCGAGTTACTTCGCGACGTAAGTAAAAGCCCTTCGATGCTTTCTTTTTTAAATAATCAACAAAATAAGAAACAACACCCGAATGAAAATTTTGCACGCGAAGTGATGGAACTTTTTACGATGGGGCGGGGGAATTATACAGAAGATGATGTGAAAGAAGGCGCAAGAGCCTTTACCGGATGGGGTTTCAGCCTGCACGGAGAATTTGTAAACCGTCCGTTTGCACATGACGATGGCAATAAAACTTTTCTTGGTAAAACGGGAAACTTTGATGGAGATGATATCATCTCTATCCTGCTTGAACAGGAACAAACCGCAAAATTTATCACGCAAAAAATTTATAAATTTTTTGTAAACGATACTATTGATAGTGAAAAAATAAACTGGCTTGCAAAACGATTTTATGAAAGTAATTATGACATTCAGAAATTAATGAGCGATATTTTTTTGAGCGATTGGTTTTATGATGAAAAAAATATAGGCATTCATATAAAATCCCCCATTGAATTAATTGCAGGCATCCGGAGGTTTCTTCCAATGGAATTGGATAAGCCTGAAGTGCAATTATTATTTCAGCATGTATTGGGGCAGGTTTTATTTTATCCGCCCAATGTGGCAGGATGGCCCGGTGGAAAAAACTGGATTGACAGCAGTGCATTAATGTTTCGGCTAGGTATTCCGCAAATTCTTGCTAATGCCGACAACTTTGTGATAAGGCCAAAAGATGATGATGATACCATGATGGGCATGGAAGGAGTTGATAAAATGGAAAGGCCACGGCAGGTAAATTCTGTGGTAGATTGGGATAGCGTTTTGAAAGTGTTTGATAGTGAAGAAAAAGAAAACCTGTTGGAAAAGATTAGCAGTATAGTATTACAGACAAAAGATAAAATTGATTCCGCAGTTATTGATAAATATGCGGGCAAGCAAACAAGGGAAATGTATATTCAAACAATGATTGTAGAACTGATGAGTACGCCGGAGTACCAGTTGTGTTGATGTTTTATAAACAAAAGATAAAGTTTAATATTCTTATCATGCTATTAAAAAGAAAAGAATTTTTACAAATAGGTTCGCTGGCAACAGCATCATTGTTCGTGCCCAAATTTTTGAAAGCCTTTGAACAAAAAAGCATAGTGCCTCCGGGCAACAAAATTCTTGTAGTGTTGCAAATGAGTGGTGGTAATGACGGCCTCAATACCGTGATTCCGGTGAGAAATGATATTTATTATAAATCGCGGCCACATCTTGGCATTGAAAAGGACAAGGCATTGCTGCTTACAGATGAAGTAGGTATTAATCCTGCATTGCCTGCGTTTAAGCAATTATTTGATGAAGGAGGACTCAGCATCATGAATGGAGTAGGTTATCCCAATCCCGATCGTTCGCATTTTAGAAGCATGGATATATGGCAGAGTGCAAGTGATAGCAATAAATATGTATATACCGGCTGGCTGGGAAGATACCTGGATGCACAATGCGACGGCTGCGGAAAACCAACCCAGGCGCTGGAAGTGGACGATATTTTGAGCCTTGCATTAAAAGGAGAAAACAATAAAGGTATTGCGGTAAAAGACCCCGCAAGATTATACAATACAAGTAATGAAAAATATTTCAGGGAAATAAATGCAGTGCATCATCCCGAAGAAGAAACCGTAGATTATTTGTACAAAATGCTCAGCGAAACATTAAGCAGTGCCGACTATATTTTTCAGCAAAGCAAGTTGCATCCGTCTTCGCAAATGTATCCTGCAACGGGGCTGGGCAAAAATTTAAAAACAATCGCATCGCTCATCATGAGCGATATTAATACACAAGTGTATTATGTAAGCATTGGAAGTTTTGATACACATGTAAATCAGGATAACCAACAAAAAAGATTGTTTACCGAAATGAATGATGCCGTAAATGCATTTATAAATGATCTTAAAAATAATAATCGTTTTCAGGATGTACTGATCATGACGTTTAGTGAATTTGGCAGGCGCGTAGCCCAAAACGCCAGTGGTGGCACCGATCACGGTACTGCCAACAGCATGTTTTTAATAAGCGGCGGCCTGCAGCAGAAAGGATTACTGAATGCAATGCCCAACCTTGCTGATTTAGACCAGGGCGATTTAAAATACAGTGTAGATTTTAAAAATGTATATGCTACCATCTTACGGCAATGGCTACACGCAGATGATGTATCTATTCTTGGCAAGCAATATGAACTTATGAATTTTGTGTGATGATTAGTAGAGACGATAGTTGTTTAGTAACCGAATTGCTGATTGTATCTTTTGCAATTATATCGTCAATCATTTCCTTAACAATTTTAGAAATACTCACTTTTTTTCTTTAGCCCTTCTGTAATTTTTTTACAGTCTCATCTTTGAGGTTTAAAGTTAATTTACCTTTCATTTTTATAAAATTATAAATCAAAACTTATAAACTAAGCTTAGCTAATCAAATCTTTTTCAGTTATAATTATTCATCCATCTCTGCAGCTTTTACCACCACTTCATTCAGCTTTTTGGTTAATGGAAGCAATAAGAAGAAAGCAATAATTGCCGCTACTGCGCTGATGGTAAAAAAGATTGCTTTATTATCAAACTTATCCCAGAAGCCGGCAAGTATTCCTGATATTTTTCCACCAAGAGAAGTGGTAATAAACCATCCGCCCATCATCAATGCAGTGAATCGTCGCGGTGACACTTTTGAAGTAAGAGACAATCCAACGGGGCTTACAAATAATTCGCTCACGGTAAAAACACCATAGCTCGAAAATATCCACCAGCTTGAAACTTTGTTTACATAAATATTAGTGGATAAACATGCAGCAATCATTACTACGGACGACATGCCGGCTATTAATGTGCCCCATGCAAACTTGCTTGGCGTTGACATTTCATTACCTCTTGCTTTTAAGAAACCAAAGAATGCAACAACAATAGGCGTTAAAACGATTATCCAAAATGGATTGATGGATTGATAAATTTCTGTTGATATTAATTTTAAATCTTGCCCATCGGGTGGATACTTGTTCTTTTGTAAATTCTGAAAATACAAATCAGTGCCTTGTTTTGTTATCACTTTTCCATTGGCATCATTCTTTGCCCGGAATTGATTATCCACTACTGGTACTTCGGTAGGTTTTGTGTTTACTTTTTCCAAAAAATGGAAGGGCTTCAAAAGTGGCTGCACTGCCTTTGGTGCTTCGCGGTCGGTATAGGTTTGCGCCCATATAGTTAATGCGGTAGAGTTTTGATTGTAAATATTCCAGAAGATAATTGAAACACCAAATAAAACTAATAAAGTGCCAATACGCTTTTTTTCAAATCCCTTTGCACGATACCATAAGTTGAAATAAAAATAAATAACCGGGATGGAAGCAAAGATGAAAGCATCATTTGAATCGGACCCCAAAATATTTCCGGGGATAAACCAGCCGATTATCCCGGCAATAATTGCCGGCACAAAAACCTTTGCTACAATTTGAGAAATGGGCATGTCATCCGGCTGTACCGGTTTTTTTATATCCGCATATTTTACATGCTTCAATCCAAATGCAAGCCATATCATGCTTGCCACCATTCCAAAACCTGCGGCAGAAAATGCCCAACCCCAGGTATAATTGTTTCTTAAATAGGCAGCAACAAAGTTGCAAACAAAAGCGCCAATGTTTATGCCCATATAAAAAATATTATAGGCTACATCCTTCTTAGGTTTCAGGTCAGGCCGGTTATAAATATTACCTAATAATGTGCTGATGTTCGGTTTAAAAAATCCATTGCCGATAATGGCCGAAGTCAATCCTAAATACATAACAAGATTGCTTCCGTTGAGTGCAATTAAAAAATACCCGAGCGCTAATAAACAACCGCCGAGAAAAATTGATTTGGTATATCCTAAATACCTGTCGGCAACCAAGCCGCCAATAAATGGAGTTAAATAAATTAATGCTACATAAGTGCCCACAATGCTTACGGCTGCTACATTATCCAATCCTCTTCCGCCATGGCCGACAGTGTCGGTTAAATACAATAAAAAAATTCCGACCATTAAATAATATCCGAATCGTTCCCACATTTCTGTAAAAAACAAAACATATAAACCTCGCGGATGTTTCCCGATTTGTGATTCGGATGGAGTGGCGCTTTGTTGCATAAGTAAATGTTTCGGTGTTGAAATAAAATGTGCAGTGTATTATTTCGTAAAATACAGATAAATTTTAAATACAAATTTATTTTTTGCAAATTATATGAATCAATATTAAATATATTAGAAACGTAATTGACTTAATTACTTAATGCCTAAATTGCGGCTCTTAATTTTTGATTCTAAACTCCCGCTAACTTGAAGATTCTTATTCTCGGCGCCGACGGCAGAGCACATGCTTACAGTTGGAAGATTAGTCAAAGTACACTTTGCGGTCAGCTATACATTGCACCCGGCAATGCAGGCACAGCGCAGCTTGGCGAAAACGTGGATATAAACATCAATGATTTTGCAGCGTTGAAAAAATTTTGCCTCGACCATAAAATTGATATGGTGCTGGTAGGTCCCGAAGAACCATTGGTAAATGGTATTTACGATTTTTTTAAAAATGACAGCAAGCTAAAACATATTGTTATTAACGGGCCATCACTTGCAGGAGCAAAGCTGGAAGGAAGCAAAGCTTTTGCAAAAGCGTTCATGAAAAAATATAACATTCCTACGGCAGATTATGGCGAGTTTGATGTTACCAATTATGAACAGGGATTGGATTATATAAAAAATCATCAACTGCCAATAGTATTAAAGGCAGACGGACTTGCGGCAGGCAAAGGTGTTATCATTTGCCATAATGGAGTGGAAGCGCTCAGCGAATATGAATTGATGATTCAACAATCAAAATTCGGAGAGGCGGGTAAAAAAGTGGTGGTAGAAGAATTTTTAAATGGAATTGAGTTAAGTGTTTTTGTGCTGACCGACGGAGTTAATTATGTTCTTTTACCCGAAGCGAAAGATTATAAAAGAATATTTGAAGGAGATGAAGGGCCAAACACCGGCGGAATGGGCGCTGTAAGCCCTGTTCCCTTTGCTTCCGAAATTTTTATGAACAAAGTGGTCAAGAAAGTGATAGAACCAACTATTCGTGGCTTGCGCGAAGATGAAATAGATTATAAAGGATTTATTTTTTTCGGATTGATACGGGTAGATGATGAACCTTATGTAATAGAATACAATTGCCGGATGGGCGATCCTGAAACGGAAGTTGTTTTATTAAGATTAAAAAATGATTTGGTACAACTGCTGATAGCAGCAGATAAACAGGAACTATCAAAAGAAAAAATTGTTATCGACCCAAAGACTGCCGCTACCATTGTAGCAGTGAGCGAAGGTTACCCGGCAGCATATAAAAAAGGATTCCCGATTGATTTTGGGTATCTGCAAAATCCGGAGGCCATCAAGCACATTGATTCAGAAGGTGGCGTTATCGTTTTTCATGCGGGCACAAAACAACAAAACGATGAAGTGGTTACTAACGGCGGGCGGGTACTCGCGGTTTCATCTTTGGCAGAGTCTTTGCCAGAGGCTGTCGGGCTTTCAAAAGAAATACTCGACCAGATTTATTTCGAAGGCATGTATTTCCGCAATGATATCGGGTATGAATTTATAAAATAAAAAGAATTTTATCAATCATCAGTATCGCGCTTAACTTTACATTTATTCGGCAAACAAGAATCAACTTTAATTTTTTAAATTTCGCATAAACACCTGCACTTAGTCGTTATCAAAAAAACCGGTATAATTTTCCAATTAAGAATTGATAGTATCTGAAAGGGTTTCAATTGTTAATTCAAATTATTTCCTACAACTTTGCAGGCATTACTAATTTTTCAATATCTGACTAAAACATGGGTCTCTTTAATTTTTTTACTCAGGAGATAGCAATTGATCTCGGAACCGCAAATACGCTGATCATTCATAACGATGTGGTGGTAGTAAACGAACCATCTATTGTAGCCCTCGACAGAAATAATCCCAAAAATATTTTGGCCGTAGGGAAAAAGGCATTGATGATGCATGAAAAAACTCACGAAAGCATCCGGACGGTGCGCCCGCTGAAAGATGGTGTGATAGCGGATTTCAACGCAGCGGAATTGATGATTAGGGAAATGATCAAAAAAATTTACCAGAAAAAACCGTTGTTTCCGCCGAGCTGGCGCATGATGATATGCATACCGAGCAGCATTACCGAAGTGGAGAAACGCGCCGTAAGAGACAGTGCAGAACAAGCAGGCGCAAAAGAAGTTTATCTTTTACACGAACCTATGGCTGCTGCGCTGGGCATTGGCATTGATGTGGAAGAACCTGTGGGCAACATGATTATTGATATTGGCGGTGGCACCACCGGCATTACGGTAATAGCATTGGCGGGTATCGTGTGCGATCAGTCTATACGCATCGCGGGAGATGAATTTACCAATGATATTATGGAAGCGTTGCGCCGCTATCATAGTCTTTTAATAGGCGAGCGCACGGCGGAGCAAATAAAAATTCAGATTGGCGCTGCCATGAAAGATATTGATAACCCTCCGGAAGATATGGCGGTAAATGGAAGAGACCTGGTAACAGGTATTCCTAAACAAATAATGGTAAGCTACCAGGAAATAGCAGAGGCACTGGATAAATCAATATTTAAAATTGAAGAAGGGATCTTAAAAGCGCTGGAAACAACGCCGCCCGAGTTGGCATCAGATATTTATCGCCGTGGGTTATATCTTACCGGCGGTGGTGCCTTGCTGAGAGGCCTTGATAAAAGGCTGGGTGCAAAAATTAAATTACCGGTTCATGTGGCAGACGATCCGCTGAAGAGTGTAGTGAGAGGCACAGGCCTTGCTTTAAAACATTACGACCGTTATCCGTTCGTAATGCGATAGAAAACTAACGGTAAGGCTTACGCGAAAAATTATTAATAGCCCCCGCTGCCCCGGTTTCTGTTGGCAGAAGTGAAAAGCAGACTATGCGTAATATCTTTCTATTCATCCGCATTTATTTTAATTTTCTTTTCTTTTTGTTGTTGATGGCAATTGCCTTGTTTATGCTGTTCAACTATAACAAGTTTCATCATGCTGTCTATTCTTCAGTAGCCGGAGAATTTGCCGGGTATGTTTATACTAAATACGATAATGTAGAATCTTATTTCAGGTTGAAAAAAACTAATGACTCGTTGGTAAAGGCCAATGCACAATTATACAATAAGCTGAGACAAGATTATAATATACCCGACACCGCATCCAACCTGGCTGTGGATACAATAAGGGTAGATACTTTTTCTATAAAAAGAAAATTTATGTATTTGCCGGCGCAGGTAATTGGCAACTCCGTAAGCCTGCCCAATAATTATCTCGAACTGCATCGCGGCTCATCGCAAGGTGTGCAAAAAGATTTGGGGGTAACAGATATACAAAATAATGTAGTGGGCATTGTTGTAGATGTTAGTAAAAATTTTTCGGTAGTGATGAGCCTCTTACACCGGCAAATGAATGTGAGCGCGAAACTGAAAAAAACGGGCGAGACAGGAAGCATAGTATGGGATGGAGTGGAACCCAATGTGGTATTGCTAAAAGATATTTCGAAAGATGTGAAAATATCTGCAGGCGATTCGGTTATCACCAGTGGCTTTTCTGATAAGTTTCCTTTTGGATTGCTGATAGGAACGGTGAAAGATGCAATCATTGATAAATCAACCGGCGCTTACACCATCAGGATAAAAACTGCGGCAAATTTTTATAACCTGCAATATGTAAACGTAATTAACAATCTTCAAAAAGGCGAACCGGATCAACTGCTGAAGAACGTGAAAAAAACAAATGAGTAGCCTGCTGAAAAATATTATCCGTTTTTGCCTGTTCATTTTTGTGCAGGTATTTGTTTTAAACCAAATTCCGCCATTGCATCGCTTGATTACTCCTTATATTTATTATTTGTTTATTCTATGGATGCCTTTTAAAATGGGAAGGCGATCGCTGATGCTGGTGGCATTTGCCCTGGGCTTTTGCCTTGATAATTTTACCAAAACTTATGGGCTGCACACAGCCTCCTGCCTGTTAATAGCATACCTGCGGCCCTTCCTGATTAATTTATTGATTTCGCAGGAAGGAGCAGAAAGTAATTATAACGAACCCTCCATAAAGAGCATGGGATTTACTCCTTATTTTACGTATGTGGCCGTATTAACATTTATACATCATTCGTTTCTTTTCTTTCTGGAAGCATTGCAATTTGGAGGATACTTTTATTTTATTTTGAAAACGGTGTTATGCACTGCAATAAGTTTGTTGTTGGTATTATTAACAGAATTATTATTTGCAAGGAAGCAAAGATTTAAAACTAATACCGCATAGACATATTAATTTTGCAACAGAATCCGTTTTTACTTCTAAGTTTTTCTAAAGCATTTTGTATTAGTGTCTGTATTTAACCAATCCCGTAAGAACCTTATTATAGCATTATTCGCTTTAATGTCGCTGGTGATTATTTTGCGTTTATTAAGCCTGCAGATCTTTAGCACCAAGTATTCCGTTCTTGCAGATGAGCAAAGTAAATTCCGAAAAGTAATTTATCCGGAACGGGGCGTTTTGTATGATAGAAACGGGAAGGTTATTTTACGCAACACAACTATTTATGACCTGATGGTAACGCCCTCCAAACTGAGAGGAATGAATTTAGATACGAGTTCGCTTTGTAATATTCTCGACATTGATACGGCAGAGTTTAAAAAAAGAATCATTGAAGGAATTACAAAAAACAGAAGTTACCGGCCATCAGTTTTTGAAGCATCACTTACCTCCGAAAAACTTGCACGGGTAAACGAAAGCATGTACAAGTTTGCTCCTGCTTTTTATTTGCAGGAAAGACCTGTTCGTGATTATCCATACAATGCAGGCGGAAATATTCTTGGCTACCTGTCAGAAGTAGATTCATCATTTATAAAAAAACATCTTGAAGATGGTTACCAGATTGGCGATTACGCAGGAAGGACCGGGCTTGAACGAAGCTATGAAAGAGTGTTGATGGGGCAGCGTGGGATTGAATACTGGAAACGCGATAATAAAAATCGTTTAACCGATAGATTAGATAATGGTAGGTATGATACTGCTGCCATTCCCGGTAAGAATTTATACCTGGCTCTTGATATAGATTTACAACAACTCGGCGAGCATTTGATGCAAAACAAAGTGGGCGCTATTGTTGCCATTGATCCCAAAACCGGCGGAGTACTTGCTATGGTGAGCAGCCCTACTTACAACCCTGCATTATTAACCGGAAGTGCAAGAAGAAAAAACTTTGCACAATTATTGCTTGATCCGCGACTGCCAATGATCAATAGAACTGTTCATGCCACTTACTCTCCGGGTTCTACTTTTAAAACGCTGCAAGCACTTATTGGACTACAGGAAGGTGTCATTACTCCCGAAACTCACTTTTTATGTACCGGTGCTTTTTATGGTTGTGGCAAACCTATGGGCTGTCTTGATCCGGGTTATTTTGATTTAAAAGGAGCTATTGCCGTATCATGCAATACTTATTTTGCCAATGTAATGCAACGAACCATGAATAATCCTCAATATGGATCTGTAGATAGTTGTTTAAAAGTATGGGACCGTTATATGCATGATTTCGGTTTGGGCCACAAATTAGGCGTGGATATTCCAACAGAATTAAGTGGCCTGATTCCAACTCCTAAAACATACAATAAAATTTATGGCGATGGACATTGGAACTTCTGTACATTCCGCTCCGTAAGTATCGGGCAGGGCGAAGTGAATGTAACGCCACTGCAGGTGGCCAACGAAATGGCATACCTCGCTAACAAAGGTTGGTATATTACTCCACACCTCGTTGACTCTATTGAAGGAGGAGATCACTATCATATACTGGATTCATTTAAATTAAAACATCATCCGCTTTCTATACCCGACACCATCTTTGATGCAGTACATGATGGAATGCAGGGCGTAATGGAAACGGGTACAGGCTCGGCTGCTAAAGTGCCGGGTATAGTGGTGTGCGGGAAAACAGGCACTGTTGAAAATTATTATAAAGGAGTAAAACAAAAATCACATGCGTTCTTTGCTGCATTTGCTCCGCGGGGAAATCCGCGTATAGCCATTGCCGTTATATGCGAAAATGCAGGCATGGGCGCTAACTCTGCTGCGCCCATTGCAAGCCTTATGATAGAAAAATATCTGAAAGATTCTATTCCCGAACCAGACCGGAAAGCCAAAGTGGAAGAGATCGCTAATCTGAATCTTATGCCTGCCCGCATATTAGATGCTATTCGCATACGTGATTCGCTGGTGCGTGAAAAAAATGAAGCCG
>Ga0209178_1000334_pt1 | contig 13436 bp, 12 predicted proteins | sample GAAS200_FD_187521 | JGI IMG/M metagenome (GOLD analysis project Ga0209178, IMG submission 187521) | Agricultural soil microbial communities from Georgia to study Nitrogen management - GA AS200 (SPAdes) (version 2) | ecosystem: Environmental > Terrestrial > Soil > Agricultural land | place: USA... | reverse complement strand
GGATGTATTTAAATAAATTACCATGATAAAAAGACTACTACCAGCATTACTATCTTTTTTAACGATCACCTCTTATGCCCAAAGCAACTCACTGGGCAAAAGTGATCCCGATGCAAAAGCAATACTGGATAAAGTAAGTGCCAAATTCAAAACTTTTAAGACCGTGCAACTAACCTTTGCACTTAAAATAGAAAATGCTTCCGGCAAAACAATGGGAACAAAAAAAGGCAGCCTTTTTATGAAAGGTTCCAACTATAGAATCAGCGTTTCCGGGCAGGAAATATACAGCGATGGAACGAACATCTGGACGTATGATAAATCTGCCAACGAAGTGCAAATAACAAAATTTGATCCATCAGCAAATACGATTACTCCCGATAAAATGTTCACTAACTTTTACGATAAAGATTTTTTATATAAATTAAATGGTGAATCAAAACAAGGAAATAAAATAATACAGGAGATAGAACTGACACCGGTTGATAAATCAAAAAACTTTTTTAAAGTGATAGTAGATGTGGACAAAAAAACACAAACGATTACCAGCACTAAAATTTTTGAAAAAACCGGCGACCGTTATACATACTCTATTGTGAGCATCAAAACAAATAGCCCGATTGCCGATAGTAAATTTGTTTTTAATGCAAAAGATTATCCTAAAGCAGAAGTGATTGATCTCAGGTAGACATCAAATGCTGTCTGTTCCCCACCGGAACGTATCAATCTTTATACCCGCCAAATCCAATACCCGGTCAACTACGGTGGAAGCAAGTGCATCAATAGTTGCGGGTTTACTGTAAAATGATGGCGTAGCGGGGCAAATGATTCCACCGGCAAGCGTAATGGTTTCCATATTACGAATGTGGATAAGATGATACGGTGTTTCCCTAACTACACAAATTAATTTTTTTCTTTCTTTTAAAATTACATCTGAAGCGCGCGAAATCAGGTCATTCGATATGCCACTGGCTATTCTTCCCAAAGTGCCCATGCTGCAAGGCACTACGATCATTGTGTCGTACGCGCCCGACCCCGAAGCAAAAGGCGCCATAAAATCATTTACAGAAAAATACGCTGCAGGGTATATATTAAAATTTTCTTTACCTATTTCCGTCTTCCAAACGAGTTTGGCATTATCTGTGATTATAATTGCAAGTGATTGCCACTGATCTTTGACATGTTGAAGTTTATCCAGCAAAATTTTGGCGTAAATAGATCCGCTGGCACCGGTGATGGCAACTATTATTTTAGACATAATGAAAAATTAAATAACAAAATAAACTTTTTAAATATGAGATAATCTAATATTGTAGAAATTTTATCTTATCCAAACTCAATAAAATATTTTTTTACTCGTTTATGACTTCTTGTATGGCAAAAAAAATACAATTCCTTTTAGTAATTCTATTTTTTTGCCTCAGTTCGGCCAAAGTTACGCCAACCGGGCACGACAAACTGAATTGGATTAGCATAACCGAGTTGAAAGCAAAAATAAAATCAGACCCAAAGCCGGTATTGATTGATTTATACACAAACTGGTGTTACTGGTGCAAAGTGATGGATAAAAAAACTTATAGCAACTCAAAAGTGATTGCGTATATCAACGATCACTTTTATGCAGTGAAAGTAAATGCGGAAGCAAAAGATGCGATTGAATGGGGAAACAAATCATTTAATTATAATGAAACTTATAAAATAAATGATTTTGCAATGTATTTAACCTCCGGTCAGCCGGGGTTTCCCACCACCGCTATTTTTGCTGATGAGGCAAGCAATCCTGCATCGCTGGAAGGCTTTTTAGAACCAAAAGACCTGGAGCCTGTGTTGAAATATTTTGGGGAAGGGTTTTATAAAAATGAAAGCTTCCAGTCTTTTAATGCAAACTTTAAAACAACATGGTAATGCCATAAAAAAATATTACGAATCATGCTACGGCAGATTCAAACTCGGTTTTTCATAGGATATTGGATTATAACGGGGGTGGATTTTTATCCGGCCCCTTTCTTTTTTTAAACTAATGTTATAAAATGCCCCAAAGAAAAATCACACGAAACAATTGGATGCATGTATAAAATTCGTGTAATAATATTCCGGCAATAAGATTAAAAGAAATTCTTCACCCTTTCTTTTATCATCTCCGGCATGTCGCATCGCTTCATAGTTGTTGCATCCATAAACAGAAGGCTAACGGTGCCGGAACTGAGCAATTCATTTTGTTCATTAAATATTTCTCCATGAAAAATAATTTTGGAATGAACGGGTAATTCTTTTACTGTAGTTACCACCGTTACCAGGTCATCATATTTTGCCGGGCGTAAAAATTTTGTATGAATCTCCACCACAGGCATGATAACGCCGATGGCTTCTACATCTTTGTAAGTAACGCCAGCACTTCGCAGCGCTTCCGTTCTTCCAATTTCATAAAACTGCGCATAGTGGCCATGATACACGAACCCCATCTGGTCGGTTAGTGCGTAGTGAATTCTTATTTGTGTTTTGTGAGTAAACAAGTTTTGAATTAAAAATGTAAAATGAAAAAGTCAAAAGTCAAAAAATTAGCACATCAAAAATCAAATCGCAAAATCCAAGCTCAAAAAAATGCAAAATAAAAAATGCAACTAAAGATTAAAAAAATTACATTTTTAATTTTACATTATTTTCCTATCATTCTATCCACACTGATTCTTCCTGCGCCAACGAAAAGCAAAACAATACAACATGCCAGATAAATGGTGGCTCTTTCTCCGGCACCAAAAAAATCGGCGCCATGAACTTTAAATAAAGCCACACTCATGGCAATAGCAATCGGAATTACCGCCAACCGGGTAAATAATCCAAGTATCACAAACATGGAACAAAAAAATTCTGCAAAAATATCCAGCGACAATGATAAGGTTGACCCAAGCCCGAGAAAGTTTACAAAATGAATTTTATAAGATGAAAAATGCATGAGCTTTTCAAGGCCATGATGCAGCATCAAAATACCCAGTACAAGCCGCAATATCAATATCCCGAAATTGAATGCCCCGGCTGAATAGTTGGTTGAAAGAAATTTCTTCATAAAATTTTTTACAATTGTGTTAACAAAGATTGATGCAATTTAAAGTGTTTTATTTCATCAAAGCAAGTATTGCTGCGATGGTGTTTGTATTTTTGCGCCGGAATTTTTTTATACCCATTTTTCGAAACAGTATCATGTTTGAAAAACTAAATTGAATTATTAATGAAAAGTATCCTCTTGCCGCTTGCGGTGTTTTTATGTTCGTGCCGCGTATTTTCCCAGGCTAATTATTTTGTTACCGACCCTGAGAAAGATTTTAAAGAAGCAAAAGAATATTTTATTAAACAGGAATACAGTCTTGCTTACCCGCTGCTGAAAGACCTTCGGGATAAATATCCTGAAAACATGCAAAGCGGCCATGCTTACCTGAACCAGGATATACAATATTATTATATCGTTTGTGGTTTAAAAATGAACCAGTCGGTTGCGGAAGATGAAGCGCATCGCTATATTGATAATGCCAATAATGAGCCGCGCCAGCAAATGATGAGCTATCACCTCGCTAAATATTATTTTACCAGGAATGATTTTGCGAGAGCAGTAGTATTTTATGAAAGAGCAGGCTATGATAATTTAAGTAATGAAGAAATTGCCGATGCAAAATTTGAACTGGCTTATTCTTATTTTAATTTGAAACAATTTGCTAAGGCAAAACCATTGTTCAATGAAATACATCAATTGCCGCAAAACAAATATTATTACGATGCCAATTATTATTATGGTTATATCTGCTATCGCGACAGAGATTATAACCAGGCATTGAGCGCTTTTCAAAAAGTGGAGGACCGCGATAAATTTAAAGGCATCGTTCCTTATTACATTGCGCAGATTTATTACTTCTCCGGGCAGAAAGACCAGGCGCTGAAATATGGCGAGGAAGCGCTTAACAACAAAAATATTTATTACCGGAATGATCTTGACCTGCTAACCGGCCAATTATATTTTGAGAAAAAACAATTTGCAAAAGCATTGCCTTACCTGAAAGATTATGTGAATAACAGCGACAAAGTTTCCAAGGAAGTAATGTATGAGCTGAGTTATTGTTATTATGATCAAAACCAGGTGGACAAAGCCATTGAAGGATTCAAACAATTGAGTAATGAAAAAGATTCCATGGGGCAAAACTCCATGTATTTGCTCGGAGACCTTTACCTGAGAACGGGCCAGAAAGAAAATGCACGGAATGCATTTTTATTTAGCGCCAACAACAACAGCAACCGTAAACAACAGGAAATATCAAGATTCAACTATGCAAAATTATCTTATGAACTCGGTTACCAGGATGTAGCATTAACTGAATTAAACAAATTTATTGATCTCTATCCTAATTCCGAATATGCTGATGAAGCCAAAGAAATTCTGATCAGTCTTTTGGCAAATACCAACAATTATAAAGAAGCGCTGGCTTTGTATGCATCTTTTGGCAAGCCCACCCCTACGATGCAAAAAGTATATCCGCGACTTTTGTTTGGGGAAAGTACCGACTACATCAACAACCAGCAATTGAACGATGCAGATGCATTGCTTACAAAAATCATCAATGACCCGAATGCAGGGCCCGTGCTGCCTTATGCCAATTTCTGGAAAGGTGAAGTTTCGTATAGGCTTGGCCGTTATGACGATGTAATAAGATATATGAATGCATATCTCTTGTCAGGCGCCGGGCCGCAGGGCGAAGCTAATGCAGATGCAGCAAGGTATGTGCTGGGGTACGCTTATTTACAAAATGAAAATTATGCACTGGCGTTATCCAATTTCAGGGATGTGGCACCGCGCATTAATTCGCAGGCAACATCTATGGAACAGGATGCATATATCCGCACGGCAGATTGTTATTTCATGCAGAAAAATTTTGCAGTGGCAAAAAAGATATATCAGAATGTAATAGATAATGGGTTACCTCAAAGTGATTATGCATTGTACCAGACGGCACTGATAAATGGCATTAGTAATCCTTCCGCAAAGATTAACACCTTTAATTCTCTTATCAAACGCTATCCGAAAAGTGACCTGGTAACGGAATCGTATATGCAAATTGCCAATGCATACATGGCGGAAGAAAAGTTTAAAGATGCTATTCCGTATCTCAATAATATTTTGCAAATAAATGAAGCCAGTGGTCAATATCCTAAAGTATTGCTGAAACTTGGTTTGTGCAATTACAACCTGAACAATAATGAGGAAGCATTAAAAGATTATCAAAAATTAGTTTCTACTTATCCGCAATCTGCGGAAGCGAATGAAGCACTGGATAACATGAAAAACATTTATGTAGAACTCGGCCGTCCCAACGATTATGTTGACTTTATGAATAAGTCGGGAAAGGTAATCAGCATATCTGAAGCGGATTCCCTCACTTATGCAGCTGCAGAGTTAAAATATAACAGCAATGATTGCGCAGGAGCTATTAATGCATTCAATAATTATTTATCCAAATATCCCCAAGGCGGAAACGTACTGGCAGCAACATTTTACCGCAGCGAATGTTATGCAAAAAGCAAAGATTGGAAAAATGCCTTGTCAGGTTATGATGCCGTGGTAAATGCAGGAAGCAGCAAATTTGCAGAAAGAGCGGCTTATGCAGCAGCACACATTTGTTATTTCGAAACACAGGATTACGTAAATGCACAAACGTATTTTATCAAATTAAGAAACCTTGCCACTACTCCCGAAAACCAATTGGAAGCATTACGTGGATTGGTAAGAAGTTATTATCAAAATAAAGATTATGCGCAGGCAAATGATGCCGCAAAAGATTTACTTACGAAGAAAGGGCTAAGCACTGACGACAAAGCCGTCGCCAATCTTGTGTTAGGAAAATCATTGCAGTTAGCCAATCAATGCGACCAGGCTATTGCAGCATTTAAGCAAGTGGCTGCGGTGAATAAATCTGAATGGGGAGCAGAGGCGCGATATGAAATTGCAAATTGTTATCTCACCTTAAATCAATTGCCGCAGGCAGAAAAAGCAGGAATGGAAGTGGTTAAAGTAACCAGCGGTTATGATTACTGGGTGGCAAAAGCATACATCCTGTTAGGCGATGTATACCTGCGCGAGAAGGATTATTTTAATGCAAAAGCAACTTATCAAAGTGTGGCACAGAATGCAACTATTCCTGAATTAAAACAGGAAGCGCAAAAAAAATTAGATGCAGCAATTGCCGAAGAACAACAAAATTCAAAAGTTGAATCGCCAAGCGATAGTAAATAAAATTTTTAAACCCGATAGCCAATGCCCATGCAATTCGTTCAGCAACTCCGGTCCATCATTTATTTAACTATAATAATCTTTTGCTTACAAAATCCTGCAGTTGCGCAGGATACCACGCAAAGGCAAACTATTGAAATTACTTCGTCGTACAAGCCTGCGTTGCGTAATATAGTTAAGATAAATTTGTATGCAACTCCGTTGAGCGCAGATACCACCAGGAAACATCTTAGTTATAACATTCCTCCGCAAAATTTATTTTTTACTTATCAACCCATTTCATTAAAACCTTTAGCGCTGCAGGCTGATACAAACCTGCAACTTGGCGACAGGAATCAATTAAAGGTGGGTGCCGGAAGTTTCAGCACGCCTTACATTGCAGGGGCATTCAGCTTCGGTAATGGCAAACAAAATTTATTGAACGTTTATGGCAATTACATTTCATCGCGCGGTAATATCGAAAACCAGGATTTTAGTGAATGGGGAATAAAAGCTGATGGAAGCATTTTTACACAAAAGAAAAATGAGGTGTATGCAAATGCAGGTTTCCTGCAGCATGAATATTACCAATATGGTTATGATCATACACTCGATAGTTTTGGCAAAACGCAAATACGAAGAACTTATCACGATTTTTTTGCGGGCGTTGGATTCAGAAATACGGAAACAAATGATCTGAAGGTGATTTATAATCCGCATCTCGAGTTACACACTTTTTCAAGAGAAAACAAGGCAACAGAAACCACGTTAATCTTAAACCTTCCTGCAGAAAAAAAGTTTAGCGATAACGTTTCATTCAAAATTACTGCCCTCGGCAATTTTGATAAATACCAGCTAAAGAATTCTTCTTTTATGGTAAAAAATAATCTTTTCGAGTTATCGCCTGAATTTGTTTATTACAGCGATGTGTTTACTTTTCATGGCGGCATCACGCCGGCGTGGAATAATAATGATGTAAAACTTTTCCCAAACATTTATGGCGAAGCGCAGTTGCAGCAGAATATTTTATTTGTGCAGGCAGGATGGGTTGGTCATTATGTTCCCAATAGTTTTCGGACTATGAGCGGAGAAAATCCTTATATGCAGGACCCCACAGATACATTTAATAATACCCGGGAAACGCAATATTATGGAGGCATCAAAGCCACGGTGGGCAACCATTTCAGCTTTAATGCACGCGCTGCATTTATTGTATATAACAACAAGCCATTATTTATAAACGATAGTATTGATGGCAAAAGTTTTTATATAAAAAATGAAAGAAGAATTGACGACTTCCAGATTCACGGTGATTTTAATTATGTAAACCAGGATATCTTCACACTTACCGGTGCGCTTGATTTGAATACTTATACCGGTTTGCTGGATAATGATAAAGCATGGGGATTATATCCGTTGAAGTTAACAGGATCGCTGCGCTGGAATGCATTTAAACAAGTTCTTTTCAAAGCAGATGTGGCAGCATTTTCAGGCGCAAAAGCATTAGTAACTTACCATACCAATAATCCTTATGAAAAATCACTGAGTGGTGGCACTGACCTGAGCGCCGGTGTTGAATTTAAAATCAATAAAAAATTCAGTGCATGGCTCGACCTGGATAATATTCTGAACAGTAAATATCAATATTGGAATAATTACCCGGTATATGGTTTGCAAATACTCGGTGGTGTCTTGATTCATTTTTGATTGGTTGATTTAACAGTCGTTTGCGGTTAATTTTCGAATAAAAAATGTCAATCGTGAAACGTGAATCGTCATTTGTCAATAGTCAAACATTTTTAATTTTTAATTCCTGTAATAAAAGGATATTTGTGGTTCGGTATGCAGAGCATTATCACTTCATATATTATTCAAAAAAGAGAATGTTCGCTTCCCCATTTGGGAAGTTTAAAATTTATAAGACATCATGCGGTACTGGATATTGCCGACAAGCAATTGTCACCTCCTGCAGAGGAGATTGTATTTAATGAATCCTCCGGTCAACTTTCACCAACACTTACCGAATATGTTTCATCAGTGGAAAACATCAGCACTAATGAAGCGGAGGAAAAAATTAATACCTGGTGTTTGAATCAAAGGATGATTTTGGATAATAATGGCGAATTAGTTTTTGAATCATTGGGAACAATTCGCACAGATGCTTCCGGGAAAATATTTTTTAAAAAAAAGAAAGGGATAATTTTTTATGAACCCGTAAAAGCAGAGCCGGTAATACGTAAGGATGCAGAACATACCGTACTTGTGGGAGATAAAGAAACCACCTCTTCTGCCATGAATGAATTTTATCGGGAAGAAGTTCCTCAGGAAAAAGACAAGTGGCGGATAATCGCACTGGTAGCAGGTATCGCGGCTATATTAATTTTAATCTTTTATTTCAGTACTCATTCTTTTTCAGAAAAAGGCATCAGCAACCAAAAAACATTTGATATAAAACAACCGGCGCCTACCTATCAATATTTAGCAAAGTAACTTATTCCTTGTATAAAAGGGATTATTTTAATAGGGCAAAATAGGATAATAAAGATTAACCGCAAAGCAAAAATAGTTCTTTGAAATACCTAAATTATATTGGTAATTGTTAACTAAAATGTTTGGTCATTTTTTTAACCTTAAGTGTATTTGAATTGCAGTCGCAGTTTACCAATATAAACAGTTACCTATCTTATTTGATAGAAATCAAATGGAAGAATGGTTACCAATACTGCAAACGTGGTTATAAACAATACACAAAACGCTATCACCCATTTGCCTGGAGATATAAAATTTGTCGTTATGATGAATCGGCAACTGCCACACTGTATTCCATAATCTCAAGTTCAATCTACAAAAGTATTTTATGGTACCTCTCGTTATTGAAAAAAGAAAAACATTTTTCTCATGACCTTGCCAAAGAAACAAGAATAAGCCAACCAACAGCATGGCTGTTTCATTGCAAAATGAAACAACTTATGCAATCGAGCGGTAAACATTCTTGGATCGGAGAAATTCATATTGATGAATACCCAAGCTAAAGGCAAAATAGAAAGCAACACAAGAAACAGTGATGTGGAAAAATTATTTCCTGCAGTCCCTCGGCAAATTATGAACATGAAAAGCTGGAAAAGAAGTATTCATCATCAATACGGCAAAAGCATTATTAAAAATATCTCAATGAATATTGCTTCACATCAAACCGAAAGAATACAGAACAAGGCATTTTTAAAGAATGATGCTAAGAGTGGCCAAAACGAAAACATATACCTTAAGCAACTCATTGACTATGCTGTGTAAATTAATTATTCTAAAAAATTATTTTAAAAGAGATACCAAATGAAAAAAGTTCAAATTTTTCTCTTATTTACTTTGATTTTCCCAATTGCTCTAATTCAGGAAGTATTTGCTCAGAAGAGAGCAGAGCTAAAAAGTATTGAAATAAACAGGTTGTTACTGCTAAAGGCAGAAGACGACTTGGGTCAATTATATCATTTTGAAAAACCATATCCATTAGTTGATTTTGAGTTGGATGGAATATTGTGGAGTACTTCTGCCCCTGATTCTGGATGGGCGCAGAAAATGCGTATTGAATACAGTTCAGAGAAAAACTTTTCTCCCGGAGTGAAAGGACTAATCACCTTTATTAACAAATCAAAAGACACAATCACGCTTGCGAATGTGGTTCCTTTTGGAAGGTCCTCAGAAAAAGTTTTCATTACAGGAAAAGGAAAGAACAGTATTTCACGTACGCATTTATTCCTTCCCGGGCGACAACCGGTAAATGTGATTGTACCGGACAATGCCTGGGAACTCGGATTTTCTGAAACGCGTGTGAATGATTCCCTGGCTTTATGCGCCCTTGCCAGGAGAGCGGGTAAAAGTTTAGAAAATGGTTCATTACACCGGTTTGAGACTGTACTTTATCCCGGAGGTAAAGTGTCTTATAATTTGTATGCTGATTTGTATTCGGGTGGCTGGCAGGAAGGTTTAAGAGAGATTTTCCAAAAGAGAAAATTATATGATGTCCGGAATTTCAATGATAGTTTATATAAGCGAAAAGATCTGGAATGGATTAGAAAGTCTTACGTAATGCATGCATTGATGGCATGGGACGGGCAGTTGTACGATGATAAGGATAATCGGTATCACCTGCTTGACTTTTTGAGATATGGAAAAAAACTTTTTGGAGGTGATGATGTGGTTTGCATCTGGCCAACGTGGCCATCACTTGGAATTGATCAAAGAAATCAGTTTGATTTGTTTCGGGATTTGCCGGGAGGGCTTACTAAAATAAAAGAACTCGCTGACAGTATGCATAGCATGGGTAGCTATATGTTTCTTTGTTACAATCCATGGGATGAGAGCACGAGAGGTGAAGGTCATCTTAAAGGATTGTATGATATTTTAAAAGAAACTAATGCAGATGGAATGGTACTGGATACAGAAGGGGCCTCTTCACATGATTTACAGTCAACCGCTGATAGTGTAAAGCCCGGTATCATTATGTATCCTGAAGGAATGGCCGTACCTAAAGATATGCAGGGTGTATTGGCAGGCCGGGTACACAATGCCATTTATTATCCGCCTATGTTGAATCTGAATAAATTTATACAACCGGATTTTGCAATCTTCAGAGTAACGGAAGTAGCAAAAGAACCAATTCTCAGGGAATTCTCTGTAGCTTTTTTTAATGGATATGGCACTGAGATTAATATGTTCGCCCCGGGTATTCCTATTAATATGGATGATGAGTACAGGTATCTTGGCCGCACTTCCCGAATTCTGAGAGAGAACACATCCAATTTTACTGCCGAAGAATTTATTCCATTGATAAAAACTAACAGAGACAGTATTTGGGTGAATGAATGGCCATCCGATTCAAAAACTATTTTTACTGTTTATAGTGCCATTCCACAAAGTTTTAATGGGAATTTATTTAAAGTAAAAGCTGAAGATAATTTTCATTTCGTGGACATCTGGCATCATAAGGAATTGTCAACAACTAATAGCAATGGAGAATTGAATATCCCGGTTCAGACAGATGCTTTCAACGCATCAAGGCTGGGTACTAACAACGAAGGAAACGTGGACTGTATTGCTAAATTTCCGGTTTTACTGACTTCAAACGTTTCGGGAAATTTACTAAGTTTCAATGCAAGTAAGGGAACGCAAATAAAACTGTGGGCGGGAGATCCTTTGTATGAAAAAACACCGGTATTATTTAGACCGGGAAATCATTCGGTTCAACTAACGAGTTTATTTGGAAGATATGAAGGCAAATTTGTACTCCAGCTTTTTGATGGTGACGAAATTATTGACGAACGCATTTTCGAAATTAAACCGGGAACTCCGCTCCTTATCAGTGAAACAAAACCAATGGACGGATATAAAAAAAATCTTGAAGGAATGGTAAAAATTCCCGGAGGTGCTTTTAAATTTCACAGTACACACGGTGACGATTTCATTTCTTATCCGAATTATAATGAAGACAGCACTTATATGATGTCATCTTACTTCATAGATAAATTTCCCGTAACAAACGGTGACTTTAAAAAGTTTATGAATGCCACCCATTATCAGCCTGCTGATACAGTTAATTTTTTGAAGAATTGGATTCATGGAAATTTCCCAGCTGGTGAAGAAAATTTTCCGGTAGTGTATGTTTCTTATGAAGATGCCAAAGCTTATGCAACGTGGGCTGGTAAACGTCTTCCCACAGAAGTTGAATGGCAATATGCGGCGCAGACATCCAAGCTAAATGAATGGCCATGGAAGCAAAAGAGGCCAGTGACCTGGGAGTCCGAAACAATCACCAACACTCTGACTGTAATGAAACCAAAGGGACTCGATTCTACTTTGTGCAATCTTGGAAATGGACAATTATATCCTGTTGGAAAATACAAACGAGGAGCGAATCCTTACGGCCTATATGATTTAGTAGGTTCTGTTTGGCAATTGACCAATGATGAATACCAAAGCGACAGCTACAGGTACATCATTATGAAAGGGGGAAGTTATTTTAATCCTTCTTCAAGCTGGTGGTATGTGCAGGGAGGGCCAAGACCGCTCACTTACAGACAATATCTATTGCGAGTTTCCCAGGGATTTGAACGTAATGCCACAGTAGGTTTCCGTTGTGTAGCAGATACCAAAGAATAGTAGCTTTTGTATTTTAATAATTAATGAGGCAGCAGGTTAATAAAGATTGCTGCAGAGCAAAAAATCGTTCTTTGAAATGTGTAATTATTCTAAAAGCAAAATTTAAAAAAATATCCAACAATTCCGTTAATCTGCATCAAATTCTACTGGCCCGTCAACTCCGCAAAGACGCAGTGCAAGTTCTTTACCCACCCCGGTTTCTTTCCTGAAATACATTTTTTTTTGCGGAACAATGATTGCTCCCGTTGCATCGGTTACTTTATAATCTACTTCATATTTTGTTTTCAGCCAGGAAAAGTTAACAGTTGCATACCCAATATTACTTCCGGATTCATTGGTAAAATCAATAGCACAATTTCTCAAACCTTTTATGATATTTTTCTCAATATCATTATCTGCATTTGTAGAAAGATTCATCTTTATGGTAAAGCCGCTGAAGGGCAGTAATTGCGGATACTCTTTAAAAAAATTATATTTCATTTCTGCAGTCTTTTCTTTTTCGCCATCGTGGGAATAGCTCCTGGCAAGGCTTTGATAAAGCCTTGCAATAAATAGTTTTTCATGCGCAGTATCCACCAGCGCCGTGTTCAAAATGTTTTGAAATGTTTGCATGCTTTCTTTATAATCATGATTTTCGTAAGCAAACTCGCCATAAAAAAGTTGCATGTAACGAATAATATTTTTCCTTGTTTCGGTGGCTTCTTTTTGCTTATAAATTTGTTCAAAGTAAGCGGGACTTATATCTTTAAGCAACGTCAGTATTTCATCAAAGCCAATTACATTTTCGCTGGTAAAGATGTTATAAATTACCAAAGACCGTTCAGGGTTATCCGCCAGTTCGCTTACCAATGCAAACTTCAAAAGAAATTCTTCGCCCGTTAGCGCACTTATCTCCGATAAATCTTTTAATGAATACCACCATCCGCTGTTCAAAAACTTTATTCGTTCAATTTTATTTTTTATCAACAACAGTTTTATCACATTCACTGCAAAATCGTATTGCGCCTGGCCAAGCGTAGTGCCAATGTGCACTTCT
>Ga0209178_1000332_pt1 | contig 13503 bp, 12 predicted proteins | sample GAAS200_FD_187521 | JGI IMG/M metagenome (GOLD analysis project Ga0209178, IMG submission 187521) | Agricultural soil microbial communities from Georgia to study Nitrogen management - GA AS200 (SPAdes) (version 2) | ecosystem: Environmental > Terrestrial > Soil > Agricultural land | place: USA... | reverse complement strand
AGCGCAAGCTGACGGTCAAGTTTCCGGCCGAACAGTTCGAATCGAAGGTGCGCCAGCGCATCAGCGAACTCGGACGCAATGTACGGCTGAAGGGTTTCCGGCCCGGCAAGGTGCCGACCAAGGTCATCGAGCAGCGCTTCGGCGCGCAGGTGCGCGGCGAGGCGCTTTCCGATCTGATCGGCAGTACCTTCCGCGAGGCCGTGCAGCAGCAGAACCTGCAGCCGGTCGCCAATCCGAGCATCGACACCGATGGCCAGCCGCGGGACGGCGAAATCGCCTATACCGCAACGTTCGAGGTGATGCCTGAACTGCCGACGGTGGAAGTCGCAATCCTGAAGATCGATCGCCCCAAGGCGGAAGTGGGCGAGGCCGACGTCGACCGGATGATCGAGACCCTGCAGGTGCAGCGCCGGGTGTTCGAGAAGGTCGATCGCGCCGCGGCCGACGGCGACATGGTGATCGTGGATTACACCGCGCAGGCGGACGATTTCCGGCACCCGGCCGAGGGTCGCGAGCGCGCGGCCACCGTGTTGGGCGGCAATACCGCGCTGGCCGCGTTCGACGGAGCGCTGCGGGGTCGCAAGGCGGGCGAGGAATTGTCGTTCGAGACACAATTTCCGCCGACCTTTCCGATTCCGCAGCTCGCGGCCAAGCAGGCCCGGGTCGAACTGAAGATCGGCGAAGTGCAGGAACCGAAAACTCCGGACGTGGACGAGGCGTTCATCCGCAATTTCGGGATCACCGACGGCACCGTCGAGACCTTCCGCACCGAAGTCCGCGCCAACCTGGAACGCGAGCTGGACAATGCCCTGCGTGCGCGCCTGCGCAACGAAGTAGGCGCCAAGCTGGCGGCCACCTACGCCGACGTGGACGTGCCGAAGGTGCTGGAAAACGCCGAGGCCGAATCGCTGGTGCGCTCGGCCATGCCGAATCTTTCCGGTGAGCAGTCGCTGCCGCCGGCCGCGCTGGAAGCCGCGCAGCCGATCGCCCATCAGCGCGTGATCGCCGGGCTGCTGCTGCGCCAGATCGCCCAGAGCAACAACCTGCGGGTGGACAATCGCAAGGTCACCGAGCGGATTGCCAAGATCGCTTCCACCTACGAAGAACCCGAGCAGGTCATTGAACTGTACCGCGGCAACCCCCAGATGATGGACAACGTTCGCACCGCCGTCCTCGAGGACCAGGTTTCCGAATGGGTGGCCGAGAATGCGGACACCACCGAGGTTTCCTTGAGCTTCGACGAGGTGATGCACCCGCAGAACAGCGCGGGCTGACAACATCCGTCAACCGGAGAATTCCATGCAGCAGCAATCCCAGCAGACCAAGGCGTTGAATCTGGTCCCGATCGTGGTCGAGCAGACCGCGCGCGGCGAGCGTTCGTTCGACATCTACTCGCGGCTGCTGAAGGAACGCATCATCTTCCTCGTCGGCCCGATCGATGACAACGTCGCGAACCTCGTCGTGGCGCAGATGCTGTTCCTGGAATCGGAAAACCCCGAGAAGGACATCCAGTTCTACATCAACAGTCCGGGCGGCGTGGTGTCTTCGGGCCTCGCCATCTACGACACCATGCAGTTCATCAAGCCGGACGTCAGCACGATGTGCGTGGGGCAGGCATCCAGCGCCGCCTCGCTGTTGTTGATGGCCGGCACCAAGGGCAAGCGCTACGCGCTGCCGAACTCGCGGGTCATGATCCACCAGCCCTCCGGCGGCGCCCAGGGCCAGGCTACCGACATCGAAATCCACGCCCGCGAGATCCTGTACCTGCGCGGACGCCTCAACGAAATCTATGCCCAGCACACCGGCAAGACCGTCGAGGAGATCGCCCGCGACATGGAGCGCGACCGCTACATGAGCGCCACCGAGGCGAAGGACTACGGCCTGATCGACGCGATGTTCGAGCGCCGCCCCGACGAGTCGGTGAAGTCGGCCTGAGACATCGGTCGCAACTTCGCGATTTTCCACTGATTCCAGCGTGTTTCTGAACGCGCCGCAGGGCTGGGCCGAGCGTCCGGCTGTGATATGCTGCAGCCGGAATCCGGGTATTTGCCATGACGCATCGCAAGACTGATCGACGGAGCACGAGATGAGCGAGGACCGGCCCAGCCGCGGCAACGAAGGCGGCAAGATCCTGTATTGCTCGTTCTGCGGCAAAAGCCAGCACGAGGTCCGCAAACTGATCGCGGGCCCCAGCGTGTTCATTTGCGATGAATGCGTCGAGCTCTGCAACGACATCATCCGCGAGGAACTGGAAGAGAAGGCCGCGTCCGGCCGCACCCAGTTGCCCAAGCCGCGCGAGATCATGGACACGCTCGATCAATACGTGATCGGGCAGACCCGCGCCAAGAAGGCGCTGGCCGTCGCGGTGTACAACCACTACAAGCGGATGGAATCGCGCGCCAAGAAGGACGACATCGAACTCGCGAAGTCGAACATCCTGCTGATCGGGCCGACCGGCTGCGGCAAGACGCTGCTGGCGGAGACGCTGGCGCGCCTCTTGAACGTGCCGTTCACCATCGCCGATGCGACCACGCTCACCGAAGCGGGTTATGTCGGCGAGGATGTCGAGAACATCATCCAGAAGCTGCTGCAGAAGTGCGACTACGACGTCGAAAAGGCGCAGACCGGCATCGTCTACATCGACGAGATCGACAAGATTTCACGCAAGAGCGAAAACCCGTCGATCACCCGCGACGTGTCGGGCGAGGGCGTGCAGCAGGCGCTGCTGAAACTCATCGAAGGCACCATCGCCTCGGTGCCGCCGCAGGGTGGGCGCAAGCATCCGCAGCAGGAATTCCTGCAGGTCGACACCCGCAACATCCTGTTCATCTGCGGCGGTGCGTTCTCAGGTCTCGACAAGGTGATCCAGCAGCGCTCGGAAACCACCGGCATCGGCTTCTCGGCCGAGATCCGCAGCAAGGAACGCAAGCAGAACGTCGGCACGCTTTTGGCGAACGTCGAACCGGAGGACCTGGTGAAGTACGGCCTGATCCCGGAATTCGTCGGGCGCCTGCCGGTGGTGGCGACGCTGGACGAACTGGACGAAGACGCCCTGGTAAAGATCCTCACCGAGCCCAAGAACGCGATCACCAAGCAGTTCAAGAAGATGTTCGACATGGAAAGCGTCGAAATCGAATTCCGGCCGGATGCGCTCAACGCGATCGCCAAGCGGGCGATCAAGCGCAAGACCGGTGCGCGCGGCCTGCGCACGATCCTGGAAAGCGTATTGCTCGACACCATGTACGAGCTGCCGTCGCTGGAGCACGTCAGCAAGGTCGTGGTCGATGAGGCGGTGATCAACGGCCAGGCCGAACCGTACCTGATCTACCGCGGTAACCTGCAGCAACAGCGCGCAGCGGGCGAGGGCGACGCCGCCTGACTGGCGGCGCACGACGCCCGCCTACCCATCGATATCCACACCTGTAGGTTGGGCTGACACCAGCTTGATCGGCGGAAGCCCAACCTGTCGGTCAAGAGTATTGGGCTTCGCGGATGGAGTTCGCTCGGCCCAACCTGTCAGGTCACTTTCGTAGGGCGGGTGACAACCCGCCGGTTGGGCCAATCGGCGCGATTGTTCGCATCATCCCTGTTGCTCACCCCTCGCTGCGCTCGGGGCCGGCCTACGGCCGTCCAAATTCGTTCCAGACGAATTCGTCGCCGCGCTGCTCCCGCCCTACGGTCGTCGGCCTCGGTCCAACGTCATCCTTGCTGAGCCAACGCCTGCTCGGCGTGTGCCTTGATGGTCTTCACCATCGCGGCGAGTCCGTTGGAACGCGTGGGCGACAAGTGTTTGCCCAATCCGATCGCGTTGATGAAAGCGGGATCGGTATCCAGGATTTCGCGGGCGCCGTGCCCGGAGTACACGCGCAGCAGCAGCGCGATCAGGCCCGACACGATGGCCGAATCGCTGGCCGCGCGGAGGTCGAGGCGATCCGCGTCACCCGACACGACGATCCACACCTGCGACTGGCAACCATCCACCTTGTTGGCCGCGGTCATGTCCTCGGGTGCCAGTGGAGGCAGCTTGCGGCCGACATCGATCAGGTATTGATAGCGCCCCGTCCAGTCGTCGAAGAATCCGAATTCCTCGATAATTTCCTGTTGCACGCTTTGGATGTCGGATGCGTTCATCAGTTGGCGATTTTCCAGCGGGTGCCTTGCGGGCCATCTTCGATCGCGACGCCCATGGCCGCGAGTTCCTCGCGGATCGCGTCGGCGCGGGCGAAGTCGCGTGCAGCGCGGGCGGCACGACGTGCTTCGATCAAACTTTCGACATGCGCCGAATCCACATGTTCCGCTCCGCGCTTGAACCAGGTTTCAGGGTCCTGTTGCAACAGGCCGAGCATCTCGCCTCCGGCAAGCAGCGCGGCTTTGGCATGACGTCGGGTGTTTGGCGAAACCGCGCGTCTCGTCTCGTCGGCCAGCTTGGCCAATTCCGCTAAAGCATCGGGCGTGTTCAGGTCGTCCAGCAGCACTGCTTCCAGCGGGCTCGATTGGCTGGAGTCGACGCCGATTGCATCGACATCGCCCAAGTCACGCAACGTGCCGTACAACCGATCCAGCGTAGCGATGCTCTGCTCGAGCAGCGCTTCCGACCAATCCAGCGGCTGCCGGTAATGGGCGGAGAGCAACGCGTAGCGCAGCGCTTCGGGCGGGTATTGCTGCAGCAACGCGTGCAATTGTTTCACGTTGCCCACCGACTTGCTCATCTTGGCGCCGCCGAAGGTGAGCATGCCGTTGTGCAGCCAGAAGCGCGCGAAGGTTCGCGTGCCATGCGCGCAGCGCGACTGCGCGATCTCGTTTTCGTGGTGCGGGAATACCAGGTCCACGCCGCCGGCGTGGATGTCGATCACGTCGCCCAGATGCGCCGCCGCCATCGCCGAGCATTCGATGTGCCAGCCGGGCCGGCCGCGTCCCCACGGACTGTCCCAGCCGGGCAGGTCGGGCGTGGACGGCTTCCACAGCACGAAGTCTGCCGGGTTGCTCTTGTACGGTGCGACTTCGATGCGGGCGCCCGCGATCAGCTCGTCGGTCGAACGTCCCGAGAGCTTGCCATAGTCCGCGAATTTCGCGACATCGAACAGCACATGGCCCTCTGCGGCGTAGGCGTGACCCGACGCGATCAGGTTTTCGCACATCGCGACGATGGCGGCGATGTGCTGCGTCGCCAACGGTTCCACGTCGGGCGGCGCGACGCCCAGGTTCGCCATGTCTTCGCGATAGATCGCCGCATATTTGTCCGTGATGGCGGCAATCGGCACGCCGGCTTCGAGTGCCGCGGCGTTGATCTTGTCGTCCACATCGGTGATGTTGCGCGCATACACCAGGCGCGGGTATTTCCGGCGCAGCAGCCGCGCCAGCACGTCGAACACCACCGGACCGCGCGCGTTGCCGATATGGACGTAGCTGTAGACGGTCGGCCCGCAAAGGTACATCGTCACCCGGTTGGGGTCGATCGGCGCGAACGCTTCGACGCGGCGGGACAGCGAGTTGTAGAGGCGCAGGGCCATGCGTGTGACTGCCGTCGCGTTCGGGGCAAATAATCAAGCGATTTTATCAGGTTGGGCCCGTGGCTTGAGCGTGGATTCAGCATGAGCGTGCTTCAATGTGAACAACTCGTGATGACCGAAGGGTCGCGTCTTCGCGGTGGAGTACGCCATGTTGAAGATATTCGTTGCGTCGTGTTTGCTGGCCCTCGCGGTGGCAGCCAATGCGCAAAATTATCCGCCGCCGCCTCCAGCAGGGCCGGCGAACATCCACTACGGCTGGGCCGATGTGCTGCGGGTCGATCCGGTCTACGCGGCGGTCGCGCAACCTCCGCCGCAGGAATGCTATCCGCAGACGGTTACCCGTCAGGACGATAACCATACCGGTGGCACCGTGCTGGGGGCGATCGTGGGTGGCGTACTCGGCAGCACAGTCGGCAAGGGCGATGGACGCAAGGCGGCGACCGTGGCGGGCGCTGTCGCGGGTGGCGCCGTCGGGAATCGCGTTTCGGCAGCGCACGACCGCAGCTACACCACGCAGCAGACAGTGTGCCGGCCGGTCGCCAACTACGCACCGCCGCAGCAGATCGTGGCCTATGACGTGGAATACCGTTTCCGCGGCGAGGTGTACATGTCGCGCCTGCCATACGATCCGGGCGAACGGTTGCGGGTGAGGGTGACGGTTGCGCCGGCAGAGTGACGGCGGCGCCGCCTACAAAGGGGTAAGGGCAGCGGCTCTTCGATTTTGATCGTCATTCCGGACGCGCGTAGCGCGATCCGGAATCGGTTTTGCCCAATGTCCGGCTGCGACATCGCGTTTCGATCGCGCTGCCCATCGCCGGCGCCGCTGCACCACGCCAGATGCGCAGAGCCACCGATTCCAGGTTCCGCTCCCGCTGCGAGTGGGCGGCCCCGGAATGACAAATGTATATAAGCTCCAACGGGTGACTCGAGCGAGAGCGACTTCAATTCCTTGCAGCTCCCGTTGCATCCCCCCGCGAGGTGTGCGAGGATTCGCCGCTCACCGTTTTGACCAGAACATGACGACAGCTTTTTCCACTGACGTGATTGTCCTCACCAGCGCCCGCGCGGCGGCTGGGATGACGTCGCGCGCGCGCCGATCGGAAACCCCACATACGGCCGGGTAGGCAGTCGCGCGCATTGGTGTTTGTACCGAACGACAAAAACCCGGCCCTCGTGCCGGGTTTTTTGTTTTTTATTTCAACACGCGTCCAGGCGTGCAAAAGTCAAACCGGCCATCCATGTCCGACTTTCCACGAGAACAATGAACCCGTGACCCTTCGTCATTTCATCACCACCCAGGCTTGGAGCCGCGCCGAGATCGACGCGCTGCTGGACCAGGCAGCCGCGTTCAAGCGCTCGCCCGTCGGCATGCAGTTGGCCGGCAAATCCGTGGCGCTGCTGTTTTTCAACCCGTCCATGCGCACGCGTACCAGCTTCGAACTGGGCGCGTTCCAGCTGGGCGGTCACGCGGTGGTGCTGTCGCCCGGCAAGGATGCGTGGCCGATCGAGTTCGAAGCAGGTACGGTGATGGATGGCGAAGCCGAGGAACATGTGGCCGAAGTCGCCCGCGTGTTGTCGCGGTACGTCGACCTGATCTGCGTTCGCGCGTTCCCGAAATTCCAGGATTGGTCGATCGACCGCGAGGACCGCGTCATCAATGCGTTCGCGAGGTACGCCACGGTGCCAGTGATCAACATGGAAACCATCACGCATCCCTGCCAGGAACTTGCGCACGCGCTGGCGCTGCGCGAACACCTTGGCGAGCTTCGCGGAAAAAAATACGTCCTGACCTGGACGTATCACCCGAAACCACTCAACACCGCGGTCGCCAATTCCGCGTTGCTGATCGCCACCAAGATGGGCATGGACGTGACGCTGTTGTGTCCCACGCCGGATTACGTGCTGGACGAGCGCTACATGGCGTTCGGCGAAGAGAACGCGCGAGAGAACGGCGGTTCATTGCGGGTCACGCACGACATCGAAGATGCCTACCGCGGTGCCGACGCCGTGTACGCCAAGAGCTGGGGCGCGCTGCCGTATTTCGGCCGCTGGGAAGGCGAAAAGCCGATCCGCGATGCACACAAGCATTTCATCGTCGACGAAGCCAAGATGGCACTGACGAACCACGCGGTGTTCAGCCATTGCCTGCCGCTGCGCCGTAACGTCAAGGCTACCGACGCGGTAATGGATGCGCCGTACTGCATCGTGATCGACGAAGCCGAAAACCGCCTGCACGTGCAGAAGGCCGTGATGGCAATCCTGGCAGGCCAACCCGAGATGGAGACAGCGACATGACAGGCCACCAGCATCGTTATCACGCGAACGTCGAATGGACCGGCAATCGCGGCACCGGAACGGACGGTTATCGCAACTATGGGCGGGAACACGTGATCCGCGTCGAGGGCAAACCCGAGATCGCGGGTTCATCCGATCCGATGTTTCGCGGTGATGGGGCCAAGCACAATCCCGAGGACATGCTGGTGGCCGCGCTTTCCACCTGCCACATGCTGGCCTATCTGCACGTGGCCACCCTCGCGGGCGTGGTGGTGACGGCCTACACCGGCCACGCCGAAGGCACGATGGTGACCGAAGGCAACGGCGGGCGTTTCACCGAAGTGGTGCTGCGGCCGGTGGTGACGATCACCGCCGGAAGCGATGCCGCCAAGGCCGAAGCCGCGCACGAGAGCGCACACCACGCGTGCTTCATTGCCGCGTCCGTCAACTTTCCGGTGCGCTGCGAGCCTCGCATCGTGGTTGAAGAGCCGGGAATCGGGAATAGGAAATAGGGAATCGCCAAAAGCAGTTTCTCGCTTCGCATCCGCTGCGACCTCTCCATACCTTTCAAGAACATCGTCATGCCAAACGCTTCTTCGATTCCCGATTCCCGGTTCCCGATTCCCGAAGGCAAGCACATCGTGCTTGCCTTCAGTGGTGGCCTCGACACCAGCTTCTGCGTGCCGTATCTCTCTGAACGCGGCTGGCAGGTGCACACCGTGTTCGCCGATACCGGAGGCGTGGGCGAGGACGAGCGCGCGTACATCGAGGCGCGCGCGAGGGAGTTGGGCGTCGCTTCGCACGTCACGGTCGACGGCGGCCCGGCGCTCTGGGACCACTTCGTCAAGCCGTTCGTGTGGGCAGGCGAAGGCTATCAAGGTCAATATCCGTTGCTGGTATCGGACCGTTATCTGATCGTCAACGCCGCGATCAAGCGCGCGGCAGAACTCGGCACCCGCGCGATCGCGCATGGCTGCACCGGAATGGGCAACGACCAGGTGCGTTTCGACCTGACGGTGAAGGCACTGGGTGATTTCGAGATCGTCGCGCCGATTCGCGAAATCCAGAAGGAACACACGGCCGTTCGCGCGTACGAGCAGGAATACCTGGAGCAGCGCGGCTTCGAGGTGCGCGCCAGGCAGCAGGCCTACACCATCAACGAAAACCTGCTGGGCGTGACGCTGTCGGGCGGTGAAATCGATCGCTGGCAGACGCCCGGCGAAGACGCGCGCGGCTGGTGCAGGCCGCGTGGCGAATGGCCGTCTGAACCGCTGCGGGTGAAGATCGGGTTCGCCGGCGGCGAGGCGCACACGTTGAACGGCGAACGCATCGTCGGGCACATGCTGTTGGCGAGGTTGAACCATCTGTTCGCGCAGTACGGCGTCGGCCGCGGGCTCTACACCGGCGACACCACGATCGGCTTGAAGGGCCGCATCGTGTACGAAGCCCCGGGTCTTATCGCCTTGCTCACCGCACACCGCGCGCTCGAGGAAGCGGTCTTGAGCAAACACCAGAACCGGTTCAAGCCGGATGTGGCACGCAAGTGGGTCGAACTGGTGTACGAAGGCTTCTTCCATGATCCGCTGAAAACCGATCTCGAAGCATTCCTGGAATCCAGCCAGCGCTGCGTCGAGGGCGAAGTCACGCTGGAAACCCGTGGCGGTCGTGTCGACGCGGTGGCGGTGACATCGAAACGTATCCTCAATGCCAAGGGCGCGACCTACGCGCAAGCCGCGGATTGGGGCGTGGCGGAAGCGGAAGGCTTCATCAAGTTGTTCGGGATGAGTTCGAGCCTCTGGGCCGAGGTCAATCGCAAATGAAGGGGACTGCCGCTCGTAACCCTCTCCCTCGCGTGCTCGCCCCAATCCTTTTCTCCCACGAAATCGTCGGGGGAGAGGGGGCGTTCACGCACGATGGGAGGGCGGGTCGTGCTTGACGTGGTGTTGCAGCATCTCGAGGCGCTTGTGTCCTTCGACACGCGCAATCCGCCGCGTGCGATCGGCACGGGCGGAATCCTCGATTACCTGCGTGCGCAGTTGCCGGGCTTCGATGTCGAGGTGAGCGATCATGGCGCAGGGGCGGTCAGCCTGTTCGCGGTTCGCGGCCGGCCGAAGCTGCTGTTCAACGTGCACCTCGACACGGTGCCGGATTCGCCGCAGTGGAGCGCCAGTCCGTTCGAATTGCGCGTGGGTGGAGATCGCGCCGTCGGACTGGGCGCGTGCGACATCAAGGGCGCGGCGGCGGCGCTGCTGGCGGCGGCGAACGCGTCGCAGGGCGACATGGCGCTGCTGTTCACCACCGACGAGGAAGGCGCCGACCCGCGTTGCATCAAAACATTCCTGGCGCCCCGTCCTTCTCCCTCCGGAAGAAGGTGGCGCGTAGCGCCGGATGAGGGTTCGCAAACCGACGGAAGCCTTGACCGCATCGAACCCTCACCTCCAAGCATCCGTCCCGAGGAAGCGGGTTGCTTTCAAGCGGTCATCGTCGCCGAACCCACGCGCTGCAAGGCGGTGCTCGCGCACCGCGGCATCCAGTCGGTGCGTGCGCGGTTCGAAGGCCATGCGGGGCACGCATCGGCCGCACAGAAGCCGACCGACAGCGCGCTGCACCAGGCTGTCCGCTGGAGTGCCGCGGCACTGGATTTTGCCGCATCGCAGTCGACGGAAAGCTTCGGCGGATTGCATGGCATGCGTTTCAATCTCGGTCGGATCGAAGGTGGCATCAAGGCCAACGTGATCGCTCCGGAGGCTGAACTCCGGTTTGGAATGCGGCCGTTGCCGTCGGTGAACATGGACAGTCTGCTGGAGGACTTGCGCGCGCTTGTCGAACCTGCGCCCGCGGAGTTCGAAGAGACTTTCCGCGGCCCACCGTTGCCGGCGGATGCCGCCAATGCGAAATCGTGCATGCACGACGCGCGCGGGCTCGCGCAGCACCTGGGTATTCCGGTCGGCGATGCGGTCGACTTCTGGACCGAAGCCGCGCTGTTTTCGAAAGCGGGTTGCACGACGTTCGTGTACGGGCCGGGCAACATCGCGCAGGCGCACAGTGCCGACGAATGGGTGGCGCTGGACGAACTTGAAACCGCGGCAAGCACCTATCTGCGAATCACGGAGAAATGGTCATGAACCGTTTTGCCCCCGGCACTGCAGGCGTGGCCCTGGACGCCACCGTGCGGCGCCACCGGAGGTCGCTTCCGGTGGTCCACGCGTGAGGATACGATCGGCATGAGCGAAGTACGCAACACCATCGTGCGCCTGCTCTCGGCGATGGGCAGCGCGCGCGAAATCCAGCAGTACTTGAAGCGCTTCTCGCAACTCGATGCAAAGCGATTCGCCGTGGTCAAGGTCGGCGGTGCGGTGCTGCGCGATGATCTGACCGAACTGGCCTCGTCGCTGACGTTCCTGCAGCGCGTGGGCTTGACGCCGATCGTGGTGCACGGCGCCGGTCCGCAGCTCGACGACGAACTCATGAAGGCCGGCATCGAGAAGCGCACGGTGAACGGCCTGCGCGTGACGTCGCCGCAGGCACTCGGCATCGTGCGCCGCGTGTTCCACCAGCAAAATCTTGCGCTGGTCGATGCCCTGCACGCCATGGATGCGCGCGCGACGTCGGTGGTGTCCGGCGTGTTTGCAGCCGACTGGCTGGATCGCGAGAACTGCGGGCTGGTTGGCAAGGTCCGGCGCATCGAACTCGCTCCCATCGAGGCGAGCCTGCGCATGGGTTCGATTCCCATCATCGCCAGCCTCGGTGAAACCGACGAGGGCCAGATCCTAAACGTCAACGCCGACTTCGCGGCCAACGAATTGGTACGCGTGTTGCAGCCGTACAAGATCGTATTCCTCACCGGCACGGGCGGTTTGCTGGACGGTGCGGGCAAGGTCATCGATTCGATTAACCTGTCCACCGAATACGAACACCTGATGGCCCAGCCTTGGGTCAGCGGCGGCATGCGGCTGAAGCTGGAGCAGATCGCGGATCTGTTGCGGGACTTGCCGCTGGCATCGTCGGTGTCGATCACGCGACCGTCCGAACTGGCCAAGGAACTGTTCACCCACAAGGGCTCCGGCACGCTGGTGCGGCGCGGCGAAAAGGTTCTGCGCTTCGAATCCTGGGACGGTGTCGACAAGGGTCGCATGCGCGCGCTGATCGATTCCAGCTTCGCGCCGCGCCGCCTCGCTGCCGACTACTTCGAACGCATCCGGCCGTACCGCATTTACGTCAGCGAAAATTACCGCACCGCGATGATCCTGACGCTGGAGGACGAATTGCCCTACCTCGACAAATTCGCGGTGCTGGAAGATGCGCAAGGGGAAGGCCTCGGGCGCGCCGTGTGGCAGGTCATGCGCGCGGAAAACCCGAAGCTGTTCTGGCGCTCGCGCCACGGCAACCGCATCAACGCGTTCTATCACGAGCAATCGGACGGCTGCTTCAAGGCGCCGATGTTCAAGGTCTTCTGGTACGGCCTCGGCGCCGATTTCAAAACCATCGAACGTTGCGTCGCGCACTGCGTGCAGCGTCAACCAAGCCTCATCGACTGACATGAATCCATCGCTGAAATCGATTGGAATAGTCGGGGCGCGTGGCCACACCGGATCGGAACTGATCAGGTTGATCGCGGCGCATCCCTCGCTGGATCTCACGTTCGTTTCTTCGCGCGAACTGGACGGGCAGCGCGTCGATGCCCACAACGACGCGTATGCCGGCGGTTTGCGCTATGAAAACCTCGATCCGCCCGCCGTTGCGGCCCGGCGCGCGGACATCGTGATTCTCGCGCTTCCCAACGGTAAAGCCGCCCCCTTCGTCGTAGGCATCGAGGCCGCGGCGGCCGATACGCTGATCGTCGATTTGTCCGCCGACCGTCGCTTCGACAGGACGTGGTACTACGGTTTGCCCGAACTCACGCGCGACAAATGGCGTCGCGAGCGCCGCATCAGCAATCCGGGTTGTTTCGCGACCGCGATCGAGTTGACCGTTGCGCCCATGAAGGACGTGCTGGCCGCACCGCCGGTCTGCTTTGGTGTCTCCGGCTATTCCGGCGCGGGCACCACGCCGTCCGACAAGAACGATCCGGAGAAACTTCGCGACAACCTGATGCCGTATGCGCTGACGGGACACATCCACGAAAGGGAAGCGTCGTTCCAACTCGGCGTGCCGGTCGAATTCATGCCGCATGTCGCGCCGCACTTCCGTGGCCTCACGGTTACGACCAATCTGTATCTGTCGCGCGCGCTGAAGCGGGACGAGGTGCTGGCGCGCTTTCAGGATGCGTACGGGGATGAGGTACTCGTACGTATCGTGGACGATCCACCATGGGTCAGCCGGATCGCGGGGCGACACCACGCCGAAATCGGCGGGTTCGCATTGTCCGCCGATGGCCGGCGGGTGGTCATCGTCGCGACACTGGACAACTTGCTGAAGGGTGCTGCGACGCAGGCGATGCAGAACATCAACCTGGCGCTGGGCATCGACGAGTTCACGGGAATAACCATGTAGGAGCAGGCTATGCCCGCGACCATTGCGAGATCCGCATGATCCAGGTCGCGCGCACGGCGCGCTCCTACAACCACAGGAGAGATTCGATGGCCAGTCCACTCTGGCAAAAATCCGACAGCAAGGTCGATGCGAAGATCATGCGCTTCCTTGCCGGCGACGACGTATTACTGGATCGCGAGTTCTTCCTGCACGACATAGCGGCCAGCAAGGCACACATCGAAGGGCT
>Ga0209178_1000329_pt1 | contig 13599 bp, 10 predicted proteins | sample GAAS200_FD_187521 | JGI IMG/M metagenome (GOLD analysis project Ga0209178, IMG submission 187521) | Agricultural soil microbial communities from Georgia to study Nitrogen management - GA AS200 (SPAdes) (version 2) | ecosystem: Environmental > Terrestrial > Soil > Agricultural land | place: USA... | reverse complement strand
TACTACAATCATTCCTTTTTTTGCTGCCATGCCTGCAGCCCTTGCTGCGATAGTGGTATGGCCGTTCATATCAGAATAAGTATGGCTCAATGTTGGATTATCAAATTGTGTATATCCAAGTGAAGTGGAAATTACATTCACGCCTGCACTGTCGGCATGTTCGGCTGCTGCTGCCCAATTTTGTTCTTCTGCGGGCGATTCGGAAGAAACATCTTCTGTTACATATAAATAATAGTTTGCTTTCGGACATGTACCCACCATTTGGCCCGGAACATTACTTGCCATAGTGGATAAACATTCCATCCCATGCGGATGATCGAAGTTTACGCTGGTATCATTTCTTACATAATTATAAGTTTCCATCACACGGTGATCATTTCGCAGGCTGTCGAATGCCGCTAAACTTTGATAATGATAAAAACCCGCGTCCAGCAATGCTATGGACATTCCTTCGCCATGAAACCCGAGGTTGTGCAGATACTCGCCTTCATGAATATGAATTTGATTAAATGCATTTCCATAATTATAAAAATCATTAACGCCGGTAACTCCCTGCGCAGATGCAGTGGAATCAAATTGTTCAATCAATTTATTGTGTTGCACCTGTTGCATCCGCACGGGTTGTTGTGTGGGCTGAGAAGCAATTACAAAAGGGAATGAATTTATTTTATTTAAAGCTGCAGTATCTGTAGTAGCAATGCCAATTTGATTGAGCCATTTAGATACATTCAGGACAGTAACATTTCCGGCAAGCCGCACACTGTCTATGTACGCAGGATTCACAGGAAGATCCGTTGCATCAATCGGGATATTTTGTTTTTGTCTTCTTGCAATAGCTTTTTGCGAAAGAAAAGCGGATGGGTTATCTATGGTATAAGGAGTTCCGTTTTTATCTTTAAAACGTATTACATATTTGGTGTACTGCGCCTGTGAGTTGAGTGAAATTAAAAACAGTGCCAACAAATAGGGTAAGGTTTTCATAAAAACATTCCTGCGCCAAAGCAATGTAAAATCTAAAATATAAAATGTAAAATGAGAAAAGATTGTTTTCATAAAAACATTCCTATGCCAAAGACGGATGATTACATTTTTAATTATGATCAATAATACTTAGCCGGACGCCATATCCTGTATATCCCTGTTCGGGGCAGCCGCTACAGTTCTGATATTGCCACTGAATAAAGTCGCGATAAATAAGGCCAATGCCTTTACCATATTTTTCTTCCGAAAAAATTCTTTGAGCATAAATGGTTGTGGGATCATTCGGGTTACCCAAAGAATCGTCCACTTCAGTTACTTTAATAGTGCTATCAATTAAAATATTATTAATGGTAAGTGGCACGTCAAGGCTGTCGTACGTATAATCCCAATTATCATAAAAGGGAACATCTGAAATCGAAGAATAGGTATCAAGGTATGAATTGCCTTTCCACGAAAAGTCCTGGTGGATCGGCATTTCCAGTTTCAAAAAACGCAAATTGTTTTCTACATATTCAATGGAGTTGCCGGTAGGCGTTACTTCAAATGTATTATTCGGTTGCCATTGCTGAGAAGTATCCTGGCGTAAATAACGAATGATACGATAAGCCGGCCTGCCAAGGTTGTCGGTGATTTGTGCATCCACCACATCTTTGGCCTGGTAGCTTAAAACAGTATCCTTTGTACCGAAATGAATGAATATGGTGGAATCAAGTTGGTAAGTAATGTATTTGCCAATCTGCAATGGCAAATAATCATTAATATTTTCTGTGGAGTAGATTTGCGACGTTTTTTTGCACGAAACAAATAAAAGCGAAGCAATCACTAAGCCCGTTGCGTATTTTATCATAAAGTATGAATGAAGCTTCTACAACAAGATTATAAAAGCCATTGAAATGCTGCGTGTAAAATTTTTATGTCAGTTGCGCTGAATTATCCCTCCGCCAATTACATCATCATTTTCATAAAAGACAGCACTTTGCCCCGGCGCAATGCCTTTTACATCTTCATAAAAACGCACTTTCACCCCTTTTTCGTATGAATATAAATTGGAAAATGCACCGGTGTCTTTATATCTTATTTTGGTAATAGCTTCCATTCCTTCCGGCACGTCATCGTACTTCACCCAATTTATTCCGGATACTTTCATTTCACTGCGATTCAAATCTTCTTCATCACCCAAAACAATCGTATTTGTTTCGGGAATAATTTCTGTAACATACGCAGGTTTTCCTATTGCAATATCCAATCCTTTGCGCTGCCCGATTGTATAAAATGGATAACCTTTATGTGGTCCCAATATTTTCCCTGCTTTATCTACAAAAAAACCTCCGGATACTTTTTCTTCAAGTCCTGCTACTTTTCTTTTTAAAAATCCGCGATAATCATTATCCGGCACAAAACATATTTCATAGCTTTCACTTTTCTTTGCCAGTTCCGGATATCCAAAGTCATTGGCCATTTGCCTGATGGCTGTTTTGCGATACGTACCCAATGGAAATAATGTTCTGCTCAGCAAATCCTGCTGCAATCCCCACAGCACATAGCTTTGATCTTTTGTTTGGTCAATTCCTTTTCTTATAAAATATCTTCCCCGTCCGACCGTGCCATCCGGGCGGGCGTTTTCGTGCAGGTGCACCTGCGCATAATGACCGGTGGCAATATAATCGCAATTCATTGCATTGGCTCTTTTCAGCAATGCACGCCATTTGATATGTGTATTGCACATCACGCAAGGGTTGGGCGTGCGGCCCGCTATATATTCTTCTACAAAATTTTCAATCACTGCATTGCCAAATTCTTCGCGTATATCCAAAATAAAATGTGGAAACCCATGTTGCACCGCTGCTGCACGCGCATCATTAAAGCTATCCAGGTTGCAGCAGCCGGTTTCTTTGTGGCTATTGCCCACACTGGTTGCATAATCCCATGTCTTCATAGTAATGCCCACTACTTCATACCCTGAGTGATGAAGCATCAGCGCCGCCACAGTGCTGTCAATACCGCCGCTCATGGCCATCAATACTTTTCCTTTACTGCTCATAATCTACATTGACCTGCAAAGATAGGATAGTTTAAAATGCCGGTGAATAAACAAAAAATCACAAATCATGAAATACAAAATATAAAATGCAAAAACACAGTTCACAAATAAATTCTATGAATTTTTAATTTTACATTTTTAATTGCTTAAGCCATTCAGCCATTTAACCAATAAACCATTCAAAAAAATTTATCAACAAATCCCACCCATCCACCTATCCCTCAAATCCCGGTAGTAAATTGCAACCATGGAACAATATCTTTCACTTTTACAAAAAATAATTAATGAAGGTGCGGATAAAAGCGACCGTACGGGCACGGGTACACGAAGTTTGTTTGGACACCAGATGCGTTTCAATTTGCAGGATGGATTTCCGCTGGTAACTACAAAAAAACTACATCTGAAAAGTATCATTTACGAATTGCTCTGGTTTTTAAAAGGCGATACCAATATTAAATATCTTAAAGATAATGGGGTAAGAATTTGGGACGAGTGGGCCGATGAGCATGGCGATCTTGGCCCGGTCTATGGAAAGCAGTGGCGTAGCTGGCAAGGTGCTAATGGAAAAACAATTGACCAGGTCAGCGATGTTATTCACCAATTAAAAACAAACCCTGATAGCAGGAGAATGATTGTGAGCGCTTGGAATGTAGCCGAACTTCCCGAAATGCATTTGATGCCGTGTCATTGTTTGTTTCAGTTTTATACCTCGCCTCCTGCCCCTCTCCAAAATGGAGAGAGGAGAAGAAAACTTTCATGCCAACTCTATCAACGTTCAGCAGATGTTTTTTTAGGAGTGCCTTTTAATATTGCGTCATACTCATTGCTTACAATGATGATAGCACAGGTTTGCGATATGGAGCCGGGCGATTTTGTTCATTCTTTCGGCGACGTACATTTATATAATAATCATTTTGAACAAGCCACGTTGCAGTTGACGCGTAAGCCATTCCCGCTTCCGCGAATGAAGATGAATTCTTCCATAAAAAGTATTTTTGATTTTACATACGAAGATTTTCAATTAATAAATTATCAGAGTCATCCTGCAATAAAAGCGCCGGTGGCTGTGTAAAAATATCTTGTAATAAAAAACAATCAACCATTCAACAATTCATCCATTCATCAATCAACCATGCTTTCCCACATCGTTGCAGTTTCAGAAAATAATGTAATTGGTTCAAACAATGGTTTGCCATGGAAGCTCTCCACCGATTTTGCTTATTTTAAAAACAAAACATGGGGACTGCCGGTGATAATGGGAAGAAAGACGTATGAATCAATGGAGATGGAACTGGCAGGAAGAATCAATATTGTGGTTACCGAAAAAACAAACTGGCATAGAGATAATGTAGCGATAGCACATACGATACAGGATGCAATTGATAAAGCAAAAGAAAGTGATGCGAAAGAAATATTCATTATCGGGGGCGGAGAAATATTCAGGCAAACCATCAACATGGTTGACCGCATTTACCGCACGCTGGTTCATGCCATTGTTGAAGGTGATACTTTTTACCCGGAAATAGATACTGCAAAATGGAAACTACACAGCCGGCGCTCGTTTGCTGCTGATGAAAAAAATAATTATCCGTTTACATTTGAAGTGTGGGACAGGATTGAGTAGGATTAAGGTTTATAAGACAGAAATTGGAAGTTCTGCTAATTATATAATGGATAAATCCACATCGTTTTTCAATTATATTTGCAGCAATTAAAAAATGGGGGATTAGCTCAGTTGGCTAGAGCGCTTGCATGGCATGCAAGAGGCCACCGGTTCGAATCCGGTATTCTCCACAAATGCATTACTAACTGATAAGCATAAACGAAAATTTAATAGTGATAATTTTTAGGTGAGATTCAATGCCTATTAATTTCCTTGAGTGAATAACTTCAACAAAACATATCAAAAATTACACTTTTGGAAAGTCATGTCTAATGCTGCACTAATTCTTTGTACAATTGGAATTATTTCCTCACAATTTCTTTCAAGATATTTTACCAGCAAAAAATCATGGTTTATTATTATTATTGAACTTATCAGTATTGTATTATTTTTAATTTCTGAAATAACAATTTTTGCTTTAAAAAGAAACAATGAGACGGGAGAAACAATGAGACGGAATAGTATTTGGAGGAGGTTTGTATTTTACCAAAAATTAATAGCGTGGTTCTTTGTATTGAATTTAATTTTCATTGTCGTTAAAAATGAATTTCATTTAAAAGCCCCATCCGTTATTCAAGGATATTTATTTTTTTTAAGCTTAGGAATGCTTTTGGGTTTTGAAATATCAAGGTATGAATATACGAGGTCATTAAAGAAGAGAAATAATTCTTCATCGGGCATTAATATGAATTAATCAGAATTACTAAAATTTCCCTCACACCCAATTCATCCGCCCTCATTTTAGTAACTTTGCATGTCATTTTGGCGAAACAGATTTTCAGCACCATATTTGACAAACAAAAACATTGCAATAATTAACTAAAAGATATTTATGTCCCTTCTTTCTAAATTATTTGGTGGCAATAAAAGCGAAAAAGATGTCAGGCAAATTATCCACTATATTGATGTCATCAATAATTATTTTAATCAGTACCAATCTCTCTCCAATGATGAATTGCGTGGTAAAACCATCGAGTTCAAACAACGCATCAGCGAGCATCTTAAAGAAATTGATGATACGATAAATGCAAAAAAGGCGGAAGCCGACAGTCTCGATTCCATTGATATTGCCGGACGCGATCAAATCTATCACGAAGTGGATGCAATGGGAAAAGAACGCGATAAAAAGATTGAGGAAATTTTATTAGCAATCATGCCGGAGGCATTTGCGGTGGTAAAAGAAACGGCAAGACGGTTTAAAGAAAACACCGAAATAATTTCTACGGCTACTTCGCTCGACAGGGAACTTAGTGTTACAAAAAAACACATCACTATTAATGATGATAAATCTATTTATAAAAATACATGGAACGCCGGAGGAAACGACATCACCTGGAATATGATACACTACGATGTGCAGTTGATTGGTGGTATTATATTGCACCAGGGAAAAATTGCTGAGATGGCTACTGGTGAAGGTAAAACGTTGGTATCAACATTGCCGGCTTACCTGAATGCACTGGCAGGAAACGGGGTACACATCGTTACGGTGAATGATTATCTTGCCCGGCGTGACAGCGAATGGAACGGAACTATTTACGAATGGCTTGGCCTTACCGTTGATTGCATAGATAAACATCAACCGAATAGTGAAGCAAGGCGAAAGGCATATTATGCAGATATAACTTATGGAACCAATAATGAATTTGGTTTTGATTATTTGCGCGATAACATGGTGCATACACCGGAAGAAATGGTGCAGCGCAAACATCATTTTGCCATGGTGGATGAAGTGGATAGTGTATTGATTGATGATGCCAGAACACCCTTGATTATTTCCGGACCGGTGCCCAAAGGCGATCAGCAGGAATTTGATCAGATGAAACCACGCGTGGAAAAAATTGTGGAAGCACAGCGTAAAGTAACCAATGGTTTTTTAATAGAAGCAAAGAAAAAAATTGCAGAAGGCAATGATGATCCCAAGGATGGAGGATTGGCGCTGTTCCGCGCCCATCGCGGACTTCCTAAGAACGGTGCTTTGATAAAATACCTGAGCGAGCCGGGCATGAGAGTAAAATTGCAAAAGACAGAAAATTTTTATCTCTCCGACCAGCAAAAAAATATGCCCATGGTTGACCAGGAGTTATACTTTAATATTGATGAAAAAAATAACCAGGTTGATCTTACCGATAAAGGAATTGCCTTGATTACAAAATCGGGCGAAGACCCTGACTTTTTCATTATGCCGGATATTGGTGTGAAGCTTGCTGAAATAGAAAAAAGCAACCTGCCCGCAGAAGAAAAATTACAACAGAAAGAAGTGGTATTGAATGATTATTCTATGAAGGCCGATAGAATTCATACGGTGCAGCAATTATTAAAAGCCTATACACTTTTTGAAAAAGATGTGGAGTATGTGGTAATTGACGGTGAAGTAAAAATAGTAGATGAGCAAACAGGCCGTATTATGGAAGGCCGCCGTTATTCTGATGGATTGCACCAGGCTATTGAAGCAAAAGAAAACGTAAAGATAGAAAGCGCCACGCAGACCTATGCTACTATCACTTTGCAGAATTATTTCAGGATGTATCACAAACTTGCGGGAATGACGGGTACTGCAGAAACAGAAGCTGGGGAGTTTTGGAGCATTTACAAACTTGACGTTGTATCTATACCTACTAATGTGCCGGTAATACGAAAAGATACACAAGACCTCGTTTATAAAACTAAGCGCGAAAAATATAAAGCCGTAATTGATGAAGTAGAAAAGATGCGTAATGAAGGAAGAGCAATTTTGGTTGGTACTACATCAGTTGAAGTGAGTGAATTGCTAAGCAGAATGATGAAACAAAAAGGAATTCCGCACAATGTGCTTAATGCAAAACAACATGCCAGGGAAGCACAGGTTGTAGCAGAAGCCGGTATTGCGGGCAATGTTACCATTGCTACTAATATGGCCGGTCGTGGTACAGATATTAAATTAGGCCCCGGCGTAAAAGAAGCAGGAGGCCTTGCCATTGTAGGAACAGAAAGACATGAAAGCCGCCGTGTGGACAGGCAATTGCGCGGTCGTTCCGGAAGGCAGGGCGACCCCGGTACTTCACAGTTTTTTGTTTCGCTGGAAGATGACCTGATGCGTATGTTCGGCAGCGAAAGAATAGCATCGCTGATGGACCGGATGGGATACAAAGAAGGCGAAGTGATTCAGCACAGCATGATTTCTAAAAGCATTGAACGTGCGCAGAAAAAAGTAGAAGAAAATAATTTTGGAATAAGAAAAAGATTGCTGGAGTATGATGATGTAATGAACAAACAGCGTACGGTTATTTATGGCAGGCGCAATCATGCATTGTTTGGCGAAAGGCTGGCCTTGGACCTGGATAATGCGTTTTATTCTGTGGCAGAAGGATTGGTTAATTCATTTAAAGAAATTAATGATCATGAAGAGTTCAAACTTGCCGTGATCATGAATCTTGCTATTGATACATCCATCACTGCCGAAGAGTTGGATAAAGAAGATGTGCCTGATCTTACAGAACGTTTGTATCGCGAAGCAAAAGATCATTACAATGCAAAGAATAAAGCCATTACTGAAACAGCATTGCCGGTAATAAAAAATATTCGCAGAGACCAGGGCTCACATATAGAAAATGTAGCAGTGCCGTTTACGGATGGCAAAAAAGCATTGCAGGCGATTGCTAATCTTGATAAAACCATTGCAACAAATGGCGCCGAACTTACCAACGCATTGGAGCGCAATATTACCCTCGCATTGATAGATGATGCATGGAAAGAACATTTACGCGCAATGGACGATCTCAGGCACAGTGTGCAATCAACTGCAGGTTATGAGCAAAAAGATCCGCTCGTGATTTATAAAATTGAAGCCTTCAGTGCATTCAAACAATTAAATGATAAAATAAATAAAGACATCGTAAGTTTCCTTTGCCACTGCAGCATTCCGTTAGAGCAAAACCAACCCTCCCGCATACACGAAGAAAGGCAGCGAAGAACCGATATGAGCAGGATGCGTCAGCGCAAAGAAGAATTTGCAGGTGCTGGCGGCCCGGATTATCTGCCCCAGGAAAATGATTATATAGATCCTTCCGAAAATGTAAAACAGGAACCCATAAAAGTAGGTCCCAAAATTGGAAGGAATGATCCATGCCCATGCGGCAGTGGAAAAAAATACAAACACTGTCATGGACGGGAAGCTTAATCAATACATTGATCATACTGTTTTAAAACCAACAACCTTGCTCAGCGATGTTGTACGCGTTTGCAATGAAGCAAAAGAGTATAAGTTTGCTGCAGTGTGTATACCTCCATTGTTTGTAAAAAAAGCAACAGGGTTTTTAAAAGATTCAGGCGTGAAAGTGTCCACCGTCACAGGTTTTCCGTTTGGCTATAGCGCCATCGAAGCCAAGGTTGCAGAAATTATCCTGGCAATAATAGATGGAGTAGATGAATTAGATGTGGTCGTAAATATTTCTGCAATAAAAAATAATGACTGGAATTTTATCGGTAATGAAATAAACACGCTGATGCCGATCATCAGAAATAAAAATAAAGTAATAAAAGTAATTATCGAAAGCGGAATTCTTACCGATGATGAAATTATTAAATGCTGCGACATTTATGGCATGGCAGGAGTTGATTTTGTAAAAACATCTACCGGTTATGCAGAGAAAGGAGCCAGCGTTCATGCAGTGAAGTTGATTCGTGCGCATCTGTCCGATCATGTTCAGATAAAAGCCAGCGGCGGCATTAAAAATTTTTCATTTGCAAAAGACCTCATTGATGCAGGGGCTACAAGAATAGGAAGCAGTGCGGGCGTGCAATTAATGCAAGAAAGCCTTGCAAATTTTATAAATTAATTAAAAGGCTGGCATAAAAATATATCTTTAAAAACTGTACCTTTTACCAATGAAACAATTATTTTTTTTTATAACAGTTTTTACAACTTCTTATTCGTTTGCACAGGTAAATGATGCACAGCCGTCCAATAAAATAATTGTTCAGCAGGATTACCGGATGCAAATACTGGCACAAAAAGAATCTGATGTCAACACCGCTATTCTAAGAGAGGAAGCAAGGCTGGTTGCGGGTTTCCGGCTAATGATTTTAAATACGAACGATCGTGCGTATGCGATGAAAATACGGGCCATGTTATTGCAGGACTATCCTGACCAAAAAACGTATATGTGGTTTGCCAATCCTTATATCAAAATAAAATTCGGCAATTTTAAAACGCAAAGTGAAGCTATCTCTTACCAAAAACAAATCAGCAAAAAAATGAACGGTGCCAACATTTACATCGTTCCTGAAACTATCGAGTTAAAGCCCGATAAAGACTTTGATCCTGATAGCCTGATGCCAAATTAATCTTGCCTTTTCCACCCTTATAAATTTTATCTACCGAATCTTTTTATTTTTGATATGCTGAATCAGCATAAACAATAGTATGATCAATTTAAAAAATACCATAAAAAAACTTTCTGCATCCTATGCCAATGAATTTATAGAAGTACGTCATCATTTGCATGCCAATCCCGAATTGAGTTTTGCGGAATTTGAAACATCAAAATTTATACAGCAAAAATTAACAGCCTGGGGAATTGATTTTTCCGTGATGGCCAAGACGGGTGTGGTTGCAATTATAAAAGGAAAAAATCCAGGCGCTAAAGTGATTGCGCTGCGTGCGGATATGGATGCATTACCGATAAATGAATTGAATAATGTGGAGTATCGTTCCAAAAAAGAAGGAATCATGCATGCATGTGGGCACGATGTGCATACCACCTGCCTGTTGGGTGCTGCAAAAATTTTACAGCAATTGAAAGATGAATGGAACGGAACCATCAAATTAATTTTCCAACCGGGTGAAGAAAAAAACCCGGGCGGTGCAAGTATTTTAATAAAAGAAGGAGTGCTGGAAAATCCAGCGCCACAGGCAATATATGCATTGCATGTGAATCCTTCTTTGCAGGTTGGAAAATTTAGTTTCAGAAGTGGAATGGCTATGGCAAGCGCTGATGAAATATATATAACCGTTAAAAGCAAAGGCGGTCATGCTGCTGCGCCGCATCTTACTTCCGATACACTGCTCGCTGCTTCGCAGATGGTGGTAAACCTTCAGCAAGTTGTTAGCCGAATGAATAATCCTTTCAATCCTTCGGTATTGTCCATTACTTCCGTACAGGGCGGTAATACTACCAATGTGATTCCATCTGAAGTAAAAATGATGGGTACCTTCCGCGCCATGAATGAAGAATGGAGGTTTAAAGCGCATGAGCTTATTAAAAATATTTGTGAGAACACAGCGGCAATGAATGGCGCACAAACAGAGGTACATATTGACGTGGGGTATCCTTTTTTAATAAATAATGAGGAACTAACGGTAAAGGCTATACGAAATGCAATTGAATTTATGGGCACAGAAAACGTAGAAGAAACTGAAATTCGCATGGGAGCAGAAGACTTTGCATTTTATTCCCAGAAAATTCCCGCATGCTTTTTCAGATTGGGAACCGGCAATAAAGAAAAAAATATTACATCAGGAGTGCATACTCCTACATTCAACATTGATGAAAGTGCAATAACAAATGGAATGGGCATGATGGCGTGGCTGGCCATTCAGTAAAGTTTTGAATAGCCATCAAAATGAATTTTTAATAAATCTCATTTATATGAAGTTACCTGTAATTAAAACCAACATGCTTGCATTACTGCTCTTTGGTTTCTTGCAAACCTTTTCGCAGTCGCCATCATCGCAACAGGAAAAAGTTACTGACAGCGTAGCACAATTGTTCTTCAGGCAAATGAACAACAATAATGTTGACGGCATGTATTCATTGTTCGGCGAAAGTTTTCAAAAAAGACTTTCCTACGAAAAATTCAAAAACATTTTTGAAGGCGAAGTTTCTTCCATGGCGCCTTTTTATAATGTAGAATTTCTTTCGGGTAATGGTAGCCAGAATAATTATAAAGCCGAATCAAAAACCGGAACATTTCTTTTTATAACCGGCCTTGACAGTAATTATAAAATAAAGACATTTGCCATAAATCCATATACCGGGGCATCAGGGCCAGATAAATATAAAAGGCAGGAAGTGATGATACCTATGCGCGATGGAATAAAACTTCATACGGTAATTTTTACGCCGGTTGATCAAAAAGAACCATTGCCCTTTTTGCTGGAACGGACACCTTATGGCGTAAACAAATATCCTTCGCCGGAGAAAAATCAATATGTAAAAGACATGGCTGATGATGGTTACATTTTCGTGTACCAGGATATTCGTGGCCGTTATCTTTCGGAAGGAAAATTTGAAATGCAACGTTTCACGCGTAATAAAAAGGATCCTAAAGCAATAGATGAAAGCACCGACACCTACGATACATTTGATTGGTTATTAAAAAATGTTCCGGACAATAATGGTAAAGCCGGCATGTATGGAATATCTTACGACGGATGGACAGCAGTGATGGGCGCTATTGATCCACATCCTGCGCTGGTAGCGGTTTCTGAGCAGGCCACACCTGCAGATATGTTTTTGGGTGATGACTTTCATCATAACGGTGCGTTCCGGTTAAGTTATGGGTTTGAATATGCATTTATGGAAGAAGCTGCAAAAACAGATTCGCTTTTTCCTTTTAATACCTATGATACATACAATTGGTATTTGAATCTTGGCCCATTAAGTAATGTAAACAAAAAATATTTTTTCAATAAACTTCCTTCATGGAATGATTTTACCCAACATCCGTATTATGATGAATTTTGGAAAAAACAATCATTGCCTTACCGGCTCGATTCGCCGCGTGTGAATATTTTGAATGTTGCAGGCTGGTGGGACCAGGAAGATTTTTATGGCCCGCAAACAGCGTATCAGCAATGGGAAAAGAAAGATACGCATCATAAAAATTATATAGTGATAGGCCCCTGGAATCATGGCGGATGGGCGCATGGCCCGGGTAATAAATTAGGAAATATAAATTTTGATTCAGCTACGGGAACCCGCTTCAGGCAAGACATACAGGCCAGGTGGTTTGCTTATTATCTGAAAGGAAAGGGGAACGGAAATTTTGCAGAAGCTACTACATTCCAAACTGGCAGCAACCAATGGAAAACCTATAATAGCTGGCCGCCAAAAAATACGGTAAACAAAAATTTATATTTCAGCGCTGATGGAAAACTTTCTTTTGATAAGCCTGCTGGCAATTCTTCGTCTATGCTTGACCGTTATATTTCAGATCCGGCACATCCCGTTCCATACCGGTCACGGCCAATAGAAGAAACATATAGTCCCGGATCAAGATGGTACACCTGGCTTACAGAAGATCAGCGATTCGTTGATAACAGGCCCGATGTGGCAACGTGGCAAACAGAAACGCTGCAACAAGACATTACCGTTACCGGTGATATTGTTGCTAAATTATTTGCAGCTACCACAGGTAGTGATGCCGACTGGATTGTGAAATTAATTGATGTATATCCTGGCGAATACCCGAAGGAGCCGAAAATGGGAGGTTATGAATTGATGGTTTCGGATGAAGTATTCCGCGGAAGGTTTAGAAAAAGTTTTGAAAAACCTGAGCCAATCATGCCTAACAAAGTGGAAGAATATGCCATTGATCTGCATGGGCTGGATCATGTATTTAAAAAAGGGCATAAAATAATGGTGCAGGTACAAAGCACCTGGTTTCCTATCATTGATCGCAACCCGCAGAAATATGTTCCCAATATTTTTGATGCTGCGGAAAAAGATTTTCAGAAAGCAACACAAACAATTTACAGGAGCGACGCCTTTCCTTCACACATAGAGCTACCTGTGATGCAGGAATAATGTATATTTTTTTACAAACGGTGCAATCATCATTCACGGAATGTTGAAAAAATACTTTCGTACTTTTAGCTTTTATTTTAATGATTAAAAAAGCGGTGATGATACTAACATCACTTTAGAAATAA
>Ga0209178_1000328_pt1 | contig 13602 bp, 12 predicted proteins | sample GAAS200_FD_187521 | JGI IMG/M metagenome (GOLD analysis project Ga0209178, IMG submission 187521) | Agricultural soil microbial communities from Georgia to study Nitrogen management - GA AS200 (SPAdes) (version 2) | ecosystem: Environmental > Terrestrial > Soil > Agricultural land | place: USA... | reverse complement strand
TCGGGAAAAGGAGTCGTCGTGAAAAGGAAAGCACTTTGGGTTGCCCTGGCACTCGCTCCGCTGGCGGCCGTCACGGCCACGAGCGCATCCGCGGCCGGCATAGATTGCAAGATGACCTTCACATTGTCCGGGTGGTCCGCGATCTACGAAACCGCTTCGGGCACGGGCGTGGTGACCTGCGAAAACGGCCAGACGATGGATGTCGCCATTTCGGCCAAGGGCGGCGGGTTGACCGTCGGCAAATACAAGATCGACGACGGCAAGGGCACCTTCAGCGATGTCACGGACATCAGCCAGGTGCTCGGTTCATACGCCCAGGCATCCGCGCACGCGGGTGCGGTGGGGTCCGTGCACGCCGCGGCGATGACCAAGGGTCCGGTATCGCTGGCCCTGAGAGGCAAGGGCCAAGGCTGGGACATCGGCGCGGGCTTTTCGTCCTTCACACTCAGCAAACCGAAATAGCCGGTAATCGCGATTGCCGGGTGCTGCAGGACGCGCATCCGGCGCGCCGGGACGCCACGCTGGCCACGGATCGGCTCGCGTGGCGTCCACGAGGCGCATTGAAGACGCAATGGAACGAATGCAATGCTGCGGACGTCGTTGCAGGCATGGTTGTCCCGCAACGTGGAGGGTCCGCTGGAGGATCTGGCTGGCGGCCGGGCGCGGCTGCGGATCATCCTCATGCTGGCGTGCATCCTCGCGCTGGATTCGGCCGACAAGGCGACGCTCGGCGCGGTGGCTGCCCAACTCGAGCCGGCACTGCGCATCAACAATCTCGAAATCGGGCTGCTGGTCGCGGTGACGGTGGCGTCCAGCGCCCTGCTGACGCTGCCGTTCGGCATCCTGGTCGACCGTTTCAACCGGCGCAACCTGCTGGTGGTCGGCATCGCGCTGTGGTCGCTGGCGATGATCTGGTGCGGCGCGGCGACCTCGTACGAAACGCTGTTCGCGGCGCGCCTGGCGCTCGGCATCGTGATGGCAATCGGATCGCCGGCGATCGCCTCGCTGATCGGCGACTGCTTCAAGGCCAGCGAGCGCGGCCGCATCTACGGCTACATCATTTCCGGTGAACTGATCGGCGTCGCGATCGGTTTCCTGATGTCGGGCAACGTCGCGGCGTTGTCGTGGCGTGCGCCATTCATCGTGCTGGCCGTGCTGGGGCTGCTGCTCGCGTACTTCATCGCGCGCAACCTGCCGGAACCGCGCCGCGGCGGACGCGGACGCCTGCAGGAAGAGCCTGGCAGGCCCGTGCACGACGGCGTGCGCATCCGCGACGTGGTGCGCGACCAGGGCATCGAACCGATCGAGCCCCTGATCCTGCGCGACGACCCCGCGCGCATGAAAATCTGGCCGGCGGTGAAGTACGTGCTTTCGTTGCCGACCTATCGCATGCTGATCATCGCGTCGGCGCTCGGGTATTTCTACTTCACCGGGCTCCGCACGTTCGTCGTGGTATTCATGCGCGGACATTTCGGTTTGTCGCAGACGGCGTCCAGCACGTTCGTCGTGGTGATCGGACTTGGCGCGATCGCGGGCGTGCTGGCGACGGGGTATTTCGCCGACCGCATGGTCGCGAAAGGCCGGGTGTCCGCGCGGATGTCGGTCGGCGCGGGCGCGTATTTCCTCGCGGTCACGGCGCTGGTTCCGGCCATGTTGCTGCCGAAGCTCTGGATGGCGGCGCCCTTCATGTTCATTGCGGCCGGCGGCCTCGGCGGCGCATTCCCGCCCGTCGATGCCGCGCGGCTGGACGTGATGCATTCGCGATTGTGGGGCCGCGCCGAAGGCGTGCGTTCCACCATCGTGTACCTCGCGCAGGCCGTCTCGCCGCCGCTGTTCGGCTGGTTGTCTTCGCTGCTGGGCGGATATGGCGGCGCTGGGTTGGGATCGGCGGGAGGCGCATCCGGCGGTCAGTCGGGCGGCGGGGATCTCGACATCACGTTCCTGGCCATGTTGGTGGCGTTGCTCGCGGCGGCCGTGGTGCTGCTGGTCGGTGCGCGAAGCTACCCGCGCGACGTCGCAACCGCCGTGGCGTCGGAGAAGGCGACGAAGAATGCGCAGAAAAGCACCGCAGGCACCTGATGCGATGCCTCCCTTTCCCCGGCTTTGGACTCACGAACGCTTGGCCGCCTTCTTGCGCGTGCTCGATTTGCGTCGCGCGGCGGTGCGGTGGCCGCCGCTTTTCTTGGCCGCGGAACCGGATTCCTTCGCGGGCGTGCGCTTGTTGTCCTTGATGCTTTTCTGCAGCAGCGACATGAAATCCACCACGTTGGTCGACGCATTCTTCGGCATCGCGACTTCTTCGGCGGAAGGTGCGCGTACACCGCCCTTGGCCTTGATGCGCGCCTCGATTACCTTGGTCAGGCGCTCGCGGAAATCGTCGTGGTATTCATCGGGATTCCATTCGCCCACCATCGATTTCACCAGCGCCTCGGCCATGTCCAGTTCCTTCTGGTTGACCCGGTACGCGGAAATCTTCTTGTCGGGGAACGCGTATTCTTCCTCGGGCACGATTTCCTGCGGGTAGCGCAGCAGCATCAGCATCAGTGCGTCGTCGCGCGGCAGCACCAGCGACAGATATTCGCGGGTACGGATCACCACGCGCGCCAGGCCTGCGGTCTTCAAGCGTTTCAAGGTTTCGCGCAGCAGCACGTAGCCTTTTTCGGCCTTCTTGGCGGGCACGAGGTAGTAGGGCTTCTCGAAATACTCGGGCCCGATCGCGGATGCGTCGATGAAGGCTTCGATGTCCACCGACTCGGTTGATTCGGGCGCGGCCTTGGCAAAGTCTTCCTTGTCCAGCACCACGTAGTTGCCCTTGTCGTACTCGAACGCCTTCACGATTTCCTTCCACGGCACTTCCTCGCCGGTTTCCTCGTTGACGCGTTCATAGCGGATGCGCGCGTTGTTGCGTGAATCGAGCATCCGGAAATGCAGATCGACGTGCCGTTCGCCGGACATCAGCTGCACGGGGATGTTGAGCAGCCCGAAGGATATGGTGCCGCTCCAGATGGGTCTTGCCGCCATGGTGGTTCTCCTGTGTGCGCCTTGCACATCGAAATCCGAATTCGTCATTCCGGGTGCAGGCCGGAGTGACGGCGTTGGTGGGTTGGGCTGACGCCGGCTTCATCGGCGGAAGCCCAACCTACGAGGCCGGGTTCGGCCAACCCGCGAGACCCGGTTGGCCAGCCTGCATCAACCTGCGCGTGGCAATGCCTGACGGATTTCGTCGAAGCCTTGCCACGGGTCCTGCTTCGAGGTTTTCAGCCGGCGCGCCAGATTGGAAAAGGTGTACTGCGCGCCCGATTTCAGGCGCGCCAATTCCTCCCAGCGGAGCGGCGTGGCCACGCCGGCGCCGGGCCGCGCGCGCACGCAATACGACGCCACCGCCGTGGAACCGCGCGCGTTGCGCAGGTAATCCACGAAGATGCGCCCCTTGCGCCGGTTCTTGGTCGCGACGGAAACAAAATCCTGCGGCGACTCGTGTTCAAGCGTGCGCGCGAGCGCGTGCGTGAAAGCCTTGGCGGTGTCCCAGTCGGGGCGCGGATTCAGCGGCACCACCACGTGCAACCCCTTGCCGCCGGTGGTGCGCAGGAAGCTTTCGAGCCCGACCGCCTGCAGCCGCTCGCGCACGAGGCGCGCGGCGTCGCGCACGCGCGACCACTCCACGCCGGTGTCGGGATCGAGATCGAACACCAGCCGATCGGGATGTTCGAGGTCCGCGATGGTCGACCCCCACGGGTGGATCTCGATCACGTTCATCTGCACCAGGCCGATCACGCCTTCGATGTCGTTGACGTACACGTAGTCCTGCCGCTTGCCCTCGGCGCTTCGCGCGTCGCCCACGCCGATCGCATCCGGCATGCCGGTCATCGGGTGTTTCTGGAAGAAGCATTCCTGGCCGGCGCCGTCGGGGCAGCGCACCAGCGACAGCGGCCGTCCGATCAACCCCGGCAAAAGGTGCTCGGCGATGCTGGCATAGAACTCCGCGAGCGCGCGTTTGGTGACCCGTGGCTTTTCGATCAGCACGCGGTCGGGATGGGTGAGGTTGATGGCCGGTTCACTGGCGGCTTGCTTGCGCGGCGAACCCTTGCGGGCCGCAGATTTTGAGGGAGATTTCGCGGATGCCATGGACGTCGCCTCCTTGCCGCGATCGCTGTCGCGAAGATCCGCCGGCGACTTGTCGGGCCGCAGGCCCTTGAAGCTGGCCTGACGCAGGAAGTCGTCGCCGGTGCGGCCGCGGAATTCGACTTCCACCACGATTTCCGGCTGCACCCACGCCGGGCGCGCACCACGCAGTTGTTTGGTGTTGGGCGCATCGATCAATTCGGGCGCGCGCTTCGCGGGCTTCAGTTTCGCGTACAGGCGCTTCAGCATGTCGGTGTCCATGCCGGTGCCGACGCGCCCCACGTAACGCCACGCCTTGCCCCGCGGTTCGGCCAGCAGCAACGCGCCGAGCGCACCGCGCGAGCCCTTGCCCGGTGTATAGCCGACGATCGCGAATTCATCCGAATCGATGCACTTCAGCTTGCGCCAGGCGTCGCCGCGGCCGCCGCGATAGGGGGCATTCACCGACTTGCTGATCACGCCTTCGAGTCCGGCTTCGCAGGCCCGCTGGTACGCGAGCGCGCCGTTGCCGCGCAGGAATCCAGATGCCACCAGCGGGTTCGTGGCGGGATCGTTCGCATCGAGCAGGCGCGACAACGCGGCCTTGCGTTCCAGCAGCGGCGCATCGCGCAGGTCGTCGCCGTTCAACGCGAGCAGGTCGAACACTGCATAGCGCACGGTTTGCGCCTGGGCGAGATTGAATTGCTTCTGCAGCAGGTCGAAGCGGCTGCGTCCTCGTTCGTCGAAAACCACCAGTTCGCCGTCCAGCACGCAGTTGCGACAGTCCAGGTCGAGAATGGCATCCGCGATCGCGGGAAGCTTTTCCGTCCAGTCGAGACGGTTGCGCGACAACAGTTGCAGCTCGCGCCCGTGCCGCCACGCCAGCATCCGGTAGCCGTCGTATTTCACCTCGTGCAGCCAATCCTCGCCCTGCGGCGCGCGCTGATGCAGGCGCGCCAGTTCCAGTTCGAACTGGTCGGGCGCGGGCAACGAAGGCGCTTTCGCACCGCGCGCCGCGCGCCGGGCGCGAGGGGTCGGTTCGATGTGGTGTTCGGCCTTCCATTCGGACAGCGGCGTGTCGTCGGCCACGTCGTCGGGGACCACGAATTCGTCGTCGCCCTTGATCAGCAGCCACTGCGGTTTGCCCGCCTGCATCCGGGTGCGCACCAGCGACCAGCGGCCGCGCAAACGCGAGCCGTGCAATTCGAAACGCAGGTGGCCGTCGCCGATCTGCTGCGCGGCGGAGCCTTCGGTACTCCACGTGCCTTCATCCCAGATCGCGACGGTGCCGGCGCCGTAGTGGCCTTCCGGAATCGTGCCCTCGAACGAACCGTAGCTCAGCGGATGGTCCTCGACTTCCACGGCCAGGTGCTTGATCGACGGATCACGCGAGGGACCCTTCGGCACCGCCCAGCTGCGCAACACGCCGCCGACCTGCAGACGCAGGTCGAAGTGACGACGGCGCGCGTGATGCAGGTGGATCACGAACTGGCGTCCCGCCGGTGCATGCGAATGTCGTCCGCGCGGTGTCGCGGCCGGTTCCGGCGTGTGCTCGAAATGGCGCTTGCGCCGATAGGTCGCAAGCCCTTCCGTTGAACGATTCGGCGTGCGGCGTCCTGCCATGAAAGTGAGCGTATCAGTGCCGCATTCATTTCAGGTGAACGCCGCTGCACCCGGAATTGACGCGATCTAGATGTACGCCTGCCTATGCTGCGGGCGCTCAGCAAGAGCGCGAAAATAAAAAGGAGGTAGCCATGGATCGGGCAAATCTTCTGGACATGCTCGCCGTGATGGATGAGGAACGCCGCTACAACGAGGCCGCCGCGCTGGTCGCATGGCGGCCGGCGCAGCGGGAAACCTTCGCGCGCAAGGCGCGAAAGGGCGCCGCTGCGGTGTGCATGATTCGCCGCGAACTGGCGAATGCCCACAGCAAGCGGTCGGCCCGGCGCATTGATGCCTGCATCGAGCGCCTGCTGGAAACGCAGATCGACACGGGCCGCACCGCTTCCGAATCGCTGGATGCACGACCCGCCTGGTGACCGGGTTGCACAAAGCGACCGCTCGCGAAAAATTTTCGCTTGCGCGAAAGGCTTTCGGGGCAATGGACTGAGTCGTTCGGCCCGGTTCCGCATTCGCGCGGCGTGATTGGCGGCTCGGCGGCGAATGGCCGGTGATCCGGTGGGCCTTTGGACCCACACGGATGCCTGGCTCGCGCCTCGGCAATTTTTGCATCGGGCTTGCTGTCTCCGCGTACGCGGCCCACGGCAAGATCCGCGGGTTTGTCTTCGATTGCGAACACACTCTGAACGCACGCTTCCGATCATGAATGCACGCGGAAGGCGTGGCATACGTATTGCTTCGTCGAGACTCCACGTCAGACAAGGAGGTTCGACATGAAGCGACAGCATCTTTCCCTCATGGCTGTCGTGCCGGCCGCGCTGCTGTTTGCCTGCGCTGTCTACGCACAGCAGACGCCGCCGCAAACCCAGCAGCCGCAGCCGCAGACGCAGCCGCAGACGCAGACGCAACAGAACGCGCCGATGCGGCAGACCGTGCCGACGACATCGGCACAAACCATGCAGTGCGCCAGCGGCGGCAATTGCTACGACAACAACACCACCGACCGCGACGTCAACGCAACGGATGACGACAATACGCCGCGCAGCAACCCGAAGTTTTCGTCGCTGGCCGGTTCCAAGGGCTACGTGAGCGAGTCCGATGCCGCCGGTCACCGGTGGCTTGCCAGCCACTTCGGCCAGTGCGACGGCAATCACGACGACAAGCTTTCGCGGGCCGAGTACCGCCACTGCCGTCAGGCATACGGCCACGGCCGGCAATGAGGAAAATCGTCGCGCCGGCCCTTGGGCCGGCGCGTCTTCTCCGACACAAGGGAGCATTTTGCAATGGCACTCAAACTCATGGAAGAGAAGGGCGTGCCGCTGGAACGACAACGTTTCACGATGCGCGAACTGACGCCGGCGCCGATGAGCAAGCTGGACGACGACGCTTTCACGCGCGTGCGGATCATCCTGATGAACGGCATCGAGATGGGCGCGAGTCGATTCCAGCACCTCGCGGCCGCGTTCAACGAGGATCTGCGCGAGCCGCTGGCGCGGGTGCGCCGGGTCGAGCACCACCAGCAGACGATGGTGAACTGGCTGCTGTCGCCGGATGATTCGCCGCTCGACATCACCCTGGGCTACGAGCAGGTGGCGATCGAGGTCACCGCCAGTATCGCCGAACACGAGCCGGACGATTACCTGGCGCAGGTGTACCGCTTCGGCCTGCTCGAGGATTTCGATCACCTTTACCGTTACTCGGCGCTGGCCGACCGGCTGGAAGGCAAGGACGCCAACAACATCCTGCAGTCCTACACGGATATCCTGCCGGGCCGGCCGACCAGCTTCGAGCATCGCGATCCGCACGACGACCTGCGTGACCACTACGACCGCAAGGCCGCCGCGCCGCTGTCCAAGGTGCACGCGCTGACGCTGTTCATGGGCGAATACCAGACGCACAACTACTACCTGACGATCGGCCCGATGTACACCGATCCCATTGCACGCGGCCTGTACGCGGAAATTGCGTCGATCGAGGAGCAGCACGTCACCCAGTACGGATCCATGTGCGATCCGGATGAAACGTGGCTGGAAAAATGGCTGCTGTACGAAGCGACCGAAGCCTACAACTACCACAGTTGCATGCAGTACGAAGGCAATCCGCGCATCCGTGCGATCTGGGAGCGCTGCCTCGACTACGAACTCGGCCACCTGCAACTCGTGATGGGGCTGTTCAAGGACATCGAACGGCGCGATCCCGCCGAGGTGCTGCCGGAGGAACTGCCCGACATGATCGACTACACGAGCCACCGCGAGTTCATCCGCAAGGTGCTGGACAAGGAAGTGGACTACACCGCCGAAGGCCATCGCATCGGGCCGCGCGAGCAATTCAACGACGGCGCGCGATCCGCCGAATACCGCGACCATCTCAACAAGGATGGATCGTTCTCGGACATGGTTGCGGAAAACTACGTCTGGCGGCCCGGAACCGAGCTGGTCGACCGCATTTCGCGTCAGGCCGCATAGCGGGACTCGAGAAGACCCTGCTGGTGCAGGCGAAGGATGGACTCCCAAGGAGGGACAAACAATGGAAGCGACACGTTCACGCGGACAGACGATGGGCCACAACCGCACCGGCATCATGGCGTCGCCGATGGATGGCCGCGCGCTCGAACGCACCGCCTCGGATGCGCCACCGCCGCACACGGAATCGTTGGTGGCGACCCAGATGCGCGAGCAGCTCGCGCGCCAGGGCGATCGCCTGGGTTCGGTGCCGACCATCACCACTGCGCGCGGCCTTGCCGAGATGGCCTTGCACGCCCTGCAGGGGCACCGACTCGCATCCTTCATCGACAAGCTGGGCGAGCGCCTGGCGTTCGAGCGCTCGGGCGTGCGCGCCTATGAAGCGGTGCTGGTGAAATTCGAAGCGCTCGGCACGTGGCAGGGCGGACCGACCCGCGACCTGTTGCGGGAGCAATGCAATGAAGAGCTGGCGCATTTCCACATGATCAAGCAGATCATGGAACAACTCGGCGCCGATCCGACCGCGATGACGCCCTCGGCGGATGTCGCCGCGGTACAGGCATCGGGCGTGTTCAAGGTGCTGGCCGATCCGCGCACTTCGCTCTCGCAGGCGCTGCGCGCCCTGCTGGTGCTGGAAGACGTGGACGCGGACGGCTGGGACATGCTGGTCGAGGTGGCCGCGAGCACCAGGCAGGACCAGCTTGCAAGCCGGTTCCGCGATGCGCTCGCCACCGAGGAAATGCACAAGGAAAGGGTGCGCGAATGGTTGAGCCACGCGGCGTTGGCCGACGCGCAGCGCACGGGCGACGGATGGCAGCAGGCGTCGATGCACTGACCGTCCGGCTGATCGCACGCATCGGCCATGTCGAAAACAGGAACCGCCACGCGCGCGCACCGACGTCAGGTCCGGCGCGCGCGCATGCGCAAGTTGCGTTATGCAAGCGATAGCGAACCCGGCATCATCCGTCGCCGCGCCGGTCACGGCTTCGTGTATCTCGACGCGAAGGGCGCGCGCGTGCGCGACGCGGCGACGCTGGCGCGCATCCGCGCCTTGGCGATTCCACCCGCGTACGTGGACGTCTGGATCTGCGCCGACCGCCATGGCCATCTGCAGGCCACCGCGCGCGACGCGCGCGGCCGCAAGCAATACCGCTATCACCCGGCCTGGCAGCACAGCCGCGACGCAAAGAAATACCGGCGCCTGCTGCGCTTCGGGCAGCGCCTGCCGCAGTTGCGCGCGCGGCTGCGTCGGGACCGGCGCCTCGAGGGCCTGCCGCGCGACAAGGTACTGGCGGTCATGACCGCGGTGATGATGGCCACCTCGATCCGCATCGGCAACGCCGAATACACGCGCACCAATCATTCCTACGGCTTGACGACGCTGCGTTCGCGGCACGTGACGTTCGCCCGCGACGGCACCGCGACGTTTCGTTTCCCCGGCAAGAGCGGTCAGGAGCGCGAAGCCGCGTTGACCGATCGGCGGCTGGTGCAGCTGGTGCGCCGTTGCAGCCGGCTGTCGGGTGGCGCGCTGTTCCAGTACGACGACGAGGGCGTAGCCCGGCGCGCGACTGCGGCTCAATTGAACGAATACCTGCGCGACATCCTGGGCGAGCGTTTCAGCGCCAAGGATTTCCGCACGTGGGCCGGCACGCTCACCGTGATCGCCTGTCTTGCGCGCACGCCGCTGCCGACCCGGGGTGGCGAGCGCGCGAAACGCGCGGCGGTGCGCCGGGCCATCGTGGCCGCCGCCGAAGAACTCGGCAACACCCCGGCGGTCGCACGTAAATCCTATGTGTGTCCGCAGGTCGTGACTGGCTGGCAAAGCGGCGACCTGCATCGGCGCGTGCCGGCGGACCTGGTCGCGCATCCGCGGCGGCTGGAGAAGGCCGCCATCCGATTCCTCAGGCATTGCCTCGATACATGAACCGCGCCGTTCGCGGCGCCAAGGAGAAGAACGTGACAAAGCTCGACAAGCCACTGCGACGCGAAATCGAGATCGATTCCCGGCCCTACACGCTGATCCTGGGTCCGCACAAGTTGAAGCTGACGCCCAAAGGGCGCCGGCAGGGCATCGAGGTGCCATGGCCGGCGTTGCTGGCAATCACAGAACGCGAACAAGCGACTTCATCCGGCGCGCCGGCCTGACCGGAAGAGGGCGTACCGGGCGGCAGCGACCGTGAAAAATTTCCGGGTTGAACGAGGGGCCGGTAACCAATTCCCGGTTGCGACCCCGATTCACCTTTTTGAACGACCCATGCCGCGGAGCCTGTAAACGCATGAACGCATTGCCGGCTGGGTACTTTGAAGCTGATTGCCGGTTCGGCTTCAGGTCGCACCTGCGGGTCGGCACGCATCTTGCTCTGGAACGCCCGCTGCGGCGAACGACAAGGAGTGTCTGGAATGGATGCCATGGATTGGGATGCACAGATGGGCAAAGGAAAACGGGCGGTGGTCACCGGTGGCGCTGGATTCCTCGGCAGCCACCTTTGCGCGAAGTTGTTGAAGCGGGGATTCGACGTCACCGCGATCGACAACCTCTCGACCGGCAGTCTGCACAACATCACGCCCCTGATCGGGCAGGCGGGATTCCGCTTCAGGCGCCATGACATCGTGTCGCCCGCGATGTTGAAGGCCGACTGGATTTTCAATCTTGCCTGCTGTGCCTCGCCGCAGCATTACCAGCGCGATCCGGAGAAGACCATTCGCACCTGCACCGACGGCGCCCTGAACGTGCTGCACGAAGCGCGTGCCTGCGGCGCGCGCGCGTTCCAGGCGTCGACCAGCGAGGTGTACGGCGAACCGGAGATGCATCCGCAGCGCGAGAGTTATCGCGGCGCGGTGAGTTCGGTGGGTCCGCGCGCCTGCTACGACGAAGGCAAGCGTTGCGCCGAGGCGATGTTTTTCGATTTCCATCGGATGCACGGGTTGGAAATCAAGGTCGCGCGCATCTTCAACACCTACGGTCCGCACATGCAGGTCGGCGACGGCCGCGTGGTCTCCAATTTCATCGTGCAGGCGCTGCGCAACCAGCCACTGACGGTGCACGCCGACGGCAGCCAGACGCGCTCGTTCTGCTACGTCGACGATCTGCTGGATGGCATCCTGAAATTGATGGGCTCGCCGGCCACGTTGACCGGTCCGGTCAATCTCGGCAACCCCGAAGAAGTCACGGTGGCGGCGCTCGCGCAGCGCGTGATCGATCTCACCGGTTCGCGCTCGCGCATCGTGCACCGCCCGATGCCGGTGGACGATCCGACCCGCCGCTGCCCCGACATCACGCTCGCGCGCACCACGCTCGGCTGGCAGCCGCTCGTCTCGCTCGATGCCGGCCTGAAACGCACCATTGCATGGTTCGACCGGATGTTGAGCCAGCTCGAACAACCGCCGCCGGAGGCCAGCAATGCCATCGCCTGAAAAGAAGAAGCCAAACGGCGGCGCGCCCGGCACCGTGTTGATCACCGGTGGCGCCGGTTTCGTCGGTTCGCACCTGGCCGACGAACTGTTGTTGCACGGCTATCGCGTGCGGGTGCTGGACAACCTCGATGCGCAGGTGCACGGCGCGGAAGGCGAATGGCCGGAGTATCTCGATCAGGACGTGGAACCGGTGCGCGGCGACGTGCGCGATGCCGAGGCGGTGCGCAACGCGCTCCGCGGCGTGGACGCGGTCTTCCACTTCGCGGCCGCGGTCGGCGTCGGCCAGAGCATGTACCAGATCGAGCGCTACACCGACGTCAACAACCGCGGCACCGCGGTACTGCTGGAGGCGCTGAGCCGCGAGCCCGTCGGACGGTTGATCGTCGCATCCAGCATGAGCATCTACGGCGAAGGGCTGTACTGCGATGACGGCGGCAATCTGGTCGCGCCGCCGGAGCGTTCGCGCAACCAGTTGCTGCAGGGCCAGTGGGAAGTGCGCGGCGCCAACGGCGAAGCGCTGGTGCCGCTGGTGACACCCGAATCCAAGACGCCGCACCCGTCCTCGGTGTACGCGCTGTCCAAGATGGATCAGGAGCGGCTGTGCCTGATGATCGGCGAGGCCTACGGCATCCCGACCGTGGCGCTGCGCTTCTTCAACATCTACGGGACGCGCCAGGCGCTGTCGAATCCGTACACCGGCGTGCTCGCGATCTTCGCCGCGCGCTATCTCAACAGCCGTCCGCCGGTGGTGTTCGAGGATGGCCTGCAGCGGCGCGACTTCGTCAGCGTGCACGACGTGGCGCGCGCCTGCCGGCTGGCGCTCGAAGCGCCCGGCGCACCCGGCCATGCGATGAACATCGGCAGCGGAAAGGCGTCCACCGTGCTCGACATTGCGGCGGCATTGGGCAAGGCGCTGGGACGCAGCGACATCGCGCCCGACATCACGCGGCAATTCCGCGTCGGCGACATCCGCCACTGCTTCGCCGACATCACGCTGGCGCGCATGGTGCTGGATTACGCGCCGCGCGTTTCACTGGAACAGGGACTGGAGGAGTTGGTGGAATGGATTCGAACCCAGAGGGCGCAGGATCGGGCGGATTTGGCGAGCCGGGAACTGGCGCACCGGGGCCTCAGGCTGTGAACGCGCAAGTCGCCGCACCGCGCATCGAAGGCCCGGTGCTGATCACCGGCGGCGCCGGTTTCATCGGCACCAATGTCGCGGCCCGGCTGCTGGAACTCGGCCACGACGTGATCGTGTTCGACAACATGGCGCGCGCGGGCGTCGCGGAAAACCTGCGCTGGCTGTCGCGGCGCGGCGGCAGTCGCCTGCGCACCTGCCTCGCCGACACCCGCGATGCCGAGGTGCTGGCCGACGCGGTGCGGCGCGCCGGCTCCATCTTCCACTTCGCGGCGCAGGTCGCCGTGACGTCCAGCCTCGAAGATCCGGTCGAGGATTTCGAAATCAACCTGCGCGGCACCTTGAACCTGCTGGAAGCGATCCGGCACGAACGGCGCCGCATCCCGCTGGTGTTCACGTCCACCAACAAGGTGTACGGCGCGTTGCCGGACATCGCGATGTCGGCCGCGGGCACGCGCTACGAACCCGACGACCAACACGTGCGCCATCACGGCATCGACGAGACGCGCCCACTGGATTTCTGCAGCCCGTACGGTTGCTCGAAAGGCGCGGCCGACCAGTACATCCTCGATTACGCGCGCAGCTTCGGGCTTTCCGCCGTGGTGCTGCGCATGAGTTGCATCTACGGGCCGCACCAGTGCGGCAACGAGGACCAGGGCTGGGTCGCGCATTTCCTGTTGCGGGCGATGCAGGGCCGGCCGATCACGCTCTATGGCGATGGTTTGCAGGTGCGCGACATCCTTTACGTGGACGATCTGGTCGATGCGCTGCTGATGTGCGCGGAAGATCGTGACGCGTTGCGCGGGCGCGCCTTCAACATGGGCGGCGGCCCGGACAACACCATCAGCCTGCAGGAGCTTCTGAACG
>Ga0209178_1000327_pt1 | contig 13628 bp, 12 predicted proteins | sample GAAS200_FD_187521 | JGI IMG/M metagenome (GOLD analysis project Ga0209178, IMG submission 187521) | Agricultural soil microbial communities from Georgia to study Nitrogen management - GA AS200 (SPAdes) (version 2) | ecosystem: Environmental > Terrestrial > Soil > Agricultural land | place: USA... | reverse complement strand
ACGTGCTGGCGTGTACGCTTCGCTGGTTGCGAGCCGGCATCACGCGGTCCGCCTGCGCTGGTGCTTCGAACCACTCGGCTTTTTCGGAAAGCTCCGTATGGTCGAAGGCACTCGTTGTCAGGGTGACGCGTTGATCCGATACGCAGCCACGTGGCCCTTGACGTCTTCCACGTACACCGTGTCGCCGTTCACCACCGGTCGCGCGCGGATCGCATCCTTGGACAGACGCATGCGCGCGGCGAGCTTGCCGTCGGAAAGGTCGAGCCAGTGCACGTAGCCTTCGACGCCGCCCACCACCGCGTATTGTCCCTGGATCGCGGGCGCAGTCAGCCAGTGGTATTGCAACGCATCCTGCTTCCACATGTCGCCGCCGCCCTCCTTCGAGAACGCCCACACCAGCGAGTCGTCGTCCACGCCGACCAGTTGCCTGTCGGCGACGCCAACCCCCACGTAGCTGGAGAACGGCCGGTTCCACGCGATCTGTCCTTGTGCCGCATCGATGGCGGTGAGCTCGCCGTGATACGCCGTCGCATACAGGATGTTGCCGTCGAGCTGGAGGGTATCGTCGGCGTCGTTCAACTTCTGGATGTCGGTGCGGCCGAGACCCTTGGTGATCGGAATCTTCCACTGGATCGCGCCGGTGTCGCTGCGAAGCGAGACCACGTTGCCGTCGTCGCTGCCGAACATCACCACGCCATGCGCGGCGAGCAACGGACCGTTGCCGCGCAGGCTGAGCAGCGGCACGTTGGCCTGGTCGTAGAGCCACTTGCGTTCGCCCGAATTGGCATCGAATGCATACACGTAGCCGGAGTTGGTGCGCGCGAACACCATGCCGGCGTCGATAGCGGGCGGTGAAACCACCTCGCTATCCACTGTCGCGCTCCACAGTTGCTTGCCGGTCGTGGCGTCCATCCCGTACAAGTGGCCATCGAGCGTGCCGACGACCAGCAGATTGCCGAGCACGGTCGGGCCGCCCGCGTAGCGCGCGTCAGGGCCCGGCTTCTTGTGCTTGAACGGCCAGATGCCGCTGCCGACGCGTGTGGACTGTTCCCACAATTCCTTGCCAGTCGTCGCGTCCAGCGCCTCGATCTTGCCGTCGGTGCTGATCAGGTACAGCTTGCCGTCCGCGAACGTCGGTTGCAGTCGCACGCCCGAACGTCCGGAGCCGTCGCCGATGCGGGTGGACCACAGTTCTTCGACCTGCACGCTGGGCGTGAATTCCACCAAAGGCTTGGGTGGCTGCACGTTCTCGCCGTGCTTGAATATCTTGTTCCACAACCCGCAACCGGACAGTGCAACCGTCGCGACCAGCAGCGGCAACAGCAGAAGATGGCGAAGCTTCATCGAGCCTTGGCTCCGGTCGGCGCAGCGGTGGGCTGCGTGAGATTGTCCAGTTTCATTTGCAACGCATGGCGCGCAGGCGCGTCGTTGTCCTTGTCGAGCTTCGCCATGGCCTGCTGATAGGCGTCGCGCGCTTCGCCCGACTTGCCGAGTTTGAGCAGCGCGTCGCCGCGAAGTTCCGCAGACAACGCCGCGTATTCGCCGGCAGGAATGCCGCCCAGTTCCGTCAGCGCCTGCTGGGCTTGATCCTGCGCGATCAATACCCGCGCCAGGCGCAGCGTGAACAGCGACTTCAGGGCCGGCTGCTTGCTGTGGGAGACGGCCCACTGCAGGTTCTGCGCGGCCGGCTTCAAGTCATCCTTGCCAACGTCGTACTCGGCTGTCGCGGCGCTGCCCAGCGCCGCATAAGGGCTGTCGGCGTAGTTCTTCTGCAGATCGCCGAGCGCGGCGGCCATCGCCTGCTTGTTGTCCGCCTGCACCGCGTTCTGGATCACGGCGAACTGCGAGGCCGCCTGAACCTCGCGGTTGGCCTTGTGGGCTTGCCATTGCCGCCACCCGAAAATCAGCGCCAGCGCGAGCACCACCCCGACCACGACGGCGATGCCGTTTTCCTTGATCCACTTGCGGACCTGCTCGCCCTGTTCGTACTCGTCGTAATCTTCGAAAGCCATCGTTCACCCACGTGCGTGCGGAAACCCGCGCGTCGTAAACCGCGCGCGGAACGGCCAAGGATACTGGAACTCGATCGTTTGTTGAAAAGTGCTTTCCCGCACTTTCAATGCGTCGAACCCCGAACATGCGCCGGGCAGGCTTCGACGGGCCGAACCCTCCGGGAACCCGATCCGCGACGGGCCGCGGGCCGGATCGACGGGCTGCCCTTCAACGCTCCGTCAGTCGTTTTCACCACCGCCGGCAGGCGGGGCGAACACATCGAAGCGGGCGACGTTGGCGTGCCGGTACGCGTCCAGCGCCAGCGGTTGGCCGTCGCGGGTGACGCTGACGCCTTCGGCGTTGCCCAGCGTGACGTGCAGCGGCCCGGTGGCGTGCCAGGTGCGGTTGTCACCGGCGTGCAGCATCCCGGAGTCGACCTTGTTGCCGTCGGCGCCGATGATCTCGAACCAGCAATCGGCGCTCGCCGAAAGCGTGAGCGCGTGCTGCCCGGTCGCGGCGAGCGGCATCGGGGCCGGCGTCACCGGCGGAGGGGTGCCCGCATCGCCGTTGTCGCTGAGTCCGATCGCCGCGAACGGCGTCATCGATGCGCGGAACGGGGTGGCATCGGGCGATGCATCCGACAGGTCACTGGAGGCCGTGGCGCTGCTCTGCGCCGTCGCCTGCGCGGTATGGGGCGTCGAGGCCGGTGCCTGGTCCAGCGAGACAATGCGCGCGGAGGGACGCTCGAGTCCGCCACGCAAGCCCAGCAACACCAGGGGCACCGCGATGGTCGCCGTCAGCACGATGTAGGTCGCCGCGGTGCCGTAGCGCTGCAGCAACCAGCGCGCCGGCGAAGTGCGTGCCACCGACACCAGCGGAGGCTGCTCGACCGGCGCCACGGTGCGCAGTGCCTGATCGCAAGCGCCGGCAGGCAACCCGAGATGGCGCGCGTAGCCCTGCAGGGCGCCGCGCAGGAACACGAAATGTTCCGGCTCACCGAAATCATCCGATTCCAGTCGTTCCAGGACCTTGATCGGCAGGTGCAACGCGCCGGCACATTCGGGGATGGTCAAACCTTTCGCTTCGCGCGCCGCGCGCAGTCGAGCGCCGAGCGAGTCGGCGGCGGGACCGTGTTCCGCGATGGGCGAAGTGCCTTGCGTGTTCCGGGCGTCGAACAGATCCCGGCTGTCTTCTTCGCGATCGATCATTGGCTGGAACCATCAAGCGATTGCGCCTGCGCCGAATTCGGGAACTGATCCTGCAGGCGACTGGAGTAATTGGCGGCAGTTTCCTTGTCACCAAGACGAGTGGCGATGCGGTAACCGAGAAGCAGTGAATCGGGCGTGGCCGCGCCCGCGGCCTCGAACTGCTGCAGATAGCCACGCGCCTTGAACGCGTCGCCCTTGCCGTAATCGAGATCGGCCATGGCCAGCAAAGCGGTGCTGTAATTCGGTTCGATTTCCAGCGCCCTGCGCAGGTAGGTTTCGGCGCCGGCGTAATCGTTGCTCTTCAGGAGGCAGGTGCCGGCGTTGGTGTTGGCCACCGCCGGCGTCTTGTAGAACGGGTCGGCCAGCGCGCGCTTGAAGTAGCGCATCGCATCCTGCTGCTTGCCGGTTTCGCACAGGAACTTGCCGTAATTGTTGTTGGTGTCGCCGTTGGACGGATCCAGCGCGATGGCGGCACGAAATTCCTTGTCGGCTTCCTGCAGCCGGTCGATGCGCCACTCGAGGATCGCCAGCATGGTGTGCGCCGGGATGTACTTGTCGTCGAAGGTCAGCGCCTTCTTGAGCGCGGTCTCCGCGTCCTTCAGGTTGTTCTGGCCCATGTAGGCCACCGCGAGCTGCGTATGCGTCTGCGCGGCCGACTGCTTGTCTTCCTTGGCACTGTCGCGCGGCGCCTGCTTCAGGTTGCTCATCGGCGTCGGGTAATTGATGATCGCCGGATCGTGCTTGCAGGCCACGAGCCCCAGCACGAGCACCATCGCCGCGGACAGTAGGACTGACTTACGCAGCATGGGCCTGAATCTCCGATTGCGATGCGGCCTCGACGCGACGCTGGAATTCCGCGTGGCGGCGGGTGCGGTCTGCCACCTTGCCCTTCAACTGGCCGCACGCGGCATCGATGTCTTCACCACGGGTACGGCGAACCATCGTCTGCACGCCGGCATTCAACAGGATGGTCTGGAAGTCGCGGATGACCGTCTCGTCCGAACGCTCGTACTGCGTGCCCGGGAACGGATTGAATGGAATCAGGTTCACCTTGGCCGGCAGGCGGCGCATCAGCTTGACCAATTGCTTCGCCAGCACCGGCGTGTCGTTGACGCCGCGCATCAGGGTGTATTCGAAGGTGATCGTCGCGCGCGGCTTGCGCGCGGCGTAACGCGCACACGCATCCAGCAGTTCGTCGATGCCCCAGCGCTTGTTGAGCGGCACCAACTGCGTACGCAGTTCGTCGTTGGGCGCGTGCAGCGAGACGGCCAGCGACACGTCGGCGACTTCGCCCAGCTTGTCGATCATCGGCACCACGCCGGCAGTCGAAAGCGTCACGCGCTTGGACGCGAGCCCGAAGCCGAGATCATCGCGCATCAGGCTCATCGCCTTGACGACATTGTCGAAGTTGAGCAGCGGTTCGCCCATGCCCATCATCACCACGTTGGTGATCCGGCGTTGCTGGTGCGTCACGTTGCCGAGTTGCTTCGCGGCGTGCCACACCTGCCCGATGATTTCGGACGCGGCGAGGTTGCGGTTGAAACCCTGCGTACCCGTGGAACAGAACCGGCAGTTCAAGCCGCAGCCGATCTGCGAAGACACGCACAACGTGCCGCGCGTCGGCTCCGGGATGTACACGGTTTCGACTGCATTGCCCGCGTCCATGCCCAGCAGCCATTTGCGGGTGCCATCACTGGAAGCCTTGTCCAGCAAGGCTTTCGGCGGCGAGACGATTGCGACTTCGGGCAGCTTTTCGCGCAAGCCTTTGCCGAGGTCGGTCATCGCCCCGAAATCGCTTTCGAGGCGGTGATAGATCCACTTCATCACCTGATCGGCGCGATACGGCTTCTCGCCAAGCCCGGCGAAGAAGGCACGCATTCCGTCGCGGTCGAAGTCCAGCAGATTGGCACGGGCCATGTCGGCCATGTGCATTCCCCGAAAAGCCAATTACCCGCGAGGGCAGAGTTCCGTCGCGGCGAAGAAGTAACCGATTTCGAAACGTGCGGTGTCCGGGCCGTCCGAGCCATGCACCGCGTTGGCGTCAATGCTTTGTGCGAAATCCGCGCGGATGGTTCCCGCGGCCGCTTCCTTCGGATTGGTGGCGCCCATCAACTCGCGGTTCTTCGCGATCGCACCCTCGCCTTCCAGCACCTGGATCATCACCGGGCCTGACACCATGAATTCGACCAGCGGCTTGAAGAACGGACGCTCGCGATGCACCGCGTAAAAACCTTCGGCTTCCGCGCGCGAAAGCTGTTTCATCTTGGCCGCGATGACCTTCAGGCCGGCATTCTCGAAACGTGCGTAAATCTGCCCGACCACGTTTTTGGCCACGGCATCGGGTTTGATAATCGAAAGGGTGCGCTCCAGCGCCATGTTTTCCTCGACTTGCTGATGAAAGATAAAAAAAAGCGCACGAAACCCGCTCGGGTTCGTGAGCATATCCTGAAAAACCCGCGCAAAATGCGGAGTTAGCTCACAAAAGAGTGAAAGATTCTAGCTCAACGGCGCGGACGAGGCCAAGGGCGGGGAACCTGTTTGACCGGGGTGTGCGTTCAGCCTAGACTTCAAACGTTTGTTTGAAACGTGATTGGGCAGGGAACCGGCATGCGCGATAACCCGCAATTCTCCACCCGCCAACGCATCCTGGGCGCCGCGGAGGAATTGTTCGCGGAACGCGGCTTCGCCGCGGCTTCGCTGCGCCAGGTCACCGCGGCGGCCAAGGTCAATCTGGCCGCCGTCAACTACCACTTCGGTTCCAAGAACAATCTGATCGAGGAGGTATTCCGCCGCCGGCTGGACGAGCTGAGCCACCGCCGTCTCGAACGCCTGGCCGCACTGGCCAAGTCCGATTCCGTGACCCTCGAGGACCTGCTCGACGCGTTCATCACGCCGGCGCTGGAACTATCGCTCGACCGCGAAGGCGGGTCGGTGTTCATGCGCGTGCTGGCACGCGCATTCGCGGAACACAACAGCAACCTGCGCACGTTCCTGTCGGACAACTACGGCTACGTGCTCAAGGACTTTGCGGCGGCGTTCGCACGGTTGCTGCCGCAGCTCGAGAAACAGGAATTGTACTGGCGGCTGGACATCGCGGTCGGCGCGCTCACGTACGCCATGGCCGATTTCGGGATGATCAAGCGCCGCAGCGGCGAAAGCGAACGCGCGCATCGCGAACAGATGGCCAGGCACCTGATCCACTTCACCGCGGCGGGCCTGCGGGCGTAGTTGTGCGACGTTTTTACAACCGCTTTCTGCATTGACGATTCAACTGATGAGCCACGGAGTTTCCATGTCTGAAATCCTTCGAATCCGCAAAGCCGCCGTGCTGGGCGCCGGCGTGATGGGCGCGCAGATCGCCGCGCACCTCGCCAACGCCGGCATCGAGACCGTGCTGTTCGACCTCGCCGCCAAGGAGGGGCCGAAGAACGGCATTGCCGTCAAGGCCATCCAGCACCTCGGCAAGATGTCGCCCGCGCCGCTGGCGGTGAAGGAGCTCGCCAGCGCCCTCACGCCCGCTGATTACGACGAGAACCTCGCCGCGTTGAAGGATTGCGATTTCGTGATCGAGGCGATCGCCGAACGGATGGACTGGAAGCTCGACCTCTACAGGAAAATCGCCGCGCACATCCCGGAACACACGATCCTCGCCAGCAACACCTCGGGTCTGTCGATCAACGAGTTGGCCGAAGCGCTGCCGGAAAACCTGCGGCATCGGTTCTGCGGGGTGCATTTCTTCAATCCGCCGCGTTACATGCACCTGGTCGAGGTGATTCCGGGCAAGGCGACCGATCGCAAATTGCTCGGAGGGCTGGAAGCGTTCCTCACGTCCACGCTCGGCAAGGGCGTGGTGTTTGCGAAAGATACGCCGAACTTCATCGGCAACCGCATCGGCGTGTTCTCGATCCTCTCGACGATGTACCACACCGCCCAGTTCAAGCTCGGCTTCGACGCGGTGGACGCATTGACTGGACCGGCCATCGGTCGGCCGAAATCGGCGACCTACCGCACCGCCGATGTCGTCGGTCTCGACACGATGGCTCATGTCATCAAGACCATGGCCGACACCCTGCCCGATGATCCGTGGCACGAACACTTCAAGTCGCCGGCATGGCTTTCCGCGCTGATCTCGAAGGGCGCGCTGGGCGCGAAGGTCGGCGCGGGCTTCTATCGCAAGGCCGGCAAGGAGATCCAGGTGCTGGATCTCGGCAAGCAGGACTATCGCGCATCCGAACAGAAGGCTTCGGACGAAGTCGCCGCGATCCTTGCCATCAAGAATCCCGCCGAGAAGTTTGCCAAGCTGCGTGAATCGAAGGATCCGCAGGCGCAATTCCTGTGGGCGTGCTTCCGCGATCTGTTCCACTACACCGCGTATCACCTCGAAGGCATCGCGGAAACCGCGCGCGACGTCGATTTCGCGATCCGCTGGGGTTATGGCTGGAAACTCGGGCCGTTCGAAACCTGGCAGGCCGCGGGTTGGGAACAGGTCGCCGAGTGGATCGCCGAAGATATCGCCGCCGGCAAGGCGATGAGCGACGCACCGCTGCCCGCTTGGGTCACCGACGGCCGCAAGGGTGTGCATTTCGCGGATGGCTCGTACTCGCCGCGCGACAACAGGAACGTGCCGCGCTCGAACGCGCCGGTTTACACGCGCCAGTTGTTCCCCGACGCGCTGATCGGCGAAAAAATCGATCAAGGCACGACGATTTGGGAAAACGACGGCATTCGGCTATGGACACTGGGCGGCGACGACGTCGGCATCATCAGCTTCAAGACCAAGATGTGCACGTTCGACGACCTGGTGCTCGATGGCATCCAGCACGCGGTCGGATTGGCCGAGCAAAAGCTGAAGGCGCTGGTGGTGTGGCAGACCGGCGGGGTGTTCTCGGCCGGCGCCAACCTGAAAGGCGTGCTCGCGCTTTTGAAGGACGGCAAGGTTTCGCAGCTCGAAGCCATGATCGCGAACTTCCAGCGCGCGACGATGCGCGTGCAACATGGGCTGGTGCCGACCGTCGCAGCCGTGCGCGGGCTGTGTCTCGGCGGCGGCTGCGAGTTGCAGATGCATACCACGCGTACCGTTGCGGCGCTGGAAAGCTACATCGGCCTGGTCGAGGCCGGCGTCGGCCTTTTGCCCGCCGGCGGCGGCCTGAAGGGAATCGCCGAGCGCTGCTCGCGCGCCGCGACAGGCGATGATCCGTTCGAACAGATCAAGCGCTACTTTGAAACCGTGGCAATGGCCAAAGCCTCGACCAGTGCGCTGGAAGCCAAGCAGCTGGGATACCTGCGCGAAACCGACGTGGTCGTGTTCAACGCGAACGAACTCTTGTACGTCGCGAAGAATGTCGCATCGTCACTGGCCGAGTCCGGCTGGCGCCCACCGCTGCCGCAGGCGACGCACGTCGCGGGTGACGTCGGCACCGCGACGATCAAGGCGCAACTGGTGAACATGCTGGCGGGCCATTTCATTTCCGAACACGACATGGAGATCGCGACCCGCATCGCCGACACCTTGTGCGGCGGCAACATCGAGCGCGGCAGCACGGTCGATGCGCAATGGCTGCTGGACCTGGAACGCCACCATTTCATGGAACTCGCGCAGATGGAAAAGACCCAGGCGCGCATCGCGCACACGATGACCACCGGGAAACCACTCAGGAATTGAGAGCCGGGGAAAGGAGCAGGGGCAAAAGCACACAGCCTGGTTCCCTGCTCCCCGTTCCCTCCGCCCTGCTCCTCGCTTTTGGAGATTCAACCATGACCCACCCAATTCAAGACGCCTACATCGTCGCCGCCAAGCGCACGCCGGTCGGCAAGGCGCCTCGCGGCGTGTTCCGCCACACCCGCCCCGACGACATGCTGGCGCACGTGCTGCGGGAAACGCTGGACGAATGCCCCGGCATCGACGTCAACCGCATCAGCGACGTCGTGATCGGTTGCGCGATGCCAGAAGCCGAGCAAGGCATGAACGTGGCGCGTATCGGCGCGCTGCTCGCCGGATTGCCCGACACGATCCCCGGCATGACCATCAACCGCTTCTGCTCGTCCGGGCTGCAATCGGTCGCGATCGCGGCCAACACGATCCGCCTGGGCGAATCCAATCTCGTGCTGGCGGGCGGCACCGAATCGATGAGCATGGTGCCGATGATGGGTTTCCATCCGGTGATGAATCCCGAGATCTTCAAGGACGACAACATCGGCATCGCCTACGGCATGGGCATCACCGCCGAAAACGTCGCCGACCGCTGGAAGATCAGCCGCGAGGAACAGGATGCGTTCGCGCTGCGCAGCCACCAGCGCGCGATTGCCGCGCAGGACGCGGGCAACTTCAAGGAGGAAATCGCGCCCTATCCGCTCGATGATCGTTATCCCGACCTGCGCTCGCGCGGCGTTCGCGAAGACCGCCGCGTGATCGAGGACGACGAAGGCCCACGCCGCGACACCAGTGCCGAAGTGCTGGCGAAACTGCGCCCGGTATTCAAACGCGACGGCAGCGTCACCGCCGGCAATTCATCGCAGATGTCCGACGGTGCCGGCGCGGTGCTGCTGGCCAGCGAACAGGCCATCAAGGATTATGGCCTGACGCCGCTAGCGCGCTTCGTCGGCTATTCGGTCGCAGGCGTCGCGCCGGACATCATGGGCATCGGCCCCAAGGAAGCGATTCCGAAAGCGCTGAAGCAAACCGGCATCAAGCAGGACCAGCTCGACTGGATCGAGTTGAACGAAGCCTTCGCCGCGCAGTCACTCGCGGTCATCAAGGACCTTGGCCTCGACGCCGACAAGGTGAACCCGGAAGGCGGCGCGATTGCGCTTGGGCATCCGCTCGGCGCCACCGGCTCCATCCGCATCGCCACGCTGGTCCACGGCATGCGCCGCATGCAGCAGAAATACGGCATGGTCACGATGTGCATCGGCACGGGCATGGGTGCAGCCGGGATTTTCGAGATGGTGTAACAGGGGCGTGCTTGATTGCCGCAGTTCCGACATGTCCGCGCCGGTCGTGGTCGTCATGGGCGTGTCGGGTTCCGGCAAGACCACGATCGGGCGCGCCCTCGCGGAACACCTGGGCTGGTGTTTTCGCGATGGAGACGAGTTTCACAGCCCCACCAATGTCGAAAAAATGCGCGCCGGCGAATCGCTCGACGATGCCGATCGTGCACCTTGGCTGGCTGCCATCGCACATTGGATCGACGCGCGCTCGCGCGAGGACGCACCTGCTGTCCTCGCCTGCTCGGCGCTGAAGCTGCGTTACCGCGAGTTCCTGCGCGAGCACCGGCCGCAGGTGTGGTTCATCTACCTGCGCGTGCCGCGTCGCGAATTGCAACGGCGATTGCAAGCGCGCCATCACCCCTTCATGCCGGCATCCCTTCTGACCGACCAGTTGCAGACCCTGGAAGAACCGGACAGCCGCGAACCGCGCACGATCATGCTTGATGCTGTCGCCGACGTCGGGACCACCGTGGAGACCGCCTTGGGCGCCTTGCGCGCCCAAGGCGTCTCGCGCTGACATCCTCAATCGGGCAGTTGCCGGAGCAGCTGTCTCTCGCAGCTCAGCCTGTCGTCGATCCGGCCGCATCGCGGCGGCTCTTGATCAAGCTGGCGATGGTGGTCACGGCCAGGATCGAGAGGATGATCACCAGCGACAACCAGGTCGGGATCGGCGGGACCACATGGATGGGCTCGCCGCCGTTGAGGAACGGCAAGCTGTTGCCGTGCATCGCTTCGACGATCAGCTTAATGCCGATGAACCCCAGGACCAGCGCCAGACCGAAGCTCAGGTAGACGAGCCGCTTGATCAAACCGCCAATCAGGAAATACAGTTCGACCAGCCCGAGCAGCGCGAAGGCATTGGTCGCGAACACGATGTAGGGCACGTCGGTGAGCCCGTAAATGGCCGGAATCGAGTCGAGTGCGAACAGGATGTCGGTCATGCCGATGGCGATCATCACCATCATCATGGGCGTGAAATACCGCTTTCCGCCGATGACGGTGGTCATGTTGGCCCCCTCGTATTCCGTGGTGAACGGCAGGACCTTCTGCGCGGTACGGACGAGAATGTTGGGCTCGTAGGCCTCGTCGCCACCGTGCTTTTCGAAAGCCAGCTTGGCCGCCGTCAGGATCAGGAACAGGCCGAACAGGTAGAACACCCAGCTGAAGTGGGCGATCGCCGCCGCGCCGATCAGGATGAAGATCGTGCGCAGGATCAGCGCGATGACGATGCCGATCAACAACACCTTTTGCTGGTACGCACGCGGCACCGCGAAGCTCGACATGATGATCACGAACACGAACAAGTTGTCGATGGACAAGCTGTATTCGGTGATGTAGCCCGCGAAGTATTCGATGCCGCGGTCCCGCCCCCAGAGCGCCGTCAGGCCCAGCCCGAACAGGATCGACAACGACACGAAGAACGCCGTCCATGCGCCGGCTTCCTTGAGGGAAGGCTCGTGGGCGTCGCGGATGTGGGTAAAAAAACTGAGCGCGAGCAGCGCGATGATGCCGGCAACCGTGGCCAGCCAGATCCAGAGTGGTACTTGCATTCGCTGAAGCTTCCTGTAGGGACGGATCGGTGCGATCGAGCCGCGTTCAGAGTACCAATGCCAGTGCAAATATTCCCAGCATCATGAACGCGGTGGCAATCTTGATCGCGGTACCGATCAGCAAGCCGATCCAAGTGCCGACGCCAACGCGCGCGGCATGTTCGACCCGGCTGCCGCTCGCGAGTTGTCCGATGACCGCACCAATGAACGGCCCGAGGATGATGCCGGGAATGCCGAAAAACAGCCCCGCGACCGTGCCGATGAATGCGCCCCACACCGCCGCCTTGCTGGCGCCGTAACGCTTCGCGCCATAGCTGCCCGCCACGAAATCGAACACGATCGAGAACGCCGCCAGCAGCGCCAGGAACACGATCACCCAGACGGGCATCGCTTCGAAACGGCCCACCCACGCGGCCAGCAGCATGCCACCGAACATCACCGGAATGCCGGGAAGGTTCGGCAGGATCGAGGCCACGAAACCGGCGGCAATGATGATGCCGGCAATGACGTACCAGAGGATGTTCCAGTCCATGGGTGGAGGATACGGGATGCGCCGCCTCTTGTTCCGGGAGAAGCCCAACAGTTCTCCCAGGAACACGAACCTCGGCCGCGAGCGGTTGAAGCGGGGCTGTCGTTGGGCTTCGCTGCGCTCAGCGCCAACCTACAAGAGCACGCTGTCGTCGCTATTTCGTGGGCGTGAGTTGCAGCGTCAGCACCTCGAACGGTTGCAGCTTGATGGTGGTCGGCTCGTCAGCATCGAGGTGTTTCGGCACATCGCTGCCACCCGTGTGCCAAACGTCCATCACGTTGAACGAACGCGCGGCGCCTTTCGGCAACTGCAACTGCCGGCCTACGTCGAGGATCGCAAGCTGCGGTTTGTCATCCGGATTGCGTAGCGTGATGAACGCTTTTTGCGGCGACCATGCCGCCCAGCCGTAAACGTCCAGCCGCCCGGGATCCCCGCCGATCCAGTGGGTATCGCGCAGCACGTCGGCATTCGCGCGCGACCATTTCGCCGTCTCGGCCAGCGTGTCCCAATCCGTGCCGGTCAACAGCCTTGGCGTGATGTACATCTCCTGCAAATCAGTGCCGGTGGCGAAATAGGAATGCACTTCGTTGGCGAAATCGTGACCGGGATCGGTGTCCAGCCCCACCGCATGCTGCGCGTAGACGATTCCATGCAGCATCAGCGAATTGACGGGGAACAGCGGGCCCTTCTCCACGATGTTGCGGTAGGTCTGCTCGTCGCGGTAGGTGATCCACTGTTCGCGCCTGGAGCCCACCCCGGCGAAGTTGTGATCGTAACCATCGCGCCAGATCGAATCAGCCCAGCGCAACCAGAACGGTGATGCCCAGGTGCCGGTGGTGACATTGATGAAGGTATTCGGCTTGTCGGTACGGATGTCGTCGATCAGCCGGATCGCGGCCGCGAAATCGCTGTCGAACCGGCTGCCGGGATAGACATTGTCGACATTGCCGGTGCCGTCGAATTTGAACTGGTTGATGCAGTCCTGGTCGAGCAGGCTCATCACCACTTCGTGAAAGCGCTTCCAGTATTTCGGCGCCGACAGCGCGAGGCCGTCATCGACGATGCCATATCCGGCCTTGCGTCCGTTGGCAATGCGCTCGTCGTGGGGTTTTCCATAGCCGCCCCACGGCGACAGCCACACGCCCGGCGCCGCGCCGTATTGCTTCGCCGCCTGGCACAGCGGCACGAAGCCATGCGGGAATGCCCTCGAAAAATTCCAGCTTCCGCTGTAGTCGTCCCAGCCATCGTCGAACAGGAAGGAATCCATCTTCACGTGGCGCTTCTCTACCAATTCCCTGCCGAACGTGTTGATGCGATCCAACGCCTCCGCTTCGGTGTAGGGCGTGAAGTAGCCGATGTCGT
>Ga0209178_1000325_pt1 | contig 13683 bp, 13 predicted proteins | sample GAAS200_FD_187521 | JGI IMG/M metagenome (GOLD analysis project Ga0209178, IMG submission 187521) | Agricultural soil microbial communities from Georgia to study Nitrogen management - GA AS200 (SPAdes) (version 2) | ecosystem: Environmental > Terrestrial > Soil > Agricultural land | place: USA... | reverse complement strand
GGAGTGCATCTGCGGCGCGCGTTTGGCTTCGGCAACACGACGGAATTCGATCCGTTTCTACTGCTGGACGATTTCCGCAACGACGTCCCGGAGGATTATGTGGCCGGATTTCCGTGGCATCCGCATCGCGGGATCGAAACAATCACCTACGTGCTCGCCGGCACGGTGGATCATGCGGACAGCCTGGGGAATAGCGGTGCAATCGGCTCGGGCGACGTGCAGTGGATGACGGCGGGCAGCGGCATCATCCATCAGGAGATGCCCAAGGGCGATCACGCGGGCCGCATGCATGGCTTTCAACTGTGGGGCAATCTGCCTTCTTCGCTCAAGATGACGAAGCCGCGGTATCAGGAAGTGAAATCGGGCGAAATTCCGGACGTGAAGGACGATGACGGAACGCACGTGCGCGTGGTCTGCGGAGAATTCTGGGGCAAGAAAGGTCCTGTGGAAGGCGTTGCGGCCGATCCGATCTATCTCGATGTTTCCGTTCCGCCCGGTCGCCGCAGGTCGCTTCCTGTGGAGGTTGTGCGCCACGCATTCGCGTATGTGTTCGCGGGAAGCGGAAAATTCTGCAACGCTTCTGATCCTCTCGCCGTGCCTACCGAACCGGTCGGCTGGCTTGAGACCACGCCGCCATCGCATGCCGATGACCGCTCGCTAATTCTCTTTGATCGCGGCGATGAAGTAGAAGTTCAGGCAGGCGAAGACGGCATCCGTTTCCTGCTCGTTTCCGGCAAGCCGCTGGAAGAGCCCGTCGCCTGGTACGGTCCCATTGTGATGAACACGCAGGAGCAGCTTCGGCAGGCCTTCAACGAGCTGGAAATGGGAACTTTCCTCAAGGAAGGCTCGAAAAAGTAGCCTGGGCGCGGCCTTGACACTCTGCGGAGCGAACCCGTAGCATCAATTGTTTGGCTTGTGGCCGATTGTGCCGGCGTAGCTCAGTGGTAGAGCGAGGGTCTCATAATCCCTAGGCCGAGAGTTCGATTCTCTCCGCCGGCACCACTCCGTTTTTTTTCCAAAAAACAGCTTAGAAGACTAGTGAAGTCAGTATTTACGAAGGACGCCGACGACGCGGCCCTGAATCTTTACGTCGTTTGCGGGAACTACGATTGGGGCCATGGCGGAATTGGCTGGCTGGAGGCGGATCTTTCCTCCGGATTCGCGGTAGAAACGCTTCACGGTGGCGTCATCTTCACCCACGAGCGCTACCACGATTTCGCCGGTATTAGCGACCTGCGTTTGCTCCACGACGATGAAATCGCCATCGAGAATGTGATCGTCGCGCATGGATTCGCCCTTCACCTGAAGGACGAACGTATTGGGGCCGCGCGTGAAATCCGAGAGGGAGATGGTTTCGTTTTCCTCGATGGCTTCCAGTGGACGTCCGGCGGCGATGCGGCCGGCGAGAGGCAATTCGACGACGTGGCGGTCGAGGATCTCTTCACGCACCGGCTTGGGCAATTGCGTGACTTCGATCGATCGGCTCTGGTTGTATCCGCGGCGGATGAATCCCTTTTTCTCGAGCGTGGAAAGATGCTTGTGCACGGTCGCGAGCGAGGTGAGCTTCAGCGCGTGTGCGATCTCCTCGAAGCTCGGCGAATAGCCGTTCTTATTAATGAAGCCAACCAGGTAGTTCAGGACCTCTTTTTGCCGTTTCGTCAGCGCCATTCGCAGCCCCCCGGGATTTGCTCAGTATTCGCCTCTACTATACGGGCGAATCAAAAGCGAAGTCAATGGTACTTGCGGACAGGTTGACCTTTCGCGGGGCTCGTCAGGCGCGCGGGTTTTGCGGTGCAAAACCGGAGTTTTCAGAATCTTGGATGAGTCTCAGCGGAGAGCGCGTATCATGGCGGCGCAATGAGCGAGACCAAATACACACCGACGCGAGTGCCGGAGCAGATGCAGCCCGTTTTGACGAAGAGCCTTTCGCTGCTGCAGGCTTCGGCTTTCAACATGTCCAACATGGTTGGAATCGGCGTGTTCCTCACGATTCCGTTCATCCTGGCGGCGCTGCCGGGGCCACAGGCGCTGCTTGGTTGGCTGGTGGGCGCGCTGCTTGCGATTTGCGACGGGATGATCTGGTGCGAACTGGGGGCCGCGCTGCCGGGCTCGGGTGGAAGCTATCTCTTCTTGCGCGAAACGTTTGGGCCGCGGCGCTGGGGACGCCTATTGGCGTTTCTTTTCATCTGGCAGTTCATCTTGAGCGGACCGTTGGAGGTTGCGTCGGGCAGCATCGGGTTCGCGGAGTACTTCAAGTATTTCATGCCGCATATGGGGAGCCTGACGCACGGATTGATCGCCGCCGGTGTGGCGTTTGCCGCGCTCGTGCTGTGCTACCGGAGAATTCAAGCGGTGGGAAAAATCACCGTCGTTCTTTGGGTAGGAATGATCATTACCGTAGCCACGGTGATTCTTGCGGGCGCACTGCACTTCAATCCACAGCTCGCGTTTCACTCGGGAGAACCGTTTCATCTGAATCGCGGCGGGATGGTTGCGCTGGGCGCAGCGATGTCGTTTGTGATTTACGATTTTCTCGGCTACTACGTGGTGTGTTACGTCGGCGAAGAGGTGAAAAATCCGCAGCGGACGATTCCCGTGTCCATTATTGTCTCGGTGATCGTGATCGCCGGGCTCTATTTTCTGATTCACCTTGCCGTGACCGGCACGCTGAGTATTTCTGAAGCGCAGCATAGCCCTTACGTCGCGTCGGCGCTGATTGAGAGGGTTTGGGGAGTGCGCGCGGCATCGGTGATTACGGGGCTGATTCTGTGGACGAGTTTCGCTTCGACGTTTGCGCTGATGCTCGGATATTCGCGCATTCCGTACGCCGCCGCGGGCGACGGCTGCTTTTTCCAGATTTTCCGGCACGTGCATCCGCGCGGGAAGTTTCCCGATCTTTCGCTGCTAGTGGTGGGGCTGGTGACGATTGCCGTTAGCTTTATTCCGTTGGCAGCGGAGATCACGATTCTGCTCACTTCGCGGATTCTGGTGCAGTTTATCGCGCAGGGATTCGGCGTCTTTTTGATGCACAAGCATTTTCCGCGAGAGCAACGCCCATTTCGGATGTGGTTGTACCCGGTTCCTGCGCTGCTCGCTATCGCAGGATGGATTTACGTGTTTGCGACTTCGGGCCAAACGACATTTACGATGTTCAGCCGCGCCATCACGCATTCGAATATGTTCTGGGGCGCGATCAGCCTGGCGGCGGGAATCCCTGTTTTCTTCTTCTGGGCATGGTACATGGGCTTTTGGCCGTTCGAAGACAAGGGAGCAGCGGGAGTAAAGGAGATAGAGGGAGCAGAGGAGGCCAGGTAACTTTGCGCTTGGTCTTTGAACTCCCCGGAATGCGAGCAACGCATGAGTGAACTGACTGAACGGGTTACGCAATTCTTTGCGGAATACGAGAGTGCGAATCGCGAATTCGACGTAGAGAAGATTTCTGCGCTCTACGCCGACGTTTTCATGTTTAGCAAGCCGCAGGGCGTGCAGGCCGTGAAGAAAGAGGATTTCCTAAAAGTTCTCCCGAAGCGCAAAGAGTTTTTCAAGACGATAGGATTGGTCTCGTCGAGGGTTGCGTCGCTTGACGTGTCATCGCTCGATCCAAATTATGCGTTGGCGAAAGTGGGATGGACTATGCGTTTTGAACGCAGCCCCGGCGTGTTCGTCGAGAGCGACAATTCGGCAACGTACGTCCTTTTAATGACAGGCGATTCGTTTCAGATTGTGTTTCAGCTGGATCACCAGGATCTTATGGCAAAAGTGAAGGGCTTAGGGCTTCTGAAGTAGGCCCTGCCGGGATGCAGCCGGAATCGAGCCGTCAGCCTTCGACCATCACCGTGGACGCGGCAAAGGTCTGCGCCAGAGAATCGCCCCAATCCTCTTTGACTTCGAGCGCAATCGCATAGGGAAGCAGGTGGTCCAAATCCGCGGATGCCTGTTGAGCAGGCTTCACGCGGTCCAGTCGATCCTGCTCCACCTCTTGCAGGTATTTTCGAAAGCCCGCAATCTGATCCGAGACTTTGCGTCCGAGCGCGGACTTGCGCTTTAGAAAAGGCGCCCAGCCGAGGTTTACAAGAATCATCGCGGGTAGCATCAACGCGAACGCCAACGATGCACTCTCGGCCAGCTTCGTGAGAAGAAACACAATCGCTGCGCCAAAAATCAATAGCGGCGCCAGTCCTGAAGCAATTGTTTTCCATCCTTTGCCGCCACGTACCGCCGCTCTGCACATCGGCACAAATGAAAGTTCAAATAGCATTCCGATGAGCAGGCCGGCAAAGAGTATCCACATCGTGAAGAATAGAGAGTCAAACGTATCGCGCCGGCTCGTCGTGGCCGCAAGAATAAAGGACAGAGCAAACGTCGCAAAAATCGCCACCGCGATGACGCCGCCATGGCGATTCAAATATTTGCCGGAGACCTGTTTATTCAGCTCATCGTGAATCGCGGCGACATACATCGAATTCTGGCCTGTATTGCGCTCATCCATCGCGGAGCTGAGTTCGATTTCAGGGCCATCGCTGAACAGAATGCGCAACACGCGCTTCTCTTCAGGCGCGAGCGAATCGTTCGTAGAGGCATCGCTCATCAGGCGCGACAATTTATATTTCCCGTTCGCGGGTTCCACGCGAATGCAACCGCGCACGGCCAGTTGCGCGAGAACAGCGGCAAACGATCGCCCGTCCGTGGTTCCCACAGCGACGTACCGAACGGCCGCAGGAGAGAGGCCATCCGGCGGCTCGTAAGCGACCACAAGCGGCGAAGGCGCCGCTTCCGGTCCAATGCGCAGCCACGCGACCAGATAAAAACCGAAAAGCAGCGCGGGCACGGCAAGCAGCCACGCGTGCGGACCGATCAGGCTGAGGTTTAGCTCTTGCAAGTGGCTCATGGCAAAACACGAATGAACTTATGACCCATGTTAACGCGACCCATGTGCGGTCGACTCCGATTCAGCACTGCCTGCGCCCAATCGTGCATCCGGCCGCAGTACCTGACAGGTCACGTTTAGTTAACACGTCGATTCGCAGGCCGTTGAGCGGCGCGAAAAGCCGCCTATACTGTGGACACTCGCTCGATATAGGCGAACGAGCATTCCGGCCTCAAAACGTGAAACGAGCAACTTCAGCCGACGGCAGGCGCAGCAGGCGCTTTCCCTTCGTCTCTCCCGTGGAAGCCACGTGGCAGGAGGCGAGCGGAGCAATTGTGCGTGAAAGCGGTCGCGCCACCGAAGTGAACGCTCAGGGCGGCCTGTTGGAGTTGAAGACATATCCTCCCTCCGGCAGCCAGATCGAACTGAAAAATCTGATTTCGCATGAATCTTCGCACGCGCGCGTTGTGGGTCCTCGACGGAGCGCTGAAGGTCATTTGCTGGGAATTGCGGTAGAACTTCTGATCCCCAGCGAAACTTTTTGGGGCACCAGCTTTCAGCTCAAAAAAGCGTGCGCTGAACTTGTAAGGCTCGAGTATGACATGCGTACGGGTCCGATTGATCCGCGCGTCCTGCAGGAATTTCGCGATGCCGTGGACAACGTCCGCAAAACGGCTTGGGCCGTGCAGGAATGGCAAGAGCGCCAGTCGAAACAGCAAGATCCGAAAACGGTGATTCCTCTCTTAACCGCGGAAGGCATTCGCCGCGCCACACAGCTTTGCGATGCCATCGCAAGCGCCTCAGCCGCACACGAGATTGGCCGCGAAACCGTCGGCATTCGAGAGTTTTTTCAGTCTGTCGAGCGCCTCCATCAATCGCTCGCTCCGCTTTTCGCCAACGGTAAGCCGTAACCTCAGCGCCGATTTACTTGCAATTTCCGCGTTATACTGGCTGCAAATGCAATTTTTCTCGCCAAGCGGGCCAAAGGAGGTCGTCTCATGGCGCAAACCGAACAGCCTGTAATTCTCAGCGCCGTCCGCACACCAATCGGGAAATTCCTCGGTGGACTCGCGCCGCTCAGCGCGACAGAACTTGGCGCAAAGGCAATCGCCGAGGCGCTGCGGCGCGCGGGCATCGATCCACAACAAGTGGACGAAGCGATCATGGGCAACGTGGTGCAAGCGGGCCTCGGGCAGAACCCAGCGCGGCAAGCGGCTTTGCGTGGCGGACTGAATTCGCGTGTCGCTGCGATGACGATCAACAAAGTGTGCGGCTCGGGACTGAAAGCCGTCGCGCTCGCGGCGCAGGGCGTGATGCTTGGCGAATCGGAACTTGTCGTAGCGGGCGGAATGGAGTCGATGTCAAATTGTCCCTATTTGCTCAAAGGCGCGCGGTCAGGCTATCGCCTTGGCAATCAGGAAGTGCTCGATTCGATGATTGTCGACGGATTGTGGGACGTTTACGGAAATTATCACATGGGCCAGACCGCCGAATTTGTCGCTGAAAAATATGCGATTTCGCGCGAGGAGCAAGACAAGTTTGCGCTGGACAGCCATCGCAAAGCGGTCCGTGCGATCAAGTCGTGTTTTTTTGCCGACCAGATCGTGCCTGTAGAGATTCCGCAGAAAAAGGGCGAGGCGGTCGTCATCAAGACGGACGAATCGCCGCGCGAAGATACGTCGATGGAGGCGCTCGCGAAATTGCGTCCGGCATTTAAAAAAGACGGCACTGTGACTGCAGGCAACGCGCCCGGCACCAACGATGGCGCTGCCGCCCTGATTATCACGAGCGAACGCACTGCCGCGCGCCTCGGCAAACAGCCGATGGCGCGAATCGTCGCGCAGGCCGTGAGCGGCGTCGAGCCCAAATGGGTGATGATGGCGCCGGTGGAAGCCGTGGAAAAATTGCTGCACAAGACGGGCTGGGACCGCGACAAGGATGTGGATTTATACGAATTAAATGAAGCGTTCGCTGTCGCTGCAATTGCCGTTACCCGCGAGTTGCGGCTGAATCCCGAAAAGGTCAACGTAAATGGCGGCGCGGTGGCGCTCGGCCACCCGATCGGCGCTTCAGGCGCGCGTGTGCTTGTTACGCTGCTTTACGAATTGCGGCGGCGCAACTTGAAGCGCGGCGTAGCGGCACTTTGCCTTGGCGGTGGCAACGCGGTGGCGCTGGCCGTGGAGCGATAACATCTCGCGAGCGCAGTGGCTCTCCGGTAGCCGAGCGCGATAAGATACGCGCCATGTTTTGCCCCGTATGCCATGCCGAATACCGACAGGGCTTTACGCAGTGTGTCGATTGCGGTGTGAACCTCGTACCTTACCTCTCTGCTGGTGCGGCCTCGGCTGACAAAACTTCGCATTTGTTGTGGTCCGGAGTGGATCCACGGTTCTTCAAAGCGCTAAGCCATGCTTTGGATGAGGCAGGTATTGAGTATAACGACGAGCCTGCTGGCTCTCAGCTTTTGTCTGCCATCCGAAGTGACGCGTTTCAGGTTAGGGTCAGAGGTACCGATTTTGAGGCTGCGAAGAAGGTGCTGGCTGATTTAGGAGAGAGCAACTCGGACGTAGACGACGGCACGACTTTTGATTCGCGTGCAACGCATCAGTCATGGCTCGATCCATTTGGCTTTGCTAAGGCCGTTATCAAGCGTGTGGCTGATAACAATCCCGGTAAAGACGAACCGGAACCGGAAGGCGACGGCGAAGTGCCCGAAGATTTCGTAGAAAATTTCGATCCTGAGGAAAGCGCGGTCGTCGTCTGGACGGGTGAGGATTGGCAGATGGCGAATATCTTTCAGGAATGCTTATCGAACGTTGGTATCGGTTGCGTGCTGAATACCAATATGGGGAAAACGCAAGTTTTGGTGACGCCTGCCGCCGAAAAGCGCGCTCGCGAGGTTGTGCGGGAGATTGAAGAGGGGACTCCAATGCAATAGCGGCGAATCTGTATGGTGCCATTGCTACGGAGTGTGTATCGTTTCAGGTCGAAAGGTGGTCCCGTGAGCGCAACGAAAGGTTCGCAAGGCAGAGGTGGAGCGGCGATGGCATGGAGCGGCGACGATCCGATCGCATACACGCGTGCCGTAGCCGCGTTGGAGGATGCGGGCATCAAGATGTTCGATATCGCTGAGAACGATCAGTTTATGGGCGTGCCGCAGATTTCGGGCCCGCGCTATCGAGTGATTGTTGCGGAAAGCGATGCGGCGCAAGCGGAGAAGATACTTCGCGATACATTCGGTGAGGAAGAGCAAGGATAATCTCGCTGTTTTTGGCATCCAACGTTCGTCTATCATGCCTGCATGTCTGATCGCCCAATAAAAACTGTTGCCGTGCTCGGCGCCGGGACGATGGGCAACGGCATCGCACATGTCTTCGTGCGCAGCGGATACGATGTGATTCTCCGCGATGTCGATTCGCGGGCATTGGAACGCTCGCTCGCTACAATTGGCGCGAATCTCGATCGCGAGGCGAAGAAAGGCAAAATCGCGGAAAGCGACAAGCCTGCAATTCTGGCGCGCCTCAAGCTCGTAACGGAGATAGCGCCGCTCGCAAATGTCGATTTCGCAGTCGAAGCAGTTCCTGAACAGTTTGACTTAAAAGCACGCGTGCTGAAGGAAGCGGACAGCGTGCTTCCGCCGCATGCCATTCTTGCATCGAACACGTCTTCCATTTCCATCACCGACCTCGCTTCGCAGACCTCCCGGCCGGACCGTTTTGTCGGTATGCATTTCATGAATCCCGTGCCGGTGATGGTGTTGGTTGAAGTCGTGCGCGGGCGCGCGACGAGTGAAACTACTTTTAATACGACGATGGCGCTTTGCGAGAAGCTCGGGAAGAAGCCCGTTGCGGTTAACGATGCGCCGGGATTCGTATCCAATCGCGTGTTGATGCCGATGATCAATGAGGCCGCGTTTGCGGTGATGGAAGGCGTCGCAACCCCTGAGGCGATCGATGCCGTGATGAAACTGGGAATGAATCATCCGATGGGCCCGCTGGAACTCGCGGATTTTATCGGACTCGACGTTTGTGTCGATATTATGGGCGTGCTGGAAAAAGGATTTAATAACTCGAAATATCGCGCATGCCCGCTGCTCAAAGAGTATGTAGCGGAAGGAAAGCTGGGTCGCAAATCCGGCCGCGGATTCTACAGCTATTTACCATGAGCGAGAGAACGCCTTCACCTCCGCGTCAAAACATCTCCAGCGAGTGGCGGAGTGCGTGTTCGCGATGGACAGGCCGCTTCAAATGCCATCGCGCTGAGTCAAATTCCCACCCGCTGCAATCGGTGTGCTGCCGCGTGCTATCATTGCGCTTTCAACGATTTCCGCAACGTGGGAGGAGCATTTGGCTGCGCGAATTCTGAACGGCAATGCGATTCGCGACCAGATCTACGCAGAGCTTAGCGGCGAAATCGCGGCGCTCGCGGCGGGCGGCGTGAGACCTGGGCTCGCGGCTGTGCGCGTGGGCGACGATCCGGCGTCGAAGCTTTATGTGACGAGCAAGATCGCAGCATGCGAAAAGCTGGGTCTTGCGAGCTTCCACATCACGCCTCCGGCGACGATCTCGACAGAGGAATTGCTTGCGCTTGTCGGCGAATTAAACGCGCGCGACGAAGTGGACGGCATTCTGGTGCAGATGCCGTTGCCGCGCGGCATCGATTCGAAGCGAATTCTCGATGCCATCTCTCCTGACAAAGATGTGGACGGATTTCATCCGATCAATGTGGGGCATTTAGTTGCTGGGCGGCCCGGACTCGTGGCGTGCACTCCGGCGGGCGTTATGGAGATTCTGCGGCGCAGCGGAATTCCGATTGAAGGCGCGAACGCCGTCGTGATCGGGCGCAGCGACATTGTGGGCAAGCCTATGGCGCTCCTGCTGCTGCACGCGAATGCGACCGTGACCGTTTGCCATTCAAAAAGCCGCGATCTGCCGGGAATCGCGCGGCGCGCGGATATTCTGGTGGCGGCGATCGGCCGTGCCGCAATGGTGACGCCGGATTTCGTGAAACCTGGCGCGACAGTGATCGACGTGGGGCAAATTGTTGTAAAAGAGGCCGCGGAGGCCGAAGGGATTTTTGCGAAGTTCCCCGCGAAGCTCGAATCGTTTCGCACGAAGGGCTCGGTACTCGTGGGCGATGTGCATCCTGAAGTCGCAGAGATTGCCGGTGCGATTACGCCGGTGCCGGGCGGCGTTGGACCACTGACGATCGCGATGCTCATGAGCAACACCGTGCGCGCCACGCGGATGCGTCGCGGAGTTGAACTGGCCGGGGCCGCCGGAAGAGTCTGATGCTGCGCGTCGGGCTGACCGGCGGAATCGCATCGGGAAAAACTGCCGTTGCGGCGCTGTTGCGGGCGCGCGGCTACGAAGTGCTGGACGCGGATTCGCTCGGCCACGAGCTGATGTGTCCGGGGCAAGCCGCTTACGATGACATCGTGCGCGAATTCGGTGGCGACGTGCTCGCGGCAGAGATGTCCGTGGATCGCGCGAAGCTCGGCGCGGTTGTTTTTCGCGATGCGGAGAAACGCGCGGCGCTGAATCGCATTTTGCATCCGCGCATTCTGGATGCTGTGCAGCGATGGTTTGCGGCGCTCGATCGTAATGGCGGGCCGCCGTTTGCGTTTGTGGAAGCGGCGCTGCTGGTTGAAGCGGGATACCGCGGCATTCTCGATCGGCTAGTCGTCTGCTGGAGCAAGCCTGAGCAGCAAATTGAGAGGCTCGTTGCGCGTGGGCTTTCCGCAGAGCAGGCGCGCTTGCGCGTGGCGGCGCAGATGCCCGTGGAAGAGAAACGTCTCGCCGCCGATCATTTGATTGATTGTTCAGGCTCGCTGGTGGAAACGGAACGGCAGGTGGAGATGCTCCTCGAAACGCTCAAGCAGCAGGCACGCCACGCAACATTTCCTGAGTGAGCCACGTAGAACAAAATAGAATGGTAGTGCTCAATTCTGGTGTGTGTCGTGGGAAGGAAGGTGCGCATGTCGCGGCGTCATAATATTCGCAATGCTGTGCGGTTGCTCGCGATCGGATTGATCATCGGGCTCGGTTCGTATTGGATTGGATCGCGTTACGGTGAGCGGCCACCGAGGACCGTCGAGGCACTGCGACTGCCGGCTGCGACGGCGGCGCCGACGCTGGATGCGGAAGAAACCGAAAACGTCAGTATTTACAAGCAGGCCGCGCCTTCGGTGGCAAACATCGTGACGCGTGCGGTTGCATACGATTTTTTCTATGGCGCTGTGCCGACGGAGGGCGCCGGGTCCGGATTCCTGATCGACGATGAGGGACATATTCTTACGAATAATCACGTGGTCGACGGGGCATCGACAATTGAAGTGACATTCGGGGGAATTGATCACACTACTTATAAGGCGAGCGTTCTCGGCGCCGATACGCGAAACGATATTGCGCTCCTGAAAATCAATTTGGGTTCGCACAAGCTGGTGCCTCTCACGCTCGGCGATTCGAGCGGCTTGCAAGTCGGGCAGCGTGTGCTCGCGATCGGGAATCCGTTTGGGCAATTTTCCAGCACGCTGACTACGGGCGTGGTGAGCGCGCTTGGACGTACTGTGCAGACGAGCGATAGGACGTTCATCGATCAGGCGATTCAGACGGACGCTGCGATCAATCGCGGCAATTCGGGAGGACCGCTGCTCAATTCACACGGCCAGGTAATCGGCATCAACAGCGCGATCTTCTCACCGACCGAGAGCGAGACCACGGTTGGAATCGGATTCGCGATTCCGATCAATACGGCGCGGCGCGTGGCGGAAGACCTGATTACCACGGGCCACGTGCAAATGGCCGTCTTGGGAATTCAAGGGCGCGCTCTTTGGCCAGAGCTGGCGAACGCGCTGAATCTTTCCACTAATCAAGGCGTATTAATCGAACAGGTTGCCTCGAATGGGCCCGCCGCTCAGGCTGGGATTCGCGGCGGATCGCGCACGATATTGGCAGGATTGCAGGAATTGCGCATCGGCGGCGACGTGTTGACTGCGATCGATGGCACGCCCGTCACGAACAACTCGGATTTGACGATCCTGTTGAACCGGCATCGGCCGGGCGACACCGTCACTGCGACGATTATCCGCGACGGCAAGAAGATGAATATAAAGGTGAAGCTCGGCAGCGCACAGTAGCGCTGCTTTGCCTTCTACTGATCCGATTCGCGTTCCCCCGGCGCGGCGCTGGCCGCGAATGCGCTCCACTCTTCGCGCACCTTGTCGCGCTCGCGTTCCGTTAGTCCAAACCACGATTCGGCTACGTCGCGAACACGTTCGAGCGCGGCCTGCATCTCCTGCTGCTTCTGCTTCATCACTTCGCTATCGGCATCCATCGGCACGCGAATCGGCGGCGCGACGAACATCACCGTGCGCGAAAACGGATAAGGTAATTGGAACAGGTCCCAGGATTTGCGAAATGTGTGCGCGCGCTTCACGGCGATGTAGAAGACGGAGATGGGCTTGCCGGTCCGCCGGGCCAAAATTACAGGGCCGGGCTTGGCGACGTAGCGCGGTCCGCGCGGACCGTCGATGGTGAAGGCAACGTTGCGGCCTTCTTCGACGCATTTTGCTAATGCCGTGAGTCCTTCGACGCCGCCGCGCGTTGAGCTGCCTTGCACAGTGCCGAAGCCGAGCCGTTCGATCGCGCGGCGCGTCCACTGGCCGTCGAAATTCACCGTGTTGAGCACGACGATGCCGCGGTTTCGCCAGATCCAGATCGCGCTGAATATGCAGCGGTGCCAGAATGCGCCGAGCGCCGGCTCGCCTTGATCGCGGATTTGCACGGCGTTATGAACGCCGACGATTTCCGTGCGCAGCGTGGGGCCGATCAGACGAACGAGCCAGTACGCCGCCGCAGCAATCACGGGAATTTGCATTCGCCTCCAGCGCGAAAGCTGCGGCATCCGCGCTTCGAAAGGCGAATTCGAAGCCGTACCAGGCTGCGTTGGGCTCGGTGTGGTGGGAGAAGTCACTGCTGTATATTATAGGAAGCTTCCGTGAGGCTTCATTTCCATTTCGCGGCCGGCCGTTTTTTGTCAGGTAAATTGCGAGGCGCACTCTGCGTGGCCGCGCTGTTAGCCCCGATTCTCGTTTGCCCTGCCAGTCGTGCAGCCGGGCAGACTTCGACTTCCGATATCATCGCGCACATCCAGGGCAGCAATATCTCGATCAACGGGCAAATGTTGACGCCTGTATCGACGCTCGTATCCGTGGCTAACGGCAACGTCGTTACCGTGCACTCCGGCGAGGCCAGCATGCGGCTGATCGATGGCGGCGAAGTCTCGGTGTGCGGGCCTGCGAGATTCACCGTGTTGGCAAATGCCGATGGCGCGATCACTCTGGCGCTGGATTTCGGGCGCATGCACGTGGAACTGCCCACAACCGTAAGCCTGCGCGTGCTTACGCCGATGATTGTCGCAACGCCGATCGAGATCGAAGGTGGCAAGCGCGACGTCATCGTCGGCCTCGATCAAAATAACTCGCTGTGCGTGCTTGCCGCGACCGGCGCCGTACAGCTTGAGCAACAATTTTCGGGCCAGCGCATGATCGTGCCGCAATCCAGCGATTTCTCATTGCAGAACGGGCAGCTTGTTCCGGTCGTCGATGTGGGCGGCAGTTGCACGTGTGCGCAAGTCCCGATGGTCACGCCGGGTCAGCCCTCAGGCCCGGCACTGGAAACCGCTATGGCAATCCCACTCGCAGCGGATACGCATCCCGTTGCACAGCCTGCCGAACAACAGATCGCCCAGCCGCCCGCAGTCGCCACGCCGGCCTACAAAATCGAACTGCCGCCGATGGTGTATTCGTCGGCCAT
>Ga0209178_1000322_pt1 | contig 13740 bp, 11 predicted proteins | sample GAAS200_FD_187521 | JGI IMG/M metagenome (GOLD analysis project Ga0209178, IMG submission 187521) | Agricultural soil microbial communities from Georgia to study Nitrogen management - GA AS200 (SPAdes) (version 2) | ecosystem: Environmental > Terrestrial > Soil > Agricultural land | place: USA... | reverse complement strand
TTTGTGGCAAACACCCTCGATTAATTTTCATTGAATTTTTCTTTGATTTTATTCAACAGAATGTTTAAAAAATGTGCGATTAATTATTTTTTGAGCGGTTTTTTTTGAAAGAATATCCGTAAATTATCCGTTTGTCTTCTCACCTGCCTTAAATCTGTTGTTTAAAATAGTTTGAACCGTTCAAATGCAGCTTTGTCCAATGCTTCCCTATCATCAGGATGCGCAATATTAATTAATGCTTTTGCACGCTGCCGCAAATTTTTACCCCATAAGTAAGCAACGCCATATTCCGTTACCACATAATGGGCGTGCGCCCTCGTAGTTACAACCCCAGCACCGGGTTTCAGATAAGGCACAATTCGGGGAATGTTTTTTGTAGTGCGGGAAGGCAATGCAATAATAGGTTTACCTCCTTCGCTTACAGCAGCACCACGCATAAAATCCATTTGCCCGCCAACACCGGAAAATTGATAGGTGCCAATAGAATCGCTGCATACCTGGCCGGTAAGATCAATTTCAATACCACTGTTAATAGCAACCACCTTATCATTCCGGCGGATAATGTGCGGATCGTTTACATAATCAATATCAAGAAAAGCAATAGACGGGTTATCATTTACAAAATCGTATAAATTTTTTGACCCCAAAGCAAAAGAAGACACCGTTTTATTCGGATGAATTTTTTTATACTTATTATTTATAATTCCCTTTTCATGTAAAGGAATAACGCCATCTGAAAACATTTCTGTGTGCACGCCAAGGTCTTTGTGATTACCCAAACATTTCAACACTGCATCAGGTATGGCGCCAATGCCCATTTGCAGTGTAGATCTATCTTCAATCAACTCCGCAACATAAGCACCAATCTTTTGTGCTTCGGGGCCTGATTTTTCAACAAAGTTGGCAGTATGCAATTCATCTTCGCAATACACCATTGCCGCAAAGCGGCTTACATGTATCATTCCATCTCCGTGTGTTCTGGGAGCGTTTGGGTTCACCTGCCCGATAATATACTTTGCAGTATTCACCGCACTGCGTGCTATATCCACGGATACGCCCAATGAACAATAGCCGTGGCTATCGGGTGTTGACACCTGCACCAATGCCACGTCTATCGGCAATACTTGGTGTTTGAATAACTCTGGTATTTCGCTTAAAAATACAGGAACATAATCTGCATAACCATTATTCACTGCCTGGCGAATGGGTGCGGAAACAAACAATGAATTGATTTTAAAATTATCTTTAAGCTCTTCCTTGTTTATATAAATATCGCCATACAATGTGATAGAAACTACTTCAACATCTTTAAGCCGGTACGCTTCTTCCACTAAATGCTTTAAGAGAAAAGTTGGCGTGTGAGCGCTGCCATGTATAAAAATTCTTTGATTAGATTGTACAATAGACAAAGCCTCTTTCGGACTTACATATTTTACATTGGAGTTCATTTGCAAAATTTTTTGCTAAAGTATTAAAACACCAATTTAAAAGTATGACAACAGTCAGTTGAAAAGTTGAAATGTAACAGCTCTTAAACACGATTAACAATTAAAAAGTAAAAATGAAAAATTGACAATTCAACAATCGAACAATTCAATTCACGATTGACCCTGCCCGACTGCGTCAGTCAGGCGGGGATTCACTTTTCACGTTATCGTTTCATCCGGGGCGTTGAGATAAGTTTTTCTTACCATCCTTGCTGTTTTATGATTGCCGGTGTGGCTCCACCCCGGTGGCATCAGCAGGTATAAAAATTTATTTTTTATTCCCGGCGCTTTGTACACATCTTTTGCCAATGCAGTGATTTCGCCAAAATACATATCCCAAAAACTATTCGGGTTCATTTTTCGTGTAATGCCATATTCTATTTCCACTTCTTTTCTTTCATTTTGAAAAGTGTGAAAAGCCTTATCCCAAATATTAAGCAGGTTACAAAAATTGGTATCCATGTAAAGCGGGTTGCGCGCATGATGTACGCGATGATGCGATGGGGTTAAAATAATTTTATTCAAAAAACCTAACCGGCCGTCTTTCATAATATTTTCACCAACATGTATAAATGCGCCCCAGGTGCCGTCAATAAACATAATAAAAAATAACAACGCAGGATTTACACCAAACAAAATACATATAGTAGTGCGAATAAAATCGGCATAAGGTGCTTCCAAAATAAAGTGAGTATATGTTACGGAAAGATTCATTGCCTGCGGCGCATGGTGCGAAGAATGCAAGCACCAAAGCAAGCGTACTTTATGAGCAAGGTAATGATATATAAAATGAGAAAACTCCCAGATAATATATCCGTATATTAACCAATACCAGGTAAATGTGGTGGTGATTATCTTATACTTTTCAAACAAACCAATACAAAAACCAACCATTGCAATGGAAATAAATTGCCCGGCAAAACGATTAAAAACGTAGGTAAAAAACTGAACTTTATAATCAATCACTTTAAATCTCCGGTACAACAATGCACGAATAATTTCAATAATCAATAACAAAGGAATTACGGGACCGATGGCATTTTCAATTCCGCCGAGAGTGCGCAGGGAACTGTAATCTCCGGATTTATACATATCCAATAATGGCTGAATTCCTAAAAAACCAATCAACTCATTATATAAAGTAGTAAAGATGTGCAGCAAAAAAATCATGCTAATCTCAGGTAATTTTAAAACGATAAAGTTTTAAACGAAGCTAACCAAATTTGAACAGGATGATGCAGAAAAAATTGAACCAACACAGATTAATTTATTTAGTTTAGATGACAGGTTTATTTTTAAAAAACAACCAAAATTTTATAGAATCATTTGTGTTGCACTTCATGCGGATGAAAATAATTACAGCTGATGCCAGTGTGAGCAAGCCAATAAAAAGTATGGATGCATTTACATTAATCAAATCAGCAATGATGCCGGTGAGCATTGCACCGATAGAATAACCTAAATCCCGCCACAAGCGAAAGATGCCAATACTTTTGGCCCTGTCCTGCGGATTTGTATTTTCTGCCACGGTTGCTAAAAAAGTGGGATATACCATTGCAGTGCCCCATCCTAAAAGAACAGATAACAAAACGAAATGGGTAATTGTAACGGCCCAAAGAAACATTATTAATGCAATTGCCTGCAACAACATTCCGATGTAGAGCATATCTTTTTTACAAAATCTATCGGCCATTGCGCCGGTGAATAACTGGCCTATTCCCCAAACAGCAGGATACACCGCTGCCATAATTCCTATTTGGCCAATGGTAAATCCTTTTGATGCCAGTAATATTGGCAAGATGCCCCATACCATTCCATCATTGAGATTATTAATAAGGCCTGCCTGTGTTACTGAACCTAAGTTTTTATTTTTCCATGTTGTGTCCCAAAAAATATTTTTCAATCGCGGAATACTGCTCAATGTTGTTTCTTTTGCAACATGATAACGGGTATCCTTTATTAAAAAAATACTTCCGCACAAGCCAAGTATTACTAACACAATACCTGTATAAAATGGATATGGCCTTATACCATACCTGGCTGCAATCCATCCCGTAAGAAATGCGACTAATGCCAATGAAACGTATCCCGCAAATTCATTGAGACCCATGGCAAGGCCTCTTTGTTTTTCGCCAACAAGATCAATTTTCATGACCACGGTGCTGCTCCAGGTTAATCCCTGGTTAATGCCTAATAAAATATTTGCTGCAATGATCCAACTCCATGCAGGCGCAAACATTAGCATGAATGGAATGGGTATTGCAATAATCCATCCTGTTATTAATAATCTTCTTCTGCCAAATTTATTTGCTAATGCCCCGGTGTAATAATTGGTAATTGCTTTTACAATGCCAAACACAATGATAAAAGAAAGTATGGCTGTTTTAGCAGCAATCAAAAATTCCTTTTCCGCTATTTCGGGAATAATAGAACGTTCCATGCCTACCATGCCGCCCACAAAACCGTTGACAATAACAAGTAAAGTGAATTGACGCCAGTTTTCTTTTAATCCCAATTTTACAGGACCCATATAAAAACATAACAATTGATAAAGAAAAAACTTATGATGCTAAAGGTAATATCATTATCATAAAATAATATGGGCAAAAAAAATCCCGGATAAACCGGGATGATTTTTATTTTGGAAACTTTTTATTTTTCTTTTCCGCCTGTTAATTTATCCTGCAGTTCTTTCAACTCATCCCATTTACCATCCGCCGCCAAACGGGCTTGCTCAGGCCATGTTGCAGGATCCATAGCATTGAAATGTCCCCCTGATTTTTCTAAAATTTCTTTAATAGCTTCCGGTGTGCTTTCAGCTAATTGAGCAAATGTTTTAATGCCGCCTGCAACCAATGCTTCAGCCGCTTTCGGGCCAATACCTTCTATTTTAGCAAGGTCATCTTCTTTTTTTGACGAAGTTTTTGCGGCAGTTTTTTCGGTTGTTACAACAGGTTCAGCTTTTGCAGTTGCATCCTCTGCTTTCTTTTTACCTGCACGGCGTGTTCTTTTACCCGGGCGTGAAGTTTCGCCTTTACCTTTTGTGTATACTTCGTTATAATCTACCAATTCAATCATAGCAAGTTCAGAACTATCGCCGGCTCTTTTACCTAGTTTAATCACCCGTGTATAACCACCGGGACGGGCAGCTATTTTAGCGCCAATTACATCAAATAATTCTTTCACGGCCTCTTTATCCTGTAAATGACTGAATACAACACGGCGCTGATGTGTTGTATTATCTTTCGATTTTGTAATAAGCGGTTCTACGTAAGGGCGCAATGCCTTTGCTTTGGCAAGTGTTGTTACAATTCTTTTGTGTTCGAATAGCTGGCATGCAAGATTGCTGAGCAATGCTTTTCGATGGCTTGCCGTTCTGCCTAAATTGTTTATTTTATCTCCGTGACGCATGACGTTTTAATTTGAAAATTTGAAAATTTAAAAATTTGAAAATAATTTCAAATTGGCTTTCAAATTCATGTTATAAATATTCTGTACCGTGTCAAGGAATACAGAATTTAATTTGAAAATTTATGAGTTTGAAAATTTGATAATGATGAGCTATATTTTCACATTGGCTCATTTTCAAATTTTCAAATCTGTTTACTCATCGTCGAGTTTTAATTTACTTAAATCCATTCCGAAACCAAGACCTCTTTCATTCAATACTTGTTCTATTTCGCTAAGCGATTTCTGCCCAAAGTTTCTGAACTTCATCAGGTCTTCCTGTTCGTATTGTACCAGTTCGCTCAACGAATTTATTTTTGCAGCCTTTAAGCAATTAAATGCTCTTACTGAAAGATCGAGATCTTCCAAGGGTGTCTTCAGTATTTTACGAAGCTGCAATGTTTGTTCATCCACCAGATCTTCTTTCTTTTCTTCTTTGCTGTCAAACGTAATATTTTCGTCAGTTATAATCATTAAATGCTGTATCAAAATTCTGGATGCTTGTTTTACGGCTTCTTCGGGATGAATAGTGCCATCGGTAACCACTTCCATTACCAGTTTTTCAAAGTCGGTTCTTTGCTCCACGCGGGTATTTTCAATACTGTATCTTACATTTTTTATCGGCGTAAAAATAGAGTCAACAGGAATGTATCCGAAATGAGAACTCTTTTCACGATTTTCTTCGGCAGGAACATAACCGCGGCCTTTACCAATAGTTATTTCTACTTCTAACTTTGCGGAATTATCCATTGTGCATATCAGCAGTTCGGGATTCATTACCTGGAAAGAAGGAGATGCATCACCAATCATGCCGGCAGTAAACTCGGATTTATTTTTCAACACAAGGCTAATCTTTTCAGTGCCTACTTCGTGATCTACTTTCTTTTTGAAACGAACCTGCTTCAGGTTAAGAATAATTTCAGTAACATCTTCCGTAACGCCCTTGATGGTTGCAAATTCGTGCTCTGCACCGATAATATTAATACCGATGATGGCATAGCCTTCGAGCGAGTTTAATAATACCCTGCGCAATGCATTACCAATGGTAACGGCATAACCGGGTTCTAAAGGACGAAATTCGAATTGTGCTTCAAAATCGTTACTCTTTTGAAGAACGATTTTATCGGGCTTTACAAAATTTAAAATGGCCATTTTTTATTTTGTTTTATTTGATTTTAAAATTGATTCATGCTGCAAAACTTCGTATATGCTTCACCGTTAGGCAGCTTATTTGCTGTACAACTCAACGATGAGTTGCTCTTTAATATTCTCCGGAACGCTTTCTCTTTCAGGATAAGAAATAAAAGTGCCCTGCATAGTTCCTTCGCTCCAGTCAACCCAGTTAAACTTTGGATTTTTCGGCCGCATATTAGCGGTGATAGAAGTTTTTGTTGAAGAACCTTCTTTCAAAGACACAATATCGCCCGGTTGTAAAGAAAAGGAAGGAATATTCACCACCTGGTCATTTACGGTGATGTGTTTATGCGACACCAACTGGCGTGCAGCCTGCCGGCTGGGTGCTATGCCCATGCGATAAACAGTGTTATCGAGGCGTGCTTCCAGCAGCTTAATCAGGTTTTCGCCGGTAACACCTTTACGGCGCGATGCTTCAAAAAATGTATTGCGGAATTGTTTTTCCAAAACACCATAAGTGTATTTGGCTTTTTGCTTTTCGCGAAGCTGTAGTGCATATTCTCCGAGGCTTTTGCGTTTGCGCGCTGCGCCATGCATGCCGGGAGGATTGCTGTTTTTTGTTAACCATTTACCATTGCCGGTAATAGGCTCTCCAAATATCCTGGAGATTTTTGTTTTTGGTCCTGTGTAACGAGCCATTTTTTTATTTGATTTTTTAGTGCCGGTACATCATCATTAAAAATCTAAAATCAATGATACACCCTGTTATTAAATATGTAAGATTTAAGATTTACAAATCTTAGACCTCATATCTTACATTATATTATACTCTTCTTTTTTTCGGAGGCCTGCAACCATTGTGCGGCAATGGAGTTACGTCCTTTATCATCATTACTTCAATACCAGACTGTGCAATAGCACGGATGGCACCTTCGCGGCCGGAGCCTGGACCTTTTACATACACATCCACACGTTTCAAACCTGCATCCACAGCCACTTTTGCTGCATCTGATGCAGCCATCTGTGCTGCATACGGTGTATTCTTTTTTGAACCGCGGAAACCCATCTTTCCGGCAGATGACCATGAAATAACCTGTCCTTGTTTGTTGGTTAAACTAACGATGATGTTGTTGAAACTTGCCACGATGTGTGCATCGCCCGAAGCATCTACTTTTACCACTCTTTTTTTGGAAGCTGCTTTTGGGCTTGCCGCTTTAGCATTTGTTGCTTTTGCCATAAAGTATTTTAAATTTCAAGAAACCAATTTCAATTTGATTCTTGTTATTTGATATTTGTGATTTTAATTATTCTATTTCTTAGGCGCTTTCTTTTTACCTGCCACTGTTTTACGTTTTCCTTTACGTGTACGGCTATTAGTACGGGTGCGCTGGCCGCGTACCGGCAATCCTTTACGATGCCTTAACCCGCGATAACATGCAATATCAAGCAATCGCTTAATGTTCGTCTGTACTTCACTGCGCAGAGCGCCTTCTGTTTTAAACTCACCTGTAATAATGTTACGAATAGCATTTTGCTCTTCATCGTTCCAGTCATTTACTTTTTTATCGTAACTAACATTTGCTTTATCCAAAATATATCTTGCAGTAGACCTTCCGATTCCAAATATATAGGTAAGGCCAATTTCTCCTCTTTTGTTTTTGGGTAAATCTATACCGGCAATACGAGCCATGAGTTATCTTTAATTTTAAAATTTTATTATTTCAACAATTTGAAAATGAATATCCACTAAGTTAATTTTCAAATTGAGTTATTTTTCAAATTTGCTAATTATCCTTGTCTTTGTTTGAAGCGGGGATTCTTTTTATTAATCACATACAGCTTTCCCTTTCGCCTTACGATTTTGCAATCTGCACTTCTTTTTTTAATTGCTGCCCTTACTTTCATTGTTTCGCTTTTATTAATTGTTGATACTTTTTTATTTGTACCTGAAAATGATACGGCCTCTTGATAAATCGTAAGGACTCATCTCCACTCCTACTTTATCGCCGGGCAAAATCCTGATGTAATTCATCCTCATTTTTCCGGATATCGTTGCCAAAATTTCATGCCCGTTTTCAAGCTTTACTCTAAACATCGCGTTGGACAAGGCTTCCAGGATAGTACCGTCTTGTTTTATAAGTGCTTGCTTGGCCATATTGATTTTGGGTGCGCAAAGATAGGCCAAAATTTTCCAATTTTGCAAAAAAAGGATTAAAATGCCTTAAACTTTAATGGTTTAAGCGCTAATAATTATTAAGGTAGTGTGGATAAGCCCCCGGAAAGCAGTTTTACGGGAGTTTATCAGATCTCGTCATCAGTAAGATGCACCTTCGTCATGGCGAGGTAGTGATTTTGCAACTGATGTACCGAAATGGGATGTGTCATAATTCTCTTCTCATCGCGATACCACATTTCAAAGTTTGAAAAGTCGTCCTGCCGGGGCGTCTGAACGCGGAAAGCACCCTTCGAATATTTTACGGAGCCATCTTCGTTCACTTGTTTTTTAAAATTCAGTTTTAGCAATTGTTTCTCATCCAGCGGAAGCGGGAAAAGTTCATCCTGGCTAAACCAAAAATCCTGCACGCCGTTGAAAACACTGATTTCTTTTTCATCATTATTAAAATCAGTTACCTCGCCGGCCCATTCTTCTCCATCGCTTTTTGCCAGCACATAATCTCCCTGGCGTAAATCGTTAAATTTTATCATAACTATTTTTTTGCTCAATTTATAAAAAAAATCAGAAATGAGTACAGGTAAAAAGTAGCGGCAAAAATGCAGGAGCAGAGCAATGCTTACACTGGTTACTGGTTATTCTTTGAAACTTGTAACTTGAAACTTGTCCCTTGTCCCTTTATTTAAGATTCATTGTTTTTATAATGTTCTGAATTCTTTCAGCTAATTTTTTATCTGTTTCATCAAAAGCCGAAGCATTTTTTAAAGGAGCATGTACACTGAAATAAAATTTGATTTTTGGTTCTGTGCCACTGGGCCTCGCTGATATTTTACTTCCATCTTCGGTGATGAATTGCAACACATCGCTTTTGGGAAGAAGAAGTTTTTCTTTCTTGCCGGTTTTCAAATCGGTTTTCTGCTGCAGGCTGTAATCGTATAATTCCACTACTTTGCTTCCGGCAATTTCTTTTGGAGGATTTTCGCGATAGCTTTTCATCATTGCTGCAATTTCCTTGGTACCGTTCATTCCCTTTTTAGTGATGGAGATGAGTTCTTCCTTGTAAAGTCCGTATTGTACATATAAATCTACTAACTTATTGAATAATGACTTTCCTTCGTCTTTGGCCACAGCAGCCATTTCGCAAATAATGGCCACAGCGCTTACAGCATCTTTATCCCTCACCTTATCTCCAATCATTAATCCGAAACTTTCTTCACCACCCACTATATAATTTTCCTTCCCTTCTTTTTCCCTGATCATTGCTGCAATCCATTTAAATCCTGTAAGCACATTATAACAACTTACTCCTTTTGCTTTTGAAATTTTATCAATCATATCTGTTGTCACGATCGTTTTAATTACCATGTCCTGCGGCGTAGCAAGTCCGTTTTTTTTACGGGCTTCAATAATATAGCTGAATGCGAGCAATGCAGTTTGGTTACCATTCATCAATATCCATTCTCCCTTGTTGTTTCTAACGCCAATGCCTACACGATCTGCATCGGGATCGGTGCCCAATAAAATATCGGCATTTAATTCTTTTGCTTTGGCAAGACCAATGCTCATGGTTTCTTTTTCTTCGGGATTGGGATAGCCAACCGTTGGAAAGTTTCCATCCGGTTTTTTTTGCTCTTCTACTATGTGTACATTGTCGAACCCGAATGATTTTAAAGCCTGCGGCACCAGCATGATTCCTGAACCATGAAGAGGTGTATAAACAATTTTTAAATCATGTTGTCGTTCGCACACAGCTGGGTCTATACTAAGGCTCTTTACCATTTTAATATAATCATCATCCATATCTTTACCGATGATGGTAATATTTTTTTCACCGCCTTGCCATTTTACGTCATCAAGACTTTTAATTTTTTCTACTTCAACAATTACATTTTTATCATGCGGCGGCACCAATTGAGCTCCATCATTCCAATATGCTTTATACCCATTATATTCTTTCGGATTGTGCGAAGCAGTACATACAACGCCACCCTGGCAGCCGAGTGTACGAATAGCAAAACTTAGCTCCGGCGTTGGCCGCAGCGAATCGAACAAATACACTTTAATATTATTTGCTCCAAAAATATTTGCAGTAATCTCTGCAAACTCACGACTATTATTTCTTGAATCATGTGCGATAGCTACTTTCACTTCAGGGAAACATTTCTTTAAATAATTTGCATAACCCTGTGTAGCCATACCAACAGTATAACGATTCATACGATTGGTGCCAACACCCATCACACCTCTTAAACCTCCGGTTCCAAATTCAAGATCTTTATAAAATGCATCTTCTAATTGAGATACATCTTCTTTTTGTAAGCGGCGAATTTCATTCTTGCTTGCTTCATCATAATTTCCATTAAGCCACTCATTGATCTTAGCCAGTGTTTTTGCTTCCATACTTTTTGTTTATATTAAATGAAGATATTCAATTTTGATTATTTAAAAATCCGGTAATTCCGTTTCCGCGTATTTTTGTTTGATGTTTATGTTGCAAAGCTACAGCAAACGCTTACTTTTTTTAGTAATTACAAGCGGGTTATTTTTTTGCAGGGTTGCAAATTCTCAAAATATTTACCCGGCTTTATACCGGGAAGTTCATTTAATAAATAACACGGATTCTTTTCATGAGCATACTATTTATCCATATAATAAAAAAAGAGTGCGGCTCGTGACTGTTGCAAATATAGTTGGTTATGGCGGAGTGTTGGTTGGGTTAAATGCAGAATGGTATGCAAAGTATCCCCGGTCATCGTTTCACTTTTTTAATGATGATGCCGAATGGCTGCAGGTAGATAAAACAGGACATGCTTATAGTGCATACACAGAAAGCAGGATTAGCACTGAATTGTGGCGATGGGCCGGTCTTTCGCGCAAACAAAGAATATGGATTGGCGGATTAAGCGGGGTGGGCTATCAATCCATCATTGAAGTGCTTGATGGCTTCTCCTCTCAATGGGGATTCAGCGTTGGAGATTTCTCGGCAAATATTTTTGGCTCTGGTATGTTCATTGCGCAGGAGCTTGCATGGGATGATCAGCGCATCAAATTCAAATTTTCTTTTCATAGAAAAAACTATGGCGAAGCAGATTTGAACAAAAGAGCCGATCAGCTTTTTGGAAGTACGGAAATAGAGCGGTTCATTAAAGATTATAATGCACAAACATATTGGTTAAGTGCCAACATGAAATCTTTTTTTCCAAATACAAAATTACCGCGATGGTTATCTCTTTCTGTGGGCTATGGCGCAGATGGAATGTTTGGCGCAAGAAATAATATTGCTTATGATAATAACGGTAATATAACTTTCAACAGAACCGATATAAAACGTTACCGCCAGTGGTATTTATCTCCCGATGTTGATTTCACTAAAATTAAAACAAATAAAAAAGGATTGAAAGCGGTATTCTTTGTATTAAGCATTATAAAATTCCCTGCACCCGCGCTGGAGTTCTCCAATGGAAGTTTTAAAGGACGCTGGATTGTGTTTTAATGATGATCAATGTGTGATGTACGATTTGCAATTTATGATTTATAAATAGCCTTTTATTGCCGCGGCAAATGACTTTTGACCCAAGGCTATTGGGTTTGAATTATGTCACCCATATTTTCGTCTATCCTTTATCGTTAGTAAAATACTTTTGTTAAAAGGTTTGCTATAACAAAATATACGGTACATAATTGAATGGTATCCGTTATTCCAATTTGATGGGATGGTGAAGACATTTTATTGTCTATTCATTATCGCCTGCCCGGCCGGGAAGATTAGTAAATAAAACCTCAGCGAATGATGTATAGCTTCTGACCCTGCTTCTCTCCACTTGCATTAATTAACCATAGAATATACATTCCCTGGCTAATATTGGAAGGAAGAGTAATACTGATTGAGTTTGTACCACCTGTAGCTAAAGTTCGCCTGAAAATAATATGTCCTGCCACATCCGCAAGTGCTACTTTCAAAGAAGCATTGCCGGTAAAATGAATATTGTTTTGAATGTATATTTTATTTTTTGCAGGATTGGGATAAGCATGCATCACGTCAAAATTAAAAATGACCTTTTGTGATGGAGAATACTTATAGCTTCCATCATTATACACTGCTTTCAGGCGATAATAATTTCCATTGTCCAGCGGCTGCATATCATCAAAACTATAATTTTGTATTCCTTTTAATCCTGCGGTAACATTAACGCTACCTATCTTTTCAAAATCAGTAGTGGCAGCGCTTCTTTCGATGTCGAAATGATCTACAGCGCCATTTTGATTATCCCAATTCCATGTTAGGTGTGCATATTTATTTTGAATATTTTTTGCAGTAAGATTTAATAAATCAGTATCCAAAGTGCCTCCATTTGCAAGACTTACGGAGAAACTGTCAACAACAGCAGTTCCGAGTTGAGAATTATTATGACTTGTATAAGCTAATCCTACATACGGGTAGCTGCCTAAAGCAAGGGTATCATTACGTAGTAGGGTCCATGTTACTCCGTCGGGAGATGAATAGCTCTGATAAACATTACCTGTATTTACTACGCGCAACCAATATACAGCTCCGGTACTAGGCCAGGAACTTCTTATGGTGGGTGAGTCTTGTGTTATTCTCTTTTGTGCAAAAATGCCATTGCTCCCCGTAGTAAGAGAAAGAAAAACATAAGGAGAACCCGGGGAAAGATTTTGGCGGAATAAAATGCCACACTTTGCATTAGCATTGGTATTTTGAACATTAATTACTCTCATTCTTACATCAAGGTAATTTATTCCGAAAGTCGGTCTCAATAAATAATGAAAGGCATCTACATTTCCCCCGAGGTCGGCACCAGATGCGGTGATAGTGTATCTTTTTCTTACAGAATCATAACAAACATCGCCGGCAAGTGGCGTGTATCCTATGTCGGCACTCGTCCATCCGGAAGGTAATGTAGCAGTGCAGGGTGAAGCAGCCGGCGGATTCATTCCATATACATTTAATGTATTGGAAAATGTAGCCATATACACTTTCCCATTGGCAATGGTAGGGCAAACAAACTTGGCAAAAGTTCCAATAGAATCCCGCTTAGCGCTCCAGTTGCTGTTCCATATTTCATGAGTTACATCTGTAGCATCAAATGCCTGCAATTCTCCCGGAACGTTATAATAATTTGCATTACCATTTATTGGATGCGATGCCCAAAGAATGCCGGTACCGGCCTGTGTACCATTCGAAGATACAGAAAGCATGGCCCCGGGTCTTCCGACCGGTAATGCTGTATTACCCACTATTGTATTCAGCGTATCAAAAAGCATAGCCTGCCTTACAAAAGGAAACTGCTTCAGATATCCGTTTGAAGTGGTAGTAGAGGAAGCCCATGCATATACATACTCGTTATTGTTATTGTCTTTAAAGTACACGGGGCTTCCGTGAAGATTACGATAGAAACTGGTTCCTGAAGTATTAACGCTCAATGTTTCCGGCACATTGGAATTATCTATGGTATATCCGCCCAATGCACTATTGTTCAT
>Ga0209178_1000321_pt1 | contig 13746 bp, 11 predicted proteins | sample GAAS200_FD_187521 | JGI IMG/M metagenome (GOLD analysis project Ga0209178, IMG submission 187521) | Agricultural soil microbial communities from Georgia to study Nitrogen management - GA AS200 (SPAdes) (version 2) | ecosystem: Environmental > Terrestrial > Soil > Agricultural land | place: USA... | reverse complement strand
CAAGCCGCCGATGTAGAGCCAAGCTAGCAAAATCATCACCGCTCCAAGCGATCCGTATGAGTAGCTATAGCTATTGTAAAAGTGCAGATATACACGGAATCCGATGGACACAAGCAGCCACAACAGCGTCCCAAATGCCGATCCCGGCGTCACCCAATGCCAGTGCCTCTCGCGCAAATCCGGTCCGAAAAAGTAAATCAAAGAAAAGCCAATCAGCACGAACACAATCGCCGAAGGCCATTGCGCAATTTTCCAGATTTCGAGCACTGCCGGCTGAATGCCAAGTTGAGCCGCAAACCAACCCAGGAAGTGGCTGCTCGCCAAGACCAATATCAGCGCGGCAACCAGCAGAATCGAAAGGGCCAAGGTCAACGCCAGCGCCACAATTCGCACCTTCATCCATGAGCGCCTTTCGGCGACGCCGTGCGTCAGATTCAGCGCCGAAATGATCGAACTCACTCCGCTCGACGCGAACCACAGTGCCAGCACGATTCCGACCGTCAGTTTTGCGTCCCCTGCGCTCGTCTTTAGCTCAAGAGTGGTGTTCCTCAATAGCTCGAAGGCCGCCTTTGGCAGAAAATCGGCAAAGTAGGCGAGGAAATCGTGCTGTAGCTCCTGCCTGCGCGACGCAAACAGGCCGAATAGATTCATCATGAATAAAATTAGCGGAAAAAGGGCAAACAAAAAGTCGAACGCCAGCTCAGACGCTCGACCCAAGAGGTGTTTAGCCTGAATCTCGCTCGCAACTGAGCGCGCGAGCCGCCATGGCGTCAAGCCTCCCAATTTCCAAAGGGTTGCATGCGAACGCGCGTGCGGCTTCTTGCGGCTCACGTCTGTTCTTTCGCGAAGCGAGTTCTGCGGTGTTCCGAGACTTCCATACAATGACCCGCACCGCATTCTATATGTACGGTTTCGGCCTGCACGATACCATAGAGCGGGAAATGTTCCAGAACTGCGCGAAGAATATTTCAAATCTCACGTCGACACGTCATCTCGCGCATCATCTGCATTACAATATTAAATGGGGAAGATGTCCGTTAACACCACAACAAACCCTGCGCCAGCGTCCGAAGAGAGCCCGGGATCGACTTGCCGAAATTGCGGAAGGCGTTTGCCGGCTGCCGGTGAGCCGTGCCCTCGGTGTTTCCCTTCCGGCTTTATCGCCTGGAGCCGTTCTCGGACAGTATTTCTTTCGCTTGCCGCTTTGCTGCTGGTCCCGCTGTTCACGACAACCGGCGTGATTGTTCGCCTTTTTCACGAAAAACAAAGCAGCATCGCCGCCGCATGGGAAGACGCGGGCAATACCAATCTTCAAACGGGTCACGCCGACGCAGCTATTGAGAATTTCCGCAACTCTTTGCTCTATGCGCCCGACGATAGTGGAGTGCAGCTCGAGCTGGCCGAGGCTCTCGCCGCTCAAGGCCAAGTGGACGAAGCCGAGAACTATCTGTTTACGCTTCGCACCGCGGATCCCGAAAATTCCATGATCGACCTGCAACTCGCTCGCATTTCAGCCGGACGCGGCGACATCACCGCAGCGGTGAACTTTTATCACGGCGCGGCGTTCGGTCAGTGGCCGAACAATTCCCACAAGAACCGTCTTGCTACGCGAAGAGAACTGATCGAATTTCTGCTAGGCCACAATCGACGCGACCAGGCTCGCGCCGAAGCGCTCTCGCTCGCCGCGGACAATCCCGTCGATCCGGACGTTCTCGATGCGGCTGCCGGTTATCTCGCGAACGCTGGAGACAATCAGAACGCTCTTGCTGAGTACGAAGCGGTCTTGCGTCTCGCTCCCGCAAACGTGGATGCGCTTGTCGGCGCCGGAAATGCCTCGCTCGCTCTCTTTCAGTTTTCCGAGGCTGATCGGTATTTCACGCGCGCATTACAGCACGGCGCAAAAAGAGAAAATGTCGCTTCGCTACGGGATCTTGCCGCTGCGGCCGGGGAGCTTGATCCTTTCAATACTCGCGTGAGCGAGCGCGAACGCCAGGTTCGAACGATGGAAATATTTCAGGCGGCGGAGCAACATGCAAAGGCATGTTTCCCGGCACTGATCACGGGCAGCGACACCCTGCCTGCCAATCTAAAGCCATTGGCCGCACAACGAGCCGCGCTTCCGGCGAAGCTGACGCGCTCCGATTTTGATGCCCATCCCGAGTACGCCGATCAGGCGCTGGGCTGGGCTTTCGCAGTCGAACAGGCGATTTCTCCGCAGTGTGCTGGTACGCTCGCTGATCGCGCGATTCAATACCTCGCAAGGAGAAATAAAGAAAGCTAGCATGGGCGAAACGGCTGCTCTTCCGAAATCGCAGCGCTACGCGCGCGCCGCCAACCTATGGCTGGGTATTAAACGATTCGGCGGCGCCTTGACAGCTCGTGAAGACCGTTTCTTTCTCCTTCTCGCCGTGTTGATCGGTGTCTTTTCAGGGCTTTCCGTTGTCTGCTTTCGCATGGCAATCGAATTTGTTCATCTTTGGCTGCTGCGCTCGGCCGAACAGCCGCCTGTTCTTCGCTTGTTGCTTGTCCCCTGCCTCGCGGGAATCGTGATCGCGGTCATCGTGAAGCGGTTCGCGCCCGATCTTCGCGGCAGCGGCGTCAATCAAACGAAAACGGCCGTTTACATTTCCGATGGCGACATTCCGTTCCATACGGTCTACGGAAAGTTCTTCTGCTCGGCGCTAGCCATTGGCGCAGGATTTTCCCTCGGCCCCGAAGATCCTTCCTTGCAGATCGGAGCGGGTATCGCGTCTGTGATCGGTCGGAAATTGCGCCTCTCCCGCGAAAATCTCCGCCTGATCGCGCCCGTGGGTGCCGCAGCCGGCCTTGCCGCAGCATTCAACGCCCCCATTGCCGCCGTCATCTTCGTTATCGAGGAGGTGGTCGGCAAATGGAGTTCGGGGATTTTGGGAGCGGTTGTTTTGTCCGCCGTATCGTCCGTTGTAGTCATGCGCGGATTTCTCGGCGCCGAGCCTTTGTTCCGCATCCCACAATTTCGGCTCGAGCATCCGGCCGAGCTGCTCGGATATATTGCGTTGGGTGTTTTCGGCGGCGTTTTTTCGCTGTTTTTCGTGAAATTCGTCGCATGGCTGCGTGCGTGGCTGCGCACGTGGCCCAAGTGGACGGAATACGTCCAACCTGCGATCGCGGGCCTGCTCGTGGGCATTATTGGTATCTGGCTGCCGCAGGTTTTGGGCGCCGGGTACGACGTCATGGACCAGACCATGCACGGGCGTTATATCTGGCAAATCCTCGCGATACTCGCGCTGGCAAAAGTCGTCGCCACGACGCTCTCATTCTCCAGTGGAACTCCCGGCGGGATGTTCGCTCCAACGCTATTCATCGGAGCTATGGTAGGCGGCGCGGTTGGCGGCATCGAACATCACTTTTTCCCGGCGTTCACAGGTGGAATCGGCGCGTATGCGCTCGTCGGCATGGGCACGCTCTTTGCGGGCTTCCTTCGCGCGCCCATGACTTCCGTTTTCATGGTCCTGGAGGTTAGCGGCAATTACTCGATCATTTTGCCGGTCATGATCTCCAATACGATTGCTTATCTGATCTCGATGAAGTACCAGCCTGTTCCGCTTTTCGATTTGCTCTCGCGCCAGGACGGACTTGAACTGCCATCACTTGAAGAGGAGCGTGAGGAAGAGTCGCTCCGCGTGGAAGACGCCATGCGTACGCCCGCTACTCCGCCGCTGCGCGCGGAAAAGACAGTCGAGCAGGTGCGTGGCGACGTCGAGAATTCCCCGCAGGAGTGGCTGCTTATTTATGATAGAACGCGCGGCTGGCTGCTCGCTCGGAAGGCGGACGTGCTCGAAAAGGGCGCGAACGCGCCGCCGAATTCACGCTTGGCGGCAATCGTATCAGGCGACTCTGTGCCGGTCGTGCACCCGGATCATCCTGTAGACTTGCCGCTGCGCAAGCTCGGCGACCGCCCGTTCCTGCCCGTGGTGCACCGCGCACATCCCGAGCGCCTCATCGGGATCGTCTCCCGGGAAGACGTGCTCCGCGCCTATGCAAAAACCGGCCTCGAAGAGGTGCCCATCCCCGGCCCATCGTAAAAGATTGTGCGCTTATTTGCCGAAGGATGCCGTAATCCCTGTCGAAAACAGCACATCGTTCGATTTTGTTCCGGCAATCGGCGGATTGCTTACGTAGCGGTCGTTGAAGCTCACCTGCCAGCCCAGCCAACCGTTGATCTTCATATCGAACGCACTATCGAAGGCGAACGTGTACTGACCCACGTTCGACAAATCGGGATAAATATTGAAATCTTCCGAAAACGCGATCGTCGACGTGAATTGGTGCTTAAAATCTTCGGTCGCGGTCGCGCCGAGTAGGTTTCGATTCACACTGGGCGTCGGCGTCGTGCTTCCCTGCACCGCGCTGTAACTCTGCCTTGTGTAGTTCAGACCGGTCAAAACGTCGAGTGTTGTGGCCGATGAATGGATCGCATGCCATCCGAGACCACCCGTATAAATCGATTGCAGGTCCAGCCCTTGAAGCGCGTTGTGCGTGAAGCTGCCGTCGACAAACCAGAAGAGCGCATCATCGTAAGCGTTCTTGTTGTACCTGGCTTCGCCCAGCACCTCATTGGCCGTTACGCCGAACGTCCCATCGTTGCTGGAATAAACTGACGCCGCCTTTGCCAAAATCTGGTCGTTCAGGGTCTTGCGCGTCGTATTGAAACCGAAATTGAAGTTTGTTGTCTGCGAGTTTCCGCGCGCCATGGCAAATCCCGCATTTGCCTGAGCCTTCCAATTTTGAAGCAGCGAGGGGTGCAGACTCTTCTCGTAAGCGGCCTGCGCGTCCGGCGATCGAACCACGGAAAGCTTGGCTAAGGGGACATGAACGTCTCCGTTCGCCTTCGTATGCACCACCAAATCGGTTCCTTCGATAGTAATGGGACCGCTTACGGTCTCGTCGGCGGGAGTTAACACAAAGAGTGTCGAATCGCCCGTGATCTCCTGCACGGCAGACCAATTCACCTTGATGCTGCCGGCGAAGTCGGTCTTCACCGTTACCGTGCTCTTGTCCGCGCTCGTGATGGTACCGCTGATGTGATCGCCGGTCTTGAGTGTTACCGTGTCCGCCTTTGCGGCGGTTGCAGCCAGTCCCAATATGCAACAACAAATACTCAAAAGAAAAATCCGCATAAGAATCTCCCAATATTTTATGATTGCCACGCTGGCGCGTCGGAAGGATTTCTAGTCTAACAAACGTTCTGGGTATCGAGAAAGGCGAAAAGGCGATTCGCCGAGAAAAGTTCGATCTCGGTTTTGCGTGTCCGGAGAAAGATTGTAGGATATTCGGGTGAGGTTTTGGCGGCTTCCATTCATCTTTTTTCTGGTGGCGGTATTCCCGGCGCTGGCGGAGGCCTGCGCTTGCTCCTCCGCTGCGCCCGGGCAGTGTCAGGGCCTTCAACCGACGGACGTCGTCTTCGTCGGCACCGTCACGGACGCTCAACTCGTCCCGCCTGAAGTTCCTGACCAGCCTGTGGTAAATAGCGCTGCTCCATCCGCATCCGACCCTGCAGACGCAACTGCGCCCCAGGCTGCCGCGCCAGCCGCTCCACTCGAAGCGCCGATCTGGCGCTATCACTTCCGCGTTGACGAGCGCTTCGCCGGCCCCGATCAGCCTGAAATGGATATCTTTGCCGGGGGCGATGATGGCGATTGCGGATACAAATTCCAGAAGGGCAAGCAGTACGTCGTCTTCACGCATGAAGGCACGGACACGCATCTCTACGCCACGATTTGCGACGGCACCCGGCCAATCGGCGAAGCCGCGGCTCTGATTCCACAACTTCGCGCGATGCGCGATCACCGGCGCATTGCTTCCGTGTTCGGCGTCCTCCGCCGTGCCGATCCGCCCTTCTTGGTGCCATCCAACGATGCCGATGATCCGATCCCGGTGACCTCGCTCAAGCTGCGTTCAAAGCTCGATCGCTTCCAGGCGAATTCCGACCAGAACGGCGTCTATAGCTTCTACGATGTCCATGCCGGCACTTACAACTTCACGGCGAGCCTCCCGGCCGGCACCGAGCTGACGCAAAAAGCGCAAGCCGCCCCGCTTTCCGCCTTTGAAATTCCCGACGGCGCGTGCTACGAGTATGACGTCTATGCACTTCCGACCGGCCGCATTCAAGGTAGTGTCGTCGGGCCCGACGGCAAGCCCCTGCCTGTTGCGTCGCTCGAACTGTATCGCGCCGGCTCCTACAAAGATTCGCGCCCCGGCTATTGGGGTTTTCAGGGCGCAACGGGTGAGTTCGAATTCGATCATGTCGGCCCCGGCAAATATGTCCTTGTCTACAATCGCGCCAATCGCCACGACCCCAATTCGCCCTTCGAGCGGACGTTTTATCCCGGCGCGACGAGCGTCGAGCACGCAAAGCCAATTGTGCTGAAGGACGGACAGGATCTGGACAAGCTGAAATTTAAGGTAACGAAAGGCTACCCGTCGCGCGTGTTGCGGGTGCAGGTGAAGTTCAGCGGGCCGCGCCCTGCAGGCGTCGTCACGGTCTCCGCAAAAGCCGACAAGTATGAAAATCCAAGCGCTAATCAGCTCGCGGACGGTCTCTTCAGCTTGCGCCTCTTCACCGACGTGAACTACACGGTCTCAGCCTGGGAGGATATCTCTCCTCAGCGCGCCTCCGGCCGCCCCGGCAAACAAGCCTGCGCGATGCCCTCTCGCCTTCAAGCCGAAAACGTGATTGTAGGCGGCGCCGACACTGCCACAAAAGAAATCACTTTGACGTTCCCGAAGCCTTCTTGCGCCTCGCAATAACAGACTGACAATGCCCCGCTTCCCGCTGCGCCGTCATCCGCACCTCTACGAGATTAATACTTACGGCTGGCTCGAAAGCCTCTCCGCAACGATGGGCGGCACTATCCGGCTCGCAGACGTTCCCGATTCCCAATGGGACGCGATTGCAGGCATGGGATTTGACATCGTGTGGCTGATGGGCGTCTGGCAGCGCAGCCCCATCTCCCAAAAACTTGGCCAAGCGGCCCAGTCGCACTATGCCGGCTACAGTGAGGCCCTTCCCGGATGGACGCCTGACGACATCGTCGGTTCGCCCTACTCGGTCAGACAATACGAGCCAGATCCGCGGATTGGCTCTTGGGACGATGTCGATCTGGTGCGAACAAAGTTGCGCGAACGCAAAATGGCCTTGTTTCTCGATTTCGTCGGCAACCATACGGCGCTCGATCATCCCTGGCTGCGCGATCATCCCGAGTATTACGTTCAGGGCTCTCGCGAAGATTTCGAAAAAGACCGATCGAGTTTTGGCAAAATCGATTCAGCAAAAGGCCCGGTCTACGTCGCTTATGGAAAGGACCCCTACTTCCCGGCTTGGAACGACGTCGCCCAACTCAATCACTTTTCGCCGGAAATGCGCGTCGCGCAGCTTGCTGAACTGGAAAAAATTGCCTCTCATTGCGATGGCGTACGCTGCGACATGGCAATGCTTCAGCTAAATGCAATTTTTGAGAAGATCTGGCGACCGCAAATCGGCGACACAAAAGCACCAGCCACGGAATTCTGGACAGAAGCGAAAAGCGCCGCGCCCGATCTGATTTTGCTCGGGGAGGCGTACTGGGGTACCGAAGGCCAACTCATCGATCTCGGATTCGACTTTGTTTATGATAAAGGCCTTTACGATTCGGTGCGCGACGAAAAGACCAGCGACATTCACTGGCGCCTCTCCCGGCCGGAAGATGAGCAATCGCATTTCGCTCGCTTTCTGGAAAATCATGATGAACAACGCTTCGCCGCGGTATTCGGCGCCGATCGCTTCAAAGCCGTTGCCACTCTGATGGGCACTCTTCCTGGTATGCGCTTTTACCAGCAAGGCGAAGAACTCGGCATCAGGCTGCGCACACCGATCGAGCTGCGCCGCATAGCCGATCAGCCGGTCGATCCTGCCCGCACGGAGTTTTTCGCCAAACTTCTCGCCGCCACGCGCGACGATGTCTTCCACACAGGCCAATGGAGCGTCTCACGGGTGACCCGTGACAACGAACCGACCGAGGATAGTCTGTTTGCCTACGAATGGCGCTCCGAAAAATCCTGGAAAGTAGTCATCGCGAATCTGTCCCCGGAAACTGCACAGGGCCGCGTACATTTAAATAACGGCGTTGACTTCAATTCCGCTTACAATTTCAAAGATCAATTAGACGGCGCCACATACGTCCGCGAAGGCGCCGAAATTGCACAACAAGGCCTGTTTGTGCGTCGTGACGCGTACCAGGCGCATCTATTTGACGTGACCCCGATCGCCGCAAAAAGGAACTGAATGCCCCGCGTACAACGGAAATGCCTTCTTGCGGCCGTCGCGCTCGCAGCGACCGCGCTGTGCATCATCGTGCCTCGCCGCTCGCAAGCGCAATCGCAAACGCCGATAAAACTCGAAGTCGATGTGACGCACGCGCCGCAAAAAATCCTGCACGCGAAACTCGAGATGCCTGTCCGTCCCGGCCCGCTGACTCTTTATTATCCCGAGTGGATTCCCGGCGAGCATATGCCCGACGGCCCCATCACGAATCTCGCCGGCCTGGAATTCACGGCTAACAACGAAAAGATTCCGTGGCGTCGAGATCTCGTCGATATGTTTGCCTTTCATCTCAACATCCCTCCAAATACAAACACGCTCGATGTCGCGCTCGATTTTTTGCTTTCCGCGCCACTCTCCGGATATACATCGGGCGCTTCGGCCACTGCCTATCTTGACGTTGTCAGTTGGAACCAGGTGCTGCTCTATCCCATCAATCCACCGCCCTCCGAATTACTTTTTCAACCGAGCGTCCATCTGCCGAACGGCTGGCAATTTGCAACCGCGCTAAAAGGGGCACAGCAAACCCGCGATACGGTAACCTTCGCGCCCGTCGCAATGGACAAACTGGTGGATTCACCTCTGATTACAGGAAGGTATTTTCGAAAATTCGATCTCGCTCCCGGCGCAACGCCGGACGTGGAAATCGATGTGGCAGCCGATAGCCAAAACGCCTTGAACATGCCATCCGACATGGAGAAGCATTTTCGGCGCCTGATCGCAGAGGCTCAGTCGGAATTCGGAGCGCCGCACTATGACGATTACCATTTCCTTCTCAGCCTTAGCGACACCGTCGCCCATTTCGGCGTCGAGCATCGCGAATCGAGCGATGATCGCGACGCCGAGCGCAGCCTCACCGATGACGCAGAGCGTATCGATTTTGCGGGCTTGTTTCCTCACGAGTACGTCCATTCCTGGAATGGCAAGTTCCGCCGCCCAATCGATCTCGCCACAAAAAATTATCAAGAGCCGATGAAAGACGATCTGCTGTGGGTTTATGAGGGACTGACGCAATACCTGGGCGAGGTACTTGCGGCTCGCAGCGGCCTTCGCAGCGGCGATCTTTCACAGGAACTCATCGCCCAACTCGCTGCGCAGGCGGACGTTCGCACCGGCCGTGACTGGCGCCCTCTTCAGGATACGGCCGATGGCGAGCCCGCCTTCGGCGACAGCATTCAGGAATGGATCAACTGGCGCCGCGGCACCGATTATTACGAAGAGGGCGAACTACTCTGGCTCGATATTGATGGAACCTTACGGCATCTCACAAATGATAAGGAGTCAGTGGACACGTTCGCGAAGAAGTTTTTCGGCGGGCCTGCCGGAGATTCGCCCGTCGAGACATACAATTTCGACGATGTGGTCTCCACGCTGAACTCTCTTGCCCCTTATGATTGGGCGCGCTTCCTGCGCGATCGCCTGGACGAGACCTCCGCCCCCACACCCGATGAAGCCGTCGAAAATAGCGGCTGGAAACTCATCTATACGGACCAGAAGAATCGTATGGACGAAAATTCGGACTGGCTCACGCGCTGGCTCACTTACACCTATTCTGTCGGGGTGCTCGTCTCAGGTGATGGCTACGTGGGCGACGTAGTCCATGGTAGCCCCGCATACAAGGCCGGCCTGGGGCCAGGTATGCGGATCACATCGATTAACGGTCGCGCCTTCTCGGATGAGAATCTGCGCGAGGCGATTCGCTCCGCCCAAAATTCCACTTCGCCCATCACAGTTTCAGCGACGAATGGTCGCCAGGCGCAAGACTATGCGGTCGATTACCACGGCGGGCTGCGCTTTCCTCATATCGAGCGCGATAAAAGCCGCCCCGATTATCTGAGCGAAATTCTGAGTCCTCGGGCAAAATAGCGAAGGTGGCGCACCGACTGTAGTAAACGCTGCGCTGGATCGTGGAGCAATTATGAAAGGCAGGATGTTAATCATTGTCGGGGCTTTGATCGTCGCGGCAGGTGTCGTCGGGCTGATTCACCCGCAGTGGCAGGGGCGGGACAAGAAAACCGACGTCACATTCGGAGACAAACATTACGTCGTGAATACGCGCCGGATTGTGCGCCTTCCGGTTGGCTTTTGCATATCGATAATGGTTATGGGCGGCTGTACGGCCGCGCTAGGTGCAATCACGCGCGCGAGGTCCCAGCAGATACAAAAATGAAAGGGCGGACGTAGAATCCGCCCTTTCGGCCTCCTGCTCACAACCTTCGTTGAAGCCTACCGCGCAAACGTCGCTGCCTCCGTCTTCCCTGCAAATTTTAGCTCCGTCACCTTTGAATTGTTGGAAAGCACTTCGGATTTAGCCGCCTTTTGCGGAAGCTGAATCCATTTGCACGGCAGCGTCGCGACAGTCGAGCCATTTTTTTCGACGGCTACCTTATTTGTCGTGTCGCTCGCTTTGAAGGTATAGGTACCCGGCGCGAGTTTATGTCCTTCGATCGTTGTGGGTTGCGTGGTCACATATTGTATTGAGTCGGTCTTTGCCCAGACGGGCAATGCCATCGCGAGGAGCGCCAAGCCGCCAAGCGCCCGTTGCCAATAAAGCTTCATCGAATTGTCCTCCATTATTGAACTTCCGGCGAAGGGCCGTTTTGAGCCCTGCCCTTTGCCGGGGAGCGGGCGGATAAGCGAAACGAGTTGCTATGATTGCATCCGCTCTCTAATCAAATCGACGGTTCGTTCTCGGAATGGTCTCTCAGGATTTCACTGTAGATCCGCTTGCGGACTTCGTCTTTTGCCGCGAGAAATTGTTGACTTTGTGTGCCTGTGGGTACAGGATGCCCGCACGTTTTCAACGATGGCCCCTCCATCCATGTTCGAGACGCCGCGCGCCGTCGCGAATGCTGCACCGGCAGATGGCTACATCCAGCCGAATTTCGGGCATGCACTCAGAATCTGGTGGGCGCTCTTTTGGCGCACAACGATTATCGCGGCGATTCTGCAATACGGCCTCGGCCTTCTCGCGCGAAATCTTTATGCAAGCGGCGATCTGAGCGCCAGGGCCGCTGTGCTGACCGCACAGTACGGTGGCTACGTACTTAACTATGCCGTCGCATTTTTTGTCGTGTACTACGTCCTGCACAAGACATTCCGCCACTTCCGCATTGCGCTCTTTGAGAGCTGGGGTACTCCTCAACAGAAAACCTTGGAGCCGACATTGCCGCGCTCGGCGAGGATTTGGTGGACCTATACGTGGCGGACGATCGTGTACACCATGGTCGTCTATGTTGCTGCGCTTCTACCTCTCACCGTTTTCGTGGGAATCGTCAATAAGGGCTCGCCGTTGGCCCTACTGTTCATGTCTGTCGCCGGTTTTCTTGGCGGCGGCGCAGCCAGCCTCTTCGCGATCCACTCGAATATTCTTGACGAGGATTTCGGCAACTTTCGCGTGGCGATTGCGCCGCGAACATTCAGCGTTCCCGGTGCGGAAATCGTAGCTGCATCGGTCGCACCTGTGCAGGTCAGCCTGGATCAGAAACAATCTTGACCCGCAATTCACGCGTTCGCGGACCGTCGAACTCGGCGAAAAAGATCACCTGCCAGCGACCCAGCGCGAGCCTGCCGTTTTCGATCCACACAGTTTCCGACGAGCCGACAAGCGCGAGTTTGATGTGCGAATCTGAATTGCCCTCCGAGTGCCGGTAATCGCCTGTGTGAGGCACGAGGCGATCGAGCGTCATCTCAATGTCGCGCGCGACGTCCGGATCGTAACCTTCGTTAATCATCACGCCGGCGGTTGTGTGCGGCACGTAAAGATGACAAACGCCGTGCTTGCTGCCGGAGGCGCTGACGAGCCTCTCAATTTCCGCCGTAACGTTGCGAAGCTCTGTTCGTCGCGACGTGCGAAGTCTTAGGGTGTGAGTCATTGGAATACGGCGGCCTATAAAGAATGCTAACAAAAAAGACGGCAGGTTTGGCTCGCAAGCCGTCCCTGCCGTCGGGTGAGATGAATGAATCAGGAAAGCGCCGCTGCGGAAGTGGCGCCGTAAAATCCGTACCACGGTTTTGCCGCAGCAAGGCGAGCGTTCACGTTGCTGATGTTCTTCACGCCCTGGTCAGACAGCCAATCCTCCAGTGCCTTCACGCCTTTCGTGGCATACACCGGAATCGCATCTGCCCAGGTAGCGCGTCCGCAAAGGACGCCCGAAAAATTCACGCCCGCTTCGGCCACCAGCTCGAGAGTCTCGTTGAATACTTCATTGCTGACTCCCGCCGAAAGATAAATAAATGGCTTTTTCGCCACGGCCGCCGCGCGACGGAAATGTTCTTTGGCCTCATCGCGTGTATATGCGGGGAAGCCCTTGAATGCTTTCGATCCCGGCACATACGTCATGTTGACCGGAACTTCGACCTTGAGCACGTCCACGCCATACTGCGGCTTCGAAAACTCTTCCATGCTGCCCATCACCGCCTCCGGCTTTTTCTTCGCGAACTCAACGCTCTTATCGTCGCCTCCGTCCTCGTACGTTACAAACTCCAGGAAAAACGGCACGTCGGCAGCTTTGCATTCTCCGCCGATGCGCTCCACCCACGCGTGCTTGATATCGTTGATGTGGCCCGGATCGAACGGCGTGTAATAAAGCAAAATCTTAATGCAATCCGCACCCGCCTCGACCAAACGCGGCACCGACCAGATATCGAGTAAGTCCGGCAGGCGGCCAGGCTTCGTGTTGTCGTAGCCGCTGTTTTCGTAAGCCAGGAGCAAGCCGGCATTGCGTGCGCGCGCTTTTGCGGCGGGCAGGCCGTACTCCGGATCGAGCAAAATCGCGCTCGCGTGCGGTGTCAAAATCTTCGAGACGCACGTTTTGAACTCTTCGAGTTCGTCCGGCTTCACCTGCTTTTTTTCGACGCCCTTCGCCTTGGCGATGGCGGACATCAGCGAGCCGCGCTGGTCCATAGCGGCTGCGGCAATAACGCCGCGGTCATTCGAAACGGCCTGCAAACCCTTCTGCTTCCCTGGCGTGATCTTCATCTACCTTTCCTCGCTTTGCATGTAATGAATTTAGGCGGCAATTTTATCACGTCGAAGCCACGCATGACGGAAGTTTCAATCGAGGAACAAAACCTGGTGCTGCCCGGCGCACTCCGGCGCGCCTGACACGCCGGGCGGTGGCATGATTCGCAGCAGATCATCCAAAAGTTGCGGTCCGTGCGCCGCCAGATGCGGCAGCGCTGACAGATGGCGTTCCTGCAACTCGTGGTTCACGTAAAGAGAGTCGAGCAGAATCTTCTCGTGCCGGTCGATCACGCCACTGCGGAAATTCTCCGCCCGACCCACTTTTTCCTTCAGCTTCAGCAAGACGCCCGTAATTTTCTCCTCGGTAGTCTCAACGGAACCGAGCAGCGTCGCATCGAGCCGTTCGAGAGGCTCGCGATAGCCGCGCACGATGCGCCGCAGA
>Ga0209178_1000320_pt1 | contig 13746 bp, 10 predicted proteins | sample GAAS200_FD_187521 | JGI IMG/M metagenome (GOLD analysis project Ga0209178, IMG submission 187521) | Agricultural soil microbial communities from Georgia to study Nitrogen management - GA AS200 (SPAdes) (version 2) | ecosystem: Environmental > Terrestrial > Soil > Agricultural land | place: USA... | reverse complement strand
CGGCCAGCGCTGCTCGGCCGCGCGCGTGTTGTTCGTGCAGGAAGACATCGCCGACCACGTCATCAACATGCTGAAAGGCGCGATGGACGAATTGAAGGTGGGCGATCCGGCGCTGCTTTCGACCGATGTCGGCCCGGTGATCGACCAGCCCTCGTGCGCTTCGTTGGAGGAACACGCGGAAGTGATGCGCGGTGCGGCCAGGCTGATCAACATGGCGAAACTTCCGGAAGGCGCCGAGCACGGCACCTTCTTCGCGCCGCGCGCGTACGAGATCCCGTCGATCAAGCTGCTGACCCGCGAAGTGTTCGGCCCCGCGCTGCACGTGGTGCGCTGGAAGGCCAGCGAACTCGACGACGTGATCGATGCGATCAACGCGACCGGCTTCGGCCTGACGCTCGGCGTGCACAGCCGCATCGACGAAACCGTCGATCACATCCGCCGCCGCGCGAAAGTCGGCAACCTCTACGTCAACCGCAACCAGATCGGCGCGGTGGTGGGCGTGCAACCGTTCGGCGGCGAGAACCTGTCCGGCACCGGCCCCAAGGCCGGCGGTCCGCACTATCTCCTGCGCTTCGCCACCGAACGCACCTTCACCGTCAACACCACCGCCGCAGGCGGCAATGCATCATTGCTGACACTGGAAGATTGACGAGTTCAAAACGACTCTTGAACGCCGTTCATTCATGACGCGTTCGGATTTCGCGCGTTAACCGACTTGCGCCTGAATCGGCGCGCCGCGCGGGGTTGTGTGGAAATCGCGTGCCTCGTTACGGTGGAGGTCGGCGCTTTCGGGCGCCGCGCATTTCGCTGATGAGGAGAACGCAATGATCGGATCACTCAACCGCACGGGCATCGCGGCCGCCGTGTCACTCGCGATCGCCATGCTGGCGCCCGCCGCACTGGCGCAAACGCAACCCACGCCGCAGCAGGCGCCACCGCAAGGCAACGCCGCTGCGTCCCAGACCGACACCGGGCCCGCGCCGACCGACACCGAATTGAAGAACTTCGCGGGTGCCGTGGTGGACGTTCAGAACATCAAGAATTCGCTGCAACCCGAACTCGCGTCTGCGAAGACGCCGGACGACCGCACGAAACTGAAAGACTCGGCCGAACAGAAAATGGAAGCCGTGGTCGAAAGCCACCAGTTGTCGCCGAAGCGCTACGTGCAGATCGCCAACCTGGTGCAAACCGACAGCAGCGTGCGTGCCAAGGTCCAGAAGTTCATGCCGCCGCAGCCTGCGCAACCACAGCAGCCGCAACAGCCACCGACGTCCTGAAGTGAGAGCGGGGCGCCACGCGGCGCCCTTCGCTCACGATGGATTAGACGCTCCGCGTCGCCACCACCGGCGGCACGCGTGACGCGCGCATGGCCGGCGCAAGGATCGCGAACTGGCCCAGCAGCCACAACGCCAGCGCGCCGACCGGCAGGTACCACAGCGGCAGGCGCGGCAACTGGTAGTTCGCCATCAACAAGAGGTTGAGGGCGATCGCCAGCAGCACGCCCATGACAACGCCGAGCGTGACGATCAGGAAGTTCTCGGTCTGGAAGTAGTGCAGGATGTCCGCGCGCGTCGCGCCCACCGCGCGGCGGATGCCGATGGTGCGCGTGCGCTGCAGCACCCAGAAATTCGCGAGCCCGGTGATCCCGAGCGCGGTGACGAACATCAGCCCGACGACCGACGCGATCAGCAAGCCGATCATCTCGCGCTCGCGCTGGAAGGCGTCGGCGCGCATCTGCGCGAAGGTCTGCGGATCGCGCAACACGCGATCGGGATCGAGGCGATACAGCGTATCCGCTGCCTTCCGCATCACGCGCTCCCGCTCGCCGGGCGCGGTGCGCAGCACGTAGGTGACGCTGTTGGTGTCGGGCAGCAGCGGAAACACGATGCTCTGGTCGTTGTCGGCGCCCGCATCCACGTCAGGCCGCAGCAGGTGTTCCACCACGCCGACGACGCGGATCGGGTTTTCGTACGGATAGATCGATTTGCCCAGCGCGTTTTGTCCCGGGAACAAACGATCGGCCAGCGCCTTGGTGATGATGGCGGCCGCGACATGCCGGATGCCGTCGTTGCCGTGTGCGGCGTCAAGCGGAATGTACTCGTCCGCGCGAAAATCACGGCCGGCGACGAGCTTCAATCCCAGCGTGCCCAGCTCGCCGCGCGTGCCGGTGAACAGGCTCGCGAGTTCGTATGCCTGCGCGTCGGGCGAGGTCTGCACGCTGCTGGTCCAGTTGTTGCCGTTGAAGGGCAGCGCGTCGACGGCCGCGACCGATTCGACGCCCGGGATCATCCGCAACGCGGCGAGGTCGGTTTCATGGCGCACGAGCTGGTTGGCGGTTCGATCGAGGCTCGCGCTCTGCACGAGCACCAGTTGATCCTCGGCCACGCCACTCGGCAGACTCATCAGCGCCTCCTGCCGCTGGATCATGAAGGCGACGTTGCAGACGATGGCGCAGGTGAGCGCGACCAGCAGCGCCAGCAGGCTCGCGATCAGCTTGTGGCGGCCGAGGCTCGCGAGGATGGGCTTGAATTCGGTCATGGCCGTTCCCTCACTGCGTCTTCAGTTGCAGCGCCGGCGGCACCAGGCAGGCGCGCCACGCCGGCAACACGCCCGCGAGCACGCTGACAGCGATCGCCAGCACCACCGTTCCGACCAGCATGCCCGCGTCCATCTGCGCGAGATGGGCGTAGCCGTCCGGGCGCTGGCGGATGCTCCACAAGCCCAACTGCGCAATGACGAGGCCGAGCACGCCGCCGAGCGTGCCGATCAGCGCGGACTCGATGCCGAATTGTACGAACACGTCGCGCCGCCGCGCACCCATCGCGCGGCGCACGCTGATCTCGCCGCTGCGGCGCAGGAATTTCGCGAGCAGCAGCGCCACCACGCTCAGCATGCACACCGCGAGGAATCCGACGGCCAGCCACAACTGCATCGACAAGGTGTCGGGGATGATGTGCTCGTGCGCCAGCCACGCCATCAGGCCGAACAGGCGCGGCGGTGCATCCTTGCGCGGGAAGCGCCCGTGCGCCTGCTGGTCGCGCCAATAGTTGTCGAGATAGCGGCCGTAAGCGAATGCCTTGACCGGATTGTCGAGTTCCACCCAGAACTGCAGCCATGTGCACTGGTCACTCGTGCGAGATTCGGCACCGTCGCCCCAGCAGGAGAAGTGCCCGCGGAAGGAGAGCTGCAATTCCACCGCGGTCTGCAGCGGCATGAAGAACTGGTCGGCGCCGCCGAACACGCGCGCGCCGTGCTGGGCGTAGAACGCGGGTTGCGGATGCCAGTCGCGCAACACGCCGATGACGCGGAATTCGGTGTTGTCGAGGCGTACCGGCCTGCCGACCGCATCGGCATCGCCGAACAACTTGCGGGCGAGTTCGGCGTTCAGCACCACCACCCGTGCGTGCGCGTCGTCCTGTGCGCTCGTCCAGCCGGTGCCGGCTTCGAAGGGTGCATCGAACATCCGGAAAAAATCCGCCGTCACGTACTGCCCGTTTTCGAAGAACGGATGCTGGCCCGCGTCCGCCGGCGTGACAGCGACCGAACCCGAGCTCATCGCGGCCTGCCGGTCGGCGCGATGTTCGCGCAGCAGGTTCACCGCATCCACCCAAGTGAACGCATCCGGCGTACCCATGATGCCGGCACGCGCATTCTGGCCACTGTCGGGCGCGCGCGGATCGAGCATGGGCACGAACAATTGCGCGCTGCGCCCGGGCAATGGATCGCCGCCCATCACGTGCAGCACGGTGATCATGGTCATCGATGCGCCGATGCCGAGGCCGATCGCCAGCACCATCAGCGCGGTGAGCACCGGGTTGCGCTTCAGGCTGCGCAGCGCGAGGTCGAGGTAGTAGGCGAACATGCTTTTCCCTCTAGACCGTGCGCGTCGCGACCACCGGCGGCACCTGCGCTGCGCGCAGCGCCGGACCCAGTACCGCCACCTGCCCGATCAACCACAGCGCGAGCGCGCCGATCGGGAAATACATCCACGGCATCCGCGACAGTTCGTAGTGCAGCATCAGCAGCAGGTTGATGCCGTAAGCCAGCACCATGCCCAGCACGATGCCGATCGTCGCCAGCAGGAAATTCTCGGTCTGGAAATAGTGCACGATGTCCGCGCGCGTCGCGCCCAGCGCGCGCCGCACGCCGATGGTGCGGCGGCGCTGCGCAACCCAAAAGCTGGCCAGGCCCACGATGCCGAGGCCGGTGACCAGCAGCAGCGCCACGATCACGCCGACCAGCAGGCTCGTCATCGCGCGGTCGCCCTGGAAGAACTCGACGCGCGCGTCGTCCAGCGTGCGCTGCTCGGTCACCACGCGTTTCGGATCGAGCTTCTTGAGTGCGGCAACGGCCGTCTTGATCACGCGCTGCCGATCCTGCGGCGCGGTGCGCAGCACATACGACGCACCCTGGCCTACGGTCATGCGCAATGGCAGGATCATGCTCCATTGCGCGGCGTTGTCACCCATCCACAACGACGGTCGGATCAGGCTGTCGACGATCCCCACCACCCGCACGCCGAGAATGTTTCCGAGCCAGAGCGTCTTGCCCAGCGGGTTCTCGCCGGGCCACAACTTCTGCGCCATCGCGCGGGTGATGATCACGATCCGCGACGAGTCCGGGATCGCCTTCTGGTTGCTGGCCGCGGCGGCAAAATCCATGTACTCGTCGGACTGGAACCAGCGGCCGGCGATCAACTTCGCGCCCAGCACCCGGCCCAGGTTTTCGCCGGTGTACAAGGTTGCGTTGAGCGTCGGCTGCGTCTGCGTGGGTTTCAGCAGCACGGAAGTGTTCGACGATGAATTGGTGAACGGCAGTTGGCTCGCAAGCGCCACCGCCTGCACGCCGGGAATCATCCGCAACGCGGCAAGGTCTTCCTGCGTGCGCGCTCGTGCATCCGGCTGCGAACCGATCGTCGAAACCTGCACCTGCACCAGTTCGTGCATGGCCACGCCGCTCGGCATGTCCATCCGCTGCAGGCGCTGGCCGATCAGGAACACCGCGTTGCAGACGATCGCGCAGGTCAGCGCGATCTCCAGCACGATCAGAGTGGCGGTGATCTTGTGCCTGCGCAGCGTGGAAAGGATCGGAAGAATTTCCATGTCAGCTTCCCTTCAATTGCAGTGCGGGGGCGATGCGACAAGCACGCCACGCCGGCAGGATGCCGGCGAGCAGCGTCGCACCGATCGCAAGGGCGAACGTCACCAGCAACATCACGGGATCGAGGTGCGCGAGCTTTGCGTAATCCGCCGGTTGCAGACGCACCAGCCACAAACCCAACTGGGCGAGCAGCAGGCCGCCGATGCCACCGGCCAGGCCGACCAGCCCCGCTTCGACCAGCAACTGTCCGAACACCGCGCGGCGCGCGGCGCCCAGCGCGCGGCGCACGCCGATCTCGCCGGAACGGCGCAGGAACTTCGCCAGCATCAAGCCGACGGTGTTCACGAGGCACACCAGCAGGAAACCGAAGGCGAGCCACGTCTGCAACCGCACGTCTTCCGGCACGACCTTCTTGAACGTCAGCCACTGCATCACGTTGCGCAGACGCACGTTGGGCGGGCGCTGGAAACGGCCCAGCACCTTCTGTTCCTGCGAGTAATGGACCAGGAACGCCTTGTACGCAGCGGCTTGCGCCGGCGTGTCGAGTTGCACCCAGAACTGCAACCAGGTGCAGGGCGCCGTTTCCAGCATCTGCTGGTTGGGTGAACCCTGGCCCCAGCAGTCGGTGGAACCATCGTGGTCCAGCTTCAGATCGCGCGACGTCGTCAGTGGCACGAACACGTCCTCGTTCTCGCCGTACCTGCCCTGGTACAAATCGTAGAAGTGCGGATCGGGCCGCCACGCGTCGAGCACCCCGACGACGCGCAGGTTGGCATCGTTGACGTTGATCGTCTTGCCCACGCTGTCCCGGCCGCCGAACAACTTGTCGTTCAACTTGCGCGAAATCACCGCCACGCGCGTCCGGTTTTCATCATCGGAAGCGGTCCACGCGCTGCCGTACTCGAACGGCACCTCGAACATCGGGAAGAAATCCGCCGTGGTGTAGCGCGCGTCGGCGTAGAACGCGTCGAGGTTCGCCTGCGTCGGCTGGATCGGCACGGAACCGCCGGTCATCAGCGCCTGCCGGGTCGCGCGGTGCGCGCGCAACAAATTCATGCCATCGATCCACGTCACCTGGTCGGCCGGTTCGCCACCCGGCTGGTAACCGTTCATGTCGGCCGGATCGATCTGCGGGTAGTAGATGTCGGCGCTGCGACCGGGCAGCGGATCGCCCGACAGCACGTGCAGCACCGTCAGCGTGGTCATCGCCGCGCCGATGCCCAGCGCGATCGCCAGCACCATCAGCGCGGTGAGTACCGGATTGCGTTTCAGGCTGCGCAGCGCGAGATCGAGGTAGTAGGCGAACATGCGGCCTCCTCAAACGGTCCGCGTCGCTTCCACCGGTGACACGCGCGAAGCGCGCATCGCCGGCACCAGTACCGCGCCCTGCCCCAGCAACAACAGCACGATCACGCCTGCCAGCACGTACAGCAGCGGCATCCGGTCCGTCGCGAGCTGCCGCATCATCCAGAGGTTAAGTCCTACGCTGAGGATCGCGCCCACCACCACGCCGCCGCCGGCGATCAAGAGGTTCTCGGTCTGGAAATAGCGCAGGATGTCGTTCCGCGTCGCACCGAGCGCGCGCCGGATGCCGATCTGCTTGCGCCGCTGCCCGACCCAGAAACTGGTCAAGCCCACGATGCCGGCGCCGGTGATCACCAGCAGCACCGCGCAAATGATGCCCATCAGGATCGCGGTGCCGCGGTCACTGTCGTAGGCGCGATGGCGGATCTCGGCGAAACTCAGCACGCCGTCCTTCGGATCGATGATGCGCATGCGGCTCTGTGCGAACAACGCCTTGCGCGCCTCGCCCATCGCCGCGGCCAGCTGGCCCGGCTTGGCGCGCACGATGTAGTAGTTGCCCTGCTGCATGTCCAGCCGCCGCGGCCACAACATCGCCTGGTAGGCGTAGTCGCGTGACCAACTGTCGACTTCCTGGCGCTGCAGGCGCTCGACGATGCCGATGATGGTGATCGGTTCGGGCGACATCGCGTAAAGGACCTTGCCGAGCGCCGAACCGTCCGGGTACAGCTTGTCGGCCAGCGCCTTGGTCACGATCGCCACGGCCGGCGCCTTGTTCTCGCGGATGCCCATCGGTTCGACTTCGTCGGGGCGGAAATTGCGTCCGGCGATCAGCTTCACGCCCAGCGTGTCGATCAGGTGCGCGTCGCTCAGGTACACCGCCGAATCGGTGGTCTTCTGCACCTGCTCGGGCGTCATCGTGATGAAGTCGTCCCAGCCGCCGCCGCGCAGCGGATAGGAGTTGGCGGGCGCTGCGTCGCGCACGCCGGGCAACTGGCGCAGCGCGACAAGATCGGCCTGCATCTGCGCATCGATCTGACCGTCGGAGAGCTGGTCCGCCCACTGATTGTCGATCACGAAAATGTTTTTTTCGTCGATGCCAGTGGGTTCGGACATGTGCGACAGGCGCTGCTGGATGATGAACAGCGCGTTGCACACGATCGCGAGCGTCAACGCGATCTGCAGTGCGATCAGCACGGTGCCGGCCTTGTGGTGGCGGAGTGCGGCGAGGATGGGCTGGATCTGCATGGCGCTCGACCTCAATTGCTCTTCAGGTGCCAGGCCGGCTGCACGTGCGCCGCGCGCCAGGTCGGATAGAACGCCGCGACCACGGTCGCCAGGATCGCAACCGCCAGCGTCAGCCCCACCAGCGACAGGTCCACGTGCGCCAGCCGCGCGATTTCGGGACGGAACAGCAGCCCCACGCCGGATATGCCGACCGCGGTGAGCACCAATCCCAGCAAGCCGCCGGCCGCGCCGATCGTGCCGGCCTCGATGAAGAACTGCGTGTAGATCTCGCGGCGCGACGCGCCGAGCGCGCGGCGCACGCCGATCTCGCCGGCGCGCCGCATGAACTTGGCCAGCAGCAGCCCGACCGTGTTGACCAGGCAGATCACGAAGAAGCCCAGCGAAACCAGCAGCGAGATGCGACTCTCCGGCGGCACCACGTGCATGTACGCAAGCCATTGCGTCACGTTGCGCAGGCGCGCGTTGGGCGGCCAGCCGAAGCGGCCCGCGCGCTGCTGGTCGGCGGAGTAGCCTTCGAGGAAGTTGCGGTAGCGCGCGACCTGCGCGGCGCCATCCAGTTCCACCCACGGCGTGATCCACACGCAATTGCTTTGCAGCCACGCATCCCAGCCGCTCTGGCTGATCTTGCCCCGGCAACTGTTGTTGCCGGCGGTGTCGATCTTCAGATCCAGCGCGCGGGTGAACGGGATGTAGAAATCCGCCGGCTGCTCGAAGCCGCTGCTGCCGAACAGTGCGTAGAAACGTGGCAGCGGATTCCAGTGCCGCGCGACGCCCGCGATGCGGTACTGATGGCCGCCGAGGTTGATCTCGCGTCCCACGCTGTCGGCGCCGCCGAACAGTTTCTGGTCGAACTCCTCGCTCAGCACCACCAGCGCGGCGCGAGCATCATCCTGCGCATCGCTCCAGCCGCTGCCATAGCGGAACGGCACTTCGAACATGGGGAAGAACGCGCCGTACACGGCGTAACCGTTGGCCTTGATCGGCAAGCTCCGCTGTCCGCCTGGCAACACCGACAACTGCAACGGATAGATCAGCGTCTGCCGCTTCGCCGCATGCGCGCGCATCAGCGCCATCGCGTCGACGTAATTCAGCGCGTACGGTGGTTCGCCCTGCAGGTTCTGCTGCGGCCCCCAACTGTCGATCTGCGGCGTGAACAATTGCGCGGACTTGTCCGGAATCGGATTGCCCGACACCGCGCGGAACACCGAATACGTGATCATCGACGCGGCCACGCCGAAACCGATCGCCACGATCATCAACGCGGTCAGCAGCTTGTTCCGTTTCAGGCTGCGCAACGCAAGGTCGAAGTAATACGCGAACATCACACGCTCCTCGTCGCGACCACCGGCGGCACCGACGCGGCGCGCAGCGCCGGCCCCAGCACGGCCGCCTGCCCGATCAGCCACAGTGCGACCGCGCCGACTGGCAGGTAAAACACCGGCAGGCGCGGCAACTCGTAGTGCATCATCAGCCACAGGCTGAGGCCGTAGGCCAGCGCCATCCCGGCCATGATGCCGAACGTGACGATCAGGAAATTTTCGGTCTGGAAGTAATGCACGATGTCGGCGCGCGTCGCGCCCAACGCGCGGCGGATGCCGATCTGCTTGCGGCGTTGCGCGACCCAGAAGCTCGCGAGGCCGACGATGCCGAGCCCGGTGATCAGCAGCACCGCCAGGATCACGCTGACCAGCATGCCGGCCATCGCGTTGTCGTCCTGGAAGTAGTCGCTGCGGATTTCGTCGTAGGTGCGCGCGTGCGTGATCACGCGTGCCGGATCGGCGCGTTTCAGCGCCGCCGCCGCCGCGGCCAGCACGCGCTGCCGATCCTCGGGGCGGGTACGCATCACGTAGCTCTGGTCCTTGTCGGCGCCCATGTGCAGCGGGACGATCATCGAATACTGTGCGGTAGCGGTGTGGTAGGCATTCGCGCGCGCCAGCGTCCTGACCACGCCCACCACGCGAAAGCTCGCCTTCGGCGCAAGCCACACCAATTTGCCCAGCGGGTTCTGCTGCGGCCACAGGCGCGTGGCCATGGCCTGGCTGACGAGGGTCGGCATCGGGAAGCCCTTGCCGCTGCCATCGGCGAGGGACTTCAGCACCACGTCTGCATTGACGTAGTCGTCCGTTCCCAGGGTGCGCCCCGACACGAGTTCGAGGCCGAACGTCTGCACCAGGTTTTCACCGAAGTAGGTCGCCGCATTCAGGGTGGGGTGCGGCTGCGTGGGGGTGAGCATCACGTTGCCGTTCGACGAAAAGCCGCCGAACGGGACCTGGTTGGTCATGCCGACCGCCTGCACGCCGGGGATCTGCTGCAAGGCGGCCGCGTCTTCCCGCGCCCGCGCGTAACGGTCGGTCGGCGGCGCGATCGGCGCCTGCTGGATCTGCACGAGCTCATGCTCGGCGACGCCGCTGGGCATGTCCATGTGCTGCAGGCGCTGCACGACCAGGAACACTCCGTTGCAGATGATCGCGCAGCTCAGGGCGATCTCCAGCATCAGCAGCCAGAGGATGACCTTGTGCCGGCGCAACGTGGCAAGGATGGGCAGGATGTCCATGTCAGTTGCTCTTCAACTGCAATGCGGGTGTCACGTTGCAGGCACGCCAGGCCGGCAGTATCCCGGCAAGCAGGCTGGCGCCGATCGCGAGCGCGAAGGTGACCAGCAACATCGTGGGGTCCAGATGCGCCAGCGCCGCGTAATCGGATGGCCGGCGCCGCACCAGCCACAAGCCGAACAGGGCCAGCAACAGGCCACCGGCTCCGCCGGCAATCCCGATCACCCCGGACTCGGTCAGCAATTGCGCGAACAGTGCACGACGTGACGCGCCCAACGCGCGACGCACGCTCAGTTCGCCCGAACGGCGCAGGAACTTCGCGAGCATCAGCCCCACGGTGTTGACCAGGCACACCAGCAGGAACCCCAACGCCAGCCAGGCCTGCAGGCGCACGTCGCTCGGGACGACGCCGTTGTAATCCAGCCATTGCATCAGGTTGTCGAGCCGCACGTTGGGTGCACGCTGGAAACGGCCGAGCGCCTTCTGTTCTTCCGAGTAATGCACCAGGAAGGCCTTGTACGTCGCCGCTTTCGCGGACGAATCGAGCTCCACCCAGAACTGCAGCCACACGCACTCCGCCGACGGATAGACGCCGCCCGCGCCACCCGTGCCATTGCCCCAGCAGTCGTTGGATCCGTTGTGGTCGAAGTGCAGCTCCAGCGCGGTCTGCAGCGGCATGAACACCTGTTCGTAGTAAGCGTATGAGCCGGTGTTGAGGTCGTAGAAATGCGGATTCGGGCGCCAGTCGTCGAGCACGCCGACGATCCGGAACGTGGTGCCGCGGATGCGCAGCGTGCGTCCCGTGCTGTCGGCGCCCCGGAACAGCTTTTCGTCGAGCAGCCGAGAGATCACCACGTCCCGCGCATGTGCTTCATCGTCCGCGCCGCGCCAGCCGTGGCCATACAGGAACGGCGCATCGAACATCGGGAAGAAATCCGCACTGGTGTAGCGCGCCTCCACGTAGAACGGATCGAGCCCGGAGGAATCCGGCTGGATCGGCACCGACCCGCCCGTCATCAACGCCTGCCGGTCCGCGCGCTTCGCGCGCAGCAGGTTCATGCCGTCGATCAACGTCACCTGCTCCGGCGGCATCGTGCCGGCCATCATGCCGCGCGCGTCCTGCGGATCGATCTGCGGGTAATACAGTTCGCCGCTCTTGCCGGGCAGCGGATCGCCCGACAACACGTGCAGCACCGTCAGCGTGGTCATGCTCGCGCCGATGCCGACCGCCAGCGCCAGCACCATCAGCGCGGTGAGTACGCGGTTCCGCTTCAGGCTGCGCAGTGCGAGGTCGAGGTAATAGCCGAGCATGTCTTTCCTGAATGTGCCTCGGAGTCATTCCGCAACGCGCACGCAACACCACGCGCGGATCGCAAGCACAAACAGTGCATTCGCTGTGCCATGCGCGAGGGCGCGTCAGCGCGTGGAGGATCAACGACTTGGGCAGAGGACGTCCGCCGCCGAACTGTCCGCGGACACGCGGCGGACAGACCGGACGCGCGGTCCGGGTACAAAAAAACCCCGCCTTGCGGCGGGGTTTTCACTGCTGTGTCGGCTTTGAAGTGCGGCGTCAGAACTTGTACTGCATCGAAATGCCGAACAGGTCGCCGGAGTTGTCGAAGCTGCCGACCAGGTGGTCGCCGGTGGCGCTCATGTCGTTGACATCACCGTTGTCGACGAACAGGTGCGTGTAGCCGATGTTGAGCGTGAGGTTCTGCGTGGGCGTGTAGCCGGCGCCCACCGAGATCCACTTGCGCGCACCATCAGGAATGCGCGGATCACGCGTGGAATCCTGGGTGGGCGTCTGGTCGAAAGCCAGGCCGCCGCGCAGCGTCCAGGCGTCGTTCACGCGGTAGTCCATGCCGACCGAGCCGAACCAGGTGTTCTTCCAGCCGTAGTACTGGTCGATGTCCGGCTGGTAGGGATTGGCGAAGTCGATGGCAAGACGGCTGAACGAACTCCAGCCGGTCCAGGAAAGTTCCGCGCCCCACGACACCGGACCCATTGTCTTGTGCCAGTAGCTCAACGACGCGGTCGCCGGGGTCGCGAACTGGCCACTGCCCGTGGTGTTCTGGAACAACGGCGGCAGGCCCGGCTGCGAAAGCACGAACTGCACGCTGGACGGCACCGTGAAATAAGCCTGCCCGGTGAAGTCGTGGTTGATCTTGGCGTGATAGGAGAGCGCCAGGGTGTCCTGCGTCGTCGGCTTCCATTCCGCGCCCGCCGCCCAGCCCCACTTCCAGTTGTCGCCACGGATGCGCACCGCACCATCCGCCGATTGCGGCAGGAAAGTGGGCGCGAGGTTGAACGGAGGCGCCGCCATCACCGCACCAAAGTCGATGGCGTTGCCGAGATCGATGGTGGTCTTCTGCGCGATCACCGAAAAACCCACCGAGAACTGCGGACTGATCGCCCACGCGATCGAACCCGTGAAGTCCGTCGACTTCACGCTGGTCTTCAGCGCCTGGTAGCGGCCCATCCAGCCGGCGTCGTATTCGGTGGCCAAGCCGAAAGGCGCGTTGATGCCGAACCCGAGCCGCCAGTTCTGCGCGATCGGCGCGATGAAGCTGATCGCCGGCACGCCGTGCACGCCGCCGCCGTTGCCGCCATCGCCGCCCGACAGCGGTTGCCCGATTGCATCGGTGCCGGAGCCGTGGAATTGCGTGCTGACGTTGATGGCTGTCGCGTCGAGCTGCACCGCGTAGGTGTCGAAGTCGACCATCGCGGCGGGGTTGTTCATCACCACCGACGCGTCGTTGCCGGCCGCTTCGCGCCCGGCGTACGCGCGGCCCATTGCCTGCACGGTGTTTTCGCTGATCTGGAAGCCGGATGCGGATGCGACCGGGCTCACCAGCGCGCCGGCGATGGCGACACTCAGGGCGGCGAGCGCCAGGCCAGCCAGCTTCGGCGCGGTGATCGGATGCTTGCTCATGTGGATCTCCAGTCGAATGGTTTTTTGCATCGGTAAAAGGTTTGCCCGGATCACGCCCCGCAAAACGGCCTGCCTCGGGTCTTTCATACGTTTGTATGAATTTCGTTACGGCGGACTATCGCACCGCGGCGGGGTCTTCGCAAGTGGACTCCATCGATGGCAATGCCCCAGTTTGAAATCCTGGGTAACCGGTCGCAGTGGACGCAGCACTCGTCAGGCGCGCTTGCGTTCGGTGCCTGTCGTGGACTTGATCCGGGAACGATCGGAACGTTCAAGGACATCGCGGGAGCTAACTTCTCGTACATGCGCGTTCCTTATACTGGGCCGTCCGCCGCCTCCGATGCCCTCATGCCTCAAACCAAGCCCCGCCGCCGGCCGCCGCTGTCCCGATCCCTGCCTTGTTTTCTGCCTTCGTTGATCGCCGTGTTCCTGGCGATCTGGATTCCCCCCGCGTGGGAACGTTATTCGCTGTTGTTGCTGCTGGTCGGCGCGTCACTGTCGATGGCGGCGGTGTGCCATGCGATCGGCTTTGGTTGCGAACCCTCGTTCGTGCGCACGGCGTTGCGGCGCGGGTCGGCGCACCTTATCGCGCTGGCGATCCATACCGCGATC
>Ga0209178_1000317_pt1 | contig 13776 bp, 9 predicted proteins | sample GAAS200_FD_187521 | JGI IMG/M metagenome (GOLD analysis project Ga0209178, IMG submission 187521) | Agricultural soil microbial communities from Georgia to study Nitrogen management - GA AS200 (SPAdes) (version 2) | ecosystem: Environmental > Terrestrial > Soil > Agricultural land | place: USA... | reverse complement strand
CGCCCAGCGGGACGGCGAACGCCGCCGGTTCTCGCGCCACCCCGCCTGCCCCAACTGCGGGACGCCCGCGCCGGTGCTCACGCCCGCGCTCTTCTCCTTCAACAATCCGCGCGGCGCCTGTCCCGGGTGCAATGGGTTCGGGGCGGTGCTCGAGTACGACGAGTCCCTCATCATCCCCGATCCCAACGCCTCGCTCGAAGACGGCGCGCTCGACCCCTGGACCAAACCGCGCTACGAGGGGCGTCGGCGCATCCTCCGGGAGACGGCCCGCACCCGCCGCATTCCGTTCGACGCGCCCTGGTCGGCGCTGGCCGAGCGCGACCGCCACTTCCTGCTCCACGGCGTGTCCGGCCGCTACGTGGGGATGTTCCCGTTTCTCCAGCGCCTCGAGGAAAAACGCTACCAGCAATACATCCGGGTCTTCCTCCGGCAATATCAGCTCGCCAAAACCTGCCCCGCCTGCGGCGGCGCGCGGCTCCAGCCCGAAGCCCTCGCGGTGAAGGTCGGAGACCGGTCCATCGCGGAAGCCGCGGCCTTGACCGCAGAAGATCTCGCCCCCTGGCTGGCCCGGCTCTCGCTTCCGGAATTCCAGCGCGCCGTCGCGGTGCACGTGATGGAGGAGCTCGGCGCGCGCGTCGACTTTCTGAACGACGTGGGCCTGGGGTACCTCACGCTCGACCGCCTCACCCGCTCGCTCTCCGGCGGTGAGGCGCAGCGCATCGCGTTGTCTAACGCGCTCGGCTCCCACCTCGTGGACACGCTTTACGTGCTCGACGAGCCGTCGATCGGCCTTCATCCCTCGGATATCGATCGCCTGCTCGGCCTGCTCCGCCGCCTCACCGACCTCGGCAACACCGTGGTGGTGGTCGAGCACGATCCCGCGGCGATGCGCGCCGCCGATCACATGATCGAGCTGGGCCCGGGAAGCGGCGAAGCCGGCGGATACGTGGTCTATCAGGGACCCGCGGCGCGCGTATCCGAAGCCGGCACCCTCACCGCGCAGTACCTCTCCGGCGAGAAGCGGATCGGAATGCCCTCCGCGCGGCGGGTCGCGGGCCCGCGCTGGCTCACGGTCCGCGGCGCGCGCCTCCACAACCTGCACGCCGTGGACACCCGGGTCCCGCTGGGCACGCTGACCGTGGTCACGGGGGTCTCGGGCTCCGGCAAGTCCACCCTGGTGCACGACGTGATCTTCCGTCAGCTCGAGGCCCGCTTGAAGGGAGGCCACACCGCCAAGGAGCACCTGGGAGAGCCGGTGGGCGAGGTGGCGTCGCTCGAGGGCTGGCAGGCCTTGAGCGACGTGGTGCTGGTCGATCAAACGCCGATCGGCCGGACGCCGCGTTCCAATCCCGTCACCTACGTCAAGGCGTTCGACGAGCTGCGCGCGCTGTTCGCCGCCGAGCCGGCCGCCCGCGCCCGCGGCTTCACGCCCAGCACCTTCTCGTTCAACGTGCCGGGAGGCCGCTGCGAGGCCTGCGAGGGCGCGGGCCAGGTGCTGATCGAAATGGTGTTTCTCGCCAACGTGTACGTCCCCTGCGAGATCTGCGGCGGCAAGCGATTCCAGCGCGACGTGCTGGCGGTGAAGCACCAGGGCCGGTCCATCCATCAGACCCTCGATCTCACGGTGGATGAAGCCCTCCCCATCTTTCGCAAGCACGGGCGGCTCGCGCGCGCCCTCTGGCAGCTGCAGCAGGTGGGCCTCGGGTACCTGCGCCTCGGTCAGCCGGCCACCACCCTCTCCGGGGGCGAGGCCCAGCGCTTGAAGATCGCGCGCGAGCTGACCCTCGCGCAGACGTCGGGACGCCGCGCCAAGGACCGCAAGCTCTACATCCTCGACGAGCCGACCACGGGACTGCACCTTGATGACGTGCGCACCCTGTGCCGAGTGCTCGACCGCCTGGTGGACGCGGGCCACACCGTGCTCGTGATCGAGCACCACCTCGACGTGATCAAGCGCGCCGACTGGGTCATCGACCTGGGCCCGGGGGCGGGCGCCGGCGGCGGCCGGATCGTCGCCCAGGGGACGCCGGAGGACGTGGCCCGCACGCCCGAGTCCCGGACCGGGCGCTACCTCGCGGACCTCATTTGACCCGCCGCCGGGCCGACGCGGTGCTCATCGGGGCCTGCGCGATCTGGGGGCTCTCGTTTCCCGCCGTGAAGGTGGCCCTCGCGGACGCGTCGCCGCTCGCGTTCGTCGCGCTGCGCTTCCTGATCGCCGCGGTGCTGCTCGTCCCCGGCACGCCGCTCCGCCCCCGGCCCGGCCCGGGAGAGCTCCGGGCGGGGCTGCTGCTCGGAGTCCTGCTCGCGACCGGCTTCGCCGCTCAGGCCGTCGGCCTCACCAACACCACTCCCTCGCGCTCCGCGTTCATCGTGGCGATGTCGTCGGTGCTGGCCCCGATCGTGGCCTGGGCCGTGGTGCGGGAGCGGCTGGCCTGGTGGACCGTCGCCGCGTTGGGCATCGCCGCGGCGGGGATGTACCTGCTCACCGACCCGGGCGGGGGCGGACTGAACCGGGGCGACCTCTGGACCCTGCTCACGGCCGCCGTCTTCGGCGGGCAAATCGTCGCCGTGCGCGAGCTCGGCCTCCGCTACGACGTGCGCCGCCTGGTCCTGATGCAAGTGGCCTTTACCGCCGTCGCCGTGGGGATCGCCGCCCCGTTCCTCGAGCCGGTGCGCATGGCCTGGACGCCCCGGCTCCTCGGCGCGCTCGCCTACACCGGCGTCGCCGCCACCGCCGGGGCCCTGCTGCTGCAGATGTACGCCCAGCGACACATGACTTCCGCCCGGGCGGCGCTGCTCTTCTGCTCGGAACCCCTGTTCGCGAGTCTCGCCAGCTGGCTCTGGCTGGGCGAGCGGCTCGCCGCCCTGCAGTGGGTTGGCGGCGCGCTCATCGTCGGCGGGATGGTGCTCGCCGACCTCCCGGCCCGCGCGCCGTCGCTAGAGGCGAAGTCCTGACACCACGCTTCGCTTGAACTCGGGCGTCCCCGGGGCGATATTCCGGCCCGCTTTCCCGAGTAGCTCAGTTGGTAGAGCAGCCGGCTGTTAACCGGCGGGTCGCAGGTTCGAGTCCTGCCTCGGGAGCTACCCCACCATTCGTCGTGGCGTCCCCGGGCTCAGGACCCACCGACCGCGACGCCTCGGCTCGCCAAGTCCCGAAGTCGCCGGATGGCACGGTTCGCCGCTAGGTTTCAGCCGATGGCGCGACCTTCCCCCCTCCCACCGCGCATTCGGATCGGCTTCGGCCTGGCGCTGGTCCTCGTGGTCGGGATCGTGTCGCTCACGATCTATACCACCCGCGCGTCCATCGTGGATCGGGACTGGGTCTCCCACACCCGCCAGGTCATGATCGACCTCCAGGCGACGCTCGCCGGCTTGAATCAGGCCAAGGCCGACGCCAGCGCCTTCCTCCTCACCGGTGACTCGGCGGCGAAGACCTGGTACTCGGAGGACGTGGCGCGCACCCGCCTCGACTTCGACGCCCTGCGTGACGCCACCAGGGACAATCCCGCCCAGACCGCGCGCCTGGACTCCCTGGCAATCGTCTTGAGCGCCCGGTTCGCGGTGCTGAATCGGGCCATCGTTCGCCGCGATCTCAAGGGAGCCGAAAGCGCCGTGCTCGCGGGCGTGGCGCGGGGCATGATCGCCTCCGCGTACGCGGTCGAGGACTCCCTGCTCCGGATCCGCGCCTCCCGCTCCGAGGCGTCACGAACGACCTCGCTCTTCGTTCTGGGCACCCTGGTGGTGCTGGTGCTCGGGCTGCTGGTGGCGGTGTATCTCCTCACCGCCCGGGACATCCGCGGCCGTCAGGCGCTGGAGCGGGAGCTGGAGCGTCGCGCCGCGGACCTCGAGGCCGCGCTGGCGGAGCTCGAGAGCTTCTCCTATACCGTGTCCCACGACCTCCGCGCGCCGCTGCGGGCCATGGACGGCTTCTCCCGCGCCCTCCTCGAGGATTACGCCGGTCAGCTCGACGCCACCGGCGTCGACTACGCGCGCCGCATCGTGGCCGCCGCGGCCCGGATGGACGGGCTGATCCAGGACCTGCTCGCCTACAGCCGGGCGGGGCGCGACGAGTTCACGCTCTCCTCCGTCTCCCTGGATGACGCGCTCGCCGAGGCCGCCCGGCAGGTGGGGTCGGGAGCGGAACTCGTGGTTGCGGGACCGCTGGGGATGGCGCTCGCCCACCCCCGTGCGCTGGTGCAGGTTCTCGCTAACTTGTTGTCCAACGCCGCGAAGTTCGTCGCGCCCGGCACGCCGCCGCGGGTCACCGTGTCCGCCGAGCGGCGGGACGGGAAAGTGCGGCTCTGGGTCGAGGACAACGGGATCGGGATCGCCCCCGAGCACCGGGAGCGGGTCTTCCGGGTCTTCGAGCGCCTGCACGGCCAGGAGGCGTACCCCGGCACCGGCATCGGGCTGGCGATCGTCCGGCGGGTGATGGGGCGGATGGGAGGGACCACCGGCGTCGAATCGGCTCCGGGGTCGGGCAGCCGGTTCTGGATCGAATGCCAGGAGGGGGACACGTCACCGTGAGCATCGCACCGCGGGCCATTCTGCTGGTCGAGGACGACGAGAACGACGTCCTCCTCATCCAGCGGGCCTTTCGAAACGCCAAGCTCGCCAACCCGCTGCACGTGGTGCGCGACGGCGACTCCGCCGTCGCGTACTTGAGCGGGGCCGGCGAGTACGCCGATCGCACCGCGCACCCGCTCCCCGAGTTGATGCTCCTCGACCTCAAGTTGCCGCGGAAATCGGGGCTCGAGGTGCTGGCCTGGCTGCGGCAGGAGTCCGGGATCAAGCGGGTACCCGTCGTAGTCCTCACCTCCTCCCGCGAACGCAGGGACGTGGACAAGGCCTACGAGCTCGGCGCCAATTCCTATCTCGTGAAGCCGGTCGAATTCGAATCGCTGCTCGAGATGGTGAAGACCCTCGGCGTGTATTGGATGATCTTCAACGAGAAGCCCGACCTCGAGACCGGCTGAGGGCGAGCCGTGGCGCCGCTGCGTCTCCTGCTGGTGGACGACAACCCGGATGACCGCGCGCTGATCCTCCGGGAGCTGCGCCATGCGTTTTCCGATCTCGCCGTAACCGAACCCACCGACGCCGGGGCCTATCGCGCGGCGCTCCAGGACGGCGCCTTCGATCTGGTCGTCACCGACTGCCAGCTCAAGTGGAGCGATGGCCTCACGGTCCTGCGCGAGGTGAAGGCGCGCCGCCCCGATTGCCCCGTCATCATGGTGACCGGTACCGGAAGCGAGGAGATCGCGGTGCAGGCGATGAAGGACGGCCTCGACGATTACGTGGTCAAGTCGCCGAAGCATCGCGGGCGCGCCCTCGCCGCCGCTCACGCCGCGCTGGAGCGCGCGGCGCAGCGCCGGGTGGTGCACGAAGCCGAAGAGCGCTACCGCGACCTGTTCGACGGCATGCCGGTCGGGCTGTACCGCTCCACGGTCGAGGGAAGGATCCTCGACGCCAATCCCGCGTTCACGCGAATGCTGGGCTACGCCGATCGCAATCAGGTCCTCGCGCTCGACGCCACCGGTGTCTACGTGGACGCCGGCGCGCGCCGCCGCTGGCTCGCGACCCTGGAGCACGGAGACCGCGCTCCCGCGTTCGAGGTGGAGATCCGCCGGCGGAACGGCGACACCATCTGGATTCGCGATACCGCCCGGGCCGTCCGCGACGCGGCGGGCCGGATCGCGTCGATCTTCGGAGCCGCCGAGGACATCACCAACGAGCGGGAGACGGTCGCGGCGCTCCGCCAGAGCGAGGCCGCGCTGGCCCGGGCGCAGGAGGTGGCGCACCTCGGCAGCTGGGAGCTCGACCTCACCAACCTGGACGACCTGAACGCCAACCCGCTCACCTGGTCCGACGAGGTGTACCGGATCTTCGGCCACGCGCCCCGCGCCTTTCCGGCGTCGAACGACGCGTTCTTCCGGGCCGTTCACCCCGACGACGTCCCCCGCATCCAGGCGGCCCTGGAGCGCGCCCTGCGGGAGGGAGTCCCCTATTCGCTCGAGCACCGGATTCTCCTCCCCGGCGGCGCCGAGCGCACGGTGCAGGAGCGGTCGGTGATCGAGCGAGACGCGGAAGGGCAGCCGGTGCGGATGGTCGGCACCGTCCTCGACGTCACCGAGCGGCGCCGGCTCGAAGACCAGCTCCGCCAGGCCCAGAAGATGGAGGCCATCGGCCGCCTCGCCGGCGGCGTCGCGCACGACTTCAACAACCTCCTCACCGCCATCCTCGGCTCGGCCGACCTCCTGCTGGACACCCTCCCTCCGGGCGAGGAGGCCCGCGAGGAAGCGGGCGAAATCCGCGCCGCCGGAGAGCGCGCGGCGGATCTCACCCGGCAGCTCCTCGCCTTCTCCCGCCAGCAGGTGCTCGAGCCCCGCGTCCTCGACGTCAACACCGTGCTGACCGGGATGGAAGGGCTGCTGCGGCGGCTGGTGGGCGAAGACGTGGATCTGCGCATCGTCACCGGCGTTCCGCTGGGCGCCACCCGCGCCGATCGCACTCAGCTCGAGCAGGTCCTGCTGAACCTCGCCGTCAACGCGCGCGACGCGATGCCTGAGGGGGGCAAGCTCACGCTGGAAACCGCCGACGTGGACTTCGAGCCCGCCACCCTGCGTCGCCATTCCGGGGTCGAGCCCGGCCGCTACGTGATGATCGCCGTGACCGACACCGGCGCCGGAATGGACGCCGCGACCCGGGAGCGGATCTTCGAGCCCTTCTTCACCACCAAGGCCCAGGGCAAGGGGACCGGACTTGGACTCGCGACCGTCTACGGGATCGTGCGCCAGAGTGGCGGCTTCATCTGGGTGTACAGCGAGCCCGGCCAGGGCAGCACCTTCAAGGTGTACCTTCCCCGGGTCGACGCCCCAGTCGAGGCGGCCGAGCCGCCGCGGCGGGCACCCGCCCGCCTCGGAACCGAGACCGTCCTCCTGGTCGAAGACGAGACCGTGGTGCGCACGTTGGCGCGCAAGGTCCTGACCGCCAACGGTTACACCGTGCTCCCCGCCGCCGGAGGCCGGGAGGCGCTCGCCCTCGTCGCCGGGCACGCCGGGCCCATCAATCTCCTCCTCACCGACGTCGTCATGCCGGAAATGAGCGGACGCCAGCTGGCCGAAGAGCTCCGCGCCCGCTTCCCCGCCCTGCCCGTTCTGTACATGTCCGGCTACTCCGATGAGGCCGTCGTCCGGCACGGCGTGGTGGACGTCGGCTCGAGCTACATCCAGAAGCCGTTCACGCCGGACAGCTTGGCGCGCAAGGTACGCGGTGTGCTCGACCAGGCCACTGGAGGCAGCTGATGGATCAGCTCCTGATCCTCAAGGACCTCGCCGTGGTGTTCGCGGTGTCGCTGGTGGTCATCCTCGTTTTCCACCGCGTGCGCCTGCCGCCCCTGCCGGGCTTCATCGTCGCCGGCGCCCTCGTGGGCCCGAATGGCCTGCGACTCATTACCGACGCCGGTGGCGTCGAGTCCCTGGCGGGGGTCGGCGTCATTCTCCTGCTCTTCACCATCGGAATCGAGTTCTCGCTCTCCCGCCTGCGGGAGATGGGCCGCCAGGCCCTCGCCGGCGGCCTGGTCCAGATGGGACTGACCATCGCGGTGACGGCGGTGGCGGGCCTCGCCGTGATCGGCCAATGGCAGGTCGCGCTCTTCCTCGGCTTCCTCGTGGCACTGTCCAGCACCGCCATCGTCCTCAAGGTGCTGACCGACAAGGGTGAGATCGACGCGCCCCACGGACGCCTCGCCACGGGGATGCTGATCTTCCAGGACCTGTGCGTGGTCCCGATCATGCTGGTGCTCCCCTTCCTCGCCGGCCGCGCCAGCGGGGGCATCCTCGGTCTCGGGCTCGCGATGGGAAAGGCGGTGCTGGTCGTCATCGGCGTCGTCATCGCCGCGCGGACCCTGGTACCGCGCGCCCTGCAGGAGATTCTCAAGACCAAGAGCCGGGAGCTGTTTCTGATCGCGGTGATTCTCCTCGGCACCCTCACCGCGCTCGGCACCGCCGCCGCCGGGGCGTCGCTGGCCCTCGGCGCCTTCCTCGCCGGCCTGGTCATCTCGGAATCGGACTACGCCCACCAGGCGCTCGCCGAGTTGCTCCCGTTCCGGGACATTTTCATTTCGTTGTTCTTCGTCACGGTCGGCATGCTGGTGCAGCTCGACTTCATCCGCGCCCATCCCTTCATCACCTTCGGCGGTGTCGCCGTCGTGCTCGCGGGCAAGTCCCTGTCCGCCGCCGCGGGCCCGGCCCTGATGGGGTACTCGGGCCGGGTGGCGCTGCTCGCGGGACTCGGGGTGTCCCAGATCGGTGAGTTCTCCTTCGTGCTCGCCAAGGAAGGACGGGAAGCGGGGCTCGTCACCCCCGGACTCTACCAGGCGTTCCTCGCGGTGGCGGTCTTCACCATGCTGGTGACGCCGTTCATCCTGCAGGGCGGCCCGTACATCCTGGACGAGATCGAAAGGTTCGTCCCCCTCGACACCCTCCTGCCCGGGTTCCGGCCCAAGAGCTTCGCGTCCGTGCCCGAACCCCTGACCGATCATGTCATCATCGCCGGGTACGGGTTGAACGGCCGCAACCTCGCGGCCGCGCTGCGGTCCATCAGCGCGCCGTATCTCATCGTGGAGCTCAACTCCCAGAACGTCCGCAACGCTCGCGCGCGGGGAGAGCCCGCCTTCTACGGCGACGCCACTCGCGAGGAGATCCTGAAGGCGCTCGGCATCGAGCGGGCCCGCATGTTCGTGGTCGCCATCTCCGACCCCGCCGCGACCCGCCGTATGGTACGCGTGGCCCGCGCCCTTTCGCCCGGCGTGCACATCATCGCGCGCACCCGGTACGTCGTGGAAATGCCAGAGCTCACCCGACTCGGCGCCAACGTCGTCATTCCCGAGGAGTTCGAGACCTCGATCGAGATCTTCGCGCGGGTCCTCGCGCACTATCAGGTGCCGCGGAACGACATCGATTCCCTGGTGGACGAGATTCGCGCCTCCCAGTACCAGGCTCTGCGCTCCGGCGCACCGGCGCGCCTCACCCTGTCGGGGGTGGTCGGCGGGATTCCCCAGATGGTGGCCGAGCGGGTGCGCCTGGTTCCTGGGTCCCCCGCCGTGGGACAGACCCTCGCCCAGACCGAACTGCGTACTCGGACCGGCGCCCTGGTCCTCGCCTTGAACCGGGGGGAGTCGGACATCGCGACCCCCGACCCGCGCCTGCGGTTGGCGACGGGGGACGTCCTGTTCGTGGTTGGTCAACCCAACCAGATCCGGGCCGCCCGCGCCCTCCTGGTCGGACCCGGCGGCTCCAATCAGGGAAAACCCGATGGGGGCGAAGAGAAGCCGACAGTCTAGTAATTTCAAGCACAAACCAAGTGAGTGTGTGCTCACTTTATCGTATAAAATATTGCCAATTAACGCTTTAAGGCACCGCAAGTAGCAGTTTTGCGGGCCAAGTTGTTACCCATAAATGGCTTCCGGAGGTCCCCCAACCCCTGCTGCGGACTCGCCACTAGATTTCCCTATGCCTTTACCCCCCCTGTACGGCCACGAGGGGATCCGGAACCGGCTGGTAGGCGCTTTCGCCTCCGGCCGGTTGCCGCAAGCGCTCCTGTTTGAAGGCCCGTCCGGCGTCGGGAAGCAGCGCCTGGCCCTTTGGCTGGGCCAACTCCTGCTTTGCGAGGCGCCGGCACCGGCCGGTCCCTGTGGTGCGTGCCGGGCCTGCCGACAGGTGCTGGGCCTCGCCCACCCCGACCTGCACTGGTTCGTCCCCGTCGAAGTCGCGAAGCGTGGCGCCGACGCGGACAAGCAAGTGGACCTGGTGGAAGAGGCCTTGGGGGAAGAGCTCGAGGCGCGAAGAAAGCAGCCGTTTTACGAGGCGCCATCGGGCCTCGCGGCTCACGGAATCGCGTCGGTGCGGCTACTGCAGCGGCGCTTGGCGTTGACCCCGGTGACCGGGGCCCGGAAGGTGGTCGTCGTCGGCGATGCCGAGCGATTGGTGCCTCAACGCTCGAGCCCGGAGGCGGCGAACGCGCTCTTGAAGGCCCTGGAGGAGCCGCCGGCCGATACGACCATCGTGCTGACGGCCGCGGACCCGGAGGCCGTATTGCCGACGATCTTGTCACGGGTGACGAGGTTACGCGTGGGGAGGCTTCCAGACACTGTCGTGGCAGCTTTTTGTCACCAGGAACTGAAGCTGAGCGACCGGGATACCGCGACACGGGTAGCGCTCGCCGGCGGACGGATCGGCACCCTGGTGGGTCGGGCGGGGGGCGAGGAGGCTGACAGGGCGGCCGCGGCGTTTCTCGATTCCGTCCGGGGGGGGCCGGCCCGGCGGTACGCCGCCGCGCTGAAACAGCCGACGTACCAGGCTCGTGGGGCGTTCACGGACCTGCTCGACGGGCTGCTGGTGCGCCTGCGTGCGGCGGCGTCGGCGGGCGGCGACACCGCCAAGCTGATCGAGGCGATCGCCCGGACACTGGACGCGAGGGAGATGGCGCAAGGAAACGTGAACCCGCAACTCCTGGCGGCGGTTCTGGCTGACGACCTGGCGGTGGTGCCGTGAAGCTCTCGCACCTGGACCAGGAAGGGCGCGCCCGGATGGTGGACCTCGGCGAAAAGCCGGTCACTATTCGGACCGCCGTCGCGGAAGGCGCCATCCGGATGTCCCGCGAGGCATTCCGGATGGTGGAGGAGCAGGCGGTCGCCAAAGGCGACGTGCTCGCGGTGAGCGAGGTGGCCGGCACGCTTGCGGCCAAGCGAACGGCGGAGCTGATCCCGCTCTGCCACCCGCTGTCGCTGGATCACGTGGAGGTGGCTGCGACGTTGGACGCCGAGCTTCCCGGCGTGCGGGTGCGGGCGGCCGCGAAGGCCGTCGGGCGCACCGGCGTGGAGATGGAGGCCTTGACTGCGGTCTCGGTGGCGCTGCTCACCGTGTACGACATGGTGAAAGCCGCCGATCGCGGGATGGAGATCGAAGGCGTGCGACTCGTCGAGAAGACGGGCGGCGCACGCGGGGCCTGGCGGCGGAATGCCGGCCTCGATGGTTGATGAATCCTTGACGGCGCGTCGCCAGTTTCGTTCCGGCGCGCTTGGCATACAAAAGGGAGATCCTATGCACACGACCACCCAGCGACTGATGCTGCAAGGGGGGATGATTCTGGCGGGCGCCCTCATTGTCAGCAGCGTCGGCGGTTGGGCCCGTCGCGCTACCGCCGACGACCAGCCGGCGCCCGTCACGGCGCCGGCCCTGCTCGGTGAAATGCGATCGCTGAGTCAGACGCTCGAGGCGACCCGCGGGGAGCTGGCGGTGGCGCGGCTGCAGCTGGAGCGCGCCAACGCGGTGATCGACTATTCCACCCGCTACCACATCCCCGCGGATCTCGCGGTGGCGATCTACGACATCGCGCAAAGTGAAGGCATCGAGCCCAGTCTCGCGTTCCCGCTGGTGCGCGTGGAATCAGGGTTCAACCCGCGCGCCAAGAGCAAAGCCGGCGCCCTGGGCCTGACCCAGGTGCTTCCCAGCACCGCCCGGCTCTACGAGCCGGACCTCACGTCGGAGCGTCTCTACGACCGGGACACCAACTTGCGGGTAGGGTTCCGCTACCTGCGCGATCTGCTCGACCGGTATCCCAACAACCCCCGGCTGGCGCTGCTGGCGTACAACCGCGGCCCCAGCAAGGTCGAAGAACTGCTGGGCCAGGGGGTTGATCCCCGGAACGGCTACGAGTCGAACGTGATGAAGGGCTACCGGATCCGCCCGCTCATGAACCAATAGGAGCGCCCGGAAGCGGGAACCAACGAAAACGCGGCCGGAGATCGCTCCGGCCGCGTTTTCGTTTCGCCTCCGCCGACCGTTACTGCCCCGGAATCTTCAGCAGCTGTCCCGCCTTGAGGATCGAGTTCTCCGTCAGCCCGTTGTAGTTGAGGAGGGCGCTGAGGGTGACGCCGTACCGGCGGGCGATTTGAGACGCCGTTTCACCGGCCTGGACCCGGTGGCTCGCCCGCACCGTCCCGCCGCTCATGCGCCGGTACTCGGGGTCGGCGGGGGCGCTCCACGCGCCCTGGGGCACGATCCGCCCGCTCATCGGCACGATGATCCGCTGGCCCACCCGCAGAGCGCTGGGGCGGAGATGCGGGTTGGCGCTTTGAATCATGGCCACGGTCACGTGATACCGCTTGGCGATGTCCGAGAGGGTCTGGCCCCGGGTGACGAAGTGGTCCAGAAAGGTCACCCGGTCGGTGGCGGGCAGCGAATCGTACCGCTCGGCCACGAGCTCGCCCCGTCCGCGCGGCACCCGCACCGTCACCGAACGACCGGGGGGCGTGATGCCGCGGATGAATTGGGGATTCAGCTCGAGAATCGCGGCCACGGTGGTGTCGGCGAGACGCGCCACCACGTCCAGGCCCGTGGCGTCCGGCACCACGATCTCGTCGAAGACCAGGGGAGGAAGGGGCTCGATTCCCGTGAACCCGTAGCGCTCGGGCTGTTTGGCGATCAGGGCCGCGGCGATCAGCTTGGGCACGTAGTCCCGGGTTTCCCGGCGCAGGTACCGGCGGTCCGCCAGCTGGAAGAACGTGTGATCGGAGACGGAATCGACATCGCCCGGAAGGCGCCCAATGCCCCGCTCGATCCGCCCTTCACCCGCGTCGTACGCGGCCGCCGCCAGGTACACGCTTCCCAACCGCTGCACCAGGTCCGAGAGGTAGCGCGCCGCGGCATCGGTGGCGCGGAACGGATCCCGCCGCTCATCCACCCAGGGATCGACGGTGAGCCCGTAGAGACGGGCCGTACCCGCCATGAACTGCCACATCCCCACCGCGCGCGAGTGGCTCACCGCGGTGTTCGAGAGGCCGCTCTCGATCAGGGTGAGGTACACCATGTCCTCGGGAAGTCCGTGCGCGCGCAGACGGGAGCGGATGAAGCCTTCATACCGCCCCAGGCGCGTGAGCCAGATCGCGAAGCGGTCGCGGGCGTCGGTCTGGAAGAACTCGAGGTACTGCAGCACCCGGCCGTTGGTGGAGAAACTCGACACATCGATGTCGAACGACGGGTTCGCGGCGGCGTTCCCTCCCACGGCTTCCCGCCCCTCCGGACCGAAGAGCCGCTCGGCTTCCTTGCCCACTTCCTCGCCCGGGACCGGCGCCACGGCAGGGGCCACGGGCGCCGCCGTCACCACCGGCGCGGGCGCGTCCCCCTTTTGTGCCAGACTGTCCAACACCCGCTGGTCGGCCGCCGAATCCTGCGCGACCTTCGCCAGAGCCGCTCCCAGTGAATCTACCTTTGCTGTCGCGACAGTATCGTGATTCGCGGTGGGGATAGCGGCGCCGAGTCCGACGGGCCCGGACGCGCGGCCCCCGCACGCTCCGGCCAGTGTGGCCAGAAGCGCGGCGGTACACGCCATCAACCGGGGTTCGAACCGCTCAGTCGTCGCCGTCATCGAGTCGCGAAATAGTTCCCCAGGATTCGGTTCGTCGCATTCAACACCGCCAACGCCGCCCCTCGCGGAGGATCGTTGTCCGTCAGGTACGAGCCCACCAACCGCGCCGGGCCGCCTTCTCCCCGCGCGGACATGGAGACGATAACCACCGTCGCGTCGAAGGCGCGTACCGCTTTCACGCCCAGGAGCTCGAAATCCATCCCCGGCGTCACCGCCAGACTCAGCGCCCCCACCGCCGCCACCGCCGCGCACCGGAGTTCGCCGGCCTGGGAGGTGACGCCCTCGCTCTCCCCGGTGAACCGGCGCCCGTCGCTCCACGAGAGGATGACCCGGGAACGGCAGCGCCCATTC
>Ga0209178_1000316_pt1 | contig 13783 bp, 10 predicted proteins | sample GAAS200_FD_187521 | JGI IMG/M metagenome (GOLD analysis project Ga0209178, IMG submission 187521) | Agricultural soil microbial communities from Georgia to study Nitrogen management - GA AS200 (SPAdes) (version 2) | ecosystem: Environmental > Terrestrial > Soil > Agricultural land | place: USA... | reverse complement strand
CGAGCATCCTGATTATTTCTTTTTTGATTTGGATCCGTCGGACGGGACTGACTTTTCCGTAGTAGTGACGATTGCAAAAGCGCTGCACGAAAAGTTGGAAGAGTTGGGGATGGTGAGTTTCCTGAAGACCTCGGGCGCGACGGGATTCCATATTTTTATACCCGTGGACCCTCTTTACACGTATGAGCAGTTGCGGACCTTTGGAGAAATCATCGCGCGGACGGTGACGGCGCAGCATCCGAATCTGGTGACGAATGAGCGGTCGGTAGCGAAAAGGCCGGCGGGACGCGTGCTGATTGACGTGCAGCAAAATGCGATGGGCCGTCCGCTGGCGTGCGCGTACTCGGTGCGAGCCTTTCCGAAAGCCCCAGTTTCCACGCCTGTGTTGCCGCGCGAGCTGAAGCCCGGTCTAAACCCGGAGAATTTGAACATCAAAACGGTCTTTGCGCGGCTGAAAGAGAAGGGCGATCTTTGGAGGGATTTCTGGAAGAGCCAGCAGAGGATCGAGGGCGCGATTGAGGCGCTGAGCAGCCGCATGGCGCACAAATAGGAGGTGTGAAATTCCCACAACAGGTCAACTTCGCGTGGGCACGTCGGGATACTCGTACAAACAGTGGAAGGGGAGTTTCTATCCCGAGAAACTACCGGACAAGGAGATGCTGCGCTACTACGGTACGCAGTTTTCGACGGTGGAGATCAATCACAGTTTTTATCGCATGCCCACGGAGAGCCTGCTGCAGAATTGGGCGAAGAGCGTGCCCGAAGGGTTTCGGTTTGCGTTGAAGGCGAACCAGCAGATCACGCACATTCAGAGGCTGCGCGGGAGCGAGAGCACACTGAAAAGATTTTTGGAAGTGGCCAGTGTGCTCCAGGAAGGCGATCATCTGGGGCCAATCCTCGTGCAGCTTCCGCCGACGTTCAAGTTTGACAAGCCGCTGCTGGAAGATTTTCTGGCGCTGCGGCCGCCGGCTTTTCTGTTTGCGTTCGAGGTGCGCCACGCGTCGTGGTACACGGATGAAACGTACGCCGTGCTTCGCAAGCGCGAGACCGCGCTGTGCATCGCGGAGACGGAAAAGCAAGAGCCTCCGGACCTACTGACCACGAACTTCACTTACGTGCGTCTGCGCTTAGAGAATTACACACCGAAGCAGCTTGCGGCGTGGAGAGCCCGGTTTGATTCGTGGATGAGCCAGGGCGTCGACGTGTACGCCTATTGCAAGCATGAAGACGAAGGCAAAGCGCCCGCGTATGCGCGCAAGATTCTCGGGCTCGATGGCTCGGGCAGCAAACAATAGGACCGAACAGCTATGAGGGAATGGTACGACCCGCTGCCTGAGGGATCTGTCATCCATGTCTCCGGGGCGGACGCTCAAGAAGTGGCGCGCCCGGGGAGACTCGAACTCCCGACCCTCTGCTTAGAAGGCAGACGCTCTATCCAACTGAGCTACGGGCGCACAAATTCATTCTAAGAGAATTGCGCCTCACGAAACCATATTTTATTAAGGAAGGAACCGGGAGATCAGCCGGCGTGATGGCCGTTCGTAGCTGCTTTGCTTAGATTTCCAGAACCTCCGCGGCTGTGAATCGGTGGCAGCGCACTCTTGCTGACGTTGGCGTGTTGGGCGGAAGCCGGGCTTTCGCTTTCCTTTAGTGAAGCATTGGCGTCGCTGGCTGTACGCGGCGCCTCTGCGGCGACGAATACTCCGAGAACAAGGAAGGCCAGAATCGCGATAAAAAGAAGATTCCAGCGCCGGAATCTTGCGGCAGTGCCCGGCGCAGGCGAAGCCAGACTGCACTGAAGAGGGCCATAGCTGCCCCTATGTATTCTGAGTTCCCTTTTGTCCGGCCCGGTCTTCACAAATCCTCCAGCAGTGCGGTTATTTCAGCTTCTGTCTTAGTGTGCCTACTTATTAAGACGTATCGTAATACGATATGGTTGCAAGGCGCAAAATAGTCCTACGCGCGGTGGACGATTCAACGGACAGCGACCTCACGTTCTGCGGTTTGCTGACGGCCGAGCGAGAAGGTGCGAGCGGAAAGCGGCGTGATGGGTTTACAATGCTATTCGTGCGGACGCACCAGACCGCCCGAACCGCGTCTGCCACCGATGGAGGCTCTATGAACTCCGCACTTTTGGATCGTCCCAACCCGGCACTCCTGAATCGTCGCGCATTCTTGAAAGTTTCGTCCGTTGCGGGTGGCGGTTTTCTTCTCGCTTATCACCTCGAACCTGCGAAAGCGTTCGCTGCGGCGGCGCAAGCTGGCGCGCCGCAAACGCCCGCCCCGGCGTTCCAGCCGCTGGCCTTCGTGCGCGTTGCCGCGGATGGCGCCGTCACCATCATGGGCAAGAACCCGGAGATCGGGCAGGGTGTCAAGACCAGCATGCCCATGCTCATTGCCGAAGAGCTCGATGTGGATTGGAAAGACGTGCGCATCGAGCAGGCCGACCTGGAAGAAACGAAGTATGGCCCGCAGCGCGCCGGCGGCAGCACGGCCACGCCAATCAACTGGGACCCGCTGCGCCGCGTTGGCGCTGCGTGCCGCCAGATGTTTGTCGCGGCGGCCGCACAGACCTGGTCTGTGGCGGAATCCGAATGTTCCACCGGGTCCGGGCGCGTCATGCATTCTGCTACAAAACGCACGCTCACCTACGGAGCGCTAGCGGAGAAAGCGGCCGCGCTTCCAGCGCCTGATTTGAAGTCCGTCAAACTCAAGGATCCCAAGGATTACAAAATCATCGGCCGGCCAACTCCAGGAGTGGACAACGCAAGCATTGTCACCGGCAAATCGCTGTACAGCATTGACTTTAAAGTTCCCGGAATGCTGTACGCGGTTTATGACAAGTGCCCGGTGTACGCGGGAAAGTGCATGGGCGCAAATCTCGACGAAATCAAAATTATGCCGGGAGTGCGGCATGTTTTTGAAGTGGAAGGGACGCAGGATTTGCTGGGCTTGCACTGGGGCGTCGCCGTGGTGGCCGACAATTGGTGGCAGGCCAACGCTGCACGCAAGAAATTGCGGGCGCAATGGAACGAAGGCCCCACGGCGCAACAGAGCAGCAAAGGCTTTCAGGAACGCGCCGACGAACTCGCTAAGCAGGCTCCCGCCATAACGCTGCGCAAAGACGGTGACGCTGATGCCGCGTTACAATCCGCGGCAAAAACCGTCGAGGGCGCCTACTCCTATCCGTTCCTCGCGCATGCTCCCATGGAGCCGCAAAACTGCCTGGCACATTATCATGACGGCAAGCTCGAATTCTGGTCGCCCAGCCAGACGCCGGAATCCGGCCGTCAAATCGTCTCCAGAGTTTTGAACATCCCTCACGACGACATCATCGTGCACATGAAGCGTGCCGGCGGTGGCTTTGGGCGCCGCCTCACCAACGACTACATGCTCGAAGCTGGCGCCATCGCCAAGCAGATTGGGGTGCCCGTGAAGTTGCTGTGGACGCGTGAAGACGATTTTCATCACGACCATTACCGTCCCGCTGGCTTCCATTACCTCAAAGGTGGAGTTGATGCTGAAGGGAAACTCGTCGCATGGCGCAATCACTTTGTGTCTTTCGGCGAGGGCGATAAGTTTGCGCCTTCCGCTAATATTCCTCCGAACGAATTTCCCGGCACGTTCCTGCAAAACTTTTTCTTTGGGGCTTCGTTGATGCCGCTCGGCGTTCCCACGTATGCGTTGCGGGCCCCACGAAGCAACGCGTTTTCGTGGGTCTTTCAATCGTTTACCGATGAGCTCGCGTATGCCGCCGGAAAGGATCCCGTCCAGTTCCGGCTGGATGTGCTGAGCGCTCCGCGCATCTCGTCCGCTGGGGCGGGGGGCAATCCCGGTGAGGCGGATTTTGACGCAGGACGCATGTCTGGAGTCCTGAAACTCGTCGCGGAAAAGTCGGGCTGGGGGAGGCGCCAGCTTCCGAAAAATACCGGGATGGGCGTCGCGTTCCAGTTTTCGCACCGCGGCTATTTTGCGGAAGTTGTGGAATTGCGCGTCGATGAGGGCAGCAAAATAAAAGTCAACAAAGTGTGGGTTGCGGGAGACATTGGCAGCACCATCATCAATCCCAGCGGCGCGGAGAACCAGGTTCGGGGCGCAGTGATTGATGGCCTCAGCCAGGTGATGTCCTACGAAATCACCATTGATGGCGGCCGCGCCGTGCAAAGCAACTTCCACGAATATCCGCCGGTTCGCATGAACCAGGTGCCAGCGGAAACAGAGGTGCACTTCCTAAAGACGGATAATCCGCCGACAGGCCTCGGGGAGCCCGCGCTTCCCCCAGTGCTGCCTGCGGTATGCAATGCGATTTTTGCGGTGACGGGAAAGAGGATTCGATCCTTGCCGATGTCAAAACACGGTTTTTCTTGGGCGTGAGAAGGTAAGAGGTCGAAATCGCTTACTTCCGCGAATTCAGGCAAGACATGGCGGCGACTTTTTCTTCCGCCGTTTCGTAGCTCTTGCCGTTCGCGTCTTTCATCGAGAGAAACACCCAGTCGCTTTGCTCTTCCGCCGTCCGGCTGAAGTCAAAAATGTAGGTTTCCTCCCGGCTGATTTGATAAGTCATCGTGCGCATCAGGATGGGATACAAATTTCTGGTCGTGTCTTCGGCCGGCTGGCCGCAGCGCGCAAGCAGGCGTTCTGGAGTCACGCTGGCCACCGCCTGTTCGTGCTTCCGCTCGCGCGATTTGCTGAACCATTCGAACCCGCGCTGCGCAAGCGTGACCAGCAGGACTAAGCCGACGATAGCTCCCACCACCATGAGCCAAACGCGCTTGGTCTGCTTGAGAAAATCGACGAAATCATTCACGGGCGACGACTCGCGCGTCGCGCTCCCGGAAACCGTTACCGGCGAGTAGCGCGAGGCTCTTGCGGGCCCTGCGGCATGTGCGCCAGCAATGGATTGGGCAATCTCTCTTGCCTCGGCCTGCCGCTCGGCCTCAGCCTCCGCGGTGAGTTCGCCGGAGGGGGGTTCAGCCTGTTTTGTATGGTCCATGTTTCCGCCTTTCGGGCCGTGCTCTCATCATGACGCTGTGCGCCCCTGGCATCCGCGTATTTTTGCGAGGTATTCCCAGAAGGTAAGCCTGCACTTTGGGGCAGGTGTCTCTTGATAGTTCCTGGGCGGAACTCAGACGCTAGGCGCCTTCACGCGTCAGCCCTTTGCCGAATAGCGTTGCGACAATTCCCACAATCAGCCACAAAGCCGCAGCATAAATCGCATACCACAGCGCTTCTTGCGCGGCCGTTACGCGGCTGGGGCTCAGCACTACGAGCGAACCTGTTGAACTTGCGTGCATCAACTGCGCGAGGGCTACACTTTTCGTGTTCGAGTAAATCCAGCCTATCAGCACTCGCATCGCCGTCATGGCCAGAGTAAACGCCAGGAAATAAGGCAACCAGTAGGAGCTGTGTGGCGTTGCCGTTCCCAGGAAGTCGATCACCGGAATATGCCAGAATCCCCACAACGCGCCCAGGCCGATTCCTGCGCCAAGCATGTTTCCGGTTTTTGTCATCTGTGGGAACGCGAAGCCCGTCCAGCCGATTTCTTCGAAAAAGCCAGCCACGATTCCGAAGGAAGCTCCAACAAAGAACCGGTTCGGCGCAAACACCGGCGAAACAAAGGTCTTCAGGACAAGAAGAACGAGGAGAGTCGTTGCTGGCGGAATAAGTAACGCCGCGTACCACGGGGCTCCCACGCGAATCCGCCCCATCCGCGAAAAAAGGTCGCGCAAACCGCTTGTCCCATCTATTAGTCGCGTTAACAGAATTCCGCTCACGACCGGGCCCAGCAGCATCACCGGGAACATCAGGATTCCGCTGAATTTGGGGATGGCCTCTCCGCGCAAGAGTCGTGGGGCCACGACTGCGAGCGCGCCCAGCCAGGAGATTGTGAACGTCAGAACAAAATAGGCCGCTACGGGATGGCGCTTCACTAGATTCATGCTCTTTTCGGGTTCCTTCATTTTTGAGTGGTCCTGTACTTTAGGTGTCCAAGCTCCAGGCATTAGGGAACCAGCAGGTAGTAGAATCTCGTTTCTTTCCTGGCCTCTATGATTTCCCGGACGCCAAGAGAGTACACCAGGAGCCGACTACGGGTGAGCGAGTAAGGAGGAAGGCGATGAAACGGAATCTGATTACGGCATGGACTGTCGCAATTGTGTTAGCGTGCGCAGCCAGCGCCCTCGCTGATACTCCCCTCACTGTGAAAAACCTGCGCTGCGAGTACAAGACCGATCCTATGGGAATTGACGTGAGAAAGCCGCGGCTGAGCTGGGAGCTGGTGAGCGCGGAAAGAGGTGTCTTGCAAACAAGCTACGAAATCCGCGTGGCCGGCTCCGAAGCCGAACTCGCCAAAGGAAAAGTGATTTGGGCAAGCGGCAAGCAATCTTCAGATGCATCCATCCAAGTGGAATACGGAGGACCCGCGCTGGAAAGCCGCAAGATTTATTACTGGCAGGTGCGCGTTGCGGACAATCACGGGCATTTTTCGGAGTGGAGCAAGGCCGCGCATTGGGAGATGGGAATGTTGGAAGCAACGGATTGGACCGCGAAGTGGATCACACCCAATCTTGCCGAGGATGAGTCGAAGTCGAATCCAGCGCCGTTTTTGCGCAGAGAGTTCTCTGTCAATAAGAAAATCGCGCGCGCGCGGCTGTACGCCACGGCGATGGGGCTCTATGAAATGTCACTGAATGGCAAGCGGGTTGGTGAGGAATATTTCACGCCGGGATGGACCTCCTACGATTTTCGCTATCAATATCAGACCTATGATGTGACGAACTCTCTGAAATTCGGGGCGAACTGCATCGCAGCGATTTTAGGAGATGGATGGTTCCGCGGAAGACTGGCGTGGGATCCCAAGAACAACCGGAATCACTATGGCAAGAAGCTGGCGCTGCTGGCGCAAATGGTCATTACCTATAAGGACGGTTCGCAGCAAATCGTCAGCAGCGACGACCGATGGAAATCCGCCACCGGTCCATTACTCATGTCGGATATTTATGACGGCGAGACCTATGATGCTCGCCTCGAACAGCTTGGCTGGAACGAAGCAGGATTCAACGATAAGAGCTGGCAATCGGTCGGCACGATGGAACCTCCGAAGGCCAAGCTGGTGGCGTCTGCCGGGCCGCCTGTCAAGGCGATAGAGGAGATCACTCCGGTGAAAGTTTTGAAGACGCCCGCGGGCTATACGGTTCTTGATATGGGGCAAAACATGGTCGGGTGGATTCGGTTCCGTGTGGCCGCGCCTGCGGGGACGACCATTACTCTGCGTCACGCGGAAGTGCTCGATAAGGACGGCAATTTCTATACCGCAAATCTGCGCTCGGCTAGGCAGACGATTCGCTACACCGCCAAAGGACAAGGCACAGAAACATTCCAACCGCATTTTACGTTTCAGGGATTTCGTTACGTAGCCGTCAGCGGCTGGCCTGGAGAAGTAAGGCCGCAGGATTTTACGGGCGTTGTGGTGCACTCCGCGATTCCAAGAACGGGAGCGTTCGAAACTTCCAACCCTCTTCTGAATCAGTTGCAGCACAACATTATCTGGGGCCAGAAAGGAAATTTTGTGGATGTGCCCACGGACTGCCCGCAGCGCGACGAGCGGTTGGGTTGGACCGGCGATGCGCAAGTATTCGCGCGGACGGCCTCCTTCAATCACGACACCGCGGCGTTCTACACGAAATGGCTAAAAGACATAGCGCTGGATCAGGAAGACGATGGCGCCGTGCCTTTTGTGATTCCCAATGTCTTGTCGCACGACACGCGGAAGGGAGAAGCGGCCTCGGCGGGATGGGCGGACGTAGCGGTGGTGGTGCCATGGGTGGTCTATCAATCGTCCGGGGACCTGCGGATTCTCGAAGAACAGTATTCGAGCATGAAGGCTTGGGTCGAGTATATGCGGCGGCAGGCGGGCGAGAGATACATTTGGAGCAACGGTTTCAGTTTTGGGGATTGGCTCGCTTTTGCGACGACGCGATCGGATTATCCCGGCGCAACCACGGACAAGGACCTGATTCAGACTGCGTATTTCGCGCGTTCGACGGCGCTGCTGGCAAAAACAGCCGAGGCACTAGGAAAGAAAGAGGATGCAGCGGAATACAAGGCGCTCGAAGAAAAGATCAAGGCCGCATTTCAAAAAGAGTTTGTGACGCCGAACGGCAGGCTTTCGTCGAACACGCAGACGGCCTACGCGCTTGCTCTCGCGTTCGAACTGCTGCCGCAGGAGCAACGAGTGCAGGCCGCGGCAAGGCTTGCTGCGGACGTGAAGAAATTCGGCCACCTGACTACTGGATTCCTCGGCACGCCGTTACTTTGCCAGGTGCTCAGCGATTACGGCTATCTGGATGTTGCGTACATGCTGCTGAACCGGACCCAGTATCCCTCGTGGCTCTATCCCGTTACGAAAGGCGCGACCACCATTTGGGAACGCTGGGATGGCATCAAGCCCGATGGTAGTTTTCAGGATCCGGAGATGAATTCTTTCAATCACTATGCTTATGGGGCGATCGGCGAATGGATGTACCGCGTGGTCGCGGGAATCGAAATCGACGAGAGCCGGCCGGGTTATAAACACGTTTTGATCCAGCCGCAGCCCGGAGGCGGGCTGACGTATGCGAAGGCGTCCGTTGAGAGCATGTACGGCCGCGTGGCGTCGGACTGGAAACTCGCGGACGGCAAGTTCACGTTAACCGTCGAATTGCCTCCTAACACAATGGCAACCGTGCGCTTGCCAAGAGCGAGGATCGAACAAACTACGGAAAGCCAAAAGCCGTTGACGGGCCGCGCGGATCTGCTCGGTGCGCGCCAAGCCGGCGACGCCGTGCTGGTCGACGTAGGCTCGGGCACTTATGTTTTTGAAAGCGGATTGAACGGTAGGAACTAGCGCCTCCCGAGATTCCGCATAGGCGCGGCGGCGCGGTAAAATGAAGAAATGCAACGCAAGATCTTTTGGACCGTCTTTATCGCGCTGGGTCTGATTGCCGATTTCACTTTGCCCCTGTTATGGGGCCTGCTGGCCACCATCCCCATCGGCATCGTCAGCTGGTGGATCGCCTACCGCAGCAACTGGTTCTGATATCTTGGCGTGACGGCGGTCTTTTCAACGGCGCGCCGCCGTTTTTGTTCCCTCCCACGCCGGCATGAAGGGATACAATGGCCGCACTCCAGATGAAGAAAGACGGGAAAGACGGGAAAGACGGGAAAGACGGCAAGTTCCTGCAGGTACTCAAGTGGGTCGGCTACCTCACGGCGATTTTCTCGCTCTGCGCCACGATTTGGGGCGTTGGAAAATATCTCTACGGCCGCGCGGAGACGCGAAAGAATATGTCCCGCCTTTTCGCCACGGAAGCTGAGCAGGAAAAATCGCTCGACTACCCCTCCGCATGGCAGACGCTTGAAAAAGCCGCGAAGCTCGACCCCGATTCAGCCAAGGTGCGCGCCGCGCAGGAGAAGCTTGCGGTTACTTGGCTGGACGCCGTCTATTTTCAGGAAAATCAAAAGTATTCTGCCGTCGCACAAGAGCTGGAGCCTATCCTCTCGCGCGCCGTTGCGGCGGCCAAGCCTGGACGCGAGCAAGCGGATTTGCGCGCGCGCGTGGGATGGGCTTATTTCCTCGAATCGCGCGACGGAACATCCGATGTCGATCCAACAGGCCGTTTCCGAGAGGCCGCAATCGAAGATCCTAACAATCCGTATGCCGAAGCCATGTGGGGCTATTCACTTCTCTGGGACCACTGCTACCGGATGAAGGAGGCCGCGCCTCATTTTGCCGCAGCTGTCGCTTCGCAGCGCGAAGGCGAATTCGTGCGCCGCTTGCAACTTTACGCGCTACTGGCTTGCAAAATGGAGGAAGCCGATCAAGAAGTGGTTCGCGTTGCCAACGCCATGCGCAAAGAACAACGCACGATTGACGACTGGGAACGCAGCCACATTCTGGGCCTTTATTACCTTGAGCTTGCGCACCCGAAGCCGCAAAGCTCAGCTTTCATCAATGCCGTGCCGCCCGCCGAGCACGTTGCGACGTTTCATTGGCTGTTCGATTCCTTAGATGCGAACCCGGACGCCGACTCGTCGAACCGCCTATCCCGCATCTACTATCTTGCAGTGCTCGAGGAGGCGGCGGGCCAGCGCGACGATGCCCTTGCTAATTACAAGTCGGTGGTGAGCCAGACGACCGCGCGCACCAATTCGTTTTGGGACCCAAGCAACGCAGCCGTCAAACGGCTCTCGAGATCTCATTAGGCCCCAGTTGCTCCCTGTTCTTTGGGGCAAAGCCGAGCTTAGGGAACCTTTGCCGTAATCTCGGTGGAGTTGACGCTCTCCAAACCGTTGGCGCCCACGGCGCGAGTCACGTAGTAATACGTCGTGCCGCTTTTCACATCGCGATCCTGGTAGCGGAGTTCTTGCACGAGGTCGGGATTGATTCTCTGGTAGGGGCCCCCAGACTTTGTGCCGCGGTAGACGTTATACCCTTTTGCCGGCGACTTGCTTGCGTTCCATGTCAGGGTCACGGAATGGCCTTTGTTGACTTGAGAAGACTGCGTCACAAGTGAGCTTCCTGCGGTAACGCGAGCCCACATCACAGAAAGCAGGACCGCACAAAGAGTTGCTAACCCCGTTCCTACTTTCTTTCGGAGAGGAATGCCTCGGTCCAAAGCGACTAAGGCCTGCGCGACAACTAAAAGGATGCAAAACACAGCGACGGCCAGCAATGCCAGGAACCAAAGCCCGCTCATTGCCTCAGGCGTCAAGCTCGGCACGTGCCGCGACTTGTTTCTCAACCAGGGATCAATCCAGATGTTTTCGGCGGTGAACAGAGCGAGGACAGCCGCGACCAGCCAGATGATTAACATCACTCTTGCCCGTGCACCGGCATGCAATGTTGAATCCTGGCTCATCGATTTGCCCTCTCGCCCTCTCGCTTCAGCCGCATTCTCTAGTTTAAATCAGGTTAAGGCCCATCTGATGCGTCGCTTGCCCATCAGTGAATCCGAGGACGGAAGAGATCCATCGCCGAACTGTTACTCGAAACAATGTTGGGGGTATAGTGGTTGGGTCGACTACAAGTTTGTTGAAAGCCATGTTTCCTCTTTGGAGTTTGTAGGCGCAGGCGCGCTGCTACTTCTGCACAAGGATAACGCACCCTTGCGCGAGTTGTGTTCGTCAAGAAACGTGGAGGAAGAAGAGAAATGGCAATTGCGACGGTGAATCCCGCAACGGGACAGGTTCTGAAGACGTTCGAATCCCTGTCCGACGCGCAACTAGAAGTGAAGCTGCAGAGAGCGGCAGATACATTTTCGAGCTACCGCAAAACATCGTTCGCCGAGCGCGCGCGGATGATGCTCAAAGCCGGAGCGACCCTCGAAAGCGAAAAAGAGCATTGCGCCCGCGTGATGACCACGGAAATGGGCAAAACATTTCGCTCCGCCGTGGATGAGGTCGCAAAGTGCGCATGGGTCTGCCGCTACTACGCGGAAAACGCGGAACGCTTCCTGGCGGATGAGATTGTCGAAACGACCGCGAAGCGCAGTTTTATCCGCTACCTGCCGCTGGGCCCGGTGCTCGCGGTAATGCCGTGGAATTTTCCGTTCTGGCAGGTGTTTCGGTTTGCAGTTCCGGCATTGATGGCGGGAAACGTCGGCCTGTTAAAGCACGCTTCCATCGTGCCGCAATCGGCGCTGCTGATCGAAGAGATCTTTCAAAAGGCGGGTTTCCCCGACGGAGCGTTTCAAACCCTGCTGATTGGTTCACAAAAAGTGGATCGCGTGTTGGGCGATCCGCGTGTGCAGGCCGCTACGCTCACGGGAAGCGAAGGCGCGGGCGTGGAAGTGGGTGTGGGAGCGGCGAAAAGAATCAAGAAGGTCGTGCTGGAATTGGGGGGCAGCGACCCCTTCGTCGTCATGCCCAGCGCAGATCTGGAGGCCGCCACGGCCACGGCGGTGAAGGCGCGGATTGTAAACAACGGGCAATCGTGCATTGCGGCGAAGCGTTTTATCGTTGCGGAAGCGGTTGCGGATAAATTCGAAAAAATGTTCGCGGAGAAGATGGCGGCATTGAAGGTGGGAGATCCATTCGACGAAGCCACGGAACTCGGCCCGCTCTCCACGGCGCAGGGGCTGGAGGATCTGGATCGAGACGTCAAAGCCACTGTCGAAGCCGGCGCAAGAGTGCTGACCGGCGGCAAGTCCCTCGATAGGCCCGGGAATTTTTATGCTCCGACGCTGTTGACCAACATTCCGAAAGGATCGCCCGCGCATAAAGAAGAATTGTTCGGACCGGTTGCGAGCGTGTTTCGCGCGAAAGACTTGGACGACGCGATTCGCATCGCGAACGATAGCCGGTTCGGCTTGGGAGCCAGCGCTTGGACCAATGACGAAAAGGAACGGGAGCGATTCATCAACGAACTCGAAGCGGGGATGGTGTTCATCAACAAGATGGTGGCGTCCGACCCGAGGCTTCCGTTTGGCGGCGTGAAATGGTCAGGGCATGGAAGGGAACTGGGAGTTCACGGAATTCGGGAGTTCACTAACATCAAGACCGTGTGGATCGAATAAGAAACAAGGTTCCGAGCAGGAGAGTTCGGCTGGGCGAACTAGGTTGCAATGCTTGCCACAATCCTCGATCCGACGGAAAATTTACAACGGAGGAGGGCTCATGGCAAAACCACTGGAAATTGAAGTCAACGGTAAGCGCCACACGGTCAACTACCCTCCCGACACGCCACTCTTGTACGTGCTGCACGATGAACTTGGCCTCACGGGCGCCAAGTATGGCTGCGGAGAAGGGCAGTGCGGGGCTTGCACGGTACTGATAGGAGGAGCTCCGAGGCGATCGTGCCAGATTCCGGTCAGTTCAGCAGCGACTAGGCCCATTACAACCATTGAAGGTCTTGAGAAAGAAGGCAAGCTCCATCCTGTGCAGCAGGCATTTCTCGATGCGGGCGCCTTTCAGTGCGCATTCTGCACTTCGGGAATGGTGATGGGCAGCGTCGGATTGCTTCAGGCGAATGCTAATCCGAAACGCGAGGACATCGTTCAATTCCTTCAAGGCAACATCTGCCGGTGCGGAACGTACCCGCGCGTCATCGAAGCTGTGCAACACGCGGCGAAAATGATGCAGGAGCGTGCGCGATGAACACTGTGCGACAGAATTTCGCTGCCGAACCGGAACGCTTCGAATTTAGCGGCGCTCCCCTCCATAAATTCGACTTGGCGCGCCGCGAATTCTTCAAGTTTCTTGGCGCTGGCATCGCCGTGTTTGTTGTGGCGAAGGAAAGCCTCGCGGCCCAGGAGACTCCTGCCGGATCTCGCTCTTTCCATAATGAGGAACTGCCGAAGGAAATCACTTCCTGGTTGCACGTTGGCGAAGAAGGGGTAGTGACTGGCTTCACCGGCAAAGCGGAAGTGGGCCAGAACATTCGTACTTCGATTTCACAAACCATCGCGGATGAGCTGCGTGTGCCTTTCGAAAGCGTACGGCTGGTCATGGCGGACACCAGCCTCACTCCGTTTGACGCCGGAACGTTTGGCAGCCGGACCACTCCCACCATGACTCCGCAATTTCGCCGCGTCGCGGAAGCCGCGCGCAATTTGCTCATTGGAGTTGCTGCCAAGGAATGGAATGTTGCGCCGGAAGGATTAGTCGCGGCGGACGCCAAGGTTACGGATCCGGCTTCGAAGCGTTCGCTCAGCTACGCAGAGCTCGCGCGCGGCAAAACGCTGACGCAGAATCTTCCTGCCGAAGACCCCGTCACTCCCGCGACGGAATGGAAAGTTGCAGGTCA
>Ga0209178_1000312_pt1 | contig 13859 bp, 13 predicted proteins | sample GAAS200_FD_187521 | JGI IMG/M metagenome (GOLD analysis project Ga0209178, IMG submission 187521) | Agricultural soil microbial communities from Georgia to study Nitrogen management - GA AS200 (SPAdes) (version 2) | ecosystem: Environmental > Terrestrial > Soil > Agricultural land | place: USA... | reverse complement strand
AAAATCTAAAGGACTTCGTAGGGGCGCATCATTTCATTGGCCTCGTGTTCCAGGATGTGACAGTGCCAGACATAACGGCCTGCATAGCCGGCAAAGGGGATGATGATGCGGGTTACGGTTGCGGGCGGGCACTGCACAACGTCCTTCCAGCCCATTTCATGCGGCTCGGGAGGCTGGGCGGGGCCGGTGTAGCGCAGAGGCAGCAAGTTACTGGCAAGGTAATCATCCACGGAGAAGCTTCGGCGGTCCAGCACCTGGAAGCGCACCATGTGCAGGTGGATGGGATGGGTATCCTGCGTGAGATTGGCGAGGCTCCAAATCTCAACCGAGTTCAGCTTGACGCGCTCCGTGACGGGATCGCTCCAGTGCTTGCGGTCGAGCAGCATCACCATCGCCATCCCGTTGTCGTAATCATATTCATTCAGGGTCATGACGCGCGTGCGCGTGGCTTGGGATTCAGGAAGGCGCTGGATGGGCCGCAGCGCTTTTGGCAGAGAACTCGGGTCGCTGACCGGGTTATTGCCCACGCGGAACTGCATCAACTCGAGTTCATCGCTGGCCAGCACCAGGTTCTCGCCGCGGGCGCCACCGAAATCGACAATCACGTCGGCGCGCTCGGCGGGAGCAAGGACGAGCCGCGTCACTTCAACCGGCGCGGCAAGGAAACCCTGGTCTGAGCCGATCACGTGAAAGCTTTGCCCATTCGAAAACGAGAGAGAAAAGAACCGCGAGTTTGCGGTGTTGGCAATGCGCAAACGATATTTGCGGGGCTCGACTTCATGATAGGGACGCACTTTGCCATTCACCATCATCGCGTCGCCCAGAAACTCCTGCGCCCATACGCCTTCATCCGGCGGGTTGGGATAGTACAACTGGCCTTGCGGGGTAAAACTGCGGTCGTAGATGAGCATCGGCAACTCATACTTGCCGGAGGGAAGGTTGAGCGCCTGCTCCACCCGGTCGCGGATCAGGTACCAGCCCATGAGGCCGGCAAAAATGTTGAAGACGGTGGCGCCCATGGCGTGATCGTGGCACCAGAGCGCCATCGCTTCCTGGGGATTGGGGTAATAGCTCAGCCGGTGTTCGCCCGGGCCGTACCAGTTCTCAGGATAGCCGTCGCTCACGGCGGGCACCCGCGCGCCGTGGAGGTGCGTGGAAAGGCGCGTGGGCGGCGCGTTCTCCATGCCGTGGCGGGGCGGGTTCAGGTTAAAAATGTGCTCGAGCGGCAGTTCATTGATCCAGTCGATCAGAACGCCCTGCCCACTCGACGCCTCGAACAGCACCGGGGCCGATGTGGTTCCGTAGCCCCACAGGCGCGAAGGTGGAAGGTCGCGATGAAGTTTGCTCTGGATGGCGCGGATGTGGACCGGATAATAAGGTGCATCGCTTGCCCCGAGGGCACTCGATGATCTTCGGCCCTGCGGCGTTTGCAGCACCGGCAGCGGCAGGGGATCGACAAACGATGCCAGCTTCATGGCATCGAGGGTCTTGGCTCGGGGGCGGCGATTGCCTGCAGCGGGATTCTGCATCGGGCAAGCCTGCGCCCATCCGCGCGCGCCCACGAGCCCGGCGCAAGCCAGGCCGCCCTGCCGCAAGAATTTTCTGCGCGTCCATCGCCCCACGGCGGCACCCTACTTCTGGTCTCGGACCAATCCCGTATTGGCATCAAGAATCAGCTTGGCCGTGTTCTGCGGCTTGCCCTCGCTGAAGTCAAACATGCCGAGTAGTGACCCGGACTGCTCGTCAAACGACCCTCCGCCGATTCGCTCGCCGTTCAGATAAAGATCTTCGATCAGACGCAGGATCGAGGTCTGGTCCGTCTCCGTGTGATCCACATAATTTGCCTTCGCCCAGGGCGAGATGACCAGCAGCGGCAGCCGCGGTCCTGGCCCGCAGCGCCCTTGCGCGTGCGCTGTGCCCGGATTGACGCCGCCCAGGGCTTCCGCTCCGTCGCCGCACTTGCCGATGCCGTCGAGCGCATCCTTTAGCGTTGCAGAACCGTTCACGATTTTGCCCATGACATGGTCATACCAGCCATCGGAGTCGTCATAGGCAATGATGACGGCGGTATGCTCCCATTCCGGCCGCTGTTCGAGGAAATTGACCACCTTGACGATCCATTTCTGCTCATCGAGCGGACTGGAATTGCCGGCATGTCCATTCTCATAGCCGGGGGCCTTGATGTAGCTGACGGTGGGAAAGTTTCCAGCCTTGACGGCGTCGAAGAAGTCGTGAGTGTCGTATTGATGGTTTGCCCCGCCGTCGTGATTGCTGCCTACAACCTGTGGCGAGGATGGGCGTGTGTGCCGGAGGTTTGCCGTCGATTTGTAATATTGAAAAGGCTCGTGGTGGGGAACGTAATCGCGCGCCAGCACTTTGGTCCATGGCGACATTGAACTGCGGCGGCAGCCGGTGCTGCCGTTCGGATTCACAACGGTGAGGTCGAAACCTCCCTGGAAAAATCCCCAGGAAACGTTGGCGGCGCTGAGGAGGTCGCCAACATTTCGGCCGGTCATGTGGGCCAGAGAATCCGAGGTGCTGGAGCAGATGTCGCCGACAGGGTTGGGATCGGCAATCAGCGTGAAGCCGCCGTGGCCGTCGGGCACCATGTGTCCCGGCGCGTTCTGGTCATTCACCGCGCCGTTCGTCTGGCCGGAGACGAGATTGATGGCTCCAGGAGTCGATGGCCCGAAGGTGTCTTCAAACTGGTGATCGCTCATGGCGTAGTGCTGCGCGTAATTCCAATAAGCGGTGACAGTGTTGCCGTCAAAGTACCCCATGGTGAGTGCGCTGGTGGCCAGCACGCCCGGATGCTCGCCAGGAACACGCGGGCCGTCCGGATGGCCAACCGATGCAGGAAACAGGTCCATCTTGCCGTGGTCAAAAGCCTGCTGTTCGGCGGTGTATTCATGACTCTGATCAGCGGTGGCCGCCTGGCTGCGGTCAAGCCGGAAAGGGTTGGAGCGTCCATTTCCGTTCAACGGGTTGCGCATGTTGCGATTGTGATGAAGCAGCCGTTTCGTGTAGCCATCCACCTTCGGAGTTCCCGGCAGAGCGGTAAACGCGGGCTCACCTTTGGGATTTAGAGCATGCGGATAAGTCCCGAAATAATGATCAAAGGAGACGTTCTCTTGAAAGAGGACCACAACGTGCCGGATGGCCTCCTGTGCCTGCTGGAGCTTTGCCGGCTGCTCCGCGCCTGCCGCATAAACTCGGGCCCCACTCACGATCAGGATACATAAAATTCCGAATATTCCTCTTCTCCAACTCATGCGTCCTCCCCGCTCGTTGATCATGGGCTGACCGGGACTGGCCTGGCTGGCCAATGTCCCGCCTGCCGATCGAGTTCATCTCTATCAGTGGAAATTGCTTTTGCCGCGTAACCCGACACGAAACAATGCTCCTGAGGTCGTGGGTTCGAAAATCGATTCCTTCTGAGAAACCCGCCCATCTCAGCGCGCCGCCACGCGCCAACGTTTTCCTTGCGTGCCGTGCTGACTCGATTGCACCGGATATCATACTTCAAATGCACGAGACCCGCGACGCCACATAGCGCGAAACACGGGCTGGCACGGACGGCGGAAGCTGGTGTTTTCTCAAAAGAAGAGCCGCCGGCCGTAATGGTCCGCACTACCAGAGGGGACCGTGCCGGCCTGAAGGCCGGCGCTGCAAGCGCCTGCAAAATCGTTCGCGGTCGTGCAGAGGATTGCGCGAAAGAGGCGGGTGAGCAGGATGCCCGAGGCACCCAAGAAACCCGAGCGGCGGCAGGCGGAAATGCGCATCAGCTTCAGAAAACGCCCTAACTCCAGCTAAGGATAATTCCTCCCCAGCCTCCCCGCCTGGTAGCGGGAGCCTCCGGGAGCCGAGGTCCGAGGGTCATCCCGCGAATGAAAGGAGAGGCCGCAGATCCCGCAGAGCGGAACGGTCTGCGCTACCTCTATGTTTTGGCTTGCCTTTTAGATGGCTCCGAGCTACGATTGGGCGATTTTTTGGCTCTTGGCGATGCAGCCCGACGGAAACATTGACGTATCGCTGGTGGCAGGGTTTGGACTGGGACTATTCCTGTTTTTCCGAGGGCTGCGGACTTTCCGGAAGGGCCTGGTGATAGCCGACACGCCAACTATTCCCATCCGGAGCGCTCCCATGGGCATCGTTCAGGTGCATGGCCACGCGGGTGGCGACACGCCGTTCCCGAGTCCTGTGAGCGGAACTCCCTGCTATGCCTTTCGAGTGGTGATTGACCGCTACGCCAGCCAGAATGGCTGGCAGCACCACCGCACCGACCAGAACGGCCAGCGCTTCTATCTTTCTGATGAATCGGGCCGAATTCACGTGGAGCCGCGCGAAGCCGAGTTTGACCTGCCGGTGAATTGCAGACGCCAGATTGGCGACGCGGTGCCCGGCTTCTCGCTGACGAACCTTTTCCGGCCGATGGAGGCGGACGCCTCTGACGGCTCCGGCCTGTCCGTAAGCGCCAAGACCGAGGATGAGCTGCTGGAATATTCGGGCGTCGGCTATGGCTGCACCGATCCCTTCCGCTTTACCGAATACTGCATCAAACCGGACCACGAGTACGACGTGCTGGGTACCTGCATCGAAAATACCCGGCCCGAGGACGATTTCGACAGAAACCTGATTACCAAGGGAACTCATAACCCAACTTTCCTGATTTCTTCAAAATCCGCGGATGAACTCAAGCGAGGCATGGGCTGGCGCTCCACGATGATGGTGGTCGGCGGGGCGGGCCTGACCGTCTTTTGCGCCGCGCTGTTTATGGCCAGGCATGGCTTCTTATAATTCTGGATCAGGAGGATGACAATGCTGGGAGTGGCGATTCTGGTTTTGCTGATTGTGCTTCTGGTTGTCATTGCCATCGTGGCCTACACGATCAGCATCTACAACAGCCTTGTGCGGCTGAAGAACGATATCGACAAGGCTTGGGCCAACATCGACGTCCTGCTGAAGCAGCGGCACGATGAATTGCCCAAGCTGATTGATACCTGCAAGGGTTATATGCAGTATGAACAGAAAACTTTTGAGCTGGTCACCGAGGCCCGCAGCGCCTATCAGAAAGCCAGCACAGGGCCGGAAAAGGCCGAGGCCGACAATATGATGACCGGCGCCCTGAAAACCCTTTTCGCCGTGGCGGAAAGTTACCCGGAGTTGAAAGCCAATAACGACTTTATGCAGCTCCAGGGGCGCATCACCGAAATCGAGGAGAGAATTGCCGACCGGCGTGAATTCCTCAACGATAGCGTTAACACCTACAACATCCGCATCCAGCAATTCCCGGATATGATTCTGGCAGGGTTGATGCACCTGCAGCTGCGGGATTTCTTCAAAGCCACCGAGGAAGACCGGCAGGACGTGCAGGTAAAATTCGCCTGATGCACTCGCCAAATTTCAGCAGCGGCTTGCAACGTAGGAACGTGGAATCGGCCCTCTGATTCCCGGAAAGTTTCCGGCGAGCTCCGGAGCCCGGATGGCTCCAAAGGCTCTGAAGGCCTTGTTATTTCAACCTCTTGCTGCCTCTCGTCGCGGCTAACCGTGACGCCAAAATGTGACTGTTAACGGCCAGCGAGGTTACGGACCCGAAAGGCTTTTCCGGTGCTTGGAATGAAGGGGCCTTTTCTGAAAATCGCCCTTATTGAATTAAAAGGACTTAATGGTGAAGGTCACGTGCCCGATTTGAACGCCTAATTGGCATGTTGCTTGCACTGCAGCATAATCGAGGGGGAATCTCCCATGATGGACCAAGAGGACCTTCACCGGTTGCAGGAAGAACAGGAAGTGATGGACACCTGGCGAAAAGTTTCGCGCCACGTGGTTGCTGACCTTCTCGAGGGATGCTCGGCATGCAGCACGGTGAGGGAGAGGAACCTCCTTTTGCGCTGCCCATGGTGTGAGGACGTGTACCTGTGCCCGGGCGAGTGTATGCACGAGCACAACTCGCACTTGCACCCTACGGTTTCCTTCTGGTCACACTGAGCGGACCACCCTTGCTTCAGTTCCCGTCCCTTTTCTCCGATGAGGAAGAACTCTCAGGCGGTCGATAGCTGGCCGAGGTGGTATCCGTTTCCCAAACCGTAACGTTACTGACCCTCAGTCCCTGGTCCTGGAACTTCCGTTGGAGTTCGGTGCCCAGATAGCACGCCAGATTTTCGGCGGAGGGGTTGGCTTCGGTGAAGGGCTCAACATCGTTCAGGAAGTGATGATCAAATCGCTCGGCCAATGCTCTGATTGCTGCTCGCAGATCGGAAAAATCGATCAGCAGTCCGATGGAATTCAGCTTCTCGCCACCAACCGTGACCCGCACCTTGTAGTTATGCCCGTGGACATTCTCGCACTTCCCTTTGTAACCACGAAGCGCATGGCCTGCGGCAAAGGAATATTCAACCGAAACCTCAAACATTGGTCCTCTCGTTCTCTAATCCGTGTGGCCCGCCGATTTCGACGCCAGCGTCATTCCGAGGGCCGGTGTTTCTGATTGGCCCGAGGAATCTGCTTTTTTGCAGACTGGCCAAAAGCAGATTCCTCGCGGAGTTCATCCTGAGCCCCTTCGCTTCGTTCAGGGCCGTTCGCCAGGGAGAGCGAACGGGCTCGGAATGACGTGAGAAATTATCCACCGGACCTATAATTCGGGACACCAGCACGCCGACAGATCCAAATCCTTTGCAAAACCACTACGAACATTCTTGCATAAATTCGCTGACTTCATCCAGACGCCCGGCGCGGCGGTAGGGCGGAAGACTGTCAAAAAAAATCTTCCCGTATTGTTTCTTCACGATGCGGTGGTCAAGGATGCCGAGCACTCCGCGATCGGTCTCGCTGCGAATCAGCCGCCCGAAGCCCTGCTTGAGAGCGATGACGGCTTCGGGAATCTGGTACTCGACAAAGGCGTTGCCGCCGTCTTCGTTAATTTGCCGGATGCGCGCCGCCACCACCGGGTCCGTCGGAACGGCGAAGGGCAGCCGGTCAATGATGACGGCGCTCAGTTGCTGGCCCTGCACATCAACGCCCTGCCAGAACGAGCTGGTGGCAAACAGCACGGCGTGCGGGGTTGAGCGGAACCTCTCAAGCAGCGCCGTCCGAGGGGCCGAGCCCTGCATCATCATCGGGTAGCGAAGCCGGCGGCGAACCAGCTCGTAAACGGCCCGCATCTGCTGATAGGACGTAAACAGCACAAACGCCCGGCCCTCGGTGGCCTTGAGCAGATTCAAAATTTCTCCGGCCGCGCGCGAGGCAAATTCCGCGCTGCGTGGATCCGGGAGATGCAGCGGAGTGTAGAGGATGGCCTGGCGGGCGAAATCAAAATGCGATTCCAGGATCTTCTCGCGGGTCGTCTCCACTCCCAGGCGGCGCTTGAGAAAATCAAACGTTCCGCCCACGGCGAGTGTTGCGGAGGTCAGAATGACGGTCCGCACCTGACCGAAGAGTCGCTCACGCAGGATGGGCGAAACGTCGATGGGCGATGCCTCAATAAACACTCCGCGGCCGCGCCTTTCCCACCAGTAGACCAGACTGCGGTCACGACTCTCCATAATGACTTCAAGCGCCTGGCGGATTTCCGCCGCTCGCCGCGCAAGGTTGTTGATCTCCTCGGGCCGGTCCTTGACGCCCAGCAACTCCGTCTCAAGCCGGATGAGAGCGTTGACCAGCGCGGAATAGGTGCCGCGGCGCACATCCAGAAAGCTCTCGCGATTGTCGAAATTCGTCCGGCCGTCGCCTGCCGGGAAGAGCTCGAAAAATAGTTCGCTCCGCCGACGAAGCTCGCGGACGGCGCTCGGCACTTCGGGGCTTTCAATGGCCTTCACTTTCAGGGTGGCTTCAGTGTCGCGCGCCAGCTCTTCCTTCTGGTAGTTGGAAACCTTCAGGCCGAAATACTGCGTGGCGACGTCTTCAATGTCATGGGCCTCGTCAAACACTACGGCTGTGTAGTCGGGCAGAAGGCTGGCATAGTCGGACTGTTTCAGGGCCAGGTCGGCAAAGAACAGGTGATGATTAACGATGATCAGGTCCGACTCGGCAGCGCGCTGGTGCATCCAGGTAATGAAGCAGCGTTCGAACTGCGGGCATTTCTGTCCCGTGCAGGTTTCCCGCCGGGCGTCCACGCGCGACCAGAGCTCGCTCGAGTCTTGCAGTCCATCCACCTCGGTGCGGTCGCCCGTTTCGGTGTGCGATTCCCACTCGCGCAGACGCGCGTAAAGGTCCACCTCTTCCAGCCCGCTCAGCACCGGTTGCCGTTCAATGTCGTACAATTTTTGCCGGCACAGATAGTTCTGCCGGCCCTTCATCAGGGTGGCGCGCAGGTTTGGAAACAGCTTGCGGATGAAAGGAATATCCTTGTAGAAAAGTTGCTCCTGCAGGTTCTTGGTCCCAGTTGAGATAACAACCCGCTGTCCCCTGCGAATAAGCGGCACGAGGTAAGCCAGCGTCTTCCCAGTTCCCGTGCCCGCTTCGACAATCAGGTGCTGGCCGTTCTCGACCGAGGACTCGATGGCCTCGGCCATTTCCAACTGGCCTGGGCGGTACTCGAAACTGGGATGATGGCGGGCCAGCCAGCCCGAGGCGCCGAAGATCCGTTCGAGCGGCGCTTTCTGCGTTGTTCCCTGGTTCTTGACACCCATGATGTGTGCTGCAACGTAGCGCCGACCTTCAGGTCGGCATTTGGGAATTATGCCAGGCTGAAGCCCGGCGCTACAGAACCCTAACGGGTCATTATCGCTTGAGGGCCAGTCTGGCGGGATTCCTCGACCTCCGTTAGACTGGAAATCCAAACTGAACGTTCATTGGCAAGGATAGCACAAATGCTTTCAGGCCGAATGACGCAACCGTAGCAATTGAGTGATCGATGTCGAAGTTGCCTCTCATCGTAATTCTCGGGCGCCCCAACGTGGGCAAATCCACGCTGTTCAACCGGATTGTGGGAAGCCGCCGGGCGCTGGTGGGCAACGAGCCCGGCATGACGCGCGACCGAATCGAAGGGAGTGGGGAATGGCAGGGCGCGCGCTTTAAGCTGGTGGATACAGGTGGAATCGTGCCGCAGGACCGCGACCTGATGGCCACTGAAATCTTTCGGCATGCGCGCATGGCCATCGATCGGGCTGCGCACCTGATTCTGGTGGTTGACGGGCGCGAAGGAGTGCTGCCGCTTGACCAGGAACTCTGCAGTCTGCTGCGGAAAACGGACAAGTCTTTTTCAATCGCCGTGAATAAAATTGACCTTCCCATGCACGCTCCTCTCGCCGCTGAGTTCGCGAGGCTCGGCGTGGAACACACCTTCCCCGTCTCGGCTGAGCACGGCCTCGGGGTCGATCAGCTTCTCACCCATGTCACGGCGGGCATGCAACCGGCGGAAGAAGTTCCTGCCAGCCCGGAAGCACCCGTCAGGATTGCCATCATCGGGCGGCCCAACGTGGGCAAATCGACGCTGCTCAATCGGCTGGCGGGAGAGGAACGTGCCATTGTGACTCCCATCGCCGGCACCACCCGCGATGCTGTGGATGTGGAAGTGGAGCATGACGGCGCGAAATACATGTTCGTTGACACGGCTGGAATCCGGCGCAAAGGGAAGACCAAGCTGCTGGCCGAAAAGCTGAGCGTTATCCAGGCGCGCAAGCACCTGGAACAGGCGGACGTTGCCCTGTTTATTATCGATGCGGCAGAAGGCGTGGCAGCGCTCGACACCCACATTGCCGGCTACGCGCATGAAAGCCGCCGCTCCGTCATCCTGGTGATCAATAAGTGGGACGCCATCCAGAAGGGCCCCACTATTACCCACGACTACACGCAGGAACTGCGGCAGCGTATGAAATTCCTGGACTATGCGCCAATTGCCTTTATTTCGGCGCTGAAGGGCCAGCGCCTTCCCAGCCTGTGGAACCTGATCTCCGAGGTGGCTGCGGCCCGGAATGTCCGCGTGCCCACTGCCCAGATGAACGCGTTCCTGAAAGGACTCGATTTGCGCAGGCTTCCCAGCCAACGCGGCCGCCCGTTGCGTATCTATTATCTGACCCAGGCAGCCGTTTCTCCGCCGACCTTCATCGCCTTCACCAACCGCGGCAAGCTACACTTTTCGGTTGACCGATATCTGGAAAATCGCATTCGGGAAAAGTTTGGCTTCACGGGGACGCCGATCGTGATCAAGTCGCGATCACGCAAGTAACCGCCGGGGTGGAAGCCGTGGGCACTTACCAGCGCGTTGTGCTGGGGCCCGACCCCGAGCGAGGTGGCGGGGCGCGTATACTGGAACCGACGATGGTCGCACAGGTGGCGATGGCCTGGGCCGCGGAATCCAGCGAAGCCTGTCAGGGATCGGAGTTCCCGACGAATGAGCCCCAACCTGTGGCCGTGGCTGCTCTTCAACCTGTTCGTGCTCGCGATGCTGGCGCTGGATCTGGGCGTTTTTCACCGCAAGGCGCACGAAGTGAAGGTGAAAGAGGCGCTGGCGTGGACCGCGGTGTGGGTCGCGCTCGCCCTGATCTTTGACGCCTGGATGTATTACTCGCGCGGGCCGCAGGCGGGCCTCGAGTTCCTCACCGGCTATCTGATCGAAAAGGCGCTAAGCGTCGACAACGTCTTTGTATTCCTCTTGATCTTCTCCTATTTCCGCGTTCCAGAGACCTATCAGCACAGAGTGCTGTTCTGGGGAATTCTAGGGGCCCTCATCATGCGCGGAATCTTCATCGCCGCCGGAGTTGCGCTGATCCAGCAGTTCCACTGGATCATCTACGTGTTTGGCGCGTTCCTCGTGTTTACCGGCATCCGGTTGGCGCAGGAAAAGGACAAAGAGATCCACCCGGAGCGCAACCCCGTCTTGCGCCTGTTTCGGCATTGGGTTCCCCTTGCGGACCAGTACGAGAATGGCCGGTTTTTCGTAAAGCGCGCCGGCAAGCTGTCGGCCACTCCCCTGCTGGTGACCTTGCTGATGGTGGAGACCACGGACGTGATTTTTGCCGTCGATTCGATCCCTGCGATCCTGGCGATTACCCGGGACGCGTTCATCGTCTACACCTCGAACGTGTTCGCGATCCTCGGATTGCGGGCCCTCTATTTTGCACTGGCGGGGATCGTGACAATGTTTCACCACCTGCACTACGGTCTCGCGCTCATCGTCGCTTTCGTCGGCGTAAAAATGTTGCTCGCCGATATCTATAAGATTCCGATCTCGTGGTCGCTGGCCATCGTCGCTGCATTCCTGGCGCTTTCCGTCGTGGCCTCTCTGGTGTGGCCAAAGCAGCCAAGCCCGATGTAAGCCGTGACGCCCGCGGCTAACCCTTTTTCTAATTGCGCCGGCAAGCTGCACTCTTCGGTTGAGCGATATCTGGAAAATCGCATTCGGGAAAAGTTCGCCTTCACGGGCAGCCCAATCGTCATTCGATCGCGCCCTCACAAGTGAACCTCGAGGAATTCGAGACTTGCGAGGATGCGGGGTCAAATCCGTTAATTTACTGTAAAAACAGGCGCTTCTTAGTTGGCAGCCGTAGCCTTAGAAATGCTATACTTGACCTCGCGAAAAGGTATGGGGCCCTTCTCGAGGCAACATGCTTAAAACTTCATTCCAGAATTTATGCGGAAGGGAGCTCGAATTATATGGCCTGGGAAATGGCGTCGATTCGAGTAATTTTTATCATTTCGGTCATTGCCGCCGGCTATCACCTGCGGCCTTTTCATTGGTCTTCATTCGTTTCTTCTCTGGTTGGCGCAGTATTGGCATGTGCGTTCGTGTTGATCGAGAAGCGCCTGAGGCAAGCCAGCCTTAAGCGCCTGATCGGCGCTGCCGTGGGCGGAACCCTGGGCGTCGTGGGCGCGCTCATCATCAGTCATCTTTTGAACCTCACTTCGCTGGAGCGAATGTCGATTTCGTACGTCCAGATCATTCTCCTGCTGCTGCTGGGTTATGTGGGCATCGTTGTGGGCGCCTCGAAGGGCGATCTGCTGAACCTGGCGGCGATGGGCGGCCTGTTTTCCGCCGAGCGGCAGGGCAGGAAAAGCAGCAAGATCCTGGACACCAGCGTGATCATCGACGGCCGTATTGCCGACATCTGCGAAACCGGATTTATCGAAGGCCCGCTGATCCTGCCGCAGTTCGTGCTTCGCGAATTGCAACTGGTGGCCGACTCGACGGACCCCATGAAGCGCAATCGCGGCCGGCGGGGCCTGGACGTCATGCAGCGCATCCAGAAAATAACTTCCGTCCAGGTGCAGATCGTTGAAGAAGATTTTCCACAGATCCGCGAAGTGGACCTGAAGCTGATCGAACTCGCCAAGAAGTTCGAAGGGAAAATCCTGACCAACGACTTCAACCTGAACAAGGTTGCGCAGCTTCAGCACGTGCCGGTATTGAACATTAACGAGCTGGCGAATGCCTTGAAGCCGGTGGTGCTTCCCGGTGAAATCATGCGGGTGTTCATCCTCAAGGAGGGCAAAGAGTACAACCAGGGAGTTGCCTACCTTGATGACGGCACGATGGTGGTGGTAGACAACGCCAAGAAGATGATCTCCAAGACCATCGATATCTCCGTGACCAGCGTCCTGCAGACGACTGCCGGCAAGATGATCTTCGGGAAATACGAAAACAATAAGCAGCGCGCCGAGGTCGTTCAGTCTCAGGGGTCGACGGCGCCGTGACACGGCTGGCGTGTTCGCCCGTTGAATGGGGCTCAGTTCTGCGATGAGAGTGTTGGCCATTATTCCCGCTGCGGGCGCGGGCGTGCGCATGGGCAGTGAGACGCCCAAACAGTTTCTTTCGATCGACGGCGTGCCGATCGTGGTCCATACCCTGCGGAAATTCAACGAGGCCGAATCGATTGACGAAATCTACCTGGGCTTGCGGCCTGAGGATATGGAACGCGCCCACGTTGAACTCCAACGGGAACAATTCCAAAAGCCCGTTCTCCTGGTTGCCGGCGGCTCAACGCGCCAGCAGACCGTTTCCCTTGCCCTTCAGAAAGCTTCTTCAGACACGGATATCGTCGTGGTGCATGATGCCGTGCGCCCTTTTGTGAGCCCGGAGATGATCCATCTGTCCGTGGAGGCGGCGCGCAAGTCGGGCGCGGCGATTTTCGGCGTTCCAAGTGTGGACACGGTAAAGCAGGTGGAGCGGCAAACCATTCTGGGAACCATTCCCCGCGAACGGATTGTGCTGGCGCAGACACCACAGGCCTTTCGCTTCAACATCATCAAAGAGGCCTGCGACCGCGCGGAAGCAGACGGCTACGACGGGACGGACGAGTCCAGCCTGGTGGAAAGGCTGGGTGGCGCCGTCACCGTTCTGATGGGTTCGGACCGGAACATCAAAATCACCAAGCCTTCGGATTTGCCGCTGGCCCGCCTCTTTCTAGCGCAGGAACACGAACAGGCCGAGCGCCGCGAGAAATTGCTCATGTGAGAGCAAGCCCCATTGCAATAGACATCAACACCCGGCCCCCATGGGCCGCGAAGGCTGTGGGACAAGATTGTGAACTCGAGATGCGCGCACCGGATCGGTTTTGGCAATGACGTTCACCGGCTGGCTGCGGGCAGGAAGCTTATTCTCGGCGGCGTCCACGTTCCCTTTGAGCTGGGTCCGGTGGGCCATTCCGACGGCGATGCGCTGGCCCACGCCGTGTGTGATGCCCTGCTGGGGGCGGCCGCGCTGGGCGACATTGGCCGGCACTTTCCCGATACCTCGCCCGAGTGGCACAATGCCTCGAGCCTGATGTTTCTGCGCCGCGCGCAGGAATTGCTCGACCAGGCGGGCTATCGGATTGTCAACGTCGATTCCACCATCAGTCTCGAGCGTCCCAAGCTGGCGCCTTTTATTTCCCAGATGAAAGAAAAACTGGCCGAAGCGCTTGGAATCGAGCCGCAGCAGGTGA
>Ga0209178_1000309_pt1 | contig 13922 bp, 7 predicted proteins | sample GAAS200_FD_187521 | JGI IMG/M metagenome (GOLD analysis project Ga0209178, IMG submission 187521) | Agricultural soil microbial communities from Georgia to study Nitrogen management - GA AS200 (SPAdes) (version 2) | ecosystem: Environmental > Terrestrial > Soil > Agricultural land | place: USA... | reverse complement strand
TGCCGGGCATCGTAGGCATGCATGACCACCTCTTTTATGTCACCACTCAAGTGAATGGCAACTACGTCGCGCATGACATGCCGTTCAGCTTTCCTCGTCTCTTCCTGGCAAATGGGGTCACTACTATCCGGACGACCGGATCCTACGAGCCGTACACAGATCTTGAAATCAAGCACGCTGTCGACGGGGGGAAAATGATCGGTCCGAAGATCAATGTGACCGGACCATATCTCGTGGATGGGAGATTTGGACAGATTCAAGTCCATAAGCTGACGGGGCCGGAGGATGCCGAGCGCACGGTGAATTATTGGGCCGACGAGGGTATGACGTCGTTTAAGGCTTATGAATACATCTCGCACGCAGAGCTGAAAGCGGCCATCGAGGTCGCCCACAAGCGCGGCTTAACCATCGCGGGCCATCTTTGTTCCATCGGGTATCGCGAAGCCGCTGAGATGGGTATCGATAGTTTGGAGCATGGGCTGTTCGTGGACACCGAATTCGATCCCAGCAAGCAACCCGATGTGTGCCCTGAAAATGACTATCCTGCCAGAGGCAGTCAAGACGTTGGCAGCGAGCAGATACGCCAAATGATTGATAGCCTGATCAGCCATCACGTGGCGGTTACATCCACGCTAGCCATTATTGAGAAGTCTCTGCCCTCGCGACCCGGAGCGTCGCAGCAAGCGTTGGATTCCCTCAGTGCAGATGCTTTGAAGAGCAACGAGACATATCGCCTGCAAAAAGTGCGTGACGCTGCGGATCAGAACAAACGGGACGGCATTCGCCAATACGCTGAAATGTTTCGCAAAGAAATGCAGTTCGAGGTGGCGTTCGTCCGTGCGGGCGGTTTGCTGCTCGCTGGGTCCGACGCTGTCCTCATGGACGTAATTGCCGGGTTCGCGGATCAGCGAGAGATCGAATTACTGGTTGAGGCAGGCTTCACCCCGACCGAAGCGATCAAGATTGCAACGCTCAACGGAGCTCAGTTCCTAAAACAAGCTGATCATATTGGCTCCCTAGAGCTCGGCAAGCAAGCGGACATTGTGATCGTGAAGGGCGATCCCTCAAGCAATATCCGAGATATCGAGAACGTGGAACTGGTTTTCAAGGATGGGGTCGGTTACGACTCGAAAAAACTAATCGACTCAGTGAAGGGCCAAGTCGGTATTCGTTAGCTCGATTTCTCAAATTGCCAGAACGGAACAAAGATGCGCATCCTATTTTGTGGCAACACCTTTGCGTCGGCGCGAGACCTTTTGCAACAACGGTTGCCATCCGAAGCCGGTGACGAGATATGTGTGTGGCAGGACCGCAACGCAGCCATCGATCTGAGTCGCATCGATGTACTGATCCCGATGATGTTCCGCATCGATGCGGAAATCATGGACGCGGCGCACTTCCGCCTGATCCAGCAATGGGGTTCGGGCCTGGAAGGCGTCGATCTGGACGCGGCTCGCGCGCGAGGAATTCCGGTCGCTCGGGTACCCACGTCCGGCAGCAATGCGGAATCCGTGGCCGAGCACGCTCTGTTGTTGATTCTCTCGCTGCTTCGGCAGATGCCGGAAGCACAGGCCAATGTTCGTGCGTGCGTCCTGGGTGGACCGTTGGGGAGGATGCTAGCGGGACGCACAGTTTGTCTTTATGGCCTTGGCGCAACGGCGCTTGCGCTGGCACGCCGTCTTCGTGCCCTTGATGTAAAACTCCTCGGTCTTACGCGCGATCCCGGAGCGCCAAAGGTAGCGGCTTTCGATTTGCATGGATGTTACTCCATCGACGAACGTGATACTTGTCTCGGCCAAACAGAGATCCTGGTGCTTTGTACCAGACTCTCGAAAGAGACCCGTGGACTGATCAGCGCCAGTACGTTGTCTGCGCTGTCCAAGGGGGCGTATTTGGTGAATGCGGCGCGGGGTGCGCTTATCGACTACGGCGCTCTCTACGCCGCGCTCTCTACACGCCATTTGGCAGGAGCGGGTTTGGATGTTTATTGGGAAGAACCCATTGCTCCCAGTGATCCACTGTTGGCTCTCCCAAACCTGATTGCCACGCCTCACGTTGCCGGCGTTACAGAGGAATCGTATGGGCAGATCGCTGACGCTGTGGCGCAGAACATTAGCCGGGTTCAGCGCGGACTCCCAATCCTGAACCGCGCTGTTTGAAGTAATCCTCGGAATGAAAATTTGCGATATGCTGGGAGAACTGATCGTGCTCTATGTCTTTACACACAACGCAACCGGCTCCGCGAATTTCTGTCGCTTCTATTAGAGAAGCTCGCAGCCGAATCGATCCGGAATTCCTGAACTCACGGTTTGCAGAACATGATGTTCTCTCGACGGCGGTCGGCGCTCGTTTGCTGTGCAAGATTGAGGCGGAAAATGCAGTACGCTCTTTTAAAGGGCGTGGCGCGCAATCATTTATCAATGCGCTGGCCAGATGCCCTGCGGGAGTCATGACCGCTTCCGCAGGAAACTTCGGCTTGGCCCTGACGTATGCCGCCCACAAACGTAATATCGCAACCACAGTCTATGCTGCAGAAACAGCTAACCCGGCGAAGCTGGACCTGATGCGTTCGGCTGGGGCAATCGTTGAGGTGTTTGGACAGGACCTCGATGAAGCGAAAAAGGAAGCCCGTGACGTCGCCGGAAAAGGTAACATCCCATTCGTTGAAGATGGCCGCGAACCGGAAATCAGCGCCGGAGCAGGAACTATGGCGATGGAGATCACGGCTTGGCCGCAATTCATCAATTCTATTCTTGTACCACTGGGAAACGGTGCCTTGCTCGCCGGAATCGGTTGCTGGTTTCGAGCCTATTCCCCAATGACGCAAATCGTCGGTGTTTGCGCCGAGGGAGCGCCTTCAATGGCTCTTTCGTGGCGCTCCGGTCGCCTGCAGACAACTGAGGCGGTCAACACGATTGCGGATGGAATTGCAGTTCGGGTTCCTGTCCCGGAAGCACTCGACGATATCCGAGGAGTCATCGATGATGTGGTGCTCGTCAGTGAGGACGCTTTGAAGCATGCGGTGGAACTCCTTCGTGGGAGCCTTGCTCTGGTATGTGAGCCAGCGGGGGCAGCGGGGGTGGCTGCGCTTCTGAGCCACTCTCGTCTAAGCAAAGGCCTTGTATGCACCCCTATCACAGGGGCGAATATTCGAACGTAACTTCGATCATGGGAACATGCTGTTTCTACAGTTACTCGCTATCGCGAGACAGTAACTGCAGAAGCCCTGAACGTTTGCCTCCCGGCTCAGAAACGGAGTTCTGGCGAATTGGTCACGAATGTTTGCGGACACTCACGGTCTCCAGAAAACTGCAGTCGAATCCGGCTTCCCTGCGTCGTCGACAGCGCCGCGGTCTCGATTCTAGGGCACTAGGTACAGGTTAGGTACAACTAAGAGAGGGGAAATAACGTTTCTTGCCCGTAAGCGACGCCAAGATAAAGCGTTATAGGATTGAGCTGATTAGTTCGGGACCAGGAGGTCGAAGGTTCAAATCCTTTCGCCCCGACCACTCTTTTTCGAATCAGCAGCTTACAATTTTAGCGATTCAAGAAAAAGCGCGATGAGCGCCTGGTACGCAACCAAGCGTTGCTGGTCTCGTATTGGTTGGACGCGAGCACTCTTTGTCCTTTGAGTTCATCGCCTTGCATTAGAGGTTTCGCTTTGCTGGGAATCCGATCGGGAAATTAGGTACAAGATCAGCCCTTTGGGAAGAAAAATGAATGTCAAGCTCACGTCTGCGTCCCGCAAGATGCAATCGCGCTGCTGCGTTGATTGCGGGCAATCCCGCCGTTCCTCCCGCCGAATGAGATAGAGCCGAATACTCGCGCCGGGCTACCTGAAGGATCGGAATGTTATTGTCGGCATCCTTCCAAAGTTGAAAGAAGTATTCGTACTCTTTGAGACTCTTCGTTTTCTCTCCCATGAGATTGTCTGCCCGCGCGAGACCCAGGTGAGCAAGCGATATATAGGGTGAGACGGGGTCCACTCCGAGGTGGTCCAATATTTTCTCAAACTCTCGTGCAGCATCCGCACCAGAGTGGGTCACGTTCAATACTCCCTGGTAATCTCCACCTACGGCCTTCACCTCGAAGTGAACTTTCGTCGCTTGCACGGTGACGGAATCCATGGGAAGAATAGCGCCCTGATCAATGCTGTTCAGTTGGCCCGCATATCCTCCGTTGGATCCCTCCGTAATCGTGAGTACGAGGTGCAATTGATTCGTCCCTGCACCGAGCACTCCAAAGCGCTGTCGCGGCCAGCGGTCTCACTGGGACGTGGAATTTTCGCCCGCGGCCTCTGTGCGCAGGGACGTTGTTCTCGCCAACCGTTGAACTATCCCGTTTGGCGCGGCTGTCTTTGATAGCACCAAAGTCGGTAACGTCCGGTACCTCTGGTTTCCCCTTCATTCGCGTTTCCCATAAGCAACAGCGGACCACCTTGCCCGTTCGCAACTACGTTGGCCTTAGCTCGCTCTAGCTTTCGTCAACAGGAAAATCGAACTGGACCAGATTGCCCCGGAACCCCTTCGTCTTCACCAGGCCGTAAATAATTCCAACAAGCATCCAAGCTCCGCCGGCGATTTTTGCGGGCAAGCCAAGATGCCACCAAATAAAAAGACAGATGAAGAATCCCAGGACAGGTGGAACGAGGTTGGTCCAGGTCTTTCTCTCCTCGCGCACGTAGCAGCGCATGAACGCGGCTGCATTGACGCCCATGAAGGCAATCAGCGCGCCGAAATTCAGCATTTCCGCGCCGAGCGCGTAGCTCATAACGAAGGCTCCGATAAGCGCCAATACGCCGACGAGCAGCACATTGTTGCGGGGAACATGATTCTTCGGTTCGATCGAGCCAAAAAATGAACGCGGCAACGCGTTGCTGCGACCCATCCCGTAGAGAAGACGCGCTGCGCCCAATTGCGAACTCATGCCCGAGCCCATATTTGCGACGAGAAGAGCGAGGTTCACCAAACCGAAAAGAAAAATGCCGCCGACCTGACCGGAAATATGAACGAATGCGGTATCCACGTCAGGAAAAGGCCTCGACACGGGCCAGACAAGCTGCGCCAGATAGACTTCGATTGAGGCTAGCACGCCGGTGATCAGGCAGACGAGGACCGTAGCCAGCAAGACGTTGCGGCGAGGATTTTTCACTTCTTCGGAAAGCGTGGAAATGCCATCAAAGCCGATGTAGGTGAGCACGGCAATCGAGGTACCTTGGAAAAGGGCGGACGAGGAGAAGCTCTGCGGATCGTAAAAAGGGTGCGTGAAAAATCCTGGGCCGAAATACGGAAGATGATAGATGTAGCGAACCGCCTCGAAGACGAAAATCACGATGACGACGCCCATTCCCGCCGCAAGAAATCCGTTGATGCGCGCCGACGTTTCCACGCCGCGAAGGTTCAGCCACGTGAACAATAGCGCAAAGAAAATCGCCCAGAGGAAATAGGGCATCTGCGGGAAAAAGTTCTGCGCCGCCTTGCTGCACCAGACGGTGCAAATCAGCGGATTCAAAATGTAATCCATGGCCATGCTCCATCCTGTGATGTAGCCGAGAGCAGGATGAAGCTCACGCCCCACATAAGTGAACGCCGAGCCGGCGCTGGGATATGCGCGCGCCATGCGGCCATAGCTGATCGCCGTGAACAGCATGGCGACCATGGCGATGAGAATGGCGGTGACAACGTGGCCGCGAGCGACGGTGCTGACGATTCCGAAGGATGGCATCGGTGCAACAGGCTGGATGATAATGATGCCGTACAGGATGAGGTCCCACAGACCAAGCGTGCGGCGCAATCCGATGGCGTGTGGCGCGGGCTGCGAAGGCTCGCCGGGCATCAGTTCGCTCTCGGAGGTACTGAGGAGCGTTCTGGGAGCATCAGCGGCGCGCCTTGATTGAGGCGGAATCGCGCTTAGCTGCTTCACCGTGTGCCGACGAGAGCACGACCGTGACGGGTTCAATATTCCAGCCGCTGACCTCCACCTTCGCGCCTTTGTGCAGCACATTCCATGCAGCATAACGCGCTGTGATTGTTCTCGATTCGCCGGGCATCAGTTCGGTGTAGTTGTCACTCCAAAAAACTGGAAGCACTTCGTTGCCGTCGGCGTCGTTTATCACGAGCCGTATTTGAAATGCCAAATGCCGACTTGAATTGCGCAGATGAACCGTGACTTCGCCACTGCTCGCATTCTCCATTCTTGCTGTGACCTTCAGTTTTGCGGGCGGCAGGTCTTCGAGCAGGGTCAGATCTTCGTAAGCGGACTCGTCAGTCCGGACATATGTCGTCTTATTCCATTCGAACACGGGAGACTTGCTCGATAGCCAATAAAAATTTGAACTGAGCAATTTGCCGACGTGATCGTGCAGCTCCAATCTTAGGAAATACGTTTGCGGCGGCTGTGCGGTTGGAAATGCGGGAATGGTCAGAACTCGCTCGCTCGCGTCGGCTGCTAAATCCGTCGGCGACCGCTTTGAAAAAATCCGCTTGAGATTGAAGCCGTAAAGATCACTCGAAACCATGAGACCCGAAAATGGACGGTAATTGCCGTTCACGACAACCACACTGCGGTCATCGTACGAATATTGTACATGCACCATCTCATTTGCTTTTTTGGCGCCGAAGTAGCCGCCTGCCGGCTGCAAATAATAATCATAGAGGTGCCAAATAAGCGAAGGCCAGGCATTGTTCAGCATCCACTGGATGACGCCGGTGGACGTATATTTGTTGCGCGCGTAGGCTTCGAACATGGCGCGCTCGTTTTCGTAGGCCATGATTTGTGCCTTGCGTTCGTAGTCTTCGAGGTCCTTCGCGGGGCCGTAGATTTGCTTCATAGCGTCGTCGAATGCGGAGAGCTGCTGAAAATCGCCAGAGCCAGAGTGGAAATGCCAGTACTCATTCGGCGGCCAGATTTGGTCGGCTGGCATCATCTTCTTCAGACTGTCGACGACGACCGGCGCAGGCCCAGCGCTGGTTTCCGTGTTCAGGCCATATGCGCCGCCATTCTTCTTGTCTTCGAGCCAATACGGCGGAGGAACGTAGTCGTAGGGGCCAGTCATCTTGACGCCGGAAGGACCGGATACAGACGTAGGCCTTTGCGAAGCCGACGAAATGACTGGATTGGGCCACTGTAACTGCTTCTCGGTATCCAAGTAGGCGCGCTCGACCTCGGCGGGCGGCGGATTATCGCTGCCGTTTAGCCAGACGAGCAGGCTGGAATGGCTGCGCAGGCGCAGAATCTGCGAGCGCAGCTGCTCAGTTGCGTTTTGCAAGTCGGATGGCTGCCATTTGTTCCACTGCTCCCAAAAACTGCAGCAGCACCAGCCCGCCATTACCAGCACGCCGCGCTCGTCGGCAAGGTCGAAAAAATCGTCGGGCTCAAGTTTTCCTTCGAGACGAATGGTGTTCAGTCCCATTTCGCGCACATAGTCGAATTGCGCTTCGAGCTTGTGGGGCGGCTGGCGCATCAACATATCGGGCGCCCAGCCTCCGCCTCGGATCAGGATTCTTCTGCCGTTGATGTGAAATAGCATGTAATTGCCGGGCTGCATCGTGGAAGTGACTTCGCGGATTCCAAAGCGGACGTTCTGTTCATCAGAAACGGCGTCGCCGACGCGCGCTTGCATTGTCAGCATTTCCAGATTTTGCGGGCCGAGGCCATAAGGCCACCAGATTTTAGGATGCGCGATTCGCAATTGCGGAAACTGCTCCGGCGTGAACGTGACGCTGCGCGTTTCGCCTGCATTGATCTGAACGGGCTGCTCGAAATGAATGTCTTCGATCGTTCCTTGGACAACTGCGTTGACCGGAGCATTCGTCGCGTTGCGCACTTGAGCGGTAACGGTCAAGTCCGCCTCATCCAGCGATGCATTCGGGAAATGCGTAATTACTTCCGGATAGCGGACAGCGACCGGACCGCTGGCCGTCAGATACGCGTCGCCCCAAAGGCCCATATCTTTGTCTGGAGGCGCAGGATTCCAATCCACCCAGTTCATGGCTAAGTCTTTTTCGGTTGGGGCGAATGTCTCGACAGCAATCGAGTTCGCGGCGCCGGGCTTCACGAATTGCGTGACGTCGAAATCGTAAATGCGATAAGAGCCGGCAACGTCAGCCGCGTCGGCGAATTTCTTTCCATTGATCCAGATGTTCGCGCGGTAATTGATGCCGTCGAGATGCAGCCAAACAACGCGGCCCTGGAAATCGGACGGGATGTTCAGTTCCGTGCGGTACCACCAGGAACAGGCGAACGGGCTGTCCTTAGGCATCGGCAGATTTGCGAAGTTCGCGCCAATGGGATAAGTCGTACCGGGAATTTTGCGAAGATTCATTCCATAGTCGGGATCAGGATAAGTGCCGTCCGCAACGAGCGCCGCGAGTACTGTGGAAGGAACCGTGGCCGCGTGCCAGCGGGCGGCGGAAAATCCCGGCGTGGAGATTTGATCGCCCGAGGCTTGCATAGCGCACGAGGACTGTAGCTGCCAGCCGCTCGCGAGAGACAAACGGCCATTTGTCACTGGCGCGGTTTGTGCCGTGACGCAAGCAGGCAAAAGCAGCAGGAATATTGCCGCTGCACACCTCAATCCTCCGCGTGCCGTCTCGTCCATCGCGCACCTCTATGGCACAGAACAGAATGGAACATCAAGAGAACACGAGGCCGCCTGGAAGTTCCCGCTCTTGCGGAAAATTCGCTAGAACGTAAACCGCGCGCCAAACTGGAATTGACGCGGAGTGTTTACGTTATTCGTGATCTGGCCGAATTGTTGACCCGGCTGTGCCGCAGTGACGAGGTCGAGCACGTTTGGATATCCCCACTGGGCGTAGTTCGCCATGTTGTAGCCCGAGATGTCGAAGCGGAGGGCTTTCGACTCGGACAGCTTAATCGTTTTGTAGAGGGAGAGGTCCAGATCTCGGGCGCCTCGGGTGCGAACGTTATCCAGGTAAGCTGGGGCGGTCCCGGGAACGAATGGATTAGCAGCGCCGCCGTTCTCGGTTCCCGGTTGAATAAAGCAATTTGTGCTGAACCATGCCGCCGTCGTGTGTGGAGCGCCTTTCGCCGGGTTGCAGACCATATCCGCACGCTGATTGAAATAGGATGGGGTTATTCCTGAGCTCGGTGCGTTGATAGGCACACCGCTGCTGAGATAGAGGATGCCATTAATGGTCCAGCCACCCAGAAAAGAGTTAGACACGCGCCCCAAATCCAGCTTCTGACCCTTCCCCGCCGGCAGGTCATACGACACCTCTCCGGTGAACGAATACTTCACGTCCTGTGGACTGACTGACCACTCAAATTGAAGGTCTCTCCAGTCCTGCGGTGCACCAAGGTGGGTGCCTACGAAACTCAGCGGAGGAACAGCATCGTCGGTCATCAGCTTGCCCCAGGTAAAGGTGGACAATGTGGTGAAATGGTCCGTCAATCGTTTTTGCACTTTGGTTTGCAGCGAGTTGTACTTCGAATCGCCCCCAGCATAGCCGGAAACAATGACGCCGTTACCAGAACCGTAGCTGCCGTCGCCGAATTGCGGGAACGGCTGGAGGACAAACCAGAGAGGCACAGTCGCCTGACCGTTGAACGCGCCAGGAAGATCGGGGAACGGATTCGGCGACGTGCTACAAGCCGGGTCATTCCCAATGCACAGCGATGTGTTGTCTTTTGCGATCGTCGCCAAGTCGAGCTGGTTCAGGTCGACACTGCCCTGGGGCAGAAATAATCCTCGGCTTCCGACATAGGCAGCACTCACGATCACCTGATGCGGCAGCTGGTATTCCACTCCGAAGTTATAGTTGTAGGTCGTGGGCGTGCGTTGAGAACGCAACACGGTATGCAAGGTTGTTCCCAAATTGTTGGCGAGACCAGATGGTGATGTGGTGAAAATCGGGATTACCCCAGTCGGAAAGGGGTTGCTCAATGAGAACGGGCCGGTGAATACATCGGTAGCGCTCCCGGTATTCGCTCCGCAGGAGGTGCCGTTGAACACGGTATTACCGTCTGAATTAGCGCAGGTGCCGTCCCATGTGGTCTGCGAGGAAAATCCATCGGTATTCACGAGAGCGCTGGCGACATTTTCGCTACTGGGACCGTAATAGATGCCGGCACCAGCGCGCACAACGAGATTGTTAACCGGCTGCCAGGCAACAGCCAAGCGCGGCCCAAAATCGTGCAGGTTGGCTGCATACGGGGTGCGATTGCCGCTGTTGGCGTAAATTTCTGCGCCTTTGTACAGATCGCCGTTCACCGTATTTGTTGCGGTCGAATTGAAGTACTCTTGGCGGTTAAAACGCTCGTTGCGCCCGCCGAAAATATCCCAGCGCAGGCCGGCTGTAATGGTCAGTGACGACGAAGGCCGGTAAGTATCCTCGAAAAAAGTGGCGTAATACGGGCTGGACTCGGCCGCAAACATATCGAGAGTAAAGTTCGGCATGAAATTTACTTCAGGGTTTGGCCCGTTCGGGTCGGCCGCCATTCCAACGAGGAGAGAAGCGAAATCACTCCCACCTACAGCGCAGGCATTGCACTGGTCCGTAGCGCTGACATCGAACTCGTACGCTCCTGCCGGTGCCGGCGGCTGACCGACATTGAGATAGCGCTTCATCCACTCGAAGCCAAATGAGAATTCATGCTTGCCCATTACTTTGGTGACGGTGCCATTAAAGTCGCTATTCTCGCTGGCATACCTAAATATGTTGGAATTGGACGTGCCGCCTACGCCTCCGCCCAGGTCGCCGAATAGTATGATGGGAAGCTGCTTCAGGGTCTGTTGTGCAGCCAATGACGCGGGAAAACCGACCGGCTGGCCATTCACGGAAGCAATATTGGTAAGGTCGACGCTTGAGTACGACGGTGGTCCTCCCTGGTTCTCGTGGTGGCGAGTAAAGGAATAGCGCAACTGCACCACGGTGCTGGAGCTGAGAGTCAGGTCGTCACCGATCAAGATATTGCGTGCATTGGTAGTGTTCTGCGCAAAGTCAATGTCCCACCCGCTAGGAAACACGTTTGCGGTGGAGAAGACCAAGTGATCGTAGGAAAATCGGCTGAAAATTCGCTGCTTTTCGGTCGGATTCCAATCCACGCGAATATCGAACCTGTGGGCCTTGAACGGGTCCAGTCCCGGCGCAGCATAATTCGGGCTGACGTCAGAGGTTGCCTGATCGCATGTCGTGGGGTCGGGGAAATTGCACTTTGGCATCTTCGACAGGAATAGCAAGCCGATAGGACTAGGATTAGGGATTTGGTTGCCCGGGAATGCCTGTCGCGTGCCGTCCGGATTGTCGGGTTTGGTGGGATCGTAGATGACGATGGGAGCAGGAAGACCGGTATTCGGATCAGCATTATTGAGCAGATTCGAAAAATCGCCTGTTCTTTCAGCACTGGTAGGGACACTATAGGTTTTGAGACCCTCGAACTGTTGCTCCTGTGTATCTTCATAATCACCGAAGAAAAAGAGCTTATCCTTCCTGATCGGTCCGCCGATGGCAGCCCCTTCCTGGTAACGGTGAAAAGAAGGCGGTGTGTTCGCCTGCCCATTGGCAATTTCATTCGCCTTGTTGAAGGAATCGTTTGCGGCTAACCAATCGGGCCGGAATACACCAAAGACGTCGCCATGAATTTGATTGGTGCCCGATTTGCTGACCAAACTAATCACGCCTGCGCCCCCGCTCTGGTACGACGCGGGGGTGTTTTGAGTTTCAACACGAACTTCCTGAATACCATCCTCGGGAATATTCATTGCGGGAATGATGGCTGCGGAATTGTTCTCCGCAACTCCGATGGGGCTGCCGTCGAGCATATAGTAAACGGACCCAACGAGGGAGCCATTGATGGTGTCGGCGGAGACGTCAACTCCCGGGCGGCCGATGGAAATGTTCTGCACCGTCTGCATCGAATCGCTGGAGTTGGGAGAGCCATTCACGGCGTTCACACCAGCGCTCAATTGGATGAGGTCGTAAATGTTGCGCGAGACCAGAGGCACGCGGTCAATCGTCGCAGCCGGGATCAGAGAGCCAACGGTAGAGTTGCTGGGTTCGACCAAGTCGGCTTGTTCGGTAACAGTGACGACTTCTGCGGCTGCCCCGATCTTCAGGCTCAGGTTAAGCTCGGTGACCTGATCTACATCGACGGTGACTTTGTCTCGCACTGTTTTAGCAAAGCCCGCCTGGCTGGCCGTGACCTGATAGACGCCCGGATTGAGCGACACGAAGGTGTAGACTCCTCCGGAGCTCGTAGTCGTGTGCAGTGTCACTCCAGTGGCTTTGTTGAGCAGAACTACCTCTGCCCCGGCGATAATTGCGCCGGACGAATCGGTGATCGTCCCACTGATGCTGCCCCTTCCCGCCTGGGCCAATAGTTTGCCGCTCGTAATTAGTAAGAAGGGAATCAACATGACCAACGCCCTTTGCACAAGCCGAATTCGGATTTTCATAAAACCTCCGAAGGAAAATCATTCAACATTCACAAACGGCTGGACCTGTGCCACGAATCAAAAAGACAACTGAGTGACCTTTGCTCCGTCGATAGGTGTCAACCGAGGTGTCCTCTTCAGCGCCACCCCAGGCGCTGACGCAACTCGCCATATGGGATCACCATCAACTGCCGTATTAAATCGGATTAATACGCATCAGGTCAAGCGTAAAAATGCCTTAAAAAAGGCGGGGAGCCGGCCGAGTAGATTCGCGTACGACAAGTTCGGGTAGCATTTTACGGTGGCTCGAAACGAGTAAGCGCTTCTCAAACACCGCATCAACGCCTTCGAGGACCGAACTCGCAGCCGATGCCCCCATCGCTTGGAGCGGCTGGCGAATTGTGGTGAGCGACGGCAGAGACAACATTGAAGGCGCTACGTCGTCAAAACCGACGACTGAGCATTCCTGCGGTACGCGCACGCCTCCCTTTTCCAACGCGCGCATGGCGCCGAATGCCGAGAGGTCGTCGAAAGCCGTCAGCCCCGTGAATCGCGCGCGCGTTTTCAAAAGAGCTGCCGTCAGACGGTAGCCGTTTTCGAAACTTGAGTTGGGATCGAGAGAGTTCGGCAGATCCATAATCAATCTTGAATCGATTCGCAGTTTCGCGGAGCGCGCGAAGGACTGAATTCCCCGCCAACGGGGTACGGTATCCGCAAGCGTCGTCGGTCCGCGGATGAACGCAATCCGACGGTGTCCCAGCGAATACAGATGCTCGAGCGCCAGCCGCGCGCCCGCTTCGTTGTCTACCATCACAGAGCTGATCGAGCCTTTTAGCTCACGTCCGATGATTGCAGCCGGAATATTTCGCTTTTCGATGTCGCCAAGAAGATTGATATCCACAAAGAGCCAGTTGGCGACCATGATTAACCCTTCTACGTGCCGGTCAAGGAGCATTTCGAGATGGCGCTCAAAGCGCTCGCGCTGATTGTGTATGTCCACGAGGATCGGCAGGTACGAGGCGGGATATAGCACGTTGTCAATGCCGCGCAATACGGGAATGCAGAAGGGGTCAGTCACGTCCGAGACTATTACCCCGACCGTGTGGCTGCGCTTGGACCGTAGAAGCCGCGCAATAACGTTTGGTCGGTAATGCAGTTTTTTGGCCGCTTTTTGAATGCGGGCCTTGGTTGTGGCGGGAATGTAGTGCGCCAGGGGAGCATTGTTCAGCACAATCGAAACGGTCGCAGCGGAGAAACCGCTTTCCTTGGCGACATCGCGGATGGTTACCACGCTAGCGACTCTCCATTGGAGCGATGTTAGATAATCTATCGGGGCACGAATTTCAACTAATATGAGACCAGTACTGCTCCGTTCGCTCCAGTAGCCCAACTGAGGGGACCGAAAATTAGTCATGTTCCCGGTAAACGACATACGATAAAGCATTTAGCATTTCAACCACTTTGGCTGTTAGCCGAAGGGTTGAGGCATCGGCGCAGACTCTACCCGCCATTCGCGCTGCCCGCTCTA
>Ga0209178_1000307_pt1 | contig 13960 bp, 9 predicted proteins | sample GAAS200_FD_187521 | JGI IMG/M metagenome (GOLD analysis project Ga0209178, IMG submission 187521) | Agricultural soil microbial communities from Georgia to study Nitrogen management - GA AS200 (SPAdes) (version 2) | ecosystem: Environmental > Terrestrial > Soil > Agricultural land | place: USA... | reverse complement strand
TTAATGCTGGGCCGCGCCCAGACGAGCCTCTCCGCCTGCACCACGCACCCGCACGCGCCAGCGAACGGCTGGCGCATTTCGTCTTTGTCCGCGCTTCGAGCGCAAACGGCCATCCCGTTGCGGCCGCCCAAGGAAAGTCCATGTTGCAGCGTGCTTTTGTTGTCCTGATCGCCCTCGTCTTTTCGTTTGGTGCGCAAGCCCGCGGCGCCGCGCCGGCGGCCGCCGCATGTCCGGCATCGGCGTCCAGCGCCGTCACCGCGCCGCTCGCCAAGTACAAGCCCACTCCAGCGCCGGTATTGAAGCCGAGCGCGGCGCAGGGCCAGGCCGCGATCCTCGCGGCGCGTCTGCTGACGCGCTTCCAGTACGAGGCGCTGCCGCTCGACGACGCGATGTCGCAGAAGATCTTCGACGCCTATTTCAAGGCGCTCGACGGCAGCAAGCTGTTCTTCACGCAACAGGACATCAATCAGTTCGCGGCCGAACGCACCAAGCTCGATGACGCGATCTGGAACGGCGACATGTCGATCCCGTTCGCCATCTTCAACCTGTACGAAAAGCGCGCGGGCGAACGCACCGCGTATGCGCTGGCGCTGCTGAAGAAGGGTTTCAATCCCGACACCAACGACACCTACACCTTCGACCGCGACAAGGCGCCGTGGGCCGCGAATGCCGCCGCGCTCGACAAGCTGTGGCAGGGGCGCGTGCAGAACGACTGGATCCGCCTGAAGCTCGCGGGTGACGACGACGCGAAAATCCGCAAGACGCTGTCGCGCCGCTACGAGAACTACCTCGACCGCGTGCACCAGCTCGACAGCGAGGACGTGTTCCAGACCTTCATGAACGCGTACGCGACGGCGATCGATCCGCACACCAACTACTTCGGTCCGCGCGCCAGCCAGAACTTCGACATCACCATGAAGCTGTCGCTGGAAGGCATCGGCGCGGTGCTGCAGGAACACGACGAATACACCGTGATCCGCGAGATCGTGCCCGGCGGCCCGGCCGCGAAGTCGGGCAAGCTCGAAGTCGGCGACAAGATCGTCGGCGTCGGCCAGGGCGAGTGCGGCGCGATCGTCGACACCATCGGCTGGCGCATCGACGACGTGGTCGCCAAGATTCGCGGCACCAAGGGCACCGTGGTGCGGCTTGAAATCCTGCCCGCGGAAGGCGGCCCCGACGCCAAGCCCAAGCTCATCACATTGGTGCGCGCGAAAGTCACCATCGCCGACCAGGCCGCGAAGAAGAAGGTCATCGACGTCAAGGAAGGCGACCGCACCATCAAGGTCGGCGTGATCGACCTGCCGAGTTTCTACGAAGACTTCGATGCGCGCCGCCGCGGCGATCCCGACTATCGCAGCGCCTCGCGCGACGTCGCCAAGCTGCTGGGCGAACTGAAGCAGGAGAAGGTTTCCGCGGTGATCGTGGATCTGCGCGACAACGGCGGCGGTTCGCTCAGCGAAGCGGTGAACCTCACCGGCCTGTTCACGGGCAAGGGACCGGTGGTGCAGGTGCGCGACAGCCGCGGCCAGGTGGACGAACAGGACTCCGACGAGAAGATGCTGTGGACCGGCCCAATGGCGGTGCTGGTGAACCGCGGCTCGGCTTCGGCCAGCGAAATCTTCACCGCCGCGATCCAGGATTACGGCCGCGGCCTGATCATCGGTGAGCAGACGTTTGGCAAGGGCACGGTGCAGACGCTGACCAGCCTCGACCAGTTGGCGATGAATACCAAGCCGACCTTCGGCGAGTTGAAGATGACGGTGGACGAGTTCTTCCGCGTCAACGGTGATTCGACGCAGTTGCACGGCGTCACGCCCAACATCCTGTTCCCGCATTCGATCGGCTACAAGGATTACGGCGAGTCCAGCTATCCGAACGCGCTGAAGTGGACGCACATCGATCCGGCCGACTACACGCCGGTTGCCGACCAGCGGCCCCTGGTCGCGCCGTTGACGGCCGAGCACGACGCACGCGCGAAGACCGATCCCGCATGGCAGTTGCTGCTGGACGAACTGGCCGCCGCGCGCAAGCTGCACGACCAGAAGACGGTGTCGCTCAACTACAAGGTGCGCGAGGCCGAACGCAAGCAGCAGGAAGAACAGGACGCCGCGTTCAAGAAGCGCCGCGAGGCGCTGGGCGACGTGTCCGGCGTGAACCTGCAACTCGACAACGGCCTGAGCCCCGGCGAGCAGAACGTCAAGGCTTCGGTGGCGCGCGAGAAGGCTGCAAAGGAAGCCAAGGACATCGAACTGGACGAGGCCGCGCACGTGATGGCCGACGAAGTCGCGATGCTCAACAAGGATCCGAAGCTCGCGCAGCAGGTGTTGCCGAAGCAGGCCTTCACCAAGCCGGTGTCGATCGCCAACTCGGCGCCCGCTTCGGCATCGGCCGCCTCGGCACCCGCATCGATCACACCGCCGCCCAGCGCCAGCAGCGTGCACTGACAGCCGCCCGTCGCTGCCTTCCCGGTCGGAAGGCAGCGCGCGCGGCACGTTCCGGATCTCGGGTGGCGCGCATCGGCGCGTTCGCGTAGCCTTGGCCTCACTTCACAACGAAGAGAGACCGCGCATGCGTATCGCGCTCATCATCATTGGAATCATCTTGTTGGGCCTCGGCGTGTGGGTCGCGCTGGGCGACGCGCATTACAACGACAACAGCACCAAGGCGCAATTCGGTCCGATCAAGGTCGAAGCTTCGACGCAGAAGCAGGTGCCTGCCGGCATCGGCTACGCCGGCATCGTGGTCGGCGGCGTGCTGATCGTGGTCGGTGCGTTGAAGAAGAAGTAATGCTTGTCGTAAACAGCCGTTCGCACTGAGCGTAGCGCCGAAGGCGCGAAGTCGAAGTGCCATGCGTTGCGGATAGTGTTTCGACTCCGCGAAGCTTCGCTTCGCTACGCTCAACACGAACGGTTGTTTATACAGGCCGCGTGGATACCGCGGCCTGTCAAAGCCCGAGCTTGCTCGCGAGTCCCGACAGCTCGTCAAGATTGAATCCGCTGCCCCCACCGGACGGCACCTCGCCATTCGGCGTCAGGTGATTCACGACGTCGGGCAGGTGCTGCGCGAGTTGGCCGAGCACCTGCGACGGGTCGACACCGAGCTTCTGCGCCATCTCCTCGATGTGCTGGCCCGCGGCGGTGCCCTGCAACGCCTGTTCGAGTTGCTGTCCGCTCACCGGCTGGTTGGCGCCGTTGCCCACCCATGAATTGACCACGCCGCCCAAACCACCCTGTTGCAGCGTCGAAACCAGTCCACCGATGCCGCCGGATTTCTGGATCAGCCCGCCGATCACGTCCAGCGTGGGATTGCCGCTGCCGGCGCCCTGCCCGCCCGCCAGACCTTTCAACGCATCGAGAAGTGACATGACACCCTCCTTGTCGCTGTGCGAAGGAAATGACCAACAGCCTGTTGAGAAAGTGCTGTCCTGCACTTTCTCAACGCGCCGAGTCCGGTACACGCCCGGACACGGCTTCGTCGGATCAGGCGCCTGCAGCACCTGATCCGCGGCAGGCCATCCATGGCCTGCGTTGACAGGGTGTTTTTCAAACACCCTGTCAGCTTCGCGACGATAGCACCAAGTCGCGCATGCATGACCGTTACAATGGCGTCGATGGATGTTTCGTACCTGCTGGATTCGCTCAACTCCGCGCAACGTGAAGCCGTCGCCGCCCCGCCGGGCCACTATCTGGTGCTGGCCGGCGCGGGTTCGGGCAAGACCCGCGTGCTCACGCACCGGATCGGCTGGCTGATCGAAGCCGAAAGCGCACCGCCGTGGTCGATCCTCGCGGTCACCTTCACCAACAAGGCCGCGGGTGAAATGCGCGGACGTCTCGCCAACCTGTTGCCCCACGGTTTGCGCGGATTGACGGTCGGTACCTTCCACGGCATTGCGCATCGCCTGCTGCGCCAGCACTGGCAGGAAGCGCAGTTGCCGGAAACGTTCCAGATCCTCGACAGCGACGACCAGCAACGGCTGGTGAAGCGCGTCGTCGCGGGACTCGGCATCGACGAGGCGCGTTATCCGCCGCGGCAGGCCTGCTGGCAGATCAACCAGTGGAAAGACGAGGGCAAGCGTCCGGAAGGCATCGAACCCGGCGATCATCCGGTCGCGCGCACGTACCTCAAAATCTACGAAGCCTACGAACAGGCCTGCCGCCGCGCGGGATTGGTGGATTTCGCGGAACTGCTGCTGCGCGCACACGAACTGATCCGCGACAACGATGCGCTGCGCGCGCACTACCAGGAACGCTGGCGGCACCTGCTGATCGACGAATTCCAGGACACCAACGCGCTGCAATACGCGTGGATTCGTCTGCTCGCCGGGCGCACTGGCAAGGTGTTCGCGGTCGGCGACGACGATCAGTCGATCTACGGCTGGCGCGGCGCCAAGGTCGAGAACATGCGCGCGTTCCTGCGCGATTTCCCCGATGCGAAGACGTTGCGGCTGGAACAGAACTACCGCTCCACCGCGACCATCCTCGAAGCCGCCAACGCGGTGATCGCGCAGAACCCGTCGCGGCTCGGCAAGAAATTGTGGACGTCGGGCGACAAGGGCGAGTCGATCGCGCTGTACGCCGCCTACAACGAACAGGACGAAGCGCGTTTCGTGATCGAGCGCATCCGCGAATACCTCGACGGCGGCGGCAACGCGTCGGACGTCGCGGTGCTGTATCGCTCCAACGCGCAGTCGCGCAACTTCGAGGAACAACTGCACCAACACGACATTCCGTATCGCGTGTACGGCGGCCAGCGTTACTTCGAACGCGCGGAAGTGAAAGACGCACTCGCGTACCTGCGGCTCGCCGCCAACCGCGGCGACGACGCTTCGTTCGAACGTGCGCTGGCGACGCCGCCGCATGGCGTGGGCGAGCGCAGCGTCGAACTGCTGCGACGCCGCGCGCGTGCGGACGATACGTCATTGTGGGATGCCGCGCTCGCGGAACTCGCGGGCGGCGAATTGAATACGCGCGCGAAGAATGCATTGCGCGGCTTCATGACGGTGGTCGACGCGTTGGCCAAGGGCGCCGGCGACATCACGCTGGCCGAACAGGTGGAACGCGCGATCACCCAATCGGGCTTGCGCGACTATTACGAACGCGACAGCCGCGGCAATGCCGAGGCGCGCGTGGAAAACCTCGACGAACTGGTCAACGTCGCCAGCCGTTTCGAACCGACGCCCGAAGACAACGAAGCCGGCCTGTCCGAACTCGCCGCATTCCTTGCCCACGCCGCGCTGGAAGCCGGCGAGGGCCAGGGCGAAGCGGGCGCCGACTGCGTGCAGTTGATGACGCTGCATTCGGCCAAGGGCCTGGAGTTCCCGGTGGTGTTCCTCGTGGGATTGGAAGACGGCCTGTTCCCCACGCAACGCTCGGTCGAAGATCCTTCGCGCCTCGAAGAAGAACGCCGCCTCGCCTACGTCGGCATCACCCGCGCACGCGACCGGCTGGTACTGTGCTACGCCGAATCGCGTCGCCAGTACGGCAGCGAAGCGCTGTCACGACCCTCGCGCTTCCTCGACGAACTGCCCGCGCACCTGCTGACCGAAGTGCGTCCGCGCGCCAAGATTTCGCGACCGGTGTACACCGCCCGCGCCTCGCGCGGCCACGCCGACCTCGACGACACGTTGCCGATCAGGCTCGGCCAGCGCGTGCGCCACGCCAGCTTCGGCGAAGGCGTGGTGATCAGCGCCGAAGGCTCCGGCGCGCACACCCGCATCCAGGTGAATTTCGCGGATGCGGGACCGAAGTGGCTGGTCGCCGCATACGCGAATCTCACTGCCCTTTGAGCGGTTCCGCTCACGGCGCGCGATCGGGAAACCACCGTCGCAAATGACGCTTGAGGCCCAGCGCCGGCGCTTCCACGACGTGCCAGGAGCACCACGCCAGACCCGCGGTCACCATCACGGCCACGATCACCGACGCGGCAAAGGATGCCCCCGGCCAATAACGCACGGTGAGCTGCTGCACGAAGTATGCGTAGATGTAGATGCCGTAGGACAAATCACCGAAGCGACCGGCCGCGCGCACCCAGGGCGTACTCAGCGAACCGATCACGAGCACCATGGGGGCGATGACGACCCACTCCGCCAGGTCGGACCTGCGCGCGGCGAGTGCGACGACGAGCAATGCGACCGCGATCATCACCGACCCGATGCGATGACGCAGGATCTCCGCCATGAACTGGCGCGCGCACAGGCCGGTCACGAAGAAACCGATGTAAAGGAACTTCAGGTTGTGGGCGGCATCGGCCTTCGAATGCCCCGGCAGTGTCCGGAAGTACAGGACCGCGACGATGGCGAACGCCAGCAGGGAAACCCAGCGGCGGCGCAGGCCGATCAAGCCCAGCACCGCGAGATACAGGTAGCACCTGGCCTCGACCGGGATCGTCCACCAGCTGCCGTTGACGGCCATCATCGCCGCGCTGTTGCTGTCCCCGAAGACACCGGGAAGCGTGAAGACCACGCGCAGCTGCAGATTGCGCGCGACGAAATGCCGCATCGCATCGCCAAGATATTCGCGCAAGGGCAAGACGGTGAGCAACGCCGACGCCAGTGCAATCACGATCGTCGCGACCGCCAGCGCGGGCCAGATGCGCAGGAACCGCCTGAGCAGGAATCGCACGAGGTGGGGATCGCGATACCAGCTTTCCGCCACCAGGTAGCCGCTGATGACGAAGAACATCATCACCGCGATTTCGCCCAACGTATGGCCGGCCACGACCGGTTGGGCCATCCCCAGGAAGAACAGCTGGTGCGAACACAACACGAGCAACGCCGCGACCAGGCGCATGGCGTCGAAATTGTTGCCGTGCGCAAGGGCCCGCACGAGCACGGGTTCCCGCGCCTGGAATGCAGCGGGCACCGCCTCTGCAGCCACGGTGTCATCGATGGCCGACATGTCCGGCGCTACCTCCCGCTCCTGGGTTTCCACGCTTTCAGCGCGCGCTCGGCGCGCTCGCGCCCGAGTTCGATCAACTCCGATGCGCGGTAGAACTCGTACACCGCGCTGGCGTTGCGCGGAATCTCGATCACGAGGTCCGGACGGTCGGCGGCAAGGCGGAAACTGGTGAGGTTTTCCTGCATCAGGTCCAGCGACTGGGTGAGCGTATCCATCCAGCCCGGCTCGGCGACCTTGTCGTCGTGGTTGCCGATGGTGCGATTGACGAACGCGCTGATGCGGCTGCGCAACCCGGTGCGCGCGGACTGCCTCACCGGCGCGCGCGTGGCGGCCAGGGTTTCGGGCGCGCCGTTGACGTTGACCGCGACGGTGTAGTCGCTGGGCGATTGCAGCAACGGCGTCAGCGGCAAGGGATTCATCAGGCCGCCGTCGACCAGGCGGTGCCCGTGCACGGGATGCGGGCGGAAGATGGTGGGGATCGCGATGGACGCGCGGATGGCATCGAACAGCGGACCGCGCGCAAGCCACACCTCGCGTTCGCGGTCGAGGTCGGTCGCCACTGCGGTGAACGGGATCGGCAGTTCCTCGATGTCCACCGCGCCGATCAGTTCGCGCAGCACGTCGATGATGCGATCGCCCTTGATCAGGCCGGCGCCGGACAGCGTCCAGTCCACCAGCTTGAGCACGTCCATCTTCTGCAGCGCACACACCCAATCGCGGTACACGTCCAGCTTGCCGGCGGCATAAATGCCGCCGATCAACGCGCCCATCGAACTGCCCGACACCGCGGTGATGCGGTAGCCCGCGGCCACGATGGCTTCGATCGCGCCGATGTGCGCAAGTCCGCGCGCGCCGCCGGTGCCCAGCGCCAGCGCCACGCTTGGCTGGGCAGGCGACTGCACCACGAGTTCACGATGACCGTTCACGGCTTGGCGTGGTCGTATTCGTCCAGCGCGAGCTTGTGCATGATGCGGATTTCCTCGCGCAGCGACTGCGGCGACACGACCTGCGCATCCGGCCCGTAGCGCAGGATGTCCATCACCAGTTCGCGCGATTGCGAATACGGCACCTTCAATTCGTAACGCCCGTCGTCGAGCCAGCGGCCCTCCTGCAGCGAGTGCCAGTGCTCGTCGGCGACCCAGCGCGCCGCGCGCGCGGAAAACCGGATCGTCGCCCAGGCCTTGGGCGCGCCCGCGAAGATGCCGTAGCTCGACGCCAGGGTGTCGTTCAATTCCTTTTCGTCGCGATCGACAGCGGCCTTGTCCAGTGCCTCCGGCTGGCCGATGCGGTCAACCGCAAAACTGCGCAGCGCCTCGCGGTCGTGATCCCACGCATCCAGGTACCAGTTGTCGCGGTAATGCGTGAGCCGCTGCGGCGAAACGTGGCGCACGTTGTCGGCGCCGGTGGTGCGTGCGCGATACCGGAACTTCAGTTGCCGGCGTGCCAGCACCGCGCCGGCCACCGTGCGGAACACCTGCTGGTTGAACTTGCGCGAACCCCACGGCACCACGCGGATGCGTTCCAGCGGCTGCTTTTGCGTGCCGGCATGTTCGTTGAGCAGTTTCTCGACGCGCGCACGGAACGGCGCCAGCGCATCGGCCAGCACGCCCGGATCGGAGCGCGCGACCAGCGCTTCCAGCGCCATCAAGGCCGAGAGTTCCTCGCTGGTCAACCACAGGCCGGGCAATTCGAAGCGTTCGCCTTCGTCCTGGTCGTAGGCGTAACCCGCGCCTTCAGGATCGCTGTCCAGCGGCGCGCCCAGCGCGTCGCGCAGAAATGCGATGTCTCGATACAGCGTGGCGCGCGAGCACCCCAGTTCCTCCATCAGGCGCTGCACGCCCACTGGCCGCCGGTGCGACTTGAAGATGCCGTGCAGCTTGATGACGCGTTCGTACTGGTGCATGCCGAAGGCTTGTCAACGCAACAGACGCCAGCATGCCGCGCCGCGCGATTGGCGGCAAGCGGGTTGCCGTTCGCCCTGAGCGTAGGCCCATCTTGAACAAAGATGGGCCGGAGTCGAAGGGCCATCTGGCGACGGTGCTTCGACTTCGCTTGCTGCGCAAGCTACGCTCAGCACGAACGGTTGGATAGTTGCCTGCAAAGACACATGCCCCACGCCCATCTCGAACTCAATCGCCCGACCGGCGATGAAGTCAAAACGACCACCTGCTACATGTGCGCGTGCCGGTGTGGCATTCGCGTACACCTGAAGAACGGACGCGTGCGCTACATCGACGGCAACCCTGCGCATCCCGTCAACCGCGGCGTGATTTGTGCCAAGGGTTCGTCGGGGATCATGCAGCACTATTCGCCCGCGCGGCTGCGCAAGCCGTTGCTGCGGGTCGGCGAGCGCGGCGCGCGCGAGTTCCGCGAGATCGAATGGGACGAGGCGCTGGCACTGGCGACGAAGTGGCTGGGCGACATCCGCGCGCGCAATCCGGACGAACTGGCGTTCTTCACCGGCCGTGATCAAAGCCAGGCGCTGACCGGCTGGTGGGCGCAGCAGTTCGGCACCATCAACTACGCGGCGCACGGTGGCTTTTGTTCGGTGAACATGGCCGCGGCAGGCATGTACACCTTCGGCGGCTCGTTCTGGGAATTCGGCGAACCGGATTGGGAACGCACGAAATACCTGATGTTGTGGGGCGTGGCCGAGGACCACGACTCCAACCCCATCAAGCTCGGCCTCGGGAAAATGAAATCGCGCGGCGCCAAGATCGTCGCGATCAATCCGGTGCGTACGGGTTACGCGTCGATCGCGGACGAATGGGTGCCGGTGAATCCGGGCACGGATGGTTTGCTGGCGGGCGCGTTGATCCACGAACTGCTGCGCAACGATCGCGTGGATTTCGATTACCTCGTGCGTTACACCAACGCGCACCATCTGGTGATCCGCGATCCGGGTGCGGCGGATGACGGGTTGATTGCGCGCGATCCAGATGGGAAGCCGTTGTGTGCGATGCGCGTGAAGACCCTCTCCCCTAACGGCTTTACCGTTGGGGGAGAGGGTTGGGTGAGGGGGCGGACGCAGCAGCCAGTCGAAAACGTATCGAGCGGCGCAGTTTCTTCCCCCTCACCCCAACCCTCTCCCCCGTCGCAAGCGACGGGGGAGAGGGGGAAAAGCGCGCGCGGCGAGCACCAAATCGTCGATGCGACGCAGCCCGACATCGCACCCTTGATCGCAGGCGAATACACGCTGCCCGATGGCCGCAAGGCCGTGCCGGCGTTCCAGTTGATCGCCGAACGGTTCCTCGCCGACGAGTACGCGCCCGAGAACGTTGCCGAACGCTGCGACGTGGATGCCGCGACTATCCGCCGCCTCGCCGCCGAACTCGCGCATGTTGCGTTCGACGAAGCGATCGAACTGCCGATCGCGTGGACCGATACATACGGTCGCCGTCACGACACCATGCCAGGGCGTCCGGTCTCGATGCACGCGATGCGCGGGATCGCCGCGCATGCCAACGGTTTCCACACCTGCCGCACGATCCACGTGCTGCAGATCCTGCTCGGTGCGATCGATACGCCCGGCAGCTTCCGTTACCAGCCGCCGTATCCGAAGCCCGCGCCGCCGGGCAGCAAGCCGGCGAAGTCGCGCAAGCCGGACGGCACGCTGACCGGCAATCCGCTCGGCTATCCGCAATCGCCCGACGATCTGCTGGTGGACGAACACGGCGCGCCGCGCCGACTCGACCACGCCTTCAGCTGGGAATTCCCGCTGGCCGCACACGGCCTCTTGCAGTCGGTGATCCGCAACGCGGTGGAAGGCAATCCGGCGCGCATCGATACGCTGTTCCTGTTCATGGCCAACATGGGCTGGAATTCGGCGATGGACACCGCGGCGACGCGCAAGCTGCTGTGCGCGCGCGATGACAACGGCGATTACAAGATCCCGCACATCATCTACGCCGACGCCTACGATTCGGAAACCGTCGCGTTCGCGGACCTGGTGCTGCCGGACACGACGTACCTCGAACGCTACGACTGCATCAGCCTGCTGGATCGTCCGATCAGCGACGCCGAGATGGCGGCCGATGCGATCCGCCAGCCGGTGGTGCAACCCGATCGCGAGGTGCGGCCGTTCCAGGATGTGCTGCTGGACCTCGGCGCACGCCTGAAGCTGCCGAACATGGTGGCCGCAGGCGGCCACGCGATCTACAAGGACTACGCCGACTACGTGGTGCGCCACGAACGCGCGCCCGGCGTGGGCATGCTGGCCGGCTGGCGCGGCGCGGGTGGATCGCAACAAGGCAAGGGCGCGCCGAATCCCGATCAGTTGCAACGCTACATCGAACACGGCTGTTTCTTCGAGGCGAAGATTCCGGAAGCCGGTGCCTACTACCGGATGGCGAATCGCGATTACCTGCAATGGGCGCAATCGATGGGTTTCGTCGGTTCGACCGAACCCGTGACGATGCAGTTGTATTGCGAGGTGCTGCAGCGCTTCCGGCTGGCGGCGCAGGGTCACGGCGCGGTGCAGCCGTCGGAATCGGAGCGCGCGCGGGTTGAACGCTATTTCGATCCGGTACCGTTCTGGTACGCATCAGCGACCGAGGAACAAGCCCCCTCACCCCAACCCTCTCCCCCGTCGCAAACGACGGGGGAGAGGGAGCAAAGCTATCCCCTCTCCGCCATCACCCAGCGCCCCATGTTCATGTATCACGCGTGGGGTTCGCAGAACCGCTGGTTGCGGCAGATCGCGGCGCGCAACGTGTTGTACGTGCATCCGCGCACGCTCGCCGAACACGCGCTCGAAAGCGGCGATTGGGCGTGGATTGCGTCGCCGCGCGGACGCATCCGCGTGGAGGTCTGCGCGCACGCGGCCACCGCGCCGGGCACGGTGTGGACGTGGAACGCAATCGGCAAGAAGCGCGGCGCGTGGAAACTGGCCGAGCGCGCGCCGGAATTCGTGGACGGCTTCCTGTTGAACCATTTGATCGGCGAGCGCGCGTCCGATCGCGCCTACGCCAACGGCGACCCGGTGACCGGCCAAGCCGCGTGGTTCGACCTGAAAGTGCGGCTGGAGCACGATCCGGAGCCCCGCGTACCGGGCCACCGCTTCGAGCCGGCGGACGATTGAACGAATTTTTTGCAGATGCATGGCAAGCTGCTTGCCGTGCCGGCTGCGCGTGGCCATGCACCCGCGCGCCGATGTGGAACGCGTGCAAAATCGATCCCGGCGCACGGCGCCGTGGCCGATACAAGCGGAGTGAGGGAGCGTTGGGGTGACTGATAGGGGCTACAGCATGAGTCGCCGTCCATGACCTGGCAGGCCTGGGCCACCGCCGCGATCATCCTCGTCGCGATGGCGCTGTTCGCCAGCGAAAGGGTGCGCGTGGACCTGGTGGCGCTGATCACGCTGGGCCTGCTGGTCGCGCTGGGCATCGTCAGCCCCGAGCAGGCGCTTTCCGGTTTCAGCAACGAAGCGACGGTGACGGTGGCGGCGATGTTCGCGCTGGCGATCGGCATCGAACGCTCGGGCGCGCTCGATCCGATCATCAACCTCTTGTCGCGCATCCGCAAACCGTGGCTGCTGTCGCTGGGCATGATGCTGGCGATCGCGCCGCTGGGCGCGTTCATCAAGAACACCGCGCTGGTCGCGACCTTCCTGCCGCTGGCGCTGAAGGTCTGCCAGCGCACCAACACGTCGCCGTCGCGCGTGCTGATGCCGATGGCGTTCGCCGCGCAGATGGGCGGCGTGTGCACGCTGATCGGCACGTCGTCGAACCTGCTGGTCGATTCGCTCGCGCAGAAGCAGGGGCTGCGGCCGTTCGGCATTTTCGAATTCACGCACCTCGGCGTGCTGCTGGCCGCGGCGGGCATCATCTACCTGATGGTGATCGGGCGCTGGCTGCTGCCCAAGCGTCTGGACAACGAACCCGCCGGGCCGATGCAGGTGGGCAAGTACGTCACCGAATTGAAGGTGATGCACGATTCGCCGCTGGTCGGGCAGACTATTGCCGAAGCCAAGCTGGGCGACCAGGGTGTGTATCCACTCGAACTGTTGCGCGGCGAACGGCACATGTGGTCGCCGCGGACGCAGCAGCTCGCGTCCGGCGACGTGCTGCTGGTGCGCGGCGAATGGGACAAGCTGGAGGAGTTCCGCAAGAAGCAGGAACTGGAAATCAATCCCGAATACACGCATTCCGACGGAAACACGGACAAGGCGAAAGTGCTGATCGAAGCGATGATCGCGCCGGCCAGCCTCGCCGAGGACCGCACGCTGCGCGACCTCGACCTGTTGGAGACCTTCGACGCCACGGTGCTAGGCATCCACCGCCGCGGACACCTGCTGCGCGACCAGATCCGCGACGTCGCCTTCCGCACCGGCGACGTGCTGATGATGCTGCTGCCGGCGGATGCGGTGAAACGCCTGCGCGGCGACGATCGCTTCGTGATTCTGAACCAGCGCGACGACGCGCGCCGCCCGCGCTACAAGGCGTTCCTCGCGATCGCCATCATGGCCGCGGTGGTGGTGGTGTCTGCGCTGCGCTGGCTGCCGATTCCGATCGCCGCGATTTGCGGCGTCGCGGCGATGGCGCTGACGCGCTGCTTCGGACGCAAGGACGTGTACGAAGGGATGGACTGGAAGATCATCATCCTGCTCGGCGCGATCCTGCCGCTCGGCATCGCGATGGAAACGACGGGCCTTGCGCGCGTGGTGGTGAACGGTGCGCTGGACGTGGTCGGCAACCACGGCCCTCTCGCCGCACTCGCGATGGTGTACGTGCTGACCGCGCTGCTGACCGAGCTGATGGGCCACAACCCGTCGGTGGTGCTGATGGTCGGCATCGCCGCCAGCGTCGCCCACGCCGTGCACGCCGACCCGCGCCCGTTCGTGGTCGCGGTCGCGTTCGCCGCGGCCACCTCGTTCGCGACGCCGATCGGGTATCCGACCAACACCATGGTGTATTACGCTGGCGGTTATCGTTTCCTCGATTTCACCAAGGTCGGCGTGCCGCTGATTGCGCTGTTCTGCGCGTTGTCGATGCTCTTGATTCCCAGGATTTGGCCGTTTTGATTTTCGATTGCCAGCGAGCCCGCGAACCACGACTGTCATCCCT
>Ga0209178_1000306_pt1 | contig 13964 bp, 12 predicted proteins | sample GAAS200_FD_187521 | JGI IMG/M metagenome (GOLD analysis project Ga0209178, IMG submission 187521) | Agricultural soil microbial communities from Georgia to study Nitrogen management - GA AS200 (SPAdes) (version 2) | ecosystem: Environmental > Terrestrial > Soil > Agricultural land | place: USA... | reverse complement strand
CGTTGGCGCGTTCGCTGAAGTCGACGAAATGCGCAAGATGCGCACGGCGCAGACGTTCCTCGCTACCACCAGCCGCCAACTGCTCTTGTGCGAACAGCCGCACGCTGTCGAGCAGGCGATAGTTGGGCGGGTTGGTCGTCCCATCCACGCTCAGCAGGGATTTGTCGATCAAGCCCGCCAGCAATTCCAGTGTTTGCGAATCTTCCAGTCCCAGCGCCGCGCCCATGGCCGTGGCGCCGCCGAGCGTGCAGGCGCCCACGAAGAGACTCAATCCGCACAGCAGCGATTGCTCCCCATCCGAGAGCAGCGCGAAACTCCACTCGATCAGCGCGCGCAGTGTCTGGTGGCGCGCGGGACGGCCGGGATTGGATTCGGCGAGGTTGAGCAAACGGGCGTCCATGCGCGCCAGCAACTGTTCGGGACTCAGCAGGCGCAATCGCGCGGACGCCAATTCCAGCGCGAGCGGCAGGCCATCGAGACGCCGGCAGAGCTGGGCCACAACGCGTGCGTTGTCCGGTGTCAGTGTGAAGCCGGAAGCGAACGCGCGCGAACGCGCCAACAGCAGCTGCACCGCCGGCACCTGCGAGAGAACGGCAATCCGCTCTTCGCTCGCCCATTCGTCGCTGGCCGGCAACTCCAGAGCCGGCAGCAGGTAGAGCGATTCCCCGGCACAGTTGAGCCGCTGCTGGCTGGTCACAAGGACGCGCAGGTCCGCGCAGGCTGACAACAGATACGCAATAGCCTGACCCAGCGGCTCGGCAACGCGTTCGCAGTTGTCGAACACCAGCAGCACGCGTCGCGTCTGCAGCAATTCGCCCAATTGTGCGATCAGTTGTCCGGAGTCCGTAGTGGCGTGGACGTCGAACATGCCTGCGAGCCAGCGCGCCAGCGCGCCGCCTTCGGTGTGCGACGTGCAGTCGAACAGCCAGACACCATCGGGAAAATCCTCGGCGATCGTGCGTGCGGCTTCGAGCGCTGCTTGGGTCTTGCCGATGCCGCCAGGGCCGGTGATGGTGACCAGCCGATGATCCTGCAACATCAGCTTCAGCGCTTCGATGTCGCTTTCGCGCCCGATCAGCGGCTCGGTGCGTTCCGGCAATCGCGCACGCGCGGGCGGCGCGAAACGCAGCTCGGGCGCACGTTCTGCCTGCACCTGCTCCAGCGGTGCGATGAAACGGTAGCCGAGGCCATGCACCGTCTGGATGCAGCGCGGCGCTTCGCTGTCGTCCGCCAGCGCCTTGCGCAGTTGCGCGATGATGCGGTTGAGCGTGGCCGGCGTGATGAAGCTGTGCCCCCACACCGCATCCAGCAACTGGTCGCGGCTCAGCAATTGCCCGGGGTGCGCGAGGAATTCCAGCAGGACCGCAAAGGCCTTGGGCTCGATCGCGATTTCGCCGCCGTCGCGCAGCAGCCGGTGCGCGCCTGCATCGACCTCCACACCGGCAAACGCATACGTGCCCGGCGTCGCCGATTCGACCGCAGTTTCCGTGTGCTCCCCGACCCGCATGACGCCGACGCCTGTTCGAACCGTGCCCGCACAAGGCGATGATTTTCTCGCGATTCCCCTATCAACGCATCATGACTCGCAATCCCGTTGAGCGCAATTTAGGCGCCGGGCGGCCACCGCCACCCGGCCCGTAATTCCGGAAGGGATTTCCCGAATGCAGGGGAACCCGCGGGAACCGCCACGGAGTCGCGAAACCTTCATCACACCATGAGGAGAGCGCCATGAACACCCGTTTGTATGCATCCATCGCGATGGCCGTGATCGGCCTGTCCAGCGTTGCCGTGATCCATCCGGCCAAGGCCTGCGGGCTGAATCTGGTCAAGGCCGCCAATGGCCATTGGACGATCGCTCCGCCGGCCAAAATGTCGGCTTCAGCGGCCAGGAAAATGTTCGTGGCCGCCGGTTCGCCGGCAAGGTCGCATGCGTTTCCCAATCCCTTGCAATTCCTCGCTCCGGTCGCGGGGTTGTACGAAGTCACCATGACCGCCGAAGGGAACGGTCCCACGGGACTGCCGGACGGCGCGCCGGTCGATCATGCCTACGTGCAATGGCACGCGGACGGCAACGAAATCATGAACTCGGGGCGGCCCGCAGCAGACGCCAACTTCTGCATGGGCACCTGGGCCCAGACGGGCGCGCGGACCTACACGCTCAACCACTTCATGCTGTCGTGGGCGCAGAACGTGGACGCGAACGGCGTCGACGTGGACAACACGTTCGTCGGACCGGCCAGCATCCAGGAAACCATCACGCTGGCCAAGGACGGGCAGTCGTACACCGGCACGTTCGTGCTGACCCAATACGACACGAACTACAACATCATCCTGCCGGGCGGCATCCCCATCAAGGGCACCGTGACGGGCACGCGCAAGACCATCAATTCACCGGTCACGTATTGATCGAAAGGTGAACGAGAGGCGCGGCGCATTGGGGCACCGCGCCTTTTCATGCACCGACCAGCCGGACGCGCGCGAAATTCCGTTTGCCAACTTGCAGGACGCCCTCGAAACCGGCCGTGAAAACGCGCTGCGGATCTTCCACCACCTGCGCATCGATGCGCACCGCACGTTCCTTCACCTTGCGATTGGCTTCCGAATTGCTGGACGTGAGCCTCGCCGCGGTCAGCAGCGCCGGCAGGCGCAAGCCTTCCGCCGGAACCGCGATGTCTGTCAATGGCAACGCTGAGGTATCGCCTTCGCCGCGCACCACCGCGTGCCAGCCTGCGATGGCCTTTTCGGCTTCGGCCGCGCCGTGGAAACGCGCTGCGAGTTCGCGCGCAAGGCGCAATTTCGCGTCACGCGGATTCAGTGCTCTGCTGGCGACGTCACGTTTCATCGTGGCCAGCTCGTCCAGCGCCACGTCGAAGCTCAAGAGTTCGAACCAGCGCCACATCAAGTCATCGCCGATCTTCATGGTCTTGGTGACCATGTCGATCGCGGGCTCGTCGATGCCGATGTAGTTGCCCAGCGACTTCGACATCTTCTGCACGCCGTCGATGCCTTCCAGCAACGGCATCGTCAGCACGATCTGCGGCGGCTGGCCGAAATGTTCCTGCAGGCCGCGGCCCATCAAAAGGTTGAAACGCTGGTCGGTGCCGCCGAGTTCGACGTCGCACTCGAGCGCCACCGAGTCGTAGCCCTGCACCAGCGGATACAGAAATTCGTGGATCGCGATCGGCTGCTGCGCGGCGTAACGCTTGGCGAAATCGTCGCGCTCCAGCATCCGCGCGACGGTGTGCTGCGCAGCCAATTTGATCATGTCGGCCGCATCCATCTTGCCGAACCATTCGGAATTGAAACGCACCTCGGTGCGTTCGCGGTCGAGCACCTTGAATACCTGCTTCGCGTAAGTCTCGGCGTTCGCCAGCACTTCCTCGCGCGTCAGCGGCTTGCGCGTGACGTTCTTGCCGGTGGGATCGCCGATCATTCCCGTGAAATCGCCGATCAGGAAAATCGCGGTGTGGCCGAGGTCCTGGAACTGGCGCATCTTGTTGAGCAGCACCGTGTGGCCGAGATGCAAATCCGGCGCGGTCGGATCGAAGCCCGCCTTGATGCGCAGCGGGCGGCCGAGCGCGAGCCTTGCAGCGAGTTCGTCGTCCTTGAGGACATCGACGGCGCCGCGATGGATGAGGGCGAGGGCTTGCGGGTTTGCAGGCATCGTGTCTTCCGGGGTACGCGACGTGCACGATTCCCGCAAAAAGAGGGTGTCGCGTCATGCCGCAAAAGTGATGTGGCGGTTAATTATGCGTTAACTGCGAAATCGCACGCAAATCTTTGTCTGGCAAAGGGATTGACGCACGCTTCACACAGGCCTATGGTACGGCGCGTCCGCGTCTTCACGTCATTTTTTCCGGAAATCTCCGATGGATCGCCACCTCCGTCGTGCCACCCCTCATGTTGTCCGTCGTCAGGCGATCCGTCGCAAGACCCGTCAATGCCATTCGCATTTTTATTCGCGTTGTGCGCATTGGTCGTTCCACGGGGATGCACCTTCGAGCAAATTCCGCTGGGCGCGTGAAGGCTGGATCCTGGGTGGCGGCGCGTGCCTGCTGGTGCTGTTGACGCTGCTCGGCATTCCCGCCTGGGCAGGCCTCATCCACCACGATGCGGTGCAACCGGTGACGCGCGAAACGCTGGCGCTGAAGTTGCCGCCCGCGCCCAAGGAAACTGCGCCACAGGCGGTGGCCACATGGAAGACCGTGGAAGTGCAGCCGGGCGAAACCCTGTCGGAAATTTTCCAGGCGCAGGGCCTGAACGGTACCGACCTCGCCAACGTGATGGCGAGCGGCAAGGATACCGGCGCGTTGAAGACGCTGCATCCCGGTGACCAGGTTGCCTTCCTGATCGATCCGCAGGGTCACTTCAAGGGCTTCCGTTACACCCCCGATTCCGTGACCCAGGTGACCCTCACCGCGCAACAGGACGGCAGCCTGAAGGCGCAGGTCACTGCGTTGCCGGTCGAGCGCCGCGTGCATTTTGCGCACGGCGAAGTCGAGGGTTCGCTGTTCGCGGCGGGCGAGAAGGCCGGGCTGTCGGAAACCATGGTGTTGAAGCTGGCCGACGTCTTCAAGTACGACATCGACTTCATCAAGGACTTGAAGAAGGGCGATCACTTCACCGTCGTGTACGACGACATCTATCGCGATGGCAAGTATTCGGGCGCGGGCAACATCCTCGCCGCGGAGTTCGTCAACAACGGGCACAAGTACACCGCCTACCGTTTCAAGCAGGGTGATGGCGAGGTGGCCTACTACAGCCAGGATGGACGTCCGTTGCGCAAGGGCTTGCTGCGCACGCCGGTTTCGTTCACGCGGCTGTCGTCCAGCTTCGGCATGCGCAAGGATCCGGTGCTGGGCTACACGCGCCTGCACAAGGGTGTCGATTACGCCGCGCCGACCGGCACGCCGGTGCACGCCGCAGGCGATGGCACGATCGTGTTCCGCGGCACCAAGCACGGTTACGGCAACTTCATCGCGATCAAGAACACGCCGACCTACACCACGGCCTACGGGCACATGTCGCGCTTCGCGCCGGGCCTGCACGTGGGTTCGCACGTCACGCAGGGCGAGGTGATCGGCTACGTGGGCCAGACCGGTTTCGCCACCGGTCCGCACCTGCACTACGAAGTGCGGGTGGACGGCAAGCCCGAGAATCCGCTGACGGTGACGATGCCGCAACCACAGCCGCTGACCGGCAAGCTGATGGTGGCGTTCAAGGAACAATCCGCACCGATGGTGGCGCGCATCCAGATGATCGACAACGCCACCCAGCGCCTGGCGCGCGCGGACAACAGTCGCGCCACCAACGTCGCCACCGACTGATTGCGTGGCCGTGGCTGACGCCGCGCCGCTTTATCTCGGGCTGATTTCCGGAACCAGCGCCGACGGCATCGATGCCGCGCTGGCGCGCTTCGCGCCGCGGCTGGAAGTCATCGCCGCGCGCACGTTTGCGTATCCGGACGACCTGCGCGCGCGCATTGTCGCGCTGGCGCGCAACGATGCCGCGATCTCGTTGAATGATCTTGGCCATCTCGATGTCGAGATCGGCGAGCGTTTCGCCGAAGCCGCGCTCGCACTGCTGCGCGAAGCGAACGTCGCGCCACGCACCATTGCCGCACTCGGTTCGCACGGCCAGACAGTGTGCCATCGTCCGTCGGGGCCGCATCCCTTCACGATGCAACTCGGCGATCCCAACGTCGTCGCCGAACGCACCGGCATCGTCACCGTGGCCGACTTCCGCCGCGCCGACGTCGCGGCAGGCGGGCAGGGCGCACCGCTGTTGCCGGCGTTGCACGCAGCAGTGCTTGCGGACTCCGCCATTCCGCGCGCGATCCTCAACCTCGGCGGGATCGCCAACCTCACGTTGCTGGTTCCGGGCAAATCCGTGCTGGGTTTCGACACCGGGCCCGCCAATTGCCTGATGGATGCGTGGTCGTTGCGTATGCGTGGCACGCCGCGCGACGAAGGCGGTGCGTGGGCGCGCAGCGGCCGCATCGACGAAGCGCTGCTCGCATGCCTGCTGGATGATCCGTACTTCAGCATGCCGCCTCCGAAAAGCACCGGCCGCGAAGTTTTCAATATCGACTGGCTGGACGCACGATTGCCGCAGGGTCTCCCGCCGGAAGACGTGCAGGCCACGCTGTTGCAACTCTCCGCACGCAGCATTGCGTCCGCGCTGCGCGACAACGCAGCGGAAATCCGCGAGGTATACGCCTGCGGCGGCGGCGTGCACAACGACGCGTTGATGGGCTCTCTTCGTGCCGAAACGCGAGGCGCGAAGGTCGACACCACCGCAGCGCTCGGCCTCGATCCCGATTTCGTCGAAGCGGCGGGTTTCGCATGGCTCGCCCGTGCACGTCTTGAAAACGTTCCGGGCAACCTGCCCTCGGTCACCGGCGCGCGCGGACCGCGCGTGCTGGGTGCGCTCTACGCCGCGCCGCGCTGAGCCGTCGCGTTGCGCGCCGCCGGATCGCGCAGCAGCCACAGGATCAGCAGCAACGAAGGCAGGCCTATCGCAGCGGTGTACACGTAGAACGCGGGATAGCCGATCGCATCGACGATGCGTCCCCATTGGCTGGCGATGCTCTTGGCGGGCAAGCTCCACAGCGTGCCGAACAGCGCGTACTGCGTCGCGGTGAAATCCTTGCTGGTCAGCGACGACATCCACGCGATGAACGCCGTGCCGGCGATGCCGTTGGCGACGTTGTCGAGGCTGATGCCGCAGGCCAGCCATGCCAGCGGCGGCGGCCGTCCGCCCATGGTCGCGAGGTGGCCGTAGAAAAGATTCGCGGCGGTGAGCAGGACCAGGCCCAACAGCATCGCCCGCAACGCGCCCGTGCGCTTGACCAGCCAGCCGGCCAGCAGCGCGCCAGCCAGGGTCAGGATCACGCCGTACACCTTGCTGACAAGCGCGATCTGGTCGAGCGTGTAGTGCATGTCCAGATAGAACGTGTTGGCGGCCACGCCCATGGTCATGTAATTGAGTCGATAGGTCACGATCAGCAGCAGCATCGGGATCGCCAATCTCATTCCCATGCGGCCGATGAAATCGGTCAGCGGCAGCACCACCGAGCCGGTCAACTTTTCCAGCACCGGCCGCAACGGTGCGGCCTTCAGCAACAACAACAACGCCAACTCGAACGCCAGGATCACGCCAATGCTGACGTCGATGACGGTGGCCGAGGTCTTCGCGGGCAGCGCGAAATGCAAGGCTGCACCTATCGCGGCGGTAATGGCGAGCGCGAGAAGCAGCGAGCGGGCGCGCATCCGGGCGATCGTGGCGGCGATGAGCGCGGGATCGACCTTGACGCGCCGGTCGCGCAGCGCGATCGGCTCGGGAATCACGAGACACGTCGCCGGTGCCAACAGCATGCAGCCGGCCATGATCAGGTACGCGATGGTCCAGCCGTAGCCGCTCGCCGCGACCATCGCGCCTGCGCCGCCGCAGATCAGCGCGATCATGTAGCCGACCTGGTAGCTCGCCGCGGTCGAACCTTGCAGGCTCGCATCGGTGGATTCGATGCGGTAGGCGTCGATCACGATGTCCTGCGTCGCGCCGCAGAAGGCCGTGAACGTTGCGAGCATTGCAAATCCGAGTGGGTCACCCGCCGGCTCGTGCAACGCCATCAACACCAGGCCTGCGATGACGCCGCATTGCGCCAGCAGCATCCAGCTGCGCCGTTGGCCGAGGCGATCGAGGCCGGGCAGGCGCAAGCGATCGACCACCGGCGACCAGAAAAACTTCAGCGAATACGCGAGTCCGACGAGGCTGAAGGTGCCGATCGTGGTGCGTTCGATGCCGGCCTGTTGCAGGCGCGCCGACAACGTCATCAGCACCAGTGGAAACGGCAGGCCCGATGCAAACCCGAGGAACAGGATGCGCCGTACCGCGGGGTGCGAATAGCTCGAGAGGTGCCGCTGGAACCAGGCCGAAACCGCCGTGGTCATTCGGCGTAATCCACGATGTAAGGCGCGTGATCGGAAAACCGCGGATCACGCGTGACGGAACACGCGCGCGCACGCCGGCCGATGCCCGGCGTCGCGATCTGGTAGTCGATACGCCAGCCGACATTGTTGGCGCGCGCCGCCCCCCGGTTCGACCACCACGTATATTCCTCGGCCTCCGGCTTCACGACGCGGAAGCTGTCCAGCCAGCCGTGCTTCGGCGCGGGCGTGCCGTCGCCGTGCGCGTCCGCGATCAACCCGTTCAACCACGCGCGTTCTTCCGGCAAGCACCCGGAATTCTTCTGGTTGGATTTCCAGTTCCTGATGTCGCGTTCGCTGCGCACGATGTTCCAGTCGCCACACAGGACGTACTCGCGGCCGCTCGCGAGCCAGCCGTCGAAAATCGTGCGCAGCTTTTTCATCGCGACGAACTTGAATTGCTGGCGTTCCTCGCCCGAAGTGCCGGACGGCACATACAGCGACACCACGCTCAAGTTGCCGAAGCGCGCCTCGATGTAGCGGCCCTCGTCGTCGAACGGTTTCCAGCCGAGTTTCGTCAGCACTTCGTCAGGCTCGCGCTTCGCGTAGATCGCGACGCCGCTGTAACCCTTCTTGGTGACCGCGTCGCGATAAAAGCAATGATGGCCGTCGGGGCGGAACTTGGCGTCGGTGAGTTGCGCTTCCTGCGACTTGGTTTCCTGGATGCAGGTGACGTCCGCATGCTGCGCGGCCAACCAATCGAAGAAGCCCTTGCTCGCGGCCGAACGGATGCCGTTGGCGTTGAAGGAGATGATTTTCACGTTGCGGGACTCGGAATTCGGCATTCGGGAAGCCTAAAGCAAAAGTTCGCGCGTTGCTGACACGGCACGCGACCTTTATCGCCGAAAACCGGCTCACGTATCATTCGAACCCCGAGTCCCCAGTCCCCAGCCCCGATGCTCCAAGCCCACCAGCAAGCCTTCCTCGACACCGCGCTCGCCCGCGGCGTGCTGCGCTTCGGCGACTTCACGTTGAAGTCGGGGCGCCAGAGTCCGTATTTCTTCAACATGGGCCGCATCGACAGCGGCGCCCCGCTCGCCGACGTGGGCGCCGCCTACGCCGACACCATCGTGGCCAACGCGATCGGCTTCGACATGCTGTTCGGGCCGGCTTACAAGGGCATTCCTCTCGCGGCCGCGACCGCGATCGCGCTGGCCCGGTCGCATGGTCGCGACGTGCCTTGGGCCTACAACCGCAAGGAGGCGAAGGACCACGGTGAAGGCGGTTCGCTGGTCGGCGCACCGCTCACGGGCCGCGTGTTGATCGTGGACGACGTGATCACCGCGGGCACCGCGGTGCGCGAATCGCTGGGGCTGATTCGTGCCGCGGGAGCCGAGGTGGCCGGCGTGCTGGTCGCGCTCGACCGCCAGGAACGCGGGCAAGGCACACTTTCCGCCACCCAGGAACTGGCCCGCGAGCAGGGCGCGCCGACCTTCGCCATCGTCGGCTTCGCCGACCTCCTGGAATTCGCGGGCGGCCGCGCCGACCTCGCCGGCGAGCGCCCGCGGCTGGAGGCCTACCGGGCCCGTTTCGGCGCCGGCTGAGTACCGGGCCAGCCAAGCCTCGGCCCGCAATTTGCATGGACCTCCGGTCTATACTGGATTCCTCCATTCCGGAGCCCCCCATGCGTCGGACCGCCCTGCTCCTGTTGCCCGCCTTGTTGCTGGCCGCCAGCGCGGTGGCGCCGGTTCGGGCCACCGACAATTCGTCGGTCGTGCATTACCGCTGGAAAGACGCGGCGGGGGTCGTGCACTTCAGCGACACGATTCCGGCCTCGGCGCTGGCAGGCGGCTACGACATCGTCAACAACGACGGCCAGGTGGTGCGCCACGTCTCGCGCGAACTGACCCCGGCCGAACGCCAGGCCGCCGCCGCGGAGGCCGCACGCGTCGCCGCAGCGAGACGCGCCGCGCAGCAGCAAAGCCTCGAAGACACGCAGATGCTGTCGGCCTATCCCACCGACAAGGATTTGCAGCAATCGCAGCAGGCGCAGCTGCAGCAGATCCAGACCGACATCGCGACGCTGGAAACCAACCTGCGCAGCCAGGAAAGCACGCTCACCGATCTGCTCGCCCACGCGGCGGACCTGGAACACTCGGGCAAACCGATTCCCGCCTTCGTGAACACGCGCATCTCGGAGCAGCGCGAAAGCGTCAGCGAGGAACGCAATGCGCTGACGAAGCGCCGGGCCGATCTTGCCAATGCGCAGATGAAGTTCGCGGCACAACTGCAGCGCTATCGCATGCTGCGCGCCAAGTACCAGGGCAGTGATTCGGCAGTGCGGCAGTAGGCGCGCTTAAGCCGCCGTGCGGCCCGCTTCGATGAATTCGGAAAGCGCGCGCAGCGAACCGAACACACGGCGGTTGTCGGGATTGTCCGAACGCAATTGCACGCCATAGCGCTTGGAGACCGCGAGCGCGAGTTCCAGCGCGTCGATGGAATCGAGGCCGAGCTCACCGCCGAACAGCGTCGCTTCCGGGTCGATGTTCTCCGGCTTCACGTTTTCGAGGCCGAGACTGTCGACGATCAACGTCGCCAAATCCTGCTCCGCCGGGGTCTGCTGGGTCATGCTACGGGGCTCCACCATCGCGCTCGATTAGCCGGTTAGTGTAGCATGAGGGGTTTGAATCAAGACGTTACCGGAAGGCTCGAAATGCACCCAGACGGCACGGACGCAAGCGCATGACGGGTACCGTTCCCGGACCGTTCCGCATCGAATACCACGACGCGCCGGCGCGAACTCTGCTCGATCAATCCGGCACGCTCGCGGTCTTCAGTTTTGCTCCCGCCGATCCGGGCGTCACCGATCCACGCCATCTGCACGTCATGCAAACGGCCTTGGCCGCACCGGCCACCGTCGAGCGCTGGTCGGTTGCAGGTGAGGTGAGCCACGGCCGGCATGGCGACCTGCACTGGGCGCGCGGCGCCGGCTGGCAGTTCATGGCGGTCGAAGTGGACGAAACGCGCGGCGACATCGAAGCTGCGTGCACGCACGCTTACGACAGCTTGCTGACCCATCTGGCCGGCAGCCCCGAGCGGCATCTGCTGCGGGTCTGGAATTACCTCGACAACATCAACACGGGCGACGGTGATGCGGAACGCTATCGTCGATTCTGCAGTGCACGCGCGCAAAGCATGGCCGCGCACGGCTTGGCGCGTTATCCGGCCGCGACCGCGATCGGACATCGCGGCCAGCGGGGTCGCCTGCAGGTGTATGCGCTTTCCGCCACCGCCGATGGCACGGCGCTGGAAAATCCGCGCCAGGTCAGTGCCTGGGAATACCCGCGCCAGTACGGGCCGACCGCGCCCAGCTTTGCCCGCGCGATGCAGTTGCCCGGAGGCGGCCTTGCGATTTCCGGGACCGCCGCGGTGATCGGTCACGCTTCGCATCACATGGACGATGTCACTGCGCAGGTCGACGAGGCCGTCGCCAACCTGAAGGCCTTGCTGGAGCGTGCCGCGCTGCCGGCGTTCGATACGCATTCGCCCTTGAAGGTTTACGTGCGCCACCCGGAAGACGTCGACGCCGTGAGCATCGCGCTCGCGCGGCACCTCGATCCATCGGTGCCGCGCCTGTTCCTGCAAGGTGACATCTGCCGCCGCGAATTGCTGGTCGAGATCGACGGCTGGTCGGGGTTTCCGCGTTAGCGGAGATCCGCGCGCGCCGCCCCGAAGGTTGCCCGCCTACTTCTTGCCGGGCCGCTGCCAATCCTTGATGGTGGTCTGCTTGCCGCGCGCGAGGGTCAGCTTGTCCGCGGGCGCATCGGCCGCGATGACGGAGCCCGCGCCGATCGTGGCGTTGGCGCCTACTTTCACGGGCGCGACCAGTGCGGTGTTGGAACCGATGAAGGCGCCATTGCCGATCTCGGTGACGTGCTTGTTCACGCCGTCGTAGTTGCAGGTGATCGTGCCAGCGCCGACGTTCACGTGCGCGCCGATCTTCGCGTCGCCGAGGTAAGTGAGATGGTTGGCCTTGCTGCCTTCGCCGAGCTTGGCCTTCTTGGTTTCGACGAAGTTGCCGACGTGCACGCCCGCGGCGAGTTCGGTACCAGGGCGCAAGCGCGCGAATGGCCCAATGTTGCAGGCACCGTAAGTGGTGACGCCTTCCAGGTCGCAATGCGCGAACACTTCCGTGCCCGCCGCGAGGTTGACGTCGCGCAGCCGACAGAACGGCCCGATCCTCACGCCATCGCCAAGCGTCACGCCACCTTCGAGGATCACGTCGACGTCGATCTCGACGTCACGACCGTGGCTGAAATGGCCACGCAGATCGAAGCGCGCCGGATCCGCGAGCCGGACGCCTTCCATCAACACGCGCTCGGCATCGCGGCGGCGCAGGAACGCCGAAAGCTCCGCAAGCTGTGCGGCATCGTTGGCGCCGAACGCCTCGACGGGATTGCCGGTCAGCACCACGTCGGCCGGAGCACCTTCCGCCGCCGCAAACGCGAACACGTCGGTAAGGTACAACTCGCCCTGCTGGTTGTCCGCCGAAAGCTGGTCGACCCAGCGGCGCAGCGGCCGCGACTCCGCGAACACGACGCCGGTGTTGACGATGCGGATGCCGCGCTGCGCATCGTCCGCGTCCTTTTCCTCGACGATCGCGCGCACCCGGCCGAGACCGTCGCGCAGCACGCGTCCGTAGCCAGCGGGGTTGTCCAGCTCGGCAGCGAGCACGGCAAGTTCGGCGTGCGTGGCGATCAGTTCCGCCAGCGTTTCCGAGCGCAACAACGGCACGTCGCCGTACAGCACCAGGATGCGCGCGGGGTCCTCGATATCGTGCATCGCGAGGCGCACGGCATGGCCGGTCCCGCGTTGTTCGGATTGATGCACCCAGTGGATGTCGGTGTCGCGCGCGAACGCGGTGCGCACCTGTTCGCCGCGATGGCCGTACACCACGTGCAGGCCTTCCGGACGCAACGCGCGCGCGGTGTCCAGGACGTGCGCCAGCATTGGCCGGCCGGCCAGCGGCAGCAACACCTTGGGCAACAGCGACTTCATGCGCTTGCCCTCGCCGGCGGCGAGGACGATGACGTGCAGCGGATCGGCCATGGCGGTCTCCGGTGGGTCGCGCAACATTGGCGCAACGCGCGCCCGGCGGCAAGTGGCGGATTCCCTGCGTCCGACCCGCGTGCCGGACATCCGGCCAAACAAAAACGCCGGCTTGCGGCCGGCGTTTCGGATCAGTGCTGCAGGTTACGCCGCAACCGCTCCAGCGCCTGCAACTGCGCGACGGCCTGGATCAGTTGTTCCTGCGCCTGTTCTACGGTCTTGGCGTCGCCGCGGTTCTGCAGCACGCGCTCGGCTTCTTCCTTGGCGCGCCGGGCCGAAGCTTCGTCGATCTCGTCGGCGCGCAATGCGGTGTCGGCCAGCACCGTCACCACGTTAGGCTGGACTTCGAGGATGCCGCCCGACACATAGAAACCCTGACGCTTGCCATCCTCGCCGATCACCTCGACCTGGCCTGGCTTGAGGCGCGTCAGCAGCGGCTCATGGCGCGGCGCGATGCCCAGCTCGCCGGCTTCGCCGCTGGCGATGACCAGCGCCGCTTCGCCGTGGAAGATGTTGGCTTCGGCGCTGACGATGTCGCAACGAATGGTGGCCATGATCGCTTGCTCAGGCAGCCTTCTTCTCGGAAGCGTTCATCGATTCGCCCTTCTTGATGGCGTCTTCGATGCCGCCGACCATGTAGAACGCCTGCTCGGGCAGGTGGTCGACTTCGCCGTCGACGATCATCTTGAACGCGCGGATGGTTTCCTTCAGCGGCACGTACTTGCCGGGCGAGCCGGTGAACACCTCGGCCACGTGGAATGGCTGCGAGAAGAAGCGCTCGCACTTGCGCGCGCGGTACACGGCCTGCTTGTCCTCTTCGGAAAGCTCGTCCATGCCGAGGATCGCGATGATGTCCTTCAGTTCCTTGTAGCGCTGCAGCGTGCCCTGCACCTTGCGCGCGACGTCGTAGTGCTCCTGGCCGATCAC
>Ga0209178_1000304_pt1 | contig 13978 bp, 11 predicted proteins | sample GAAS200_FD_187521 | JGI IMG/M metagenome (GOLD analysis project Ga0209178, IMG submission 187521) | Agricultural soil microbial communities from Georgia to study Nitrogen management - GA AS200 (SPAdes) (version 2) | ecosystem: Environmental > Terrestrial > Soil > Agricultural land | place: USA... | reverse complement strand
CGGCGGCCTGGCCAGCGTGCTCGCCAATTTCCACGTTGGCCAGCTTTGGATTGGCCGCGATGAAAACACGGCTGAGTTCCGAAATCTGCTCGTGGAAGCGCGGCAGCACGGCGTAACGGTCATTCACAAATCGGAAGGCGAAGATCTCGCGTGGGGCGCGGTGCACGGCAAGGTCTTATGGCCGCCCGTCGAACAGGCCGTTGACGAGGCCTCGAATGACGATTCACTGGCGATGCGGATCGAAGATGGTACGACGAGTTTTCTGTTGACGGGAGACATCCAAGCAGCAGAAGAGCGCAAGATTCTGGCCGAGGGCGTTCCGCTCGCTTCGGACTTCGTAAAAGTGCCACATCATGGCAGCAAGACTTCGTCTACTGAACCATTTCTCGAGGCTGTCCAGCCGCGCTTTGCGGCTGTTTCCGTCGGTGCCAACAACGCGTATGGACATCCGTCCGATAGCGTGGTGGAGCGATACGCCGAGGATGGGGCTCGCCTGCTGCGCACGGATCGCGATGGGGCAATTACCGCCTCAAGCGATGGCCACAGGATTTCCGTGCACGCATTTGTCTCGACAAGCGGCAGCGCCATACTTGCACAGACAAGCAAGTAGGGCTCAGTAACCGAAGCGGTGGCGAATGTACATCCGCAGCCACATCACGGCGACGCCCAGCGCGGTGCCGATCAGCGCCTGGTATTCACGGTTGCGCGAATACTGGGACCATGAGAAGTTCGAAGCAGGATCGGAAGATTTACTGGTGAGCGAAGGGAAAAACAGCGGCACGCGCTTTGCGTACTCATGGAATGGTGCGCCAAAGCGCTTGCCAAGGTCTTCCTCCTCGTTTCGCATCACGGCGTAATAAAAGACTGAAAAATAGATTGCAACGATCACGCCCGCCCAGACGGAGTTTCCGGCTATCACAAAACCAGCTGCGAGAATCGCGCTGCCGAAATAAAGCGGATTACGCGTGCGCGCGTACGGCCCCGAAGTAGCAAGCTCGCGGTCCTTGCGCAAATAACCCGAGGCATAGCCGCGAATTGCCAATCCGAGAGCCGATACGATGGCGCCGATCAAAATCATTCGCGGGGTCGGCGATGCAAGCAATAAAAACAGCACGGCGACCGGGTAACCCGTTCGCACACGCCATCGCATCCAGAATTTTCTCTGCGCCAAAGCTGCTCCGGAAGTTTTATTTCAACACTCGAATCGCAATTCGCTACTTTAACAGAAGATATCGCGCCGATAACCGATGAGATTACATCCGATTCAGGCGCACGCCGGCACGCGCGCTAATCGAGTCTCGATTGCATGCACCACTTGTTCGACGGTGATCGAGAGCATCGAAGCGGCAAAGTCCTTGCCGCGTTTGTAGGTGGTGACGCTTGCGCCAGGATTTCTCACGCTCACATCGTCTGGCGAAAATGGGCCATTTCGCGCAGGATCCGTAGGGCCAAACAAGCCGATGGTCGGTGCCCCTAAAGCAGACGCGAGATGCAGCGGCCCTGTGTCCGCTGACACAACAAATTTTGCGCGCCACAAGAGCGCCATCAGCGGCCCCAATCCGACATCAATCGACGTGAGGGGCGAACCAGCCGCAGCCCGTTCAGCCTGCTTCGCCAATTCTTGCTCGCCGGGACCAAACGTCAACACGCCGCGCCAACCGTGGCTTTCGTATAGCCGACGATGCAACTCACCGTACCGCTCGGCAGGCCAACATTTCGAACGCCAGCCGCCGCCGGGATTGAGAACAAAGAAATTCTTTAAATCTTGAGTGGCAAGCGCGCGCGAGACGATCTCTTCGTCTTCGGCGCGAATTGCCAGCGGAAAACGGACGCGCACGGCGCGCGCCCCCGTCGCCTCAACGAGCGTGAGATTGTGGTCGACTTTGTGCGGGCCACGCGGATTCAGCGTTTGTGTATAAAGCAGCGCTGCCAGGCCTTCGCGCGCGTAGCTGCTCTTGAATCCGATTCGCCGCGGAACGCGCGCCCAAAACGGCAGTAGCGCCGATTTGTAAAGAGCCTGAAAATCAATCGCGCAGGAATAGTTTGCGCCGCGCAATTTCTGGACGGTCTCGCGAATGCCTCCGGCACTCTTTCGATTGAGGACAATCACGTTCGAAATGTCTGGATTGCCTTCGAGCAGACGCGCCCATTTTTCATCGACCACCCAATCGATCTGCGCATCGGGAAAAGAGTCGCGCAAGACGCCCGTGGCAGGCAGCGCGTGAATGATGTCGCCGAGTGATCCCAATCGCACGAGCAGAAATCTCGCGTCAGGCATCGGATGGCCGACGAAGGCGTGCGAGCAGGTCGCGCGTGGAATGGTCCTTCGGATCGCCGACAATCGCCACACGGATGCCAAGCGCATCGGCTACGTCCCGCTCGGGCACGTTCGCAGCGGAATAGTCGGTCCCTTTTGCGTGAACGTTTGGCTGGAGTTCGCGCAGCAACGCGCGCACGTTTGCCTCATCGAAAATCACAACGTAACTCACGGCTGCCAAGGCAGCTACCAATGCCGCACGTGCGCGCTCGGTGAGGACCGGCCTTCCGTCACCCTTCAGCTTTTTCGTGCTTGCGTCGGAATTAATTGCCACCACGAGAATGTCGCCCTCGGCGCGTGCCGCCTGCAAATACCGCACGTGGCCGGCGTGGAGCAGATCAAAAACGCCGTTCGCAAAAACTATGGTTCGGCCGGCGCGGCGATGCTCGGAGAGGATATCGCTGAGGCCTTCGCGTGAGACGATCTTTTCGCGGGTGTCCATGGAAAAGTCAGCGCTGGGCCGTCGCTTCGGCGCGCAGAGCGTTTTCCAATTCAGCGCGCGTAACGGTCGCAGTACGGCGCTTCATTACTACGATGCCGCCCGCGTAATTCGCAAGATGAGCAGCCTCCAAGTGAGAGGCTCCCGCAGCCAGCGCGAGCGTGAAGACCGCGATTACTGTATCGCCCGCGCCTGTGACGTCAACAGCCTCATCCGAGCCGTAGACGGGTATGTGATGAGCCACCTGCGATTTACTCGCCTTCGCCTCCGCCGCCTCGAACACGGCCAGCCCATCCTTGCCTCGTGTTACGACCAGAGCATCCAGCCCGAGTTCTACTCGGGCGCGTTGGCCAACTTCCTCGAGTTTTGCGACGTTCGATCCAATCTCCGTATGAAATGCCGCTTGAAGTTCATATTCATTGGGCGTCGCGGCGGTGATTCGGCAACCGCAGTATTCCAATAAGCGGTACCGAGAATCGAGCATGATTCGCTTCGCGCTCAATTTTTGCACCAACTCGGGCGTAGCGGCTCCGAATCCGTAATCGGAAACGAGCAGGGCGTCCGCGGCTGCCGCCGCGCGGCGGGCGTTCCGCTCCAAGATCTTGACGGCTTCATCCGGCAGTGCGCTCGAAGGTTCGCGGTCCACTCGCAATACTTGTTGTTCGGTCGTGTGCGTCCAGCCAGCGAGATAACGTGTCTTAACCGGTGTGGTCCATCGCTTGACGCGGGAAACGCCGCGCGCGTTGATCTTTGCCGCGCGGAAGCGATCGAGCAACGTTTCACCGCCCGCGTCATTACCGGCGACTCCGACGGCAAGCACGTTTGCACCGAGAGAAGCCAAGTTCATAGCGGCATTTGCGCCGCCTCCGGGATACGCGTCCGTGCGCCTGTGTCGCAAAATCAGGACAGGCGCCTCGCGGGAGACGCGCGATATGTCACCGGAGACGAATTCGTCCAACACAAAATCGCCAAGCACGCATATCGTCTGCCGCGAAAATGCGCTGACGATCTCCAGTAACCTTGCCAAATCAACGGCATTGTCCGTTTGTCGCGAGTTTGCGGCAAAGCGGCGGCGGGTGCGGGGCAAATTCTCTCCTTAGTGATTCTCAATCGATGAAGCGAAAAAATAGCATAGACGGGCGACCGGACCAAATTCACAGATGGCTTGCTTGAGATCCAATTGTCTTGGAGCGAGATATGGCCACGTTCGTCTGGATCTCGCGCCAGAACTCTTCCGACTTGTCGAGCTGTATTGAGATTTGGCAATAAGCGATGTCCATCGGAGGCGATTGCATTTTCGGCAGATTGAAGCGGTCTTTTTCTGTACAGATGAGCCCGTCCGCTCCTGCCGCTCGCGCTTGCTTTGCGACGTCGTCTAACTCCTGTTGCGTGTAACGATGATGATCGCGAAAAAAACGTGGTCCGCAAATCTGGAAACCCCATTCGCGCAGGTCTGAAACGAACGCGCTCGGATTTCCGATTCCGCAAAATGCAAACCATTTTCGCTGCCGGGCGCCTTTGATCTCAATCTCAGTATCATTGCTGGCGAGGCGGACGGAATCGAGCCACGGACGCGCATAGAAAATCGGCGTGTCGGTTTCGCGGCGAATGGCGGCTTCCACCGCGGGGGCGCGGCTGCTCCGAGTAATTACAATGATGTCCGCGCGCCGTAATGCGGTTTTTGGCTCGCGCATGAATCCTGCTGGCAACAATCTTCCTCCACCAAACGGATTCATCGCATCAACCAGAACAACGTCCACATCACGCGCTAATTGCAAATGCTGGAAGCCGTCGTCGAGCACAAACCATTCAATTCCCTGGGCGACAAGTTCTGAGCCACGTGTATACCGGTCCGCACCGACGCCAATCGTGATGGCATCGCCTAATCGCGCTTTAAGCAGTCGTACCTCATCGCTCGTCGGACCATCGGGGCCCGCCGTGCCGCGATATCCGCGCGTCAGTATGGCTGTCTTTTTGTCTTCATCGAGCAAGCGCTGCGCGATCCATAAAACCATCGGCGTCTTGCCGGTCCCGCCGACGGTGAGATTGCCCACGCTGATCACACGGGCGTTCAGGCGCTTCGGTTTCAGCAAGCCAACTTCGTACGCACGAGCACGCAAGAGCGTCGCCGCGCCGTAAGGCACGGTAAGAGGCCAGACGAGCGTTTGCTTGAGATTCATGCGGTGCTTCCCTGGCGGGCATCTAAAATCTTGCGGATGTGTGCCATCGTGCGCGCCGTCGCGCCAGCGTTACGGGATGAAAGTTCGCGTGCGGACTGCCCCATGCGTTCACGCAACGTGTCATTCTCAATAAGTTGCACCCAAACTTTTCCAAGCTGTGGTCCGTTGCTCACCTGAACGCCGGCATTGGCAGCAAGAAACTGTTCGGCCATCTCGGAGAAGTTTTCCATCGACCGCCCAAAGACAGGCGGCTTGCCGAACCATGCCGGCTCGAGAATATTGTGGCCACCGGACGATATAAGCGAGCCGCCCACAAACGCAGCGTCCGCCAGCGAATAGATCGCAGCCAACTCGCCGATGGAATCGAGCACGAGCACGTCCGTATTTTCATCGAGAGATTTCGCCAGGTCCAACCGGCTCCGGCGCACCACGTTCCAACCCGCCTCGACCGCCAAACGGGACGATTCGTCAAACCGATCGGGCTTGCGTGGAGCCAGAATCATCAGCGCGCGGCGCCATTGCCGCTGCACCGCATCGTATGCGGCAAGCACGGCTTCTTCTTCGCCGCTCACTACGCTGCCCGCGACGACTACCGGCCACCGTTCTTGCGTCTTGATCTGCTCCGCGAGCCACGAACCAAAAAGCCCCAGTGCGGGCGGTGATGCGTCATATTTCAGATTTCCCGTTACAAAGATGCGCTCCTCGGGAGCGCCCATTTCAGTCAGGCGCGCGGCATCTTCTTGTGTTTGCGCCAAAAACAGGGACGCATAATGAAGCGCCTCGGTGAAAAAATCCTCGAGTAGAAATTTCCATCGCCTATATCGCGCAAACGAGCGGTTCGAAATTCGAGCATTCGCAAACACAACCGGAACGCCCGCTTCATAGGCTTCACGCAGGAAATTCGGCCAGATTTCGGTTTCCATGACGATCACGATTGCAGGACGGATGCCGCGCAAAGCCCGGCGAACCGCACCGCTTGAGTCGAGCGGAAAGTAAAATACCCCGGACGCAGACTTGAGCCGCTCCCGGGCAAGCCGCTGCCCAGTTTCGGTGGTTGTAGAGACGAAAACCGGTCGCTCCGCATATTGCTGCTTCAGTTCCGTCACGATTGGCTGCGCCGCAAGAACTTCACCGACCGAAACAGCGTGTATCCAGATTGCGCCTCCTTTGGCGCACGCATGGATGACGCTACCTGGCACTCGGCCGAGCCTTTCCCGTAGGGTTTGCCACGGCTCACCGCGCCGCCAACCGCGTATTGCATAATAGGGGGCCAGTACCAGGATCGCCAGCGAGGTAAAAAGTTGGTAAAAGAGCATCATGAATGGGCTGCGATGATAGGGCAGAGCAAGACGGTATCCTGGCTCGGCACGGTCGGTCGTGAAAATTGCAGCGAATGGGATTTACGAATCAGCAAGACGCGATTATAGTGGCACTCGCTTAAAACGCGCACAACTTCCCTCGGTTCGTTAGCATCGGAAAACGTGACAACATGAAGATCCCGCTATTGATCGCTGCGCTCGTTCTGTCGGGAGGCATCGTGTTCGGCCAGGCTGCGCAGCCTGCCACGCCTGCCCCGGCTCTGCCTCAGGATCAGCACGAGGGCATCACCATGTCCGTTGATGCCTACACCAAGGTGGCGCGCGGCAAGGAGAAGTTCGGGAAAGCGAATCCTCTCGCGGTTGGAATCCTGCCGGTGGAAGTGTTCTTCAAAAATGATACGGATCTACCCGTAAAGCTGGATCTGGAGACAATCCAGCTTGAAGTGCATTCGGGCGGTGGTGGCAAACATCAGGACCTCGACTGGCTCGAACCGGTCGAGGTGGCCACGGCCGTAGCACACCCCCAAGGTCCCTCCGGACCCAAGGTGCGGCGCTTCCCGCTTGGAGTGAGTCTTCCAAAGGACGATAAACGCGACAAAATGCTGGAAATCCTGAAGCCGCTCGCGCTCAATTCGGACATTATTCCGCCAAAAGGCACGATTCACGGCTTCCTCTTTTTCGACGTTGCAGGCCAGATTCCGGCGCCGGGTGACGCCACTCTTTATGTACCGGATTTAACGGTTGCCACGTCTAACAAACCGTTGATGTTTTTTGAAGCCGCACTGCAAAGCGCGGAAGTCCCTCAGCAGTGATGCAAAAATCGTCGAGCGCCGTCGGCATTGGCCCTTTGAAACAGGCTGGCCGAGGTTGTTTGCTTCGGCCCTGCGCCCCGGTTATTATGGATCATTCATGCGAATCTTAGGCCCTTCCAGCCGCCTCGCCGTCATAGTTGTGTTCGTGTGTTTAGGGGCATTTTGCGCGACGGCTGCATCGGATGATGCAGCAATCTTTCCTCTTTCTGAAGTGCATCCCGGTCTGAAGGGCTATACCGACACGATCTTCTCGGGCGATACGGTCGAGCGCGTCGATCTGGAAGTGATCGGCGTCCTGCACAATGCGGTCGGTCCGAAGCAGGACGTGATCCTTGTTCGCCTGCTGGGGGATAAAGTGGCGCAGACGGGCGTCGTCGCCGGGATGAGCGGCAGCCCGGTCTATTTTGACGGCAAGCTCGCCGGCGCTCTGGCGCTGAAGCTCGGCACATTCACGCGTGAGGCAATCGGCGGGGTGACGCCCATTTCGGAAATGATTGATGTGGAAAAGTCTGCCGCTGCCGCCACGACTGAGAAACGCGGCCTTACAGCAGCAGACCCACCAGTGCAGACGACCATTCCGCAAAGTTTTTCCCGTGAAACAGGGGCAGGCGCGGGGCAAACACTGATTCCGATCGAAACGCCCCTAATCTTCAGCGGCTTGTATCCGCAGACGCTCGCTCAATTCCGCAACGTCTTCTCTTCCTGGGGAATGGCAATGTCCGCCGGAGGCTCTGCCGCCCCGGCTCCGACCGATTCGGACCTGAAGCCCGGCGATATGGTCGGCATAGACCTGATTCGCGGCGACTTTTCCGTGAGTTCGGGATGCACGGTTACAATGATCGACGCCGGGCACGTTCTCGCGTGCGGGCACCCGGTATTCGGATTTGGCGCTGTCACCATGGGGCTTTCGCGCGCGCACGTCGTTATGACTCTGGCGTCCGCGCAAGAATCGACAAAGATCATCGACACGGGCGGCGAAATCGGGACATTGACGCAAGACCGCCAGACAGCCGTGATGGGCACCTTGGGTGCGGGCCCTGCGATGATTCCCGTTCACCTGACCGTCGATTCGGCAGGCGGGCAAAAGCAGTACACATTCGAAGTGGCACCCATTGCGCAGCTCACGCCCCAGCTGATAGCCGTCGCAACGTACAACGGCATCACGGGCACTCCCGAATACGCCGGGGGCAAAACACTCGAGCTGGATGGCACCATCTCGATAAAGGATCATTCGCCCGTTGAGCTGGAGAATACGTTTTCCGCAACCGATGCCACGGCGCAAACCGGCCTTGCTGCCGCACTTTCGGTGCAGCAGACTTTTTCGGACATCTACTCGAATCCGTACGAAGTACCGCAGATCAAGAATATCGATCTGCATGTGAAGGAGCTGACGGACCGCCGCTGGGCGACCATTGATAGCGTGTGGACGGAAAAGACCGAAGCGCATCTCGGTGATACCGTCGACATTAAAGTTTTGCTGCGCCCCTATCGCGGAGCCGCATTCGTGCAGGACATTCCGATCACAATCCCGGCGCAAACGGCGCCAGGGAACGTGGCGGTCGTGGTAAGCGACGCGTCGTATCTGAATCGCAATGTCCAGCTCGCGGCGTTCACGTCAGAAGGCAAGCTGCCAGGGCTCGAACAGCTGATTTCTCTCGTCAACCAGGAGCGCCGTAACGACCGGCTCTATGCGACGCTGCTCCAGGCGACGCCGACGCTTCTTGTCGATGACAAGCAGATGCCGAATGTGCCCGCGTCGGCGATTAATGTTTTCGATGAGCGCCCAAATCCAGCAAGAGCGCGCCTCCAGTTGCAGTCCGCAGCCGGTGAATGGTCGGTCGATATGAATCAGGTGATTTCAGGCCAGCAGTTCGTGACGATTACGATTAAGTGAGATTGCGCGTAGAGGGCCGCGGCGCCAAAACGCGAACCGCCCATCCAACCTGGATTTTCCAAGGAGAAATTTGCGAATGACTCCTCGAAGATTAATTTTGTGCGTCGTGGCGGCTTCCTTGCTGCCTTTTGCAGTAAGAGCCGAACACACACGTTTCTGGCGTCAATCGGATTACGCCGATTTTCAGCGCGGAACCGCTACAGGCGTGGCCGTTCGTAGCGATGGAAAGATCACCGTCGCGCCGCGTTTCGAATCGTTTGCCGATCCGAACATGTCGTTCCTTTGGACGCTGCGCCTGGATCCTCAGGGCCGCCTCTATGCTGCGGGCGGATCAGATGCGAAGGTTCTTCGCTTCGACTCGACGGGTAAGCCGACGACCGTCTTTGAATCTTCTGAGCTCGCGGCGCAGGCAATCGCCTTCGATTCCAAAGGCAATCTCTACGTCGGTACGTCGCCTGACGGTAAAGTGTACAAAGTAACGCCAGACGGCACAAAAACTGTCTTCTTCGATCCAAAAGCCAAATATATTTGGTCGCTTGCCGTAGATTCTCAAGGCAACGTGTTTGTCGGCACGGGCGACAAAGGCCAAATTTTTGTTGTATCGCCGGACGGTAACGGCAAAGCGTTTTACGATAGCGACCAGCGCCATGCACGTGCGCTCGCGCTGGACCCGAAAGGCAACCTTCTCGTCGGCACAGAGCCTGCTGGTTTGATCTTGCGAATTCCAATAGTGCGCAAGAATTCCTCAGCGGCTCCCGAGGCTGGTTCCCCTTTTGTTCTCTACGAAACCAGCAGAAAGGAAGTCACTTCCCTTCTGACGGATTCCAGCGGGAATATTTACGCCGCTTCCATTGGCGAGAAAACGCGCGGTCCCAACGTTCCGCTGACGACGGCTGCGCCCCAAGCCACGGCTTCCGCTGCGAGACCGGCCGCGCCAACCGCTCCGAATGCGCAAGTGACGGTGACTGTGCGGGAGCAGCAGCCACAACCCGCACTATCTCAGCCGAATATTCCAGCATCTTTTCTGGGTGCTTCCGCCACGAGTGCCCAAGTGGTGAAAATTGCACCGGACGATTCGCCGCAGCAGCTTTGGTCCTCGCGCGACCAAATCGTTTTATCCCTCGGGCTTTCGCCCGATGGCAAACTCTTGCTCGGCACCGGCAATCACGGCGATATCGTTCGCCTCGAAGGCAACGGCCTTTACTCCAATATCGAGCAGACATCGGCAATGCAAGTGACCAGCTTCGCTGCCACACCGGACGGAAAAATCTACGCCGCTACCGCGAACCCCGGAAAGATTTTCACAGTCGGCCCCGGGCTGCAACCTGACGGAAACTTCGTATCGAGCACGTACGATGCTTCGATCTTCTCGCATTGGGGACGCCTCACATGGTGGGGAGAAGACGGCACGTCTCAGGGCCGCGTCGAGTTCTATGTGCGCTCGGGCAATACGTCGAATCCCGAAAAGAATTGGAGTCCGTGGACAGGGCCGTATAAGTCGGCTTCGGGCGCGGATGTCACGTGTCCTGCGGCACGCTTTGTACAATGGAAGGCGGTCTTCCTCAATGCCGCTAGTGGTGGCCAACCGTCACTTTCATGGGTAAGCCTCGCCTATCAGCCGAAAAACGTAGCGCCTGTGATCGACGCAATCGCTGTGCAGGACCCCGGCGTTCGCCTTTCTGGTTTTTCGCAGCAAACCGGAAATGCAACACCGGTCCATCTCCGCACTCCCGGCTCCGATTCGGACGGCTCAAACGAGTCAGGCGAGAGCGAAGGCGCAGGCCGCCAATCGCGCGCAGAGGTTCCTCCGCAGGCCGTTGCGGATCATGGATACGAAAGCGTCCTCTGGAGCGCGCACGACGACAACGATGACACGCTTACGTATTCCATTTATTATCGGGGCGAAGGGGAGAAGAATTGGCGGCTGCTGAAGGACAAAATCTCGAGCGAATACTACTCTTGGGATACTTCGACGATGCCCGACGGCGCCTACTACCTGAGGATCGTTGCTTCCGATGCGCCCTCGAATCCCACCAACGAAGCGCTCACGACAGAGCGCGAAAGCGACCGCTTCCTTGTGGGAAATACTCCGCCGCGCGTCGACAATCTTCAAGCACGGGCTAACGGCTCATCCGCTTCGCTTTCTTTCGGCGCAACAAGCACGTCAGGCGCGATCGCTCGCGCTTCTTACAGCGTGGATTCGTCGGATTGGCAAATCGTCTTCCCCGTGGGCCAGTTAACGGACGCGCCTAAGGAAGATTATCGGTGGAACGTTGCGGACCTTTCGCCCGGCGAGCACACCGTATCCGTGCGCGTCACAGACCGCTTCGGCAACGAGACGGCCGCGAAGACGACTTTTACAGTTGGCGCGTCGACTGAATCGCCCAAACAATCCGCCTCCGCCTCACGCTGAAGAGAGAATGACGCCGCGCGATTCGGTTCAGCTATGCCAGTTGCGGATCATCGAGATCGGTTCGAAGCGTTCCACCGTTGCGCCAACGCCGGTCAGACCACCGTTGCTCTCCGCTTGTTCCACGTGCACCACGCGCGCGCTGCAACGAACCTCTTCCGCGCTCCTACCGGTTAATTCTCTCGGCAGCCTGAAATAAATTTCGAGCGGCGCTCCGATGCTCACATGTTCCCGCGAGCGAAAGTAGATGCCGCGCTCTGAAAGGTTCACGGCTTCGCCTTCCAAAATTCCCCGTGATGCCACAGCCGCTCCTCGCCCCGCGCCAAGCTCAGCCGACGAAACTGTCGCAGAATTCGAAATAATTCGAAACCGAAGCGGCACAGCACAGTCCTTCCTTGGCGATACCCGGCGTTCTCTACCGGACATACGTCCTCCTATTGGCTTACAATTTCGCTGGATTTGAATCGCAGGAAGGGGCTTCTGAGCATGTCATTCACGCGAAAGCCGGTCAATGATTTTAATGATTTGGCGGCAATTCTGTGGAATTTCTAACAGTAAGACCCTGGCGCGTTCAAGTTTGAAACGCGCCCGACCGAGGCGAGTGCGGAAATCAGACTTCTTCCGGCCGCCAGTCCACAGGCGGAAAATCGATCTTCCAAAAACCCGGCGTGGGCGAATCAAACTCAACCGGCACGTGAAACCCTTCCGGCATCTCTTTCGCGGTGCGCGTAACATGGCACGCGATTTTTTCACGCGTCGACGTGTGTTCGAGCACAAGGCGCGTCTCAACGGGCAACGCCTCCTTCAACAAAACGAGCGCTCCTTGGGGATTTACGCTGACCGTCAACGCCTGTAGAGTGGTCGGCTTTCCTTTCACGGCGACGTGGATATTGGCGCGTACGCGCAACAATACGCGTTGGCTTCTACTCGATTGTTGGGTTGCTGCGCTTGTCTTTACTGTTGGGCTCGATTTGGGTCGTAATGCAGATGCCGGCGATTTAATAGAGAGTGCGGCGCTTTTCGCCGAAGAACCTCCGGATATTCCAAGTTTCAAAGATCTAGCCCCCAAAAGTTAAGGTCCGATGCGAGGAATTCAACGCCGAGGTCCCAGCCATCGGGGCGCTGGCCGCCCTTCCACACCACTTTTCCATCTACCGCTTTTCGCGACGCCAAATTCGTGAGGCGCAGCACCTGCTGTACATCTACTTCGCGTGGGCTTACGAGCAGGCAGCCGTAGCCGTTAACGACGCGCGTAAACGCGGATTCGAAGCGTTTCGGCCCCATGTTTCCGTTCCACTCGATCGAGACAGGGACACGGCAATTCATTCGCGGGCCCCGGCGTTTGTGCCGCGAGCGAATGTCTTTCGGCAGGTCCAGCGAAAATGGCATCGTGAAAGTGCTCCGCGGAAGATCTCCTAGCGAACTGAGGAAAAATGCGGCGCCGCGGCCTTCCGCACGAACGAAATATTACGGATGTGAACTAGTCGGATCAATAGTACGAGAAGACAGGTGGTTTCGCTGTTCGGGCGAAGCCGCGCAAAACTCTTAGTACTCGCACGCAAACTAGTCTGCCGAAACCGTTTGGTCCGCCATGCGCGGCTTCGCGAGCCCCGCAATTCTGCCGAACCGTCGTTCCAACCAGGACTGGAAGGTATCCATGTACGTGTAAAAGACGGGAGTGAGATAGAGCGTTACGAGTTGCGAGAATACGAGGCCGCCCACGACCGCTAATCCCAGCGGCCTGCGCGAATTGGCGCCGGTGCCCGACCCAAAGGCGATCGGCGCGGTGCCCATCAGGGCAGCCATCGTCGTCATCATGATCGGCCGGAAGCGGACGAGGCAGCCTTCGTAAATCGCTTCTGCCGCGCTCTTGTCCCCGGCGCGTTCGCGCTCGATTGCAAAGTCGACCATCATGATCGCGTTCTTTTTGACGATGCCAATCAGCATGATCACGCCCACGAATCCGTAAAGATCGAGGCTATAGCCGAAAATCTGCAGCGTGAGCAAAGCGCCAAACGCCGCCGAAGGCAATCCCGAAAGAATCGTCAACGGATGGATGAAACTCTCGTAGAGAATGCCCAGCACCAGATAGATCACGAGAATAGCGATGAGCAGCAATATACCCAGCCCCGAAAGAGATGACTGAAACGCTTGTGCGGCTCCCTGAAACTGTGCGGTCACCGTCGCGGGCAGCGTACGCAGCGCCAAATCCTGGACACGCGAGACCGCATCACCGATCGCAGTGCCTCCCGCGAGGTTGAACGAAATCGTCACTGCCGGCAATTGACCCAGATGGCTTACGGAAAGCGGCCCGACGCTCGTCGAGAGGCGCGAAACTGCATCGAGCGGAACGAGGTTGCCGTTCGCCGAATGGATGTAGAGCATCGAGAGCGCCGAGGGATCGCGCTGGTACTTATTCTCAAGCTCTTCGACAACCCAATACTCGTCGTTCGGCGCATAAATCGTCGAAATTTGCCGCTGACCGTATGCGGCATAAAGCGCGTTCTCGACCTGATCAGCCGTAAGTCCCAGCGTCGAGGCCTTGTCGCGGTCGATGTTTACATTTACTTGCGGATTTTTCAGCATCAAGTCGCTTGTGACGTCCGT
>Ga0209178_1000303_pt1 | contig 14010 bp, 10 predicted proteins | sample GAAS200_FD_187521 | JGI IMG/M metagenome (GOLD analysis project Ga0209178, IMG submission 187521) | Agricultural soil microbial communities from Georgia to study Nitrogen management - GA AS200 (SPAdes) (version 2) | ecosystem: Environmental > Terrestrial > Soil > Agricultural land | place: USA... | reverse complement strand
TGGGCAAGACCAGCCTCAACCGGCAGTACAACCATTACGACATCGTGTTCACAGAATCGGTGACCGGCCTGTCCAAGGGCAGTCCGGTGCAATACAACGGCATCCAGATCGGCGAAGTCAGCCAGTTGAAACTGGACCCGAAGGATCCGCGCAAGGTGCTGGCGCAGATCCAGGTGGCCGCCGACACCCCGATCAAGGTCGACACCCGCGCCAAGTTGGGATTGCTCGGACTCACCGGTGTCGCGTTCGTGCAGTTGACAGGTGGCGCGCCGTCCAGCCAGCCGTTGATGCCGACGCCCAGCAATCCGATACCGGAGATCAAGTCCGAAAGCTCGGCGCTGACCAAGTTGCTGGCTTCGGGTACCGACGTGGTCACCTCGCTCAACCTCATCCTCGATCGGCTTGGCCATATCATTTCGCAGCAGAACGTCGATCGCATCTCCAACACCCTCGAGAACATCGACCAGACCACCACCGCACTCGCGGCAGAACGCGAAGATCTGCGCAACCTCATCCAACAGGGCGCGGCCGCCGCCAAGGAACTCAACCAGACGCTGGCCGGCGCCAACCAATTGGTCAACGGTCCCGGGCGCCAAACCCTGGATCGCGCGGCCGCCGCGATGGCGTCGCTGCAGGAGACCACGCAGACCCTGAACGAGCTGCTCACGGAAAACCAGGGCTCGCTGCAGTCCGGCTTGCGCGGCGTCGACCAGATCGGGCCTGCGCTGCGCGAACTGCGTTCGACCCTGCGCGACATCCATCAGATCACTTCCCAGTTGCAGGCCAATCCTGCGGGTTACCTGCTGGGTCGGGATCACGCCACCGAATTCACGCCCAAGCATTGAGGACGGATCGACCATGACCGCGCCCAAATCGTTCTCCGCCGCGCGCACGTTGCTCGCGTTGTGCGCTACCGCGCTACTGGCCGGCTGCTCCGTGCTGCCCAAGGCTTCGCCGGTACAAGTCTGGCAGCCCCAGGAATCCGGCGCGCCGGCCACGGACGCGCCCCAAGGGAATTTCAGCCTGCGCGTGGATACGCCCAACACCACCGGCGCGCTTGACCAGGGCGGGATCATGGTGATGCCCGAGCCGGGCCAGGTCAGCTCCTACAAGGGCGCGCGCTGGAGCGAATCGCCCGCGTTGCTGATCCGCCATCGACTGGTCGACGCCTTCATGGCGGCAAAACTGCCCGCCGTCACCACCGACGACGACCACTTCGCGTCCGACTACACCCTGTCCGGCGACCTGCGCACGTTCCAGTCCGAATACCGGGGCGGCTCGCCGGTCGTGGTGGTGCGTTACGACGCGCAATTGCGGCGCGGCGGCGCACGCAATCTGCTGGCGACGCGCAGCTTCGTGGTCACGCAGAATCCATCCGGAGTGGACGTGCCGCAGATCGTGGCGGCGTTCGGCGCGGCCGACGACGCGCTCGCGCAGCAGGTCGTTGCCTGGACGATCGAAGTCGCCACCCACGATCGGGCGTCGCGTCCAGCCGGTGCCGACGACGAACCGGCGCAGCGGGGCTCTCGCTAAGGGTTCCGCCGGGCGCGCGCGGGTCGCCGCGCTATTCGCGCCAAACGCGCCCGCGGATTCGGCTTGCGCCGAATGGCGCGCGAATCCGGGGGCCTCACATCTTCCACTCGATCTCGAGATGCGTGTTGTTGAACTCGGGATCGTCCAGCGAACCACCACGCTCGATCTTGAAGCCATCGGGCAATCCCTCGACGTCCACCGTCGAACCGTCGCCGAAGCGCATCCCGCGCGCCTGCAGGTCCGCCAGCCGCGCCGCGACCGCACCCGCGCGCTGCACTTCCGATTGCGGCACGCGTCGGATGCTGATGTCGGGGCGCGCGAACTTGCGCATGCCGCGAGTCTTGATCCACGCCGTGTCGCCGGTGTCGTCCTGGCACAGCACCAGCACGTGACTGCGCGGCGTGGCGATCGCGTCGTCCTTGTAGCGCGTGCGCCAATCGTCGGCGGAGAACATTTCCAGGATCTGCGGATCGACCACCGCAACGCCGCCGACATCCAGCAGCGCCGCGATGACGCCCAGCGTGTCGCGCAAGTACGCGAGTGAATCGGCATCGGCCAATTCACCGCGCAACATCAGGCACTCGGGCGCCTTGCGCGCGGACTCGAAGGCGCCGGGGTTGCCTTCGCGCAGGATCCCGCCGATCGCGCCGCGCAGCGGATGGCCTTGCCAATGCGCCAGCCTGTCCTTCGGAATGCGCAGGATTTCGACGCCCGTCGGCAAACCGTGGCTGCCGTGCGCCGTAAGGTCGAGCTTCGGCTCGGCGGGAAATTCGCCGAACACGAAATAGACCAGCATGGCCTTGGCCTCGTCGCGGCTCCAGTGCGGGCGCGTCCAGTCGGGTGCGGCCATGTGTCGAAGTCCTCAGGGAAGCGAAAGCCGACACGGTAACATTATCGGCTGTTTGCCGGATCGAACCATGCTCAACCCCCAACAACGCGCTGCCGTCGAGTACGTCGACGGCCCCCTGCTGGTGCTGGCCGGCGCAGGCTCGGGCAAGACGCGCGTGATCACCGAGAAGATCGCGCACCTGATCGAGCGCGGCCTGGTGCCGGCCGCGAAGATCGCCGCGATCACCTTCACCAACAAGGCCGCACGCGAGATGCGCGAGCGCGTGGCGAAACGCATCAGGAGCGACGGAGCGGAAGGCCTGAGCGTGTGCACGTTCCATGCGCTGGGGCTGAAGTTCCTGCAGATCGAACATGCACGCGCCGGCTTGCGCCGTGGCTTTTCGGTGCTGGACGCCGACGACAGCGCGGGCCTGGTGAAGGAACTCGCAGGCGCGGCGGTGAAATTTGACAAGCTGTTCCAGTTGCGCTCGCTGCTGTCGCGCCTGAAAAGCAACGGCCTGACGCCCGAACAGGCGCTGGACGCCGCGCGCGCGGCACGCGAACTGGAAGCCGCGCAACTTTACGCCGCGTACCAGAAGCGGCTCGCCGCGTTCAATGCAGTCGATTTCGATGACCTGATCCGGTTGCCCGAGGCGGTGCTGGAGCGCGACGAGGAAGCGCGCGCCGCATGGCGCGAACGCATCCGCTACCTGCTGGTGGACGAATGCCAGGACACCAACGCCGCGCAGTACGCGTTCCTGAAACTGCTGGCCGGCGAGCGCGGCGCGTTCACCTGTGTGGGCGACGACGACCAGTCGATCTATGCGTGGCGCGGCGCCGATCCCGGCAACCTCGACAAGCTGTCGCAGGATTACCCGAAGCTGCGCGTGGTGAAGCTGGAGCAAAACTATCGCTGCGCGCAGCGCGTGCTGCGCGCGGCCAACGTGTTGATCGCCCACAATCCGCACGCGCATCCGAAGAAGCTCTGGAGCGCGCACGCCGACGGCGAACGCATCCGCGTAATGGAATGCCGCGACGCTGAGCACGAAGCCGAGCGCGTCGCTTCGCAGCTCATGTATCTGCGCGACAAGCATGGACTCGCGTGGTCGGATTGCGCGGTGCTGTATCGCGGCAACCATCAGGCGCGGCCGCTGGAAAAGGCGCTGCAACTGAGCCGCATTCCGTACCACTTGACCGGCGCATTGAGTTTCCTCGACCGCGCCGAGGTCAAGGATGTGCTGGCGTACCTGCGGCTCGTCGCCAATCCCGACGACGATGCGGCGTTCCTGCGCGTGGTGAACGTGCCGCGCCGCGAGATCGGTGCGACCACGCTGGAAAAACTGGGCGAGCTGGCGCAATCGACACACCTTTCGATGCTGCGCGCAGCCCACAGTCCGGCCGCCTTGCAGCAACTGTCGGCGCGACCGGCCGCTGCGCTGGCGGGTTTCGTCGACCTGGTCGATTTACTGTCCCGGCACGCGAAGCATGCCAAGGCCACCGAGCTGGTCGAGGAGGTCCTGAAGCGCACCCGCTACGTGGAGCATCTGGCTCAAGGCACGCGCGATCCGGCGCTGCAGGAACGCAGGCTCGGCAACGTGCGCGAACTGACGGACTGGTTCCGCGCGATGGATTCGGGCAAGGCGCGCGCGGGCGACCTGGCCGCGCAACTCGCGCTGCTCAACCATGCCGACAAGGACGATGGTGGCGACGCGGTGCGGATGATGACGCTGCACGCGGCCAAGGGGCTGGAATTCCGTTCGGTGCACATTATCGGCTGCGAGGACGGCACGTTGCCGCACGAGGGCGCGATCGACGAGGGTCGGCTGGACGAGGAACGCAGACTGCTGTACGTCGGCATCACACGGGCGAAGGAGTTGCTGCATCTTTCGTACAGCGCACAGGGCCGGCGTTACGGGCAGACGTTCAAACAGAAGCCGTCGCGATTTCTCGACGAGCTTCCCCCGGCCGAACTGCGCCGCGATGGCGCCGATCCCGAAGCCGACGCACAGGTGCGCCGCGACGTCGCGGCCGCGCAACTGGCGAAGATTGCGGCGATGCTGGGTTGAATCGTAGGGCGGGTGACAACCCGCCATCGGGTCATTTGCGGCGGGATGCGCTGCGCTTCTCCCGCCCTGCCGCAATCCACTGGTTGCTATCATCGCCCGCCATGTCCGTGCCACCGCCGTTTCCACGCAAGCTGCTCGCGCCGCGCCATTGGCCGGCGTGGTTGGGCATCGGCTTCATCCGCTGGGTGGTGTGGCTGCCGGCACGCTGGATCATCGCACTCGGTGCGGCGTTCAGTGCCGCGATCTCGCCGCTGTTGCGCACGCGTCGTCACGTGATCGCCCGCAACCTCGAGTTGTGTTTTCCCGAACTCGACCCGCCGCAACGCGAGACGCTGCGCCGCGAGGCGACCCGCGAAATGGGCCGGATGCTGGGCGAATTCGCGCTGGGCTGGTTTGCATCCGATGCCAAGCTCGCGCGGCTGCACGTCGAAATCGACGGACTGGAGCATCTGGAAGCCGCGCGCGCGCAGGGCCGTGGCGTGCTGCTGGTGGGCGGGCACTTTTCGCATCTGGAATTGTGCGCGCGCTTGATTTCGCGCCGCATCCGCATCGCCGGCATGTACCGGCGCATGGATTCGGACGTGTTCGAGTGGAACGTCCTGCGCGCGCGCCTGCGCTACGCCGACACGATGTTCGACAAAGACCAGTTGCGCGCGACCGTCAAGTACCTGAAGCGCGGCGGCACCGTGTGGTACGCGCCCGACCAGGACATGCGCGGCAAGGATTCGGTGTTCGCGCCGTTTTTCGGCATTCCGGCGTCGACGATCACCGCAACGCATCATCTGGCGCGACTCTCGGGCGCGGCGGTGATGCCGTTCTTCCACCGCCGCACGCCGGAAGGCGGCTACGTATTGCGTCTGGAAGCACCGCTGGAAAACTTTCCGGGCGACGACGTGGTCGCCGACACCGCGCGCGTCAACGCCGCGGTCGAGCGGATGGCCCGCGAAGCGCCCGCGCAGTATCTGTGGGCGCACAAGCGGTTCAAGACAAGGCCGGAAGGGATGCCGCCGGTGTACTGAACGGGAGTGGAAACCGGAGCCGCAAAAGCGCGGCTGCGCAAGCTACGGGCTGTTCCGACTCTCCACGCCCGTTTCCCGCTTCCCGGTCCTTCGTGCTTCGTGCAGTTTGGCGTACTTCAGGAACACGTAGAACGATCCCAGCACGCTGGCGACGAAACCGGCCCAGCCTGAAAGAAAATAGCGCTTGAAGACGTATTGCCGCACGAAGAAGATCGGCGGATACACCAGCATCATCGGGCCGCTGAAGCGTTGCTTGCGTGCAAGCTTGTCGGCCACCATCCCGGACGAATAGCGGTTGATCTTGGCGACGCGCGCGGCGATGTTGTCGTCGCCCATGTTGACGAAGTCGGCGTGTGTCAACGTCGCGACCGGACCATCGACTTCAACCGCCGCGTGTACCGGCACAGCGTTCATGCGCCCGCGCCGGCGATCGAACAGGCGCAGGTGGCCGTTGCGATGGCTCCAAGGGTGCTGCACGCTCCAGAACATCCGTTCGCGGCGCGGCAGGCGATAACCTGCTGCGTGCGGATTTTCCAGTGCGTGTTCGATCACTGCGCGCGTGCCGGGCGACAGGATTTCGTCAGCGTCGAGGTTCAATATCCAGTCGTGCGCGGCCATGTCGATCGCGCGCTGCTTCTGCGGGCCGTAATCGTCGAACGGGTGCGTCGCGGTGCGTGCGCCGTGGCGCTTCGCGATCTCGACCGTTGCATCGCTGGAACCTGAATCCAGCACCACGATTTCGTCCGCGAAATCCGCGGCGGCAAGGCAGTGTTCCAGCGTGTCGGCGTTGTCGAGTGTGATGATCACCAGCGAGAATTTTTCACGCGCCATGTGCCAGGTCCTTCATCCGAACCCGCGGCAGTTTGACGGGGGCGCCGTCCGGTACATCCACGTGCAACGCCGCGCACCACAACGCCAGCAGCCACCAGAACAACAAACCCCACCACGCCGAATAGAACGCGAGGTGCGTATTGACCGGAAACACCGTGACCGCCAAGGCGACGGTCACGGGAAACGCGCGCCGGCGTGCGTCGGGCCCCACGCTGCGCCACGCGCGCAACGCCAACACCAGGGCGACCAACCACAGCGCAAGGCCGATCGCGCCGGTATCGCTCAACACTTCCAGCACGATCTGGTGCGGATGGCAGGCGCCCTCCCCCACGCCACAGGCCTCTTCGGTGACGAAATGATCGTTGGGCGACGCATAGCGGGGATACGCTTCGCGGAAATCGCGCACGCCCACGCCGACGATCGGATGCGCGGCGATCATCCTTGCGCTGACGCGCCAGATGTCGAGCCGTCCGCTGCTCGCGTAATTCAGTCCATGGCGGGTGTCCTGCAACGCGGCGAAGGTGCGATCCATGCGCGCATCGAAGCGCGCGGAGGTTTTCCACGCCACGCCGATCGCCGCCACGACGACCACGCACGCCGCGAGAATCCAGGCCAAGAAACGCAGCGGCGTGCGCGCTTCGATCCAGAAGAACGCCAGCAGCGCCACGTCGTAGGTGACCCACGCCGCGCGCGAGCCGGCAAGCAGGATCGGCACCAGCAGGAACAGCATCGCCGCAATCAAACCGGCGCGACCGAAGCGTCTTCGCGCCGCCCACAACACGAACGGCGACAGCGACGCCAGCACCGGCCCGAGCTTCAGGTTCCCCGCACCGAAAATGCCGGAAAGCCGCTGCGCTTCGGCGTGACCGCCCAGGCTGTAGCCGGTCAGCATCTGTACCCACGCATCCAGCGCCCACAGCGCCACCACGATCCCGGTGGCGAGGCACAGCGCGTTCAAGCGCGTCGCGCGACGCACCGCGAAGCACACGTAGATCCCGAACGGCGCGAAACGCAGATACGCCGCCACGCTGTTCCAACTGCGCGCGGGATCGATCGCGCCGGGCGCCGAAACCAGCGCGGCCAGAAAGTACGCGGCCCACAACCACAGCAACAACCGTGCGCCGGCATGACCGGCCAGCGCGCGGCGATCACGAAAGAAAAGAATGATCGCTCCCAGCATGCACAGCAGCGTGCCCAATTCGCTGGAACGCCCGAACGGCAGCAGGAACACCACCAGCCAGATCGGCGTGAGCGGCGAACGCAGGACCGTCATCAAATGCGTGCGGATAGATTGGGACATGGCAAGCGGCGAGTCGAGAGCGCGCCCACGATAATGCAGCACGTGATCGGGGCATACCGGGCGCCGCAAACGGGACCGCCGGCGATCTACACCCCGTCACGCAATCCTTGCAGCGCCGCGTTGAACGTCGCGCTCGGCCGCATCGCGGCACTTACCCTGCCCATGTCGGGCCGGTAGTAGCCGCCCAACTCCACCGGCTGGCCTTGCGCGCCGTTCAATTCGCCGATGATGGTGTCCTCATCGGCTTCCAGCTTGTCGGCCAAGGCGGCGAATCGCTTCGCCAGCTCGGCGTCGTCCTGCTGGTCGGCCAGCGCGCGTGCCCAGTACATCGCGAGGTAGAAATGGCTGCCGCGGTTGTCGATCTCGCCGACCTTGCGCGCGGGCGACTTGTTGTTTTCGAGGAAACGCCCGATCGCCTTGTCCAGCGCCCGCGCCAGCACGTTCGCGCGGGCGTTGTCGTACGTGCGGCCAAGGTGTTCCAGCGACGCGCCCAGCGCCAGGAATTCGCCCAGCGAATCCCAGCGCAGGTAATCCTCGGCCACGAATTGCTGCACGTGCTTGGGTGCGGAGCCGCCCGCGCCGGTCTCGAACAGGCCGCCACCGGCCATCAGCGGCACGATCGACAGCATCTTGGCGCTGGTCCCGAGCTCCATGATCGGGAACAGGTCGGTCAGGTAATCGCGCAGCACGTTGCCGGTCACCGAGATCGTGTCCCGGCCCTCGCGGATGCGTGAAAGCGAATGCCGCATCGCGTCTTCGGGCGCCATGATGCGGATGTCCAGTCCCGACGTGTCGTGATCCTTCAGGTAGCGTTCGACCTTCTTGATCACCTCGGCGTCATGCCCGCGGCGCTTGTCCAGCCAGAAGATCGCGGGCGTCGCCGAAATGCGCGCGCGCGACACCGCCAGCTTCACCCAGTCGGCGACCGGCGTGTCCTTGGTCTGGCACATCCGCCAGATGTCGCCGGCCTCGACCTTGTGCTCGAAAATCGCGTTGCCGTCCTGATCGCTGACACGCACCACGCCGCCCACCGGCATCTGGAAGGTCTTGTCGTGCGAGCCGTATTCCTCGGCCTTGTCGGCCATCAGGCCGACGTTGGGCACGCTGCCCATCGTGGCCGGGTCGAACGCGCCATTGGCCTTGCAGTCCTCGATCACCACTGCGTAGATGCCGGCATAGCTGCGATCGGGGATCACGGCCTTGCAATCCTGGCGTTCGCCATCGGCGTTCCACATCTTGCCCGAATCGCGGATCATCGCCGGCATCGACGCATCGATGATCACGTCGGACGGTACGTGCAGGTTGGTGATGCCCTTGTCCGAATCGACCATCGCGAGCTTCGGACGCTTGCCGTACTGGATTTCGATGTCGTCCCTGATCGCGGCCTGCTGGTCTTCCGGCAATTTCGCGAGGCAGGCGTAGAGATCGCCCATCCCGTTGTTGGGATTGAACCCCGCGCGCTTCAGCACGTCGCCGTGAGCGGCCAGCACATCGCGGAAGAAGGCCTCCACCACCACGCCGAACATGATCGGGTCGGATACCTTCATCATGGTGGCCTTGAAGTGCACCGAGAACAGCACGCCCGAGGCGCGCGCATTGGCGATCTGTGCATCGATGAAGGCGGCCAGCGCGCGGCGCGACATCACCGCGGCATCGACGATCTCGCCGACCTGCACCTTGATGCCTTCCTTCAGCACGCGCTGCTTGCCGTCGTCGCCATCCAGCACGATCTTCAAGGCACCGGCCTTGGCCAGCGTTGCCGATTTTTCGGTGCCGTAGAAATCGCCGGATTCCATGTGCGCGACATGGGTTTCGGAATCGCTGCTCCACTTGCCCATCCTGTGCGGGTGCTTGCGCGCGTAATCCTTCACCGATGCGGGTGCGCGGCGATCGGAATTGCCCTGACGCAGCACCGGATTCACCGCGCTGCCCTTGACCTTGTCATAGCGGGCCCTGGTGTCCTTCTCGACATCGTTCTTCGGCTCATCCGGGTAGTCGGGCAGCGCGTAGCCCTTGCCCTGCAATTCGCGGATCGCGGCCTTCATCTGCGGCAGCGAGGCCGAGATGTTGGGCAGCTTGATGATGTTGGCGGACGGCTCCAGCGCCAGCCGGCCCAGCTCGGCCAGATCGTCCGATAGCTTCTGGCCGTTCTTCAGCACCTCCGGGAATTGCGACAGGATGCGTCCGGCCAGCGAAATGTCTCGCGTCTCCACATTGATCCCCGCCGAACCGGTGAACGCATCGATGATCGGCAGCAGCGAGGCCGTGGCGAGGAACGGTGCCTCGTCGGTGAGCGTGTAGATGATCTTGGGTGTGTCGGACATGGACGGCTGGGCCTGCTGAGGACAAGCCCCCATTGTCGCGGGTCGATGGCGCGCAGCCAAGCGGAGCGGCAAATGAGGGAGGTTTCAGCTTGAGTGACGCTCGTCCGGAGCGTAGACGCGAAGCATCGAAGTCGAAGGACCTTGAGTTGACGCTTCAATTCGCGTCCTTCGGACGCTACGCTGAGCGCAAACGGGTATCCGTATTTCGCGCCGGGGCAGAACGCGCGGATGAGCTACGTGCGCGGTTCCGCCGCCAGTTCCTGGTACAGCGCCAGCACGGAACCTTGCATGTCGGCCAGCCGGTAGCGCTGCATCGGCGGGATGGGCGGCGCGCGGCCCACGAACTCCGCGGCGCGGTCGATCAGCTTGTTGACGTCGCCGGCGGGCACGCGGCCGGCGGGATACAGTTCGGCCAGCAATTCGCCGACGCCGCCGTGCGCGTAACCCAATACCGGCCGGCACAACGACAAGGCTTCGATCACGGTGCGGCCGAAGCTTTCCGGCTTGTTGGAAAGCTGCAGGATCAAATCGGACACCGCGAACACGTCGCGCACGTCGCTGCGCGGCGGCGAGAACGCCACGATGTCGGCGACGCCACGCGTGTGCGCCAGCGTCTGCAGTTCCCGCAGGTACGCCTCGCGCCCGGGCTCGGCGACACCCAGCAGCAACAGGCGCGTATCCACGCCGCGTTCGCGCAGACCGGCCACCAGCGCGATCGCGTCGGCGTGGCCTTTCAGGCGGGTGCCCCGTCCCGGCAGCGTCAGCAGCGGCGCGCCGGCGAGCTGCGGGAATTCCGCAAAAAACTGGTCGCGCCAGATGTCGTCCGGCCGATAGCCGTAGGGAAACGCCTCCGGATCGATGCCACGCGGAATCACGGTGAGCCGGGACGCGTTGACCCGCGGGTAGTGGCTCAGCACGAAGTCGTGCACGGTCTGTGACACCACGATCACGCGGTCGCCGCGGGTCATGATGCCGCTCCAGCGCCCGGGCGAATTCAGGCCATGCACCGTGGTGACGAAATGCGGCCGCGGACGCATGCCACGCAGTGCAAACCATGCCAGCCACGCCGGCACCCGCGAGCGGGCGTGCACGATGTCCGGGCCGATATCGGTCAGCGCGCGGCGCAAGGCGCCGATTTTGGTCACGCTGCGCAGCGACTTGGTGCCGACGTCCAGCACGACGTGCTCGCCGCCTTCGCGTTCCAGCCGCTCGACCATGCGGCCGCCGGAGGAAATCACCACCGAACGATGCCCCGCCGCGACCAGCGCCCGCGAGACTTCCAGCGTCGAGCGCTCGGCGCCGCCATTCTCCAGTGCCGGCAGCAACTGGACGACGGTCAGGTGGCGCGGCATGGCGGCGGGCTCGGTCACGGGTCCCTGTGGGACGAGGGCGATGGGCATGCCCAAGAAGTATGCAAGAAATGCGCCGAGGCAAGGCGGGCGCGGGATTGCGGCGCGGGTTCGGACGCAGCCTGCCGTCCGGCATCAAAACGACCGTCGGAAATCACCGGGGGCCGTTCAGGCCGCCGGCCCGAACACCCGGCCCGCCACATGAACGCCGCGCGCGACGCAACCGGCTATTCAGGCGCGCCGGCGCGCTTCAGCACGTATTGCGCGCCGCAATACGGGCATACCGTGGCGCCGCCGTCGTCCACGATTGGCAGGTAGATGCGCGGATGCGAGTTCCACAGCGTCATTTCCGGCAGCGGGCAGGCCAGCGGCAGGTCCGCTTCGGTGACCTCGTAACGGCGCTTGGCGTTGGCGGGTTCGCCGACAGGAAAGGATGGGGCTGGCTGGGAAGACATGCTGGCTGTCCGGGAATCGATACCGTCGATTCTAACGCAGCGCGTCGACGCCCCACGTCACCCCGCGCGCGGGGTGACGTCCAGCGACAACTCCTCGACCCCGGGCGACGCATGCAGGCATCGGCAAGGTTCCGGTCCCTCGGTACACGCTCGACCGCGGTACCGTCCTGGGATGGCCGCCGTGGTGAACCCGCGGATCTCCCGCATAATCACGATCCCTTTCAGCGCGCGCGACGGATGCCACGGCCGCCCCAAACCGCATGGGTCATCAGCGACGGCGCCGCCGGCAACGAACGCCAGGCGCTGGCGCTCGCGTCGGCACTGGGCGTCCCGGCGCGCGTGCTGGCGCTGCCACTGCGTGCACCGTGGGCGTGGTTCGCGCCGCGGCGCGTTCCGGGCGGAAGACTGGCGCTGGCGCCGCGCGATCGGGCGAACTTCGAGGCGCCATGGCCGGACATCGCGATCGGTTGCGGACGCAGCGCGGCGCTGCTGACGCGCATGCTGCGGGACCTGTCGGGTGGCGATTGCTACACCGTCCAGATCCTCGACCCGCGCATCGATCCGCGGCACTGGGATGCCGTGATCGCGCCGCGTCACGATCGGCTGGAAGGCCCGAACGTGTTGGCCACGTTGGGCGCGCTGAACCCGATCGACGACACCTGGCTTGGATCCGGCCGCGAAGCTTTCCCCGATTTCGAGGCGCTGCCGCGCCCGCGCGTCGCGCTGCTTCTGGGCGGCCCACGCCACGGCATCGACTTCGACGAAGCGCTCGCGGAATCGCTGCACGCAACGGTGCACGGCCTCGCGCAAAGCGGCAGCGTGCTGGCCACCGTCTCGCGACGCACCCCGCCCGTGTTCGCCGCGCAACTTCGCGATGCACTTGCGAATGTCCCCGGCTTTTCATGGAACGGCGAAGGGGCCAATCCCTATCCGGGACTGCTCGGCTGGGCCGACCGCATCGTGGTGACACCCGATTCGGTGAACATGCTTTCCGAAGCCTGCGCGGTGGGCGTTCCGGTGCACACCGCGATGGTCGCGCCGCTGCCGGAGAAGATCGCACGCTTCCATGCCGCACTGCGCGAACGCGGACTGCTCACCGAACCGGATGCACCGCGCGCCGACGTGCCAGCGCTGCGGGAAACCCAGGCCGTCGCCACCGAGCTGCGCACGCGGATGGCGGCGCGCGCGTCGTAGCTGTTCCGCTCGCGTGCCGCATGCGACTCCCGTTTGCCGCATGCCGTGTCCCAACCCGCGTATCGCGGAACGGCGGGTTGCCACCCGTCCTAAGCAGCTTTGTAGGGCGGAAGCAGTGTCAGCGAACCCCGCCGATGACGTGGGCAGACCGAAAATGTGGGGCTGGAGCAGCGCAGCGTCTCTCGCCGATCGGTGACACTCTTGGATTCGCAAGGAAGGTATCGCGAAACAGCGGGTTGTCACCCGCCCTACCAAAGGCACGCGTTATCCGGCGCCGAAGTCGAAGCCGGCGCGATGCGCCATCTCGAGCACCTTCTTGCAGCGCGCGTCCAGCACCAGGTCGCGCGGCACCACGCGATGCTGGCCCGCCAGCGTCGCCGACAGCGCGCGCCCCAGCAATTCCCCATGCGCGACGGCGAGCCCGTCGATATCGTCTGCGGCAATCACGCCCGCTTCCGCGCAGGCCGCCAGCAATCGCGGCGTGTCGCCGCGCACCGCAAGTTCCGGATGAGCATGCGCGTGCAGCAACACCAAGCCCTGCAGCAGGAACTGGATATCCAGCAACGCGCCGGCGCCCTGTTTCAGATCCAGCGATCCGGCATCGGACCGGTCACGCTGCTTGCGCCACTCGCTGCGCATCCGGCATACGTCGGCGATGACCTGCGCGGCGTCGCGTGACGCACGCAACACATCGCCGCGTTCGCGCGCGAATGCCTCGCCAAGCGCCGCGTCGCCCGCGACCGCGCGCGCGCGCACCAGCGCCTGTTGTTCCCACGTCCATGCGCGGTCGCGCTGGTAGGCAATGAATGCCGGCAGGCTCGCGACCAGCAGCGACTTGCCGCCGTCGGGCCGCAGGCGCGTGTCGACTTCGTAGAGGCGGCCGCCGCGCGTCGGTGCCGACAGCCAGTGCACCACCCGTTGTGCAAGCCGTGCGTACCAGCGCGCGCCGTCGAGCGGCCGAGGGCCATCGCTCACTGCCTCGCCGCGCGCGGCGTCGTATACGAACACCAGATCGAGGTCGGAATTGAAACCGAGTTCTTCGCCACCAAGGCTGCCGTAGCCCAGCACTGCAATGCCGCTGTCTTCGCCGGGCAGACGACCGTGTTGCGCG
>Ga0209178_1000298_pt1 | contig 14096 bp, 15 predicted proteins | sample GAAS200_FD_187521 | JGI IMG/M metagenome (GOLD analysis project Ga0209178, IMG submission 187521) | Agricultural soil microbial communities from Georgia to study Nitrogen management - GA AS200 (SPAdes) (version 2) | ecosystem: Environmental > Terrestrial > Soil > Agricultural land | place: USA... | reverse complement strand
TGAAGGCGGCGTTGGCCACCCAGATCAGGCCGAAGGCGACCCGCAGCGCGGTCCGCGTCATGGCCGGCCAGGCTTCGGAGATCGGTTCGCGGGTGTGTTCCTGGGACATGCGGGGTCTCCTCGATAGATCGTGCAGGGCCGATGCGGATCGCGATGCGACGCCAAAGAATGGAGTGTCGAGGTCGTGCCGGATACGCCCGTCTCCCGGCGCATCGACGCGATGAGGCGAGCCCGCATCGCAAAGCGATGCCGGGCACGCCAACAGCCAGTATCGTAAGCGGCCGGTGAAGACGATGTCATGTCCCGGCGCATTGAGCGCCACCCCGGATCACGCTATAGTGCGCGGCTCGCGCAATCGCGCGCGGGCGGTTAGCTCAGCGGTAGAGCACTACCTTGACATGGTAGGGGTCACAGGTTCGATCCCTGTACCGCCCACCAGATTTGCGGCATTCGAATCCGGCCGGGCACGTTTCGTTGCCCGGCTTTTTCGCGTCCATTGCACGCTGGATCGGCGGAATGCGTCGCAAGCATCGCATTCAAACGCGCACGTCCAGCACTTTCCCCGGATTCATGATGCCCTGCGGATCAAACGTCGCCTTGACCGTGCGCATCAGCGCCATCTCCACCGGATCCTTGTAGCGCGGCAGCACGTCGCGCTTGAGTTGGCCGATGCCGTGTTCGGCGCTGATCGATCCGCCCGTTTCGTGGACGCGGTCGTGCACCAGCGCGTACACGTCGTCCTGGCGCGCGAGCAGTTTCTCTTCCGTCCAGCCTTCGCCGCGCGCGACGTTGTAGTGCAGGTTGCCGTCGCCTAGGTGCCCGAAGATCACGTGACGGATGCCGGGGAACGCGACTTGCAGCGCCGCGTTGGTGCCCTGCACGAATTCCGCCATCCGCGACACAGGAATCGACACGTCGTGCTTGATGCTCTTGCCGGTTTCCTTTTCCGCCATCGGGATGCTTTCGCGCAGGTGCCACAACGCGTGGCTTTGCGCGAGCGAACCGGCGATCACCGCGTCCTGCACCAGCCCGGCCTCGATCGCTTCGCCCACCACGACTTCGAAACGTTCGCGCGCGTGCGCTTCGGATTCGCTGTCCGATAATTCCATCAGCACGTACCATGGCAACGCCGCCGACGGCCCGTCGAACGGCAGCCGCTGTTGCGGAAAGCACTGCGCAACCAGTTGCAGGCAATCGCCGGCCATCAGTTCGAAGCCGGTGAGCGATGCGCCCAACCCCGAACGCGCGCGATTCAGCACGGCGATCGCCGCCTCGATCGATTCGACGGCGATCAACGCCGTGCAGCGCGCCGCGGGCGACGGATACAACTTCAACGTCGCCGCGGTGATCACGCCGAGCGTGCCTTCGCTGCCGATGAAGAGATCGCGCAGATCGTAGCCGGTGTTGTCCTTGCGCAGGCCGCGCAAGCCGTGCCAGATGTCGCCGTGCGCGGTCACCACTTCCAGGCCCAATGTCAGCTCGCGCGCATTGCCGTAGCGCAATACTTGCGTGCCCCCGGCGTTGGTCGCGAGGTTGCCGCCGATGGTGCAACTGCCTTCGGCCGCGAGGCTCAGCGGAAACAGGCGCCCGGCATCGCGCGCGGCCTGCTGCACCGTCTGCAGGATGCAGCCGGCTTCCACTTCCATGGTGTCGTTGTCGGTGTCGATGCCGCGGATGCGGTTCATCCGCTGCAGCGACAGAATCACCGCGCGCCCCGAATCGTCCGGCGTCGCGCCGCCGCACAGCCCGGTATTGCCGCCCTGCGGCACGATCGGAATGTTCGCGTGCGCGCAAACACGCACCACCGCCGCGACTTCCTCGGTCGAGCCCGGCCGCACCACCGACAGCGCATGGCCGCGGTAACGTCCGCGCCAATCCGTTTCGTAGGCTTGCGCATCCGCGCCGGTCAACACATGCGCCGCACCGACCGCCGCGCGCAAGGCTTCCACGTGATCCATGAGGCCCTTTCCCGCCGGTAACCAGTAGGCCAGTGTAAACGGGACAGACGTGCTTCTTGCGGCGCCAATGCGATCAGTTCATGCGGACAAGGTCAGCCGCCGCACGCGCCGCAACACACCGAAGGCACCTGTTCGAGCTGTTTCCATTCGACCGGATAACCGGCGCGCGTGAGCAGCGCGAGCAATTCGGGCGAACTCATCTCGGCTGCAAATGCGCAGGCTCGCGTCGACGGGATGTCGGCCATCGCCGACGGATCGACGGCGGTGAGCGCGTCTTTGACGGCGTCGAGGTCGTGGCTGACGCCACGGGTCTTGATATGGAATTCCATGGTGCCTGGTGCACTGGCGGTGGCGCGCCCATTGTCCGGCGAGCGATTCGCGGGAATGTTGATTGCCGTCAACCATGCCCGCGACTGCGCGTCCCAGACAACCCTTCCGCATCGAATTTGGCACCCTTACACTCGCCGCAACACCCGTGGACTCAACCCGGCCGATACGCCGTGACCGCCTGGCGGCGCAACCGGCGATTCCTGTGCTTTCCGGCCGGGCCCGCGCCGCATTGAACACCCACGAAAAGGTCTGCGCCATGCATAGCGCCTCCGCACGCGCGTTTCGCATCTTCGCCGGATTGGCGTCCGCCCTGTACGCCATATCGGCGATGGCGGCCGACCCTCCACCGATCGTACGCATCGACACCGGCCGGCTTTCGGGCATCCACGCTGGCGCGACCGGGTTGGACGAGTTCAAGGGCATTCCATATGCCGCGCCGCCGATGGGCGCGTTGCGCTGGAAGCCACCACAACCGGTCGCCGCGTGGACTGGCGTGCGCAAGGCCGATCGTTTCGGGCCGCGTTGCATGCAGCGTCCGTTGTTCGGCGACATGATGTTTCGCTCCAACGGGATGAGCGAAGACTGTCTGTACCTCAACGTGTGGGCGCCGGCCGGCGCCGAAAAAAGGCAACTGCCGGTGCTGGTGTATTTCTACGGCGGCGGTTTCCTCGCCGGTGACGGTTCCGAGTTCCGCTACGACGGCGCCAGCCTCGCGCAACGCGGGATCGTCGTGGTCACCGTGAACTATCGCCTCGACGTGTTCGGTTTCCTCGCGCTGCCGGCGCTCGCCGCCGAATCGCCGCAGCACGCTACCGGCAACTACGGCCTGCTCGACCAGGTCGCGGCGCTGCGCTGGGTCCACCGCAACATCGCGGCCTTCGGCGGCAACCCGGATGCGGTCACCATCGGCGGCGAGTCGGCCGGTTCCATGTCGGTGTCGGCGCTGATGGCCTCGCCGCTGTCGAAAGGATTGATGCAGCGCGCGATCGGGGAAAGCGGCGCGGTGCTCGCCAACCTCTCACCGCAACCGCGCGCGGCCGCCGAACGGCAAGGCGAAGCGTTTCGGCGCCACGTCGGCGCGAAGTCGCTGGCGCAATTACGCGCCATGCCGGCGGACAAACTGCTTGCCGCCTGCGGCGACAAGGGCGTGCCGGATTTCGGACTCGATATCGACGGCTGGCTGCTGCCGCGCGCACCGGCGGCGATCTACGAATCGGGCGAACAGGCGCACATTCCGCTGATGGTCGGCTCCAATTCGCAGGAGGGTTCGTACACCAACCTGCTCGACGGCAAGGCGCCCACGCCCGCGAATTACCGCGGCGTCGTGACGCAACAGTTCGGCCAGCACGCCGCCGAAGCCTTGAAGTTGTACCCCGGCCGCGACGAGACCGGGGTGAAGGCGTCCGGCACCGCATTGGCCGGCGATGAATTCATCGCCCTTTCCACTTGGCGCTGGATGCACCTGCAACGCACCACCGGCAATGCACCGGTGTATTACTACTACTTCGCCAAGGCGCGCCCGGCCAAGCGCGACGGCAGCGCGGGTCCGGACGCCGGCGCGGTGCACAGCGGCGAAATCGAGTACGCGCTCGGCAATCTTGCGACCAACCATGTTTACGCGTGGATCGACGACGACTACAAAACATCCGCCGCGATGGAAGGCTACTTCGCCAACTTCATCAAGACCGGAAACCCGAACGGCCCCGGCCTGCCGCACTGGCCCGCTGCGGCCCCGAAGGACGGCGGCCTGCTGCGCCAGGTGATCAATGTGAGCCCGCACACCATCGTCGATCGCTACGCCGCGCGCTACGAATTCCTGCAACGCAACCTCAGGCCCGCTGCGGAGCTTTGATTCGCGATTGTGTGACCTGGTTCACGTTGCTTCAATCGCTCCCTCGCCGGGTCGGCTCGGCGATTCGAAACTGGCACAGCAGTTGCATCGCAGCTTCGTGCGCAAATCAAGCGCGTGACGGGAGGGTGCGATGGATGTGGGAATCGATGCCAGGCAAATCGAACGCGTGCTGAGCCATCTCGCGCGCCTGCAGCACCGGCGCGTTGAGGAAGAAGACGTGCTGGACGATCTCCGGCCGACCTGGCTCGGGATGGACGCGTGGGATGTCGTCCTCGAAGACCTGGAAGCGCAGCATTACAAGAAGCCCGTTCACGTCAAACCTGTCCGCGTCCCGCGATTGCAACTGGTGCGCTGATCCCGGCGCAGCCGCGATGTTTGGTGTTGCGCCTCGCCCGACTTACCGCGACCATTCGAATTCACGAAAACGCTCCACGAGGGTATCGATCAACCGGCGCACGGCGAGGCTGACGTAGCGCGTCGGCGGATAGACGGCGTGGATCGCGTCCTCGGTGGGCGGCGTGCGCGGCAGCACGACCTGCAATTGCCCCGAGGTCAACGCAGGCCCGGCGATGAACAGCGGCAAGATCGCGAGCCCGAGGCCGGCGATGGCCGCATCGCGCATGCCCTCGCCATTGTTGGTATAGACGCGCCCGCGCACCGCGATCTGGCGTGGTTCCCCGCCGCGCCGCGCAGGCGCGAACTGCCAGAACGGTGTCGAGCTGGCATTGCCGTACGCGATGCATGGATGCCGCTGGATGTCCTCGATCCGCTTCGGCAGTGCGTGTTCCGCCGCATAGGCGGGACTGCAGCAAAGCACGCGCGGGCTGCGCGCGATGCGCCGCGCCATCAATGAGGAATCCGCCAACCGCCCGATCCGAACGCCGACGTCGAAGCCTTCGGCGGCGAGATCGACGTAGCGGTCGTCGAGGCTCAGCGTGATCGCAAGCCCCGGATGGCGTGCCGCAAACTCGAACACGGCGCGACCCAGATAGGTCGTGCCGAACGTCACCGGCGCCGTGATGCGCAGGTTGCCCACGAGCGCGCCATCGCCACCGGCGGCATCGTCCGCGGCCTGCTGGATGCCTCCCAGCAGTTCGACCATCCGCGCGTGGAAGCGCCGCCCCGCGTCCGTTACCGCGGCGCCGCGGGCGGAGCGATGCAACAACTGCGTGTGCAGCGCCTGCTCGAGGCGCGTGATGCGCGCGCTGAGGCTCGATTTCGCAACGCCCAGGCGATTCGCCGCGGCCGTGATGCTGCCGTCGTCGACGACCTGCACGAAGGCGCGGATGTCGGCCAGGTTGTACTCCACGGGCAGCGCTCCCAATGCCATCAGGTGTTCGGTTTTTCCGAACACCGGGTTCGGCCCCTGGAGTCTACCCACGTTCGTGGCTCGCGAATAAGGTGGGTGCATGTCGCAACGGGAGTTCCAGTCATGAACACCATCCGGTCCGCCGCGGAACGCGGCCAGTCCCGACTGGGCTGGCTCGACAGCCGCCACACCTTTTCCTTCAGCAACTACTACGACCCGGCCCACATGGGTTTCGGCGCACTGCGCGTCATCAACGAAGACCGCGTCCAGCCGGGCAGGGGTTTCGGTACCCACTCACACCGCGACATGGAAATCCTGTCGTGGGTGCTCGACGGCGCGCTCGAGCACAAGGACAGCATGGGCACGCACGGCGTGATCCGTCCGGGCGAATTGCAGCGCATGAGCGCGGGCACCGGTGTCACGCACTCGGAGTTCAACGCATCCGCGAGCGAACCCGTGCACTTCCTGCAGATCTGGCTGTTGCCGGAACGCGAAGGGCTGGCGCCATCCTACGAGCAGCGCGCATTCGCGCCCACGGACCTCGCGGACCATTTGCATCTGATCGCGTCCCATGACGGCCGCGACGAATCCATCAAGGTGCACCAGGACGTGAATCTGTACGCGAGCCGGATGTCTTCGGACGCGACGGTTTCGTTCCGCCCGGATGCCGGACGCTGGCTGTGGCTGCACGTCGCCAAGGGCCACGTCCAGGTGGATGGCCGCAACCTGCAGGCGGGTGACGCCGTGTCCTGGACCGGCGCGCCCAGTGTGTTGGACATCCGGGCCACCGCGCCCAGCGAAGTGTTGTTGTTCGATCTCGCGCCGGCGCAGTGAGCCGGCGGCACGTACATCCCTCAGCTTCCTCCACAATCGGAGATTCCACATGAAAACGTTCTCCAACGGTGCCGACCTGCTCGGCCGGCTGTTCCTGGTCCTGCTGTTCCTGATAGCGGGTTTCGGCAAGATCGGCGGTTACGCGGGTACGGCGGCTTACATGGCTGCAAACGGCGTACCGGGCTTGCTCCTGCCGCTCGTGATCGTGCTCGAAATCGGCGGCGGCATCCTGGTCCTGCTCGGCTGGCATACCCGGATCGTCTCGTTGCTGTTGGCGGGATTCACCATCCTGGCACTGCTGCTGTTCCACATGCCGGTTACCGCGGCCGACCAGATCGTGGTACTCGCGGAGCTGGGCGTGGCGGGCGGCTTCCTGCTGCTGGCCGCACACGGCCCCGGCGCCTGGAGCCTGGACACGTGGCTCGCCCGTCGCACGCCTGCAAAAGCGGTGGCGGCATAACACAAGGAGCAGCATCAGGACGCAAGACTGCGGGTCCGCAGCGATCGCTGCGGACCCGCGACTTCGGGGATCCGGAGTTTCGAGCGGCGGCCTTGGCCCTGCTCATTTCTGCCGCGGGTTCGCGGCAGTGGAGGCCATCCCGGCTGCCTCGGTGCTGCCGAAGAAGCCCTGCCCTGTTCGACAGGATGTTTCACCCCGTTGCCGCTTGAGACGCACGCCGGGATGAATCACGGCTGCTATGATCGCGGCGGTCATCCGGGGGGTGGGCGCGTGTCCGCGGCCGAGGCTGTCAACTTCCATTTCGCGCCGCAACGCGGTTTTCGCCGGCCGGCAGCCGGCGCCCGTCGGCGGATCGCGACATGACGACCAGAAAAAAAATCCACCCGGCTGTCCGGATGGACTTCTTCGTGCGCGTCCTGACGTGCCCCCTGGCCGCGCTCACGATGTTTTCGCTGTTCTGGATCCAGCACATGCCGCCGCTCTGGCTGGTGGCGTTGGTGGCGTCCTACGGCGTGCTGTGGCCACCCTTGGCCTACGCCATCGCGCGCAACAGCCGCAACTCGAAAAATACCGAGCAATGGAACCTCACCGTCGACTGCCTGTTCATCGGCGGGTGGATCGCGAGCATGCAGTACAGCCTGTGGCCGAGCTTCCTGCTGTTTGCGGCATTGCACGTCTGCAACATCTTCTTTGGCGGCACTCGGCTGGCATTGCGCGGCATCCTGGCACTCATCGTCGGCATCGTGTGCGTCGGATGGGCGATCGGATTCAACCCGCATTTCCAGTCGCCGCTCCTGACCACGTGGCTGACCATCGGTACTTATTTGCTCTTCACCACCGCGTTCGCCTACCAGATGCATGCGAACCGCAAGCAACTGACGCTCAACCGCCGGGGGCTTGCCGCACGCAACGCCGAAATCGAGGACAAGAACGCGCAGCTCGCCCAGGCCCGCGACGAGGCCGACACCGCCAACCGCGCCAAGAGCATGTTTCTGGCCAACATGAGCCACGAGTTGCGCACGCCGCTGAACGCCATCATCGGCTACAGCGAACTGCTGACCGAGGAAGCCGAGGACAGCGGCAACAAGGCGCTGATCCCGGACATCGAGAAAATCCGCACCGCGGGCAAGCATCTGCTGGGCCTGATCAACGAGGTGCTCGACCTGTCCAAGGTCGAGGCCGGCAAGATGGAACTGACGCCCGAGGACGTGGATGTCGCGACGCTGGTCGACGGGGTGCGCAGCACGGTCGAACCGCTTGTGCGAAAAAAGGGCAACACGTTCGCTGTCGAGTGCGCAGCCCCGGGGCGCATGCACGTCGACGTCACCCGGCTGCGCCAGGTGCTGATCAACCTGCTCGGCAATGCGGCCAAATTCACCGAAAACGGGAGAGTGACCCTGCGTGCGCGCCGCGACCATCGCGACGAGGGCGATTGGCTCGTGTTCGAAGTGGCCGATACGGGGATCGGCATGACGCCGGAGCAACAACAGCACGTGTTCCAGCCATTCGCCCAAGCCGACGCTTCGACTGCGCGCAAGTACGGCGGTACCGGACTCGGGCTGACACTGAGCCGCCGCTTCGCGCAAATGCTGGGCGGCGACATCACGCTGCGGAGCAGCCCGGGCGCCGGCAGCACTTTTACCGTCAGCATTCCGGCGTCCGGTCCCCCGGCTAAGCCACCGGAGACGGCCGAGGAGATGGCCGAAGACGGGGCTGCGGACGGTCCTGCCATCCTCATCATCGATGACGACGGTGGCGGCGCCGGCGTCATGAGTCGCATCCTGGCGAAGGAAGGCTATCGAGCGGTGCCCGCGACGAATGGCGAAGACGGGCTGCGCCTCGCGCGCGAGATCAAGCCTGCCCTGATCCTGCTCGACGTGCTGATGCCGCACGTCGACGGCTGGACGGTGCTGGCGCGCCTGAAGGCCGACGCGCAACTGGCCGACATTCCGGTGGTCATGATCTCGGTGACGTCGGACCGCCGTTTCGGCGTGACGCTTGGCGCGGCCGATTACCTGGTCAAGCCGATCGAGCAAGCCAAGCTGCTGCAAACGCTGCGCAAGCACATCGGCGAGCGGGGGGAACATTCCGTCCTGGTCATCGACGACGACAAAACCACCCGCGACATGCTGCGCCGCGTGCTCGAGCGCGAGGCGTGGTCGGTCGTCGAAGCCGCCGATGGCCGGGAAGGCATCGCGCAACTGGACAGGCATCGCCCCGCAGCCATCCTGTTGGACCTGATGATGCCGCAAATGGACGGCTTCACGTTCCTTGATGCGCTGCGACAGCGCGGTGATGAAACGGCGGTGCCGATCATTGTCCTCTCGGCCAAGGAATTGTCGCGCGCCGAGCTCGCGCGGCTGGAAAACCAGGTGCAGAAGGTGATCGAGAAAGGGCGCCTCGGCCATCACCAGCTCGAACAGGTGCTGCACAATGCAGTCGCCTCGCACAAGCTGCGCACGCAGGATGAAGCATGAAGATTCTGTTGGTCGAAGACAACGAGATGAATCGCGACATGCTCAGCCGCCGCCTGCAGCGGCGCGGCCACGAGGTGCTGATAGCCGCGGACGGCGCCGAGGCATTGCGCGTCGCCGGCGAGGCGCAACCGGAACTGGTCCTGATGGACCTGAGCCTGCCGGTCATGGATGGCTGGGAAGCCACGGGACGCATGAAGGCCGACCCGCAGACCGCGTCGATCCCGATCATCGCCTTGACCGCGCACGCCATGGACGCCGACCGCGAACGCGCGCTGGCCGCCGGCTGCGATGATTTCGACACCAAGCCCATTGACCTGGAGCGGCTGACCGGAAAGATCGCCGCACTGGTGCCAGACGGCGCGACGTGAGCAACACGACGTGAGCGACGCGCTGCCGGCGGCAACCGAGTTCCACGCGCGCTCGATGCGCGACCTCGGCGGCGTACTGGCCTTCGTCGATCGCATCAGTGCGGAACTCGATGCAGACACGGCGTTCTCGGTCCGGCTGGCGGTCGAAGAAGCGTTCACCAACATCTATGAATATGGTTACGACGATCATGAGGGGCCCGTAATGCTGCGAATCGATGTCACGGCACGGCGGGTTGTCGTGACACTGACCGACGAAGCACCGGCATTCGACCCGGCCGAAGCACCGCCGCCCGACCTCGAATCCGCATGGGACGAGCGTCGCATTGGCGGGCTGGGTTGGCACTTGATCCGGCACGTGATGGATGAAGTGACGTACGCACCAGGCGGCAAGCGTGGTAATGTTTTGAAGTTGGTCAAGATACGCGCGAATGGCCAGGGTTGATCACATGAACATCGAATTCGAATCGCATGGTGATGTTTCGGTGGTGATCATCAGCGGCAGCGTGGATGGCCTGACGGCCGATGATTTGCTGAAACGTCTGCAGGGATACGTCGCCGCGGGCAACCTGCTGCTGGTGGCCAACCTCGCCGCCGTCGAGTACACCTCCAGCGCCGGCTTGCGCGCGCTGCTGGCCACCGTGAAGCAGGCGCGTCGCGGCGGCGGGGACCTGCGCTTGGCCTGCGTCAATGCCAATGTCCGCAAGGTGCTGGAACTGAGCGGCTTCACGACCATCATGAAATTGTTCGGCGACGTCGACGCTGCAATAGCCAGCTACGCGGCACCTGTCCGCCCATAAGGCGACAGGCTTTATCGGGGGGAGTGGCGATGAATGCAGCAGCCGTCGGCGTCCCGCGCACCAGCCGCAAACGCGTTGCATTGGTGATCGGCGCCGGGAGCGTCAAATGTGCCGCGGCCCTCGGCCTTTGGAAGGTGCTCAAGCGCGAGGGCATTGCGCTCGATCTGCTGGTCGGCTGCAGCGGTGGCAGCATCTACGCGGGCGTCATGGCGCTGGGCAACGATGTCGACACCTGCGAGCGGATGACGTGCGAACTCTGGACGCCGGCGATCACGCGCAAGCGGGACCTGCGGTCGGTCTTCAGCGCATTCCTCCCGCGATTGCTCGGCTTCGACGGCCGGTTCGGGATGCTCAGCGACGATCCGCTGCTGCGCGCGCTCGACGTGCCGTTTGCCGACAAGACCTTCGCCGACACCCAGATTCCGCTGCGCATCGCCGCCACCGACCTGCACAATGGCGAGCGCGTCACGCTGGAGCGCGGGTCCATCCGCGACGCGGTGCGCGCCAGTGTCGCCATTCCCTATCTGTGGAAGGCACGGGAGATCGACGGACGCTGGCTTTTGGACGGTTGCATGTCGGACCCGCTGCCGGTCGACATCGCGATACGCGAAGGGGCCGACCTGATCCTCGCCATGGGCTTCGAAAGCCCCTACCCGAGCCGGCTGCGTTCGGCGACGCGGTACGCCTTCCAGGTCAACAGCGTGTACACCAACAACCTGTTGCGGGCCAATTTCGCGTTCCACAACCTCGCGCACCATGCCGAGATCATTCCGATCCTGCCGGAGTTCGAGCGACCGATCCGCCTGTTCGACACCGACCAGATTCCCTACGTGATCGAACAAGGCATGCGCGCCGCCGAAGCGCAACTCGATTATCTGACACGCGTTCTGGCGGCCGATGATGCCTGATCTGCGCCCGCTCACCACGCAGGAGCAAGCCGGGGCGCACGACGGAAGCGCAGCTGCCCTGCCCCAGACGGTTGACGGCCAACCACGCGATGGCGTCGGTGAACGGGTCCTGCGTCCGGGCACCAATGAACCGGCGCGCATCCTGGTGGTCGACGACAACGAGGCGAATCGCGACCTGCTGATACGCCGGTTGCAACGCCAGGGGCACCACACGGCGACGGCCGAAAACGGCCGCATCGCGCTGGACATGCTCGCGCACGGCAGCTTCGATCTGATCCTGCTCGACATCATGATGCCTGAAATGAACGGTTTCGAAGTGTTGGAGCATCTCAAGGCCGATGACGCGCTCAGGCACGTGCCGGTGATCATGATCTCGGCACTGGACGATGCCGAAAGCGTTTCCAAGGGCATCGCACTGGGCGCCGACGACCATCTCCCGAAACCCTTTGACCGGCAAATCCTCAACGCACGCGTGACGGCAAGCTTGGCAAAAAAACGCCTGCACGATCGCGAGCAGCTGTATGCGCGCAGCCTGGAGCGCGAGATGGACATCGCGCGCGAAATCCAGGCCGGCTTCCTGCCGCGCCGGTTGCCGGTTCGCGACGGCTGGGATCTCGCAGCGTGGTTCGAGCCCGCGCGCCGCGTCGCCGGCGACTTCTACGATGCCTTCGAAATCGCCGGAGGCCGTCTCGCGGTGGTACTGGCCGATGTCTGCGACAAGGGCGTCGGGGCAGCCTTGTTCATGGCGCTGTTCCGTTCGCTGGTGCGCGCGCTGGGCGAGCGCTTGTTGACGCCGGACGGCGATCCCGGAAGCGAGGCTTGCCGATTGATCGGCGACGTCAACAACTACATCGCACGCACCCACGAACGTGCCAACATGTTCGCGACGATGTTTTTCGGCAGCCTTGACCTGGCCAGCGGAGAACTGGTCTACGTCAATGCCGGGCACGAGCCACCCCTCATCACCGGCCCCCAGGGTGTACGCGCACGTCTCGCGCCCACGGGCCCGGCAGTCGGCATGCTGGCGGACATGGATTTCCAGGCGGCCAAGGTGGTGCTCGGCAACGGCGAAGCACTGGTTGCCTTCACCGACGGCGTCACCGATTCCCACAACGCCGATGGCGCGCTCTTCGGCGACGCCCGCCTGCGCGAACTGGTGACGGCGCCAGCCGGTTCGGCACAAGCCATGGTGCAACGCATCCAGTCCGCGGTGCAGGCGCACGCGGGCGATGTGCCTGCCTTCGACGACGTCACCTTGCTGGTCGTGCAGCGCACGTCCTGATCCCACGCGAAGGCATGAGGCGCCACGCTCCCGGCGTTGGCCGCAACCGACCCGAAGCGGGCCACGTCTCTGGAGGCCCCGTGTCGATCCCGCAGGCGCTCATTCGTTATATGCATGAAGGTGACCATACCGGCCACCCTTCAGGCCAAGGAGACAATCATGTCCTACATCGATGGTTTCGTGATCGCCGTGCCCAACGCCAACCACGAACGGTTCATTACCCACGCCCGAACCTTCGACGCCATTTTCCTGGAGTTCGGCGCCACCCGGGTGGTGGAGTGCTGGGGCGACGACGTGCCCGACGGCAAACTCACCGATTTCCGCCGCGCCGTGCAGGCAAAGCAGGATGAATCCGTGGTGTTCTCCTGGGTGGAATGGCCCGACAAGGCCACTCGCGATGCCGGCATGGCGAAATTCATGCAAGACCCGCGCATGGAAGCCGCCAGTGACTGTCCCTTCGACGGCAAGCGCATGATCTTTGGCGGCTTCGAGTCGGTGGTCAACCTGCCGGACTAGGGGCGCCTTGCGGGCGCGTCGGTGCGACGAACAATCACGAAAATGGAAATCGAAACGGACGACACACGACCCTTCCAGACCGTGATGAACAGCCGCTTTGAGAAGTTCAACTCCAAGCAGATTTGGGTCCTCTTTCGAGTACTCTGCTCGGCATTGACCGGTGCTACGAACGCTCCCTGTTGGTCGTTTGCTCGCGTGCAAATTCAAAGAAGCCTTCGACGAACTTCCGTAGCAGATCGCGCACCATGTCGTTCGCAAGCCTGCCTTCCGCGTCGAACATTTGCGCTGCTTGCGAAACCTGCAGGCGCCCGCCGAACCAGGGCCGCGTGCCGAGCGTTCGCAACACCGGAAGCCATGCGTTCTGCGACAAGATCGTGCCGAAGCGGCCGGGGGACGCGCCCATGATCGCAACCGGTTTGTTCGCGAACACGCGCGGAATGTCGTCCGCCGGACGCGTCAGCCAGTCAATTGCGTTCTTGGCGACGCCGGGAATCGAGTTGTTGTATTCGGGCGTGGCTATGAGCAGCCCGTCCGCCGCCGCGACGCGGTCCTTCAGCCGCGCGACCGGCGCAGGAAAACCAGCGATTTCCATGTCGTAGTTGTAAAGCGGAATGGCGTCGATCGATTCGATTTCGAGCTCGCCGCCCTGCGGCACAAACTCCAGCGCCGCGCGCAACAGCGCCGCATTGTACGATCCGCGGCGCAGGCTGCCGGCGATGCCGATGATTCGTGTCATGCCAGGCTCCACTGGTCCCTGGCTGCAAAAATGTGCCGCGCTCCCGGCCTCCGAGCGCCTGTTGCAAATCCAGCGAGGTAGGGCAACTCCAGCCCATTGCAGGCCTGCCGACTCATGGTTTTTCCCGTCCCCGCTTGTCCCGGACGCTGTAATGAATCGTCATCGCGCGAATACGGCCGGCCTTGATCCAGTATGAATCCGCACCATCCGGAATCGACACGCGATCGTTGTCAACCGTCCACTCCAGAAACGCCAATTCTTGATGCCAT
>Ga0209178_1000297_pt1 | contig 14104 bp, 9 predicted proteins | sample GAAS200_FD_187521 | JGI IMG/M metagenome (GOLD analysis project Ga0209178, IMG submission 187521) | Agricultural soil microbial communities from Georgia to study Nitrogen management - GA AS200 (SPAdes) (version 2) | ecosystem: Environmental > Terrestrial > Soil > Agricultural land | place: USA... | reverse complement strand
CGCCCCTTTTCCTGGCCCCCCAACTCCGGGATCAAATCCGTGCGCCGTCTCTGCCTGCTGGTCGCGAGTGTCGTCATCGCCGTTCCCGCCCTTGCCCAGACCGATCCCGCGCTGATGTCGAAGCCCGGATACTGGAAGCCGGTGACTCAGAACCTCCCCGCCGGGGATCCGGCGGACGGTCCCGAGCTCGAGCCCTTCGCCGCCAACCTGAGTGCCGTGCTCGCCGTGCTCCGCCGGACTCCCCTCCTGGCTCAGCCCCGCGGGTTCGTCGCCGCCCCCTCACTCGACCGCGAGCTCGGCCCTCCCCGCCGGCCGTTCACAGGGTCGGTACGGGTCGGCCTGCTGTTTTTCGCCAAAGACGACCAGGGAACGGTGGCGCCGCAGGACGGGGGCCCCGATGTGGTGGTGGAGATCAACGACGCCTCGTGCGTCTGGAGCGGCCATGAGGTGGCCTTCGTCGACAGCACAGGACCGATCTATTACGACGTTCCCCAGGACTCGAGTCCGGTGCGGGGAATCCCGGGATACGGGACCGACAGCTCGTGTCTGGTGATCGCGCGACATGGCCTCACGGTATTTGCTCCCGTCTCCCGGGGGCGCTTTCTGCGCGATGCACGGGACACCCTGCTCGCTCGGGTGCGCGGCGTCTCGATGGCGGCGCTGGACAGCGCGGATCCGAGATTTCTCTACAAGAAATGGCTGGGGGAGGGAGCGCAGCGGAAGCACCAGCGGGACTCGCTCGTCGCCAGTCTGGGTGCGCTCGGCACCGACGTGCGGAAGCAGGTCCTCGCGAGCTACGACACGGCGCAGGCCGGGATGGGCGCCATGCTGAGGGAGCAGGCGGCTGCCGCGGACTCAGGGGGCGGGTTCGCCGGGATGCGGCGTGCCCAGCAGGCCGCCCTGGACACGGTGCGGGCGGTGGCGATGCACTACGACGCGGAGCTCAAGCGCATGTCATCGGCCGACGCCCGGGCCCCCGCGTGGGTCAAGTCGACCGACGCCGGCGTGCTGGACCTGGTGCCCGCAGGGACCGAGGACGCGCGGCAGCTCGTGGCCCCGAACGCCGCGCTCCTCAATCCGACGGTCCCCCGGTCGGCCCTGCAGCTCCTCGCCATCACCGCCGTCGCCCCGGGGGGAGACGAGGGCACCACGGCGCTGTTCGCGCGGATCCGTCAAACCCTGGATTACGGCGCGCTGGCCGCTCTCCTCAAGTAGCTAGGGTGTTGCGGGACAGATTCCCGGGCCCCCGGTCTGGGTGGCAATGGCGGTATGGGTATCCGCCCCGCTGTTCCCGGGCTGATCGTCACTGAAGACGATCGAGGCCAGACCGGTCTGCGGGGCGACGGAGATCCCGAAGTCGTCGAAGAGGTCCCGGTTGCCGGAGCAGGTGACGCCGCTTTCACACACGCCGCCGAAATGGATCACTGGGGTCGTGGCTGCCTGGGTGAACGTCCCGCCCCCCGCCGCATTGAGGTTCTGGGCGAAGTACACATACCACGTCGCCGACGGCGGATAGTTGTCAGGCACGGTCGACCCGTCGTAAAACGAGGTTCCGTACCAGACGATGTCCAGTTGTCCGGCTCCGCACGCGACGCTCCACGGCATGATCGCGGTCGCGGACGGCGCCTGATTCACCTGCACCGGGGCGCTCCACGTCTTCCCCTGATCCGTCGAGAAACTATAGAAGAGATTGTGGTTGTCGGTGTACACGGCGTAGACCGTCCCGGCCTGATCCACCGTCGCGTTGATGAATTGGTGGCCGTAGTCCACGGAGGCGTCGGGGTTGATGTAGACGGGGTAGTCGGTAAAGGTCTGCCCGCCGTCGTGGGAAACTGCGACCCACACGGCATGGAAGTGAGAGGACGTGCCCACCGCCTCCATGGTGTTCGCGATCCCTGAGAGCACCTGGTAGATGGTGTGACTGGCGGGGTCGATCACCAGGTTGCCGGTCGAGTTGTCGTTGAGCAGGAAGAGGTGGTTGAGGTCGATCGCCGAGCCGGGTTGGAGGAAGGTGGCGCCGGCGTCGGCACTGCAGTTGACGTCGATGTTGAAGGTCGCGGCGTCGTGGTAGGAGACGCACACCTTCGAGGCGCCATCGGCCGCGATCCACTCCCGGTCATCCACCGGGATGGCGGCACTGAGCACATTCTTGCTCCACGTCTGCCCGCCGTCCTGGCTGGTACTCACCGTGACATTGGCGAGCGAGAGCGTCGCCACGTAGACGTTGTAGGCGCCGTGGGCGTTCGGCGCGGTGGCCACGCCTACGTCCACGTCGCCGCCCCCCGGCGCGATACCGCCCGCCTCCTGGGAGATCTGGTCGGGGGAGGTGAGGGCCGTGTAGTGCAGCCCGCCGTCGGTGGACTTCCACGCCAAAGTGCCGGCGCCCAGGCCGAGCTCCGACCCGACGTAGAAGTTTCCGGTGGCGTCGGCCCGGATGGCGGGTTCCGCCGCCCCGTTCACGCACCCAGTGGGGCCCGGGCACACGGTGCCCGGCGCGGCGCCGAGCTCGAAGGTGGTGAACGCCAAGGGTCCGGTGAGGGCGTCGGTGGTCGGGTTGTGGCGCATGGAGAACGGCGTGACGGCGGTGTCGCAGGAGAGGATGAGGAGCATGGAGCCAAGCAGGGGGACGGCGATCGCGGCCTTCATAGGGCGTCTAGCCTCGAGACGGGTTGCCGATCTCTCCGGGCAAATCGCGCGCGACATCGTCTAAGGCTGAACCCTGCATCGTCAGCGCCACTCCAGTTGCTGGTGCGAATCGGCCTGACAGCAACGGGCTTATAGCGCCATTGACACGATATATCTGGTGATATATCATATTGAACAGTCATACGACATATCGCACGTAGTTACGGACGTAATAACGACGGAGGTAGCACGATGCATCGCCACGGCAACTGGGGAGGCTTCTCGTTCGAATTCGGGCCCAAAGTGTTCGGCTTCCGGGCCGGGCATCGCGGTGGCCGGCGCCAGTGGTTCGGCTCCGGAGACATGAAGTACGTCATCCTCCGACTGCTCGAGGACAAGCCGCGCCACGGCTATGAGGTGATGAAAGAGCTGGAAGAGCGGATGCACGGCTGCTACTCGCCTTCCCCGGGCACCGTGTACCCCACGCTGCAATGGCTCGAGGACGAGGGGCTGGTCAAGGTGCAGGAAGTGGACGGCAAGAAGGTCTACGAGCTCACCGACCAGGGCCGCGCCTTCCTCGACGAGCACAAGGACGTGGTCGAGGAAATCTTCGACCGGGTCAAGGACGCGGTCGACGACGCCCTCGGTGGCGCCATGGCCGATGTGAACCGCGCTCTTGGACGACTGATGCGCACGGCGGTCCGGACCAGCTGGAAGGCCCGCGACGAAGCGGTGCGGAAGCGGGTGGCCGAGATCCTCGAAAAGGCGCAGGCCGAGCTGGAAGCCCTGGCCTCCCAGTAGAAGGCGTGGGAAAAAAGCGTGGGGAAGTGGGTCCCTCCGTGGTCTCGGAGCGTCCCACCTCCCCACGACCCCACGCCGTTACGCTTCTAGAGGCCTTGCCGGCAGCCCCCATTACCCGAGTTGATCCAGTTCATCTGCACCAGGAAATCCTTCCCACCGATCGTCACATTCGCGGTCGAGCCATTCCCCGTCACGTGCGTCGTCCCGAACTGCCAGGCGCACTTGTCGGCGTTCTCCTCCCCGCGACGGTCGAACCAGGCATTGAGATCTTCGTCGGTCGTGGTTTCCTCGGTTTCGTGCGCCAGCGTATTCACCTCGGCGTCCGCCGCTGGGTCGCTGTTCGGCGACCCGTTCAGGGCGGTGCACGCCGACGGGAACGTCAGGTCGTAGGGCATGGCCGAGTACTTCACGTCCAACCCGTTCCAGGTGAAGTGACCGTGGTAGGCGCAGTACTGGGTCCCAAAGCCGCCGCCCAGATTGATATTGGGACCGGTGAAGACGTGATAGAGTGTGCTGGGGTCATAGGTCAGGGCACCTGAGGCCAGGCCTTTCGCCACTTCGGCCTGGACCTGAGCATCGGTGACCTTCGCGGCCGGAGCGCTGTTGTCGGCCCAGTACTGGGTGTAGCTCACCGCGTTCTGGACGTGGGTGCCGGTGCCGTCGAAGTACGTGGTGTTGATGTTGAAGTACGACGACCCGCCGAGATTCCGGAGGAAGAACCCGATCAGCGAGCCATCCTGCGACCCAGTGCCCGTGGAACCCGGGGTCGGGCCGCCACTATAGATGATGCTGGTGCCCCAGTAGACCGCCGCCACCTTCTGCTGGAAAATCACCGGGCCGCCGTGGTAGAAGATGCCCGTTCCGCCCTTGTTGCCGCCCCCTCCATTCCCGCCTCTGGCGGCCATCAGGCCGCCCTCTTCCTCCGCGACCGCTTGCCGGGTCTTGAAGATGCCGGTGACCGGCTGCTGTTGAGCCGAGGAGGAAGCCGTGGTGGGGCCGGTGGTCGTGTCACTGCAGCCGGCGACGAGGAGGGCGCCGCCGATCATGGCGAGAGGTAGACGGACTCGCATGGATGCTCCCGTTGCAGAGGTGAACTAGGGCACGGTCCAGCGACGTTACGGGTGCTGCCGGAGATCAGCAAGTAGTCAGGAGGTGGAAACGGGACGCGCCGTCCGGACGATCAGGAAGATGGGCCATGCCGCGGCGACGACTCCCAGGGCGATGAGGCTGTTCCCCGTGTCGGTGACGACGGCTGCGATCAAGAAAATCCCCGCTCCCGCGAGAGCCAGTTTGCCCGTCCAGGATTTCGCGCGGTAGGGACGCTCGAGCGTCGGCTCCTTCCTCCGGAGACCGAAGTACGACAGGAAGGCGAGGGCATAGTTGAACACGATGAAGAATGCTCCAACTGCGAGGATCCGCTCGAAAATCCGCCCTCCCTTGAACGCGAGTGCGAGGAACGCCAGAGACGCCAGCGTGCCGACCAGCAGGCCGACGGAGGGCGTCCCCCCCGCGTTCACTCGTGTGGCCCAGCGGGCGAACAGTCCGTCCTGCGCCATCGAGCGCAGAATCCGCGGAGCAGCGAGCATGTAGGCGTTGATCGTCCCCAGGATCGAGACGATGACGAGCACCCGGATCACCGTGTCCCCGTGGGGGCCAAAAATGATCGCCGCGGCGCTGCCACCGACAAACTTGTCGCCTGCGATGGCACCGAGCGGGATCAAGCGCAGAAAAGCCAGGTTGAGAAGGATGTAGATCGCCGTGATGAGCGCGATCGATCCGAAGATGGCGCGGGGGATCACCTGGACGGGGTTCTCGATCTCCTCCGACGAGTAGATGACGTAGTAGTAGCTGTCGTAGGTAAACACCACGCCCTGCACGGCCAGGAGGAGGCTGGTGGCGAAGGCGAGTCCGGTCGGGAACGGGAGCACAGGGTGAGGCACCTGGGTGGGTGGGCTCACCACGAAGCAGGCCACGATCAGGGCGATGAACGCCAGTGTCTTGAGGAGCGTCGTGGTCTGCTGAATGGCCGATCCCCACCGGACTCCGACCCAGTTGAGCAGTCCCAGGGTGAGAATGACGATGGCCGCGATCGCCACCTCGTGTCCGGCCACGCCCGGCAGCAGCACGCCCAGGTATTCCCCGATGACGACGCTGAGGGCCGCATTGGCGGCACAGATGCTCGCGCAATCCGCGTAGCCGAGGAGAAATCCGGCGAAATCGCCCAGCCCTCGTTGGGCGAACGTATACAGACCGCCCGATCGCGTGATGGTGGTGCCCAGCTCGGCGAAGACATCGGAGCAGATGAAGCAGTAGATCCCACCTGCCACCCAGAGCCCCATGATCCAGAAGGTGCTGGGCAGGTACATGGCCAAGTCGCCGGGGGTGCGGAGAATCCCGGCCCCGATGGTCCCGCCGATGCCGATCGCGAGCCCGAAGGCGAGACCGAGGACCCGGAGCAGCTTCCCGGGACTGGCCCCCCCTCTTCCTCCGCCGGGCGGCGGGCTAGTGATGGCGACTCCGCAACTCCTCGACGGCGCGCTTCACGTACACGCGGGTCATCTGCTTCCGCCACGACAAATCGAAATCGGTGTTGTCCATCGGCTTGGAGGGCCGGAAGGCCGCTTCCGCCGCCTTGTCGATGGCCTCCGGCTCGAGTCCGGAACCCACGAGCGCCGCTCCCGCTTCCGCGATCTCCTGCGGGTAGCTCGCGACGCCCCCCAACACGATCCGCGCCGCGACGACCGACTTGCCGCTCCACTGCACCCACGCGGCGACGCCGAGCACCGGAAAGTCGAAGGCGCCCCGGCGGCGCAGCTTGTGGTACACGGCGTCCCACCCGGCTTCCGCCGGCACCCGCACCGCCACCAGGATCTCGTCCGGCTGCTTGGTGAGATAGTTGATGCCGTCGTTGTGGTAGAAACGCGCCGCGGGCACCACGCGCTCACCCTTGGGCCCCGCCAGCTGGAACTCGGCGCCGATGGCCACCATGACGGGCGCGACGTCCGAGGAGCTGACGGCCCAGCAGCGGGGGCTGGACGGAGCGACCCAGCACGTGTCGCCGTCCTTCTTCATGCAGAAGTGAATCGCCTTCCGCCACTCATAGGTCTGATCGTAATAGTTGCAGCGCGTGTCGAGACAGAGGTTGCCGCCGAGCGTGCCCATGTTGCGGAGGAGGGGCGTGGAGACCGAGGTGGCGGCCGCCGCGACGGCGGACAGGGATGCCGGCAGGGAGCCGAGAACGGAAAGCGTGTTCCCGGCGCCGATGCTGGTCTTCGAGAGCGACAGGAGCTCAGGGATTCTCCCCAGCGAGATCACCGTGGTGGGGACCTGCTGGCGCCGCTTCATGTTCGGATACAAGTCGGTCCCGCCGGCGACGTACATCCCGGTGGGACCGGCCTCGGCCTTCCATTTCAGGGCGTCGGCGAGGGTGGCCGGCACGAGGTATCGAAAGGCTGGGAGTCGAAGCATTCGGCCTCGACCTTAACGCCCGTCGTCCCTCTCGTCCAGCGGCAACCCCAATCCCCGGGCCGTCTGGGCCAGGCGCACGAACTCCGCCCGGTAGCCGTCGGGGTCGGACCCCAGGGCCCCGCGGGCCGTCGCGATCACGTCCGCCAGATTCGCGTCGCCCTTGTACTGCGATTGGCGCAGCAGCAGCCCGAATTCCACCACCGCCGTCTGGAACCGGAAGTCCACGCTGGGGGACTCGTCGCCCCGGGCCAGCACAGGGTGCGTGATCAGCTTGCTGGTGCTGCCGGTGGGGGTCTTGTACCGGACCTTCACGAAGAGCATCTCCTGGCCCGGGGTCCGGTCCGCCGGAAGGATGCGGTACGCGGGTTCAGACGGCCCCTGGTACCGGAGCGAGTCCGGCGTGCGCAGGTCCTCGTCGGGGGTGACGCCGGCGGGGATCACTTCGTAGAGCGCGGTGACCGAGTGACCCGAGCCCATGTCCCCCGCGTCCTTCTTGTCGTTCTTGAAGTCCTCGTCCCGGAGCAGACGGTCTTCGTAGCCCAGGAGCCGGTATCCCTGCACATGCGCGGGATTGAACTCCACCTGGATCTTCACGTCCTTGGCGACCGTGTAGAGCGTGCCCCCCAGCTCCGAGATGAAGACCTTCTGCGCTTCCATGATGTTGTCGATGTAGTTGTACTGGCCGTTTCCGTGGTCGGCCATCTCTTCCATCTTCGAGTCCTTGAGATTGTCCTGACCGAAACCCAGGGTGGTCAGGAACACGCCCGTCTTCCGCTCCTCCTCGATCAACCGGACCATCTCGGCGTCACTGGAGACGCCAACGTTGAAGTCGCCGTCGGTGGCGAGGAGCACGCGGTTGTTGCCCCCGGGGATGAAATTCGCGACGGCCTCCTGGTAAGCGCGCTTGATCCCGGCACCACCGGCCGTCGACCCGCCGGCTTCGAGGTTGTCGATGGCCTGGTCGATCCGTTCCTTGTCGCTGCCCGGGGTGGACGGCAGCACCAGCCCGGCATTGCCGGCATAGACCACGATGGCGACGCGGTCCTTCGGACGGAGCTGGCGGACCAGGAGGTGGAACGCCTCCTTGAGCAGGGGCAGCTTGTCGGGCTCGTCCATCGATCCGGAGACGTCGATCAGGAACGTCAGGCTGGAGGGCGGGGTGTTTTCGAGGTCGATGCGCTTGGCCTGGATGCCGATGCGCACGAGTTGGTGGCGATGATTCCAGGGCGCCGGCGCGACCTCGGTGTGAATGGCCACCGGGTCGTCGTTGTCGGGCTCGGGATAGCTGTAGGGGAAGTAGTTCACCAGCTCCTCGAGGCGCACGGCATCCTTGGGGGGGAGCTGGCCTTCCGAAATGAAGCGCCGGACGTTGGCGTACGACGCGCGGTCGACGTCGCTCGAGAAGGTCGAGAGCGGGTGCGCCGAGACGGCAATGAAGGGGTTCTCGTCGATGACGTTGTAGGACTCGGTGTTCCAGGGGTCGTGCTGGTGACGGTAGTCCTGTCGCTTTGCTCCGTATTTCACGACGCCAGACTGGGCGTCGCCGATCTGAACGGGCAACGCGCCGGTCGTCGGCCGGCTCTCGACCACGCCCGGCTGGAGTCGAACGACGGAGCGGGATGAGACTTCGTCCCTGGGCATGACGGGGTTCGCCGCAGCGACCACGTTGACGCCACCGACGACCACGGCGGACGGGGTCAAGGGCACGTCAATCGTCCGGGTCGCGCCAGGGGTGACGATGACGCCGGTGACGTCTGTGGGGGCGAACCCGATGAACTGCGCCCGCAGCGTGTAGGTCCCGGTCGGGACGTGGTTGATGAAGTAATAGCCGGAGTCGTCGGTAACCGCCCCGAAGGCGGTGCCGACGACCAGCACCTGCGCTTTGGCCACCGGATGACCGGCCTTGTCCCGGACGTGCCCGGCGATGGTGCCGGTGTCCCGGGCCACCGCGGTGGGGAAGGCCAGGATGGCCGCCAGCAGGCCGATGCGGACGTAGCTGTACAACATGGGTCTCTCCCGTAGGGGTGCGGAGAGGAGAGACGACTGACGATTGGGGAGATGCACACGCCCCGTCCCGTCGGTTCCCGCGGGCTGATAGCCCGCTCTCGGCTCGGGCGCGCCCTAAAGGGCTTGCACGGCCGACTCGACCGGGTAGTTCAAGGCCTTCAGACCGCGATCGCGCCGAGAGCGCCCTCTCAGGGCGCGGAAACGACGGGGGTGGGGAACCTTGGAACTCGGGCTACGGCCGGGCGGGCTTCAATCCGAAATGCTTGCGGAGGCTGTCGGAGACCGGGGTGAGGAGGGCTCGCACGCCTGGGGACACTCCTGCTGCCTGAGAGTCGAACACGGTGAGAATGCTATCCCTGGTGGAGTCGACGTTACCGCCCATGTCCAGTCGTTTCATGTCGATCGCGACATCGTCGACCACGATCCGGAATCCATCGAGGAGTTCCTTCTCGCCTCGGGCGGCATAGCCCGACGTTGGGAACTTCGCCAGGAAGGCGAACAGCGGGTCCGCGGTGCCGTGATACGCACACCACCAGTCGTCTTCACACTCGCCGCCCCGTGCCCGGTGGGCGAGATACCATCCTGCCGTGTCCGCGACCGGACTGGTCGGAAACCCATCGATGAGTCGCTCCCAATCACGACCGGTATAGATCCATCCGCCACCGATCTCGTCCCAGTCGTAGTCCAAGTCATGAGCCTTGCCATAGGGATCCTCCGAGCCCCGACGGTCCAGTAGGAACACCAACCGTCCTTTGAGCTTGGCCAGCCGGAAGAGCTGCAGCGGAGTCGCGGGGTCCGTCGGGTGCGCCGCGATCTCAGAGTCCAACGCGGCGATGGCCGCGGTCGCGACGCGGAAGCTGTCCGCTGTCACATGGGCGGCTGCTGTGTCGACCGAGTCCTGCCGCCGCTGGGCCTCCGCGGCAAAGATCGAGTCCCGCCTCATGGTGTCGAGCTGGGCCGGGGTGAGCGCTGGACGAACCGTCGCGGTGGGCGGGGCGGGTTGGTTCTTCCTGCAGCTCCAGCCGAGTACCAGGACGAGCGGAAGCGCCTGCCACTTCATCAGTGCTGGCGCTCCGGAGCCTGAGCGGTGACCTGCTCACCCTTGCCGTCCCCGCCCTCCCAGGGCGGCGCGACGCGCGTCGCCTCGGGCCACGGGATGTCGGGGAACCTGTCGGGACCGACGCGGCCAGGCTCACCCTTCGCCTTCTTCTTCAGGGCCTTGAGCACCAGCTCGGGCGACACCGGGATTTGATCCACCCGCACGCCCACGGCGTCGTAGACCGCATTGGCGACCGCCGGCATCACCGGCAGGAGCGGTCCCTGGCCGACCTCTTTCGCCCCGAAGGGCCCGTTGGGATCGGGGTCCTCGATGATGTAGGTGACGACGTCGCACATCTCGAGTGTGGTCGGGCTCTTGTACTCGAGCAGGCTCGGAATTTTGTGGACCACGTTCCGGTTGTCGCGGTAGGCCATCTCTTCCATCAGGGCCTCACCGAGCCCCATGTAGACGCCGCCTTCGACCTGCCCGATGACGGTGGCCGCGTTGATGCACCGGCCCACGTCGTGTGCCACCCAGATCTTCGGGACCCGCACGATCCCCGTCTCGGGATCGACGTCCACTTCCGCGATGGCCGCGCTGTACGAGTACGCCGGAGAAGGGCCCACCCCGGCGCCGCGATAGCGCCCGGGGCTTTTGGGCGGCGTGTACGACCCCACGGTCCCCACCGTCCCGACCTGAGCCTCGGCGGCCTGCACGGCCTCGGCGAAGGTCATCCCTTTTTCGGGATCTTCCGCATGAAACACGCGGCCGGCCGCGAAGACCAGCTCGCTCTCCAGCACCTTCAGTTTCGCCGCGGCGTGAGGGGCGATGATCTCCCGGGCGCGCTCAGCGGCCTGCAGCGCGGCGTTGCCGCTCATCAGGGTGACCCGCGACGAATAGGACCCCAGATCCACGGGGGTGAGATCCGTGTCGGCCGTCACGACGCGGATATCGAAGAGGTCGATTCCCAGCACCTCGGCCGTGATGACCGCGAGAATCGAGTCCGACCCCTGCCCGATGTCGGTCGATCCGCAGAAGACGGTGACACCACCTCCGCGGTCGCATTTCAGCTGGACGCCGGAATGCGGCATGTTATTCCAGTAGATCGGGAGCCCGGCGCCTGAGATGTACGACGAGCAGGCGAGCCCTACCCCTTTGCCGAAGGGCAGCTTCCGGAACTTCTTCTTCCAGTCAGCGCCGGCGACGACCTTCTCGATGCACGTGCCCAGGCCCATCGAGCCCACGCGGAGATAGTTCGCGGTGAGCGAGCCAGGCGGCACGAGGTGCTTCAGCCGGAGCTCGGCGGGGTCGAGCTTCAAGTCCTCAGCGATCTTGTCGAGGTGCACCTCGAGTGCGAACCGGGGCTGGGGCGTGCCGTGACCGCGCTTGGGCCCGCAGGGAGGCTTGTTGGTGAAGGCCCGCGCGCCCTGGAACTTGTAGCGCTGCACCTGATACGTGACGGTCTGGAGCGCACCCGTGTAGTACGTACTCGCCACGCCATACGATCCGTACCCACCGCCGTCGAGCAACGACTTGAAGTGCATGCCTGTGATGGCGCCGTTCTGCTTCACGCCGGTCTTCACCCACATCAGCACGGGATGACGGCCGCGGTGGCAGTAGAACACCTCTTCGCGCGTCAGCGTGATCTTGACGGGCCTTCCAGTGAGCATCGCGAGCTTGCAGGCGACGATCTCATGGCTGAAGGGATCGCTCTTGCCGCCGAAGCCTCCGCCGTTGGGGCAGGCGATCACCCGGACGCGCGCCGGCGGGAGCTCCAGGACCTTGGCCAGTGCCCGGTGCACGTAGTGCGGCGTCTGCGTGGAGCTCCAGAGCGTCACCTTCCCGTCCGCCGACCAGTCGGCGAGACAGGCGTGCTGCTCCATGGGGAGGTGGGTGTTGCCTTCAAAGAAGAAGAGGTCCTCGCGGACATGGTCTGCTTCCGCAAAACCCTCCTCGACGTCTCCGAACTCGAGGTTGATGAGCTTGTGGAGGTTCCCGGAGTCCCCGTAGTCGTGGATACGCGGCTCGGGGGTCGCCACGGCCTGTTCGGGGGACGCGATGGCGGGCAGGAGCTCGTACCGGACGGCAATCAGGTCGAGGGCCGCGGTGGCCGCCTCTTCGGTCGTGGCCGCCACCGCGGCGACCGGATCACCGACGAAGCGGACATGATCGGGGCAGAGCGCGTGCTCGTCCTGGCTGACTGGCAGGATGCCGAAGGGGATCGGCGTGTCCTTCCCCGTGAGCACCGCCTTCACCCCATCGAGGGCCAGGGCCTTGGACGTGTCGATGGAGACGATGCGTGCGTGCGGATGGGGAGAGCGGAGGAGCTTGCCGTACAGCATGCGGGGGAGGGAGAGGTCGTCCGCGAACTTGAGGGCGCCGGTGACCTTCCCGACGGCGTCCACCTTGCGGTGTGCCTTCCCGACGACCGCGAGGGGCCTATCGGCGGCCATACATCGCTTCCCGGGACGGCTCAGCTTTTTCGCCCCGCATCCGCGCGGCCGCCAGCTCGACGGCCTCGTAGATCTTGATGTAGCCGGTACAGCGGCACAGGTTGCCGGCGAGTGTTTCCTTGATCTGCTCCCGCGTGGGCTTGGGATTCGAAGCCAGCAGGGCCTCGGCCACGAGCAGGATGGCGGGGGTGCAATAGCCGCATTGCGCCGCGCCCAGGTCCGCGAAGGCTTCCTGCAGCGGGTGCAGCCGGGCCCCCTGGGCCATGCCTTCCACGGTTTTCACGGATCTTCCATTGCACGCGAGGCCAAGCACCAGACAGGACAGCACGGGTACACCGTCGACCAGGACCGCACAGGTCCCGCACTCACCCAGCTCGCAGCCGTGCTTGGTGCCCGTGAGCCCAAGGTCCTCCCGCAGCACTTCCAGGAGGGTCTTGTGCGGAGCGAACGCGACCTGGGCCGGCTCGCCGTTGACGGTGAGGGAGATCTGCGGGTTCAGCACTGGCATCCCCTAATCTACGGCTACTCCACCTTCTGCCACATCCCGCTGGGTGACTGCGCATAGAGCCGGGATTGGCGCGGCGGACCGCCGAACCCGGTGCGCGTCATCTCTCCCCAGGTCTTCCGGCCCCGCCACGCGCCCCAGAACGCCTTGAGCCGCCACCAGACGGTGCACTGCCGGTAGCCGAAGTTCTCGAGTGTCGCATACACGAGCAGGCGAGCGAGGTCCCCCACCCGCCGGTACTTCCGGAAGCTCGTCTCTTCGAGCACGACCCCCCAGAACGAGAGGCAGAGGCCCAGTCCCCAGGCGAACAGGAAGAAGAGAAGCGCGAACACGGGATCGACGCGGCCGGTGGCGATGGCCAGTACGGCGATGACGTAGCCGACCACCTCTACGAGGGGGGCCACCATCTCGCCGAAGACGAAAAAGGGCACGGCGACGAGGCCCACGGACCCGTACCGGGGGTTGAAGAGCATGTCGCGGTAGTTCCAGAGTGACGCGATGAGCCCGCGGTGCCAGCGTTCCCGCTGGCGCGAGAGCACCGCCATGGTCGAGGGGACTTCCGTCCACGCCACGGGGTCGGGGATGAACGGCATGAGGTAGGGGATCTGGTGCTCGCGCAGGTAGCGGTGGAGGCGCACCACCACGTCCATGTCTTCCACGACGCTGTTGGTGAGGTAGCCGCCGATGGTGAGCAGGTATTCGCGGCGGAAGAGCCCGAACGCTCCTGAGATGATGAGGTTTCCCCCCAGGCGGTTCCAGCCCAGACGTCCGAACAGGAACGCACGGAGGTATTCGACCACCTGGACGCCGGGCAGAAACGACCGGGGCACCCGCGGGTCGAGCACCCGGCCATGTTCCACGGTGCAGTCGTTGGCGACGCGAATGGTGCCGCCCACGGCCGCGACGTTGCCGCCGAGGAGGAAGGGGCGGGTGAGGCGGAGCAGGGCATCGGGCTCGATCAGCGTGTCCGCGTCCACCGCGATCACCAGCGGATACCGGGACGCGTTGATGGCCGCATTGAGGGCGTCCGCTTTACCACCGTTTTCTTTGTCGATGACGGTCAGCCGCGTGCGGGTGCGCGAGCGGTAGACGGCACGGATCGGCTTCGAGATGATGGTCTCGGGATAGATGCGGGGTACCTCGTACAGATCGAACGCCTGCCGCAGGCGGTCCATCGTGTCGTCCTTCGAGCCGTCGTTCACCACC
>Ga0209178_1000296_pt1 | contig 14122 bp, 16 predicted proteins | sample GAAS200_FD_187521 | JGI IMG/M metagenome (GOLD analysis project Ga0209178, IMG submission 187521) | Agricultural soil microbial communities from Georgia to study Nitrogen management - GA AS200 (SPAdes) (version 2) | ecosystem: Environmental > Terrestrial > Soil > Agricultural land | place: USA... | reverse complement strand
GACAGCATTGATACCGCCGCCTATAACGGGGCAACCGACCCGCCCTCTCTATGGACAGCTCTTCAGGAACAACTGGGGCTCAAGCTTGAATCCGCTAAAGCTCCCGTCGACACCATCGTGATCGACCACATCGAAAAGCCTACGCCGAACTGAAGGTTCGCAGGGCAGTCCACAGAACCAACGCCGTAGGCGCGGCACAAGTTCTTACCAGATTGATTGAATCGTGGACGTTCTGATTTTCCGGTCACGACTCAAAACCGGAACATTTAGAAAGCATGCGGTCGCCGCGATAACACGGTCGGGTAAATCCGGAAGCTCCTGTCGCGGCACGTCCGCCATCTTTAGGGCGATATTCTCGTCGAAAGGAACATGTCGCAAGATCGCGTTCGGATCGAAAGTGGCGCGATGCAAATCCGCCAAAGCGTTTGCTGGAATCCTGCCACGTTCGATTAGGTAAACCATTTCGGCAAGCGTGATCGCCGACACGCCAATGTGATTGCCATTTCGAATTGTATTCTCGATGAAGGTGGAAGCAGGGCCGCTTAGTCTTGGATCGGAGAAGAGATACCAGATTGCCGCGTGCGTATCGGCAATAGCAACTATCATCAGAAATCGGAACTCGGAAAATTCGCGAACATTTCAGTGCGGTTTCTGTCGATTTCCTCAGCAGAAGGCGCCGGTCCATATTTTGCAAGCAGGCCACGCAGAGAACGAGTCGGCTCTTTCGATGAAGATATGGCTTGTACCTCACCAAGCAGTCTCTCGATCGCCTCACGAACGAGCCCATCGGGAGAAATCCCCTTCTCCTTGGCAAGCGCAATGAGCTTCGCTTCCTGCTCTGGTTCTAATGGCAACGTGATCGTCATGGAGTTCGCTGTAACTTATACTCTATCCAATTACTTCCGATGCCGCAATCCGTTGCGGCGTGTGGCGACTGAACTGTTACAGCGCGGAGTCGAATAGCGCACAACAGGATATTCTGACTACATTGGCTATCCCGCTGATCACAGACCTAGCGGTTACGGTGCCGCTCCCCTTGCTCCATTTCCAGCGTTGAAGACTCCCACCCGCGTGAGGCGGCGACCTGTACGGTAGGACAGGTTTTTAGGACTGGAAACATCCGCCCGCATGGCCCTACTCGCAAGCCAAATTCAATGCCATCATTTTTGTGACACCTAAATGGAGCAAATATGATTCCCGCAGCCGGCAAATTCGGCGGGTTAGCCGAGGCCGTTCAATCGATTCTTATTCGTTTCGCAATCGTAGCCGTGGCAGCGTTCGCTTTTTCCGCCCACGGTCTCGCTCAGGACATTCAGCCGCCGGAGAGCCAGCCCGGCCAGATTATGGGCACCGTCACGGACGTGAACGGCGACATCGTACCCGGAGCGACCGTTGTTCTCGCTGGCCCGGAAATCACCGATCGTCGCACCGTGGAAACGTCCGAGAACGGTTTCTTTCAATTCGATGACGTCACACCGGGAGTGGCCTACAGAATCGATATCAGCGCGCAGGGCTTCGCCGCATCATCGTCCACCGTCACGATTGCTCCGGGAGAAGTCAAGATTCTTGGAGAAGTCCGACTCGCTCTCGCAATGCAACAGACCACGGTGCGAGTCTCGGGCAATCCGATAGAGATTGCGACGGAGCAGGTGAAATTTGAGGAAACGCAACGTGTTCTCGGGATCATTCCGAACTTTTACGTTTCGTATGAAGGCGATAATGCCGCGCCGCTCACAGCCGGAATGAAGTTCAGGCTTGCCCTGAAAGTCTCTCACGACCCCGTAGCCGGCGCCGGAATTGGAATCATGGCCGCCATAAAGCAAGCAGCGGATACTCCCGACTACCGGCAGGGGATGAAGGGTTACAGCGAGCGGTTTAGTGCGGATGCTACTGACAGCTTCACCGACATTATGATCGGCGGCGCCGTCCTGCCTTCCCTTCTGCATCAGGATCCGCGGTACTTCTATCAGGGAACGGGCTCGACGCGGTCGCGGCTTCGGCACGCGATGCTGGCGCCGTTCATTTGCAAGGGCGACAATGGCAGGTGGCAGCCGAATTACTCCACCGTGGGAGGCGATCTCGCATCCTCTGCCCTCTCAAATCTTTATTATCCTCAGCCCGACCGTGGCACCGGCTTAGTGCTCTCCGGATTCGCGATCAGTACGGCTGAGCGCATGCTCTCCACCGTGGCGCAAGAGTTTGTGCTGAGCAGGTTTACTCATCGTGGCGGCGACCAGGACTAAGTCCTTGCGTCTTTCCGCCGATGAAAGATTGCGTTTTCGGGTGTGCTTGTTAGCGCGCAGCAGGAACGATGTTACACTCGGTGGTACAGAAAGCAATTTGGTTGTCAGTACGCTGTCCAGCCCGATTTTTTAATCTCTAGGGGGAATCATGCGGACACAAAAATTTGTCTTCGCCGGGGCACTAGCTCTCTTATTAATCGGTACGTCGCCTGTCTTCGCTCAGGGGAACGGCCGCGGACGGGGCCGCGGACACAATAAGGATAATGGTGACGCCGTGCAATCTGATAACGGCGATCACGGACACGGCGACGTCCGATATTATTATCGCGACGACCGCGACGAAATCCACGACTGGTACCTCGACCACCAGCGCAATTTGCCGCCAGGTTTAGCGAAGAAAGATCGCCTGCCGCCGGGACTGGAAAAGCAGCTCGTCGTGCGCGGCCACTTGCCTCCCGGTTTGCAGAAGAAAATTGAGCCCGCGCCTGTCGAGCTCGTCCGCGAGCTGCCGCCACCTCCGCCGGATTGCAAACACGTAGTGATTGGCGGCCACTTGGTGCTTCTAAACACCAGGACGGATGTCGTTGTGGACGTCTTTCACTTCGAGTTCTAGGTCCTCACCTTCTATTCCGGTAGATTTCTCTCGCCCATTTTGGCAGGATGTGGCGCACCCGAGCGCCACTCTGATCGGGACTTAGTGAGGTGGGGAATGAAGGTCTCGCGTATCGCACTTTTCGCTGTATCGATAGCACTGATGGCAGGCGTGGCAATCGCGCAGGCTCCGGCGGGTCCTCCGCAGGCCGCGCAGACGGAAGGCCGGGGAGCAGGCCGAGGGCGCGGCGGACGCGGGCCGATGGTCGTCTCGCCTCAGATCAACTCAGATCGCTCAATTACGTTCCGTTACTATGACCCAAACGCGCAAAAGGTGACCGTTAGCGGCGAATTAGGGGGCCAAAGCGCCACTTTGACGAAGAGCGAGGACGGCGTCTGGTCCGCGACAATCGGCCCGCTCCCGCCGGATATTTATGCCTACTCGTTCAATGTTGACGGCGTGACCGCTCTCGATCCGCGCAATCCCAACACGAAATACGGATACGGCGGGTTTGGGGCCACCAGCGTGGTCGAAGTTCCGGGCGATGGTCCACAATTCTACGACGCGCAGCCCGGCCCGCACGGGCAAGTTCGCATCGTGCCGTATATTTCAAAAACACTCGAAGTCAGCCGGACCGTCTGGGTCTACACTCCGCCCAATTACGAAAAAGAAAAGGACTTGCCCGTTCTCTATTTGTTGCACGGCGCGGGCGACGTCGAATCCGGTTGGGTGATGATCGGCCGCGCGAATATCATCCTCGATAATCTGATCAACGCCGGAAGAGCCAAGCCAATGGTGGTGGTCATGCCACTGGGCCACACAATTCAAAGCTGGTGGACCGGTCCGGCTGAAAATTCCCCCAACGCACCCGCGCAGGCTTTTCCCGGCGGCGGAAGAGGGGCCCAGTCCGGCGAATTGCAACTCTTCGGCAAAGATCTTATCAACGACGTTATGCCCCTGGTCGAATCGAACTTCAAAGTTTCAAAAAAAGCCGAAGATCGCGCGATCGGCGGCCTCTCCATGGGCGGCGGCCAGACGTTGAACGTCGCATTCAATCGGCCCGAGCTCTTTCGCTATGTAGTAATGATGAGTCCCGCGGCCGGCCCGCAAGCCGAGCAGCAATATCCCAAAATTTTCAGCGATCCATCCATCGTCAACAAGCAATTCAAGTTGTTCTGGGTGGGCGTCGGAAAAGACGACACGCTCGTCGGTCCCGGCGTTCACGGTTTCGATGCGGCCCTGACGAAGGCAGGAATAGATCATAAATTCGTCGTGGGAGAAGGCAGACACGAATGGACAGTGTGGCGCCACAATCTCAACGATGTCGCACCGATGCTGTTCAGGTAAGCGTGATCGCGGACTAGGCTTCGTTGTTTTCGAGTTCGGCGTCACGCGTCAGCGATGTTACGACGCTCTGCGTGATCGGGTTCTCGGCTTCGAAGCCTTTCTTTTTGCGATTGGTGTCGCCTGGTGACGGCAACATCCACTCATTCACGGCGGCAAAAACTGCACTGACTGTATTCGGCGCAAACGCCTCAAAAAGCGCCGCTGCGTGAGCGGCCGCGCCAAGAACGACCTCGCCGGTTCCGGCTACGCACGCGTCCACGATCTTTCTCGCGGCGCGTTTTGCATCCATGGAAACGCCGGGCAATGAATCGCCTACGGCAAACCAGGTATATTCCTTCTCATGCTGCCCGGCCGTAGTGACGTTTCGCGGGCTGCCCGTTCGCATCAGCCCGGGGACGATTGTCGTAACGGAAATGCCGTCTTTCGCAAGCTCTGCCCGCAGCCCTTTGCTGAATCCAATCAACGCGAACTTGCTTGCCGAATAGGGCAGCAGGTGCGGCACTGCGATTTTTCCACCGATGGACGTGATATTCACGATGCGTCCGTTTCCTCGCTGCCTCATTCCCGGCAAGACAGCGAGAGTCGTGTGAACGGCTGACCAGAAGTTCGTTCGCATTGCCGCATAAAAATCGTCGAGCCGCTGATTTTCGAGCGGCCCGACCTGAATCGTGCCGGCGTTGTTGACGAGCACGTCGATCGGTCCGAACGCTTTCTCAATCGTCTCCAATGTGAACACCACCTGATCGTTGTCAGCCAGGTCGCATTGAATCGCCAAGAAGCGATCTCCGACAGGCGCGAACTCTTCGCGCACACGCGTCAATTCCTGTTCATCCCTGGCGCAAACGGCAACCGTGGCTCCGCGGTCCATAAATTCGCGCGCAAGCAGAAGGCCGAGCCCGCGTGATCCACCGGTGACAAAGACCACCTTGCCGTCCAAACGAAATTGCGGCGACTTTTTCAGCGTAAATAGCGCTGCCGCCGCGCACGCGGCGGAGCCGAGCACAGTCCAAGTAATTTTTGCTCCCGTGCTGCGTGCCATAAAGCCTCTCTTTCGGTCCGAAATCGCCGGTACCACGCGTAATTTGCGATTGATTCTCGCGCGACCGCTGCGCACGTTCGATAAGGCAGATTGTGTATGCAGGATGAAGAAGTCGCATCGTAGAAAACGCTACAGCGTGGCGGAGATTAAGCGCCCCAGGCCGCCGCCGACGCGCAGGCCGTCCGCGCGATTGGCGAAGTAACGCTGGTTGATCTCGTCAACGCCGAGATCTTCGATCGAGGCAAAGCCAAGTTGGTGCAGCTCGTGTGCAAGGTCCGCAGGATCGAAAAAGAGACGGAACGGCTCGCCAGCAGCTTCCACGCGACGCATGAGGCGGTCCAGGGCGATCCTCTGGAACACATTCAACGATTCACGCGCCACTGAATAGTCAAAAACAACCCCGCTGCCCGTGGGCATGGAGGCGATGAATCTCAAAGTATTCATGGCAGCCTCGCGCGTGAGGTACATAATCACGCCAAGCCACGAAAAGAAGCTGATCTCGCCCGGATCGAAACCTGCGCCCTGCAAACCTTCCTTAATCGTGCAGCGCTCAAAGTCGATCGGCGCGAAGGTGAGAGACGATGGAATCGAAATGTTTGCTGCCGCGAGCCTTTCGCGCTTCCAAGCCTGAGTGGCGGGGTGATCGACCTCAAAAACGCGCAGTGCGGATTCGGGATAAGGATTGCGATAACCAAATGTGTCAAGGCCGGCCCCCAGGATCACATATTGCGTGGCGCCGCGTTGCAGCGCGCGCACGAGTTCGTCTTCAGCGAAGCGGCTTCTGGCGACCATAAATGCACGCATATATTTCGCGGCAACCGCAGGCATGAACGATGGTTCTCTCGTAAGGTTCGCACGCGATTCGTCGCTGAGGATCGGAATGGCGATAGGGTCATCGAGGACTTTGGGATTGTCGAGTAGTTGATGCGCCGCGCGGCGCATCGCGACACGGTTTGCGGTCTTGCTGGGGCGGGAGAATTCCATCGGCGATTCAGTTTACGTTTGGCGGAGTTGCGGAGAAAGAGCAAACCATGTGGCTTTGAAAATGGACATGAGGCGGAAAGTCGACGCAGATGAAAAGAGAGAGCCTTCGGCTCGCCTGTTCGGGCGAGCCTCAGGATAAGGAAAACCCCAGTTTGACTACTTGATTTCCATCACTTCTTTTTCTTTAGCAGCGGAGAGATCTTCCATTTTCTTGGTTTCGGAGTGGGTCAGCTTTTCAAGCTCGTCGAGCGAACGCTTCTTATCGTCTTCGCTGATTTTTTTGTCTTTTTCAAGACGCTCGATCGCTTCTTTCTGATCGCGCCGGATGTTGCGCGCCGCCGTGCGGTGGTTCTCGAGAACCTTGTGGAGGTGCTTTACCAAGTCCTTGCGACGGTCTTCCGTCAACGGCGGAATCGGGATGCGAACCACCTTGCCGTCATTTGCCGGGTTCAGCCCAAGATCAGACGTGCGAATCGCCTTATCGATTAGAGGCACCGCGCCAGGATCCCATGGCGACACAACGATGGTCATCGGATCGGGAACGTGCACAGTTCCGAGCTGATTCACCGGCATCGGCGTTCCGTGATAATCCACGCGAATCTGATCGAGCAGGGATGCACTGGCGCGGCCGGTTCGAATCGAGCCGAGTTCTTTGCGAAAATCTTCGACGGCTTTTTCCATCCGCGCCTTCGCTTGCGCCAAAGCTTCTTTGCTATTGGTAACAGTCATTGAGCGACCTGCCTCCAATTCGGGCCTATTGTATTCGAAAAGTGCTGCGCAGCAAGCCTGCCACAGAAGCGCAGGCGTATGCCTTACATGCTGACGAAACTATGCGGCTTCGACTACGGAACCTACGCGTTCACCCATCACGACGCGCTTCAAATTTCCGGGCACGTTCATATTGAAGACGACGATCGGCATTTTGTTGTCCATGCAGAGTGAGATTGCCGTGGAATCCATCACGGAAAGTCCCTTCTGCAAGACGTCAAGATAGCTAATGCGCTCAAACATCTTCGCATTGGCCACCTTTTCGGGGTCCGCATCGTAGATACCATCCACACGCGTGGCTTTCAAAATGACCTGCGCCTTAATCTCCATTGCGCGTAGAGCGGCAGCTGTATCCGTGGAAAAATATGGATTGCCCGTGCCGCCGGCAAAAATCACCACGCGCTGCTTTTCCAAATGCCGGGTGGCACGGCGGCGAATGAACGGCTCCGCGACCTCGTGCATCTCTATGGCGCTCATTAAACGCGTGTGGCATCCAGATTTTTCCAGCGTGTCCTGAAGCGCGAGCCCATTGAGCACTGTTGCGAGCATGCCCATGTAATCGCCTGTGGCACGGTCAATGGAAAGCCCGCCCTGGCGCGCGCCGCGGAAAATATTTCCGCCGCCTACCATAATGGCCACTTGCACGCCGAGTTCGTTTACTTCTTTTATTTCGCGCGCAATGTCGTGGATCGTCTGCGCATGGATGCCGAATTCATCCGGCCCAGAAAGGGATTCGCCGGAAAGTTTAACGACGATGCGCCGGTAATTCGGCGCGGTGCGGGTTTCGGCGGATCGTACGGGGGCGTCGGAACTCGTCATGGAGAGTGGCGTCTGTGTCCTTGGCCCGTGCTCGCAGGCAGAGGCATTTTAGCAGAGATTCGCGGTTGAGCACGCGCTTTCGGAATACACAAAGTAAAAAAGGAGCGCAATTGGTCTGCTCTCAGCGAGCATCTTTGCGCCCCCAAAATTACGTTTGAGCTAGACTGCGGGAACAGCTTCCGCCTCGGAAGCAGGCGGCTGCGATACGCTATCCATTTCGCCGACTTTGAAGCGTGCGAAGCGGCGGATGGAAATGTTTTCACCGATCTTGGCGATCAACTGGTCCACCATCTCTTTGACTGTGAGGCCTTCATCCTTGATGAAGTGCTGTTCGTAGAGACAATTTTCCTCGTAGAACTTCTCCATCTTACCGTTGACGATCTTTTCGATGACCGGATCGGGCTTGCCGGTCGCTTTCGCCTGTTCGCGGAAAATTTCACGTTCGCGATCCAGAATCTCTTGCGTTACCTGCTCGCGGCGCAAAAATCGCGGATCTGTAGCAGCAACGTGCATGGCGAGATCGTGGCACAGGCGCTGGAAATCTTCTGTGCGCGCCACGAAATCGCTCTCGCAGTTTACTTCCACGATCGCACCGATCTTCCCGCCGGCATGAATGTAGGATCCGACAATGCCTTCCGATGTGGCGCGCTGCGCCTTTTTCGCAGCAGCGGCCTGACCTTTCTTCCGCAGAAGATTGATGGCCTGTTCGATGTCGCCACCGGACTCCGTTAACGCATTTTTGCAGTCGGAAAATCCCGCGCCGGTGCGATCGCGCAACTCCTTCACAAGTTGGGCCGGGATACTCTTCTCAGGTGTAGCCATAAGATGCACTCATTCCTTCTATTTGGGATGCTTCGATATTTCCAGTTATTAGACGCCGCTAAGCGCCGGATTGATGAAGGCAACCAGGAGTTCGTTCCGAAACCCGGCGCCTACCTGCGATGACCGCTCTCCTCTGACCCGTACTGCACGGAGGCTTCCTCCGGAGGCATAACTTCCGCATCCGCGACAGGCTCGCCCTCGACGAAATCACCTTCCTGCTTCTCGTAAACTTCGTACGCGCTCGTATCGACGTATTCCGGATTTTCTTCGCCAGCCAAATCTCCCGCCGCCTTATTGTCCGCAATCTGCGTCTGCTCGAAAGACTGGCGACCAACGACTACCGCGTCAGAAATCTTGGATGTGAACAGGCGAATGGCGCGAAGAGCATCATCATTGCCCGGTATGACCCAATCAACGAGGCCGGGATCACAATTCGTGTCCACGATCGCCACGACCGTTACCCCCATGCGGCGCGCTTCGCGCACAGCGATAACCTCGGAGTTCGGGTCGATAACGAACATTACGTCAGGGATCGTCGCCATGCTTTCGACGCCCGCGAAATTTTGCTGGAGGTGCTTCAGCTCGCGTTCAAGGCGCGCCGCTTCTTTTTTCGGAAGGGCCGCCATACGGCCATCTTCAATCATTGCCTTGAGCAATTTGAGACGTTTGATCGATTTCTGCAAAGTGACCCAATTGGTGAGCGTGCCGCCGAGCCAGCGGTGGTTGACGTAATACATTCCGCAGCGTTCGGCCTCTTCCTTAATTGCTTCCTGTGCCTGACGCTTCGTACCGAGGAAAAGAACGCTCTTGCCTTGACCGGCGCGTTCGGAAACAAAGCGGGCCGCGTCGCGGAACATCTTCAAAGTCTTCTGCAGGTCGATGATGTGAATGCCGTTGCGTTCGCCGAAGATGTACTCCTTCATCTTCGGATTCCATCTGCGCGTCTGGTGGCCGAAGTGAACACCCGCCTCCAGAAGCTCTTTCATTGTAATTTCGACTGCCAAAGTACCTCCTTTTTTCGAAGGGATGCTTCGATTTCGGACTTGCCGCTGGGCGACTGGCCCGAACAGCATCCTTTTTCGCCGGTTCCTTGCCGGCCGTGAGATTCGTCCGGCCTTACGGCCGGACGTTTACAACAAATTACCGCTTGCTGAACTGGAAGCGACGGCGCGCGCCCTTCTGTCCATACTTCTTCCGTTCCTTCATGCGCGGATCGCGCGTCAGAAAACCATTTTTGCGCAGCGAGGGGCGCAGCTCCGGATTGAGCAACGAAAGCGCGCGAGAGAGCCCCATGCGGACCGCTCCGGCTTGTCCGCCCACGCCGCCGCCCTTTACCTGGGCGCGAACATCGAGCTGATCGAGCATCTGCGTGAACTTCAACGGCTCGACCGCGGCGGTGTGCCACGCCACATTGCGGAAATAATCTTCCACAGGACGGCCGTTGACCGTGAACTTCGCCGCGCCAGCCTTAATGTAAACGCGCGCGATCGCCTCGCGCCGGCGGCCCGTGCCATAAAACTGTTTGGCTCCGTTGCTTCCCAGAGAATTCGGCGTAGAACTCAACTTTCCTCCTCAAATGTGCAGCGGACACTAATCCGCGCGAAGACACTAATCGGCTGAGACGCATGGCCGAAAAACTATAGCGAGATAGGCTGGGGTTTCTGTCCGGCGTGCCGAGTGAGAGATTCCTTCCCGGCGTAAACGCGCAACTTCTTCGCACGGCGAGCGCGAAGCTTGTTCTTCGGCAGCATTCCAAGCACTGCTTCCCGCACCACCTCTTCCGGACGCCGCGACAGAAGCGACTTCACGGACTCTTCCTTCAATCCGCCCGGCCATCCGCTGTGCCGGCGATACACCTTCTGATCGATCTTGTTACCAGTGAGCTTCACGCGCTCCGCGTTGATCACCACAACATGATCGCCGCAGTCCAAATGCGGCGTGTATTCCGGTTTATCCTTGCCGATCAAAAGACGCGCCACGCGCGTAGCGACGCGGCCCAAAACCTGGCCCTCCGCATCGATCACGAACCAATTCTTGCCAACCATCAAAGCTTCGGCCTCGCGGCCCTTGGGAACATACGTCTGCATCGATCCAGTTACACCTTTCGGGTAGAGACAAACCCCAAGTGTAGGCTATGGAACAAGGCAAGTCAAACGAAGAGTATTGCAGTTCGCCCTCACCAAAGAATCTCTAGCCCGTCGTACCGAGCGAACTTCGAATCCGGGGTGACGATCGGTATCTCTTCGACAAGGCACTGCGCGATGATAAGACGGTCGAAAGGATCTGTATGGTGAAGCGGAAGCCCGAATAGCCTGCGCGCATGGTCGTCCGTGTAAGGCAACGCACACAACCGCAGATCCGCAAGGGCACTCGCACATTCGTCTCGCCCAAAATCCAGTTTGCCTATGCTCTGTTTGATTGCAATTTCGGCGATCGAAACCGAACTCAGTTCAATCAAAACGGAATCGTTTGCCAGCAGCGACCGCCCGGCCCGCGAGAGCCTTTCAGGTGAGACAGCTGCCCAGAGGAATGTGACCGTGTCAAAGAGCACGCGCATTCAATAGCGGCCTTCAATAAACGCCTCGGCTTCCTCGTCGGACATGGGCTTCCACCAGTCCGGGTCAATGATCTTGATTTTGCCCTTTAGCGTGCCAAGCTTCCGCTTCTCGCCGGTTGGCTTGATAGTGCGAACGATATCCACGATGGGCCGGCCACGCCGGCAAATCGTCACACTCTTACCATGCTCAACAGCCTTGATAAGCTCCGGCAACCGATTTTTTGCTTCCGCGACACTTACTTTCATTAATCTAGGATAGCCATCTAAGATGGCTATGTCAACATTGTCGCGAATTCCTTTAGCCGGTCAGACATCCTCACGATACAATTAAGGGGTCTTGCTCTCCGTTAATAACATTACGATGCGCTACGGCGCCCGAATACTGTTCGAAGACGTCAACTGCACGTTTTTCGCGGGGCGCAGGTACGCCATTACGGGTCCTAACGGCGCGGGGAAATCCACGCTGATGAAGATCCTGACCGGCGAACTTGATCCAACCAAGGGCGACGTAACTCGCCCGAAAAAGCTGGGCATCCTGCGTCAGGATCAATTTGCGTTCGATAAATATCGCGTCATAGACGCGGTAATCATGGGCAATGCGGCACTCTGGAGCGCCTTACAGGAACGCGAAGCCCTTTACGCAAAGCCGCACGAAGAACTGACAGACAAAGACGGCATGCGTCTGGGCGAACTCGAGGGAATCATTGGCGACGAAGGGGGCTACACGGCGGAGGCGGATGCGGGCCTCCTGCTTGACGGCCTGGACATCGATCATTCGCTTTACGAACGCAAGATGAGCGAATTGCAGGGCGGCCAGAAAGTTCGCGTTCTACTGGCTCAGGCTCTCTTTGGAAGCCCGCCTTGCCTCCTGCTCGACGAACCCACGAACCACCTCGACCTCGATTCGGTCCACTGGCTTCAGGATTACTTGTGCGAATACGAAGGCGTGCTCATTGCGATTTCGCACGACCGGCATTTTCTCAATAGCGTTTGTACCCACTGCGCGGACATCGACTACCAGACCGTGATCATGTACAACGGCGGCTACGACGATATGGTGATCGCGAAGACCGCGGTTCGCGCACGCGTCGAGACGGAAAATGCCCAGCGCGAGAAGAAAATCGCGCAGCTGCAGGAATTCATCGCGCGTTTTTCGGCCGGCACTCGTTCCGCTCAGGCGACATCGCGCAAGAAGGAAGTGGAGCGACTGCAAACCGCCGAACTCGCTAAATCCAACATCGCGCGGCCATTCATTCGTTTCCAGGTGGATCAAGCATCGGGCAGGCATCCTTTGGAGGTTAAGAGCGTTGCGAAATCCTACGATGGCGCGAGAGTTTGGAAGCCGTTTTCGGCCGGCGTCGAACGAGGCGAGAAAATCGCGTTGATGGGCCGCAACGGAACGGGCAAGACTACGTTGCTTCGGTCGCTGGTGCGTAGCGCGCCGGGACAAATTGACGACGCAGATAGGAACTTCCCTATCGACGGCGGCCAAGTGATCTGGGGCCACAATGCGGCAGTGGGATATTACGCGCAGGATCGATCACATACGATCGATAAGAAGACGACGACGATGCAGTGGCTCGCCGATTTCGATCCGCGCGCCACGCAAGAGCAGCTTCGTGGCCTGCTCGGCCAGATGCTCTTCAGCGGCGATGACGCGATGAAACCAACCAAGGCGCTTTCCGGAGGCGAGTCTGTCCGCCTGATCCTTTGCCGCCTGATGCTCGCCAAGCCGAATATTCTGGTGCTCGATGAACCAACGAACGATCTCGACCTCGAATCGATCAACGCTTTGAATGTCGCGCTGCAGAAATACGACGGCACGATTTTAATGGTTACGCACGATCATGACGTGATCGATGAAGTCGCCACGCGCATATGGCATTTCAAAGATGGCCGAATCGAAGACTTCAAGGGCCCGTATGCGGACTATCTTGCGTACGCCAAGGAAAAAGCCTCCTAGCGGAAGACGCGCTATGCCGCCGCTCTTGCCGGAAGAATCGATTGTAGAATCCGATCGCTATTTTGAGTGACGCGCTCGCCGCCTCCGAGAGGCGCTTGTCCGACACGCTATCCGCTGAAATTCCGTAGCCACCGTAAAGCTTTTTAAACCCCTGTTCCAGCAGGACGAAGCATATTTTCTCTTTTAGCCTCCACTTCTTCAGCCATGCGCGCTTTATCGTCTCAAAGATTGAATAGAACTGTTTCCAGCTTGTGCCGATTTCAGAAAGAATCTGCTCCTCTGTCATATTTGGGTGCTTCGTCACCACGCGCGGGAGATTCTCATCGAGCCAAAATCTATAGCCGGGTTTTCCAATGATTTGAATGGAATGCTTCGGCCTGCGCGTATCGTCGCCGTTCTGTGCCGCTGCCCTTATTTCACGGTCCCGCAGCATCTCCGTCGTATCGACTGTCCCAAGAAAAGGGCTATAAAGCGTAAATTGCGCGGCTGTCGCTCCGGATCTTGCCACAAAATCCCGCATCGTTCGCGCGGTATTCGGAGTATCGCTTGGGAGTCCGAAAATGATGGATGCGAGCACGGATATTCCGGCCCCCTCGATCGTGCGAATGACCTCGAGCATCTCCTCGCCTTTTTTATTCCAGGCCTTGCGAACATCTTTTAATCCCTCATCGGTGAACGACTCGACACCAATCAGCGCTGCGCGGACGCCTGCCTCGTCGTGCGCAGCCTTTAGATATTCGGCATCGCTCGCGATCTCCGACGTCATCTGTGTAAAGGCAAACGGCTTATCCGGCACGCGTTTGTCATAGTCGTCGAAAAAGCGGAGCCGCTCTTCGCGGTTTCGCTCGAGCATACGCCTCACGGACGGACTCGATTCGCGTTCGATCCGTACTTTCGTGCCGGGATTAAAATTGTCGTCGGCAAAAATGACCACGCGAAATCCCATCCTCCGCATTTCGTTCACTTCGGATACGATCTGCTCCGTCGG
>Ga0209178_1000295_pt1 | contig 14129 bp, 15 predicted proteins | sample GAAS200_FD_187521 | JGI IMG/M metagenome (GOLD analysis project Ga0209178, IMG submission 187521) | Agricultural soil microbial communities from Georgia to study Nitrogen management - GA AS200 (SPAdes) (version 2) | ecosystem: Environmental > Terrestrial > Soil > Agricultural land | place: USA... | reverse complement strand
TGCCATCGGCGCTCGGCACCACCGAACCCACGAGCACGGGCTTATAGGGTGTGCCACCCTTGATTCCGTTCCCCACATCGTAAATGAGGAGTCCGGAATTCCACACGCACACCATGGCGATGCCGTTCCGGATGTAGGTGTCGTGGATCCCATAGTTCGGCACGACCGGCACCGTCGCGGCGAGAATGACCTTCCCGGGAACCACGGGAGGCCCGATGAGGTCGTTCGAGTGGCACGCGGCGGCGACGAGCAGCAGCATGGCACCGGCGCGGCGCATCACGGCCTCGCCATGGGCATGGCCATCGATGCATCGGGCATTTGTTCGTACCGTCCCATACGGTGCGCGCCCATCCCCCAGGCCAGCCTGACCCCGCCCGTCAGTGACCAGTGCTGCTCCTTACCGTAGAACACCTTCGGGTTGAAGATCCCGCCTCCGACCTGTGTAACGCTGATCAACGAACCTTCCACAAAAGGCCGCCAGGATACCTTCCAGATCCGGCCTGCTTGGACGGCGTACCCAAGGGTCCCGATGGTCCAGCGGGTGACGCCCAGGATCGAGTTGTCGACGATCGGCCGGAGGACCACGAAGGGATCGAGCGTTCGCTCCTCTTCCGGCCGGTCGGTGCGCTCCAGCCGGAAATACGGCTGGTGGGCTCCGGCGCTCGCCTGGGCCTCGAACAGCACGCTGCGAAGGGTATACGCGCCCGGGGCTGTGCTCTGTGACCACTCCAGCATGGCATATACCGGTTTTCCCAGCACCGGCCCATCCCACCGCACCGCCGAACTCCACTTGGAGGCGTCAAGTCCTTGCGCGTCACGGGTTTCTGGAGAGCGCACGAACGCCCGTGACACCTCCCACTCGAATCCACGCACAGGACGCAGCGTGAAACGCAGAGACCATGAGTCGCCGACGCGCGAAACATTGGGCCACTGGTCGGGATGCTGCGGTTCGTCGCCGTTGAAGAGCGAGGCTTCGAGCTCGGCGGGACCTGCCTGCACGCCTGCCAGAGCCACCGCCCGTTCGAGGATCTGGCTCAAGTGATGATTCACGGGGAAGCGCTCGACGGGCCGGGACATCGGATCATCGGTGCCGAAGGGCACGAATCCTTTACCGAGGCCAAGTGACAGGTGCGCGGGGAGATGCAGGTCCCGAAGGAGATCGGGGGCCAGGAGCATCAGCTCGTGTACGTAAGTGTGCGGGTGCCGCCGGTCCGCGAACCCCTCGCCCCACGCCCCGGGTGTGAGCTCGGCGTGCTTGATGGTGAGCCCCTCGAAGTCCGCCGCGCCCTGCAGCACCAGGCGCTCACTCCCCGTCGCGGCGCGGATCATCACCATCGGCTGGACCAGGCGGGTCTCCCCGTATGACCGGCCATGGGGGATGGCGTTGGATTCCGTGGCGACGGGGATGGCCTGTGCGCCGACCTGGAGGGACGGACCCTGAGCCACCAGGGGACCCGCGCCCAGCAGGCATGGAAGGGCCGCGATCAGCCGGCGGATGGGAAGGCGAGCCTGATGCCGTCGAGGACGAACTGAATCGCGATGGCGCAGAGGATGAGCCCCATGAGACGGGTCAGGATGCGCATACCCGTCTGTCCCAGCCGCCGTTCCACCAGGCTCGCGGCGGCGAGTGTGAGGTACGAGATGTAGGCCGTGATGGCGATCGATACGTACAGCGCGACGGTCGTGACCAGGCTCCGGGAGCCGAGCGACAGCACCATCACCGTCGAAATGGCGCCGGGGCCGGCGAGCATCGGCACGCCCAGCGGCATGATGCCGATGTCTTCCTTCTGTATCCCCTCGGCCTTTTCGACGGCCGTCTCCCGCTGGGAGCTGCGGCGCGCCTGCACCATGTCGAGCGCGTTGAGCCCGATGAGCACGCCACCCGCGATCTTGAACGCCCCGATCGTGATGCCGAAGAGCTTGAAGATGAGCGCGCCACCGAGGCCGAAGGCCGTCAAGGTAATCGCCGCCGTCCATGCCCCCCGCCGGGCCAGCACCTTCCGGAACTCGGGTGTGTCCCGCTCGGTCATGGCCAGGAAGCTCGGCACCGTCGCGAAGGGATCGACGATGAAGAGCACCGAGGTCAGGACCAGCAGCAGGTCCTGGATCAGGTGACTGGCCGAGGCCATGGTGGCGCTCAAAACGCCGGCTCCGCCACGTGCACGGGATCGTCGAGGACCAGCGCCTGCAGGGACGCACCGGCGGGCACCTCTCGCCGGTCCTCGGGGATGATGAGCAGCGCGTCCGCTTTGGCCATGGAGGACAATACGCCGGAGCTCTGGGAGCCGGTGAGGTGCGCGCGGGGACGCCCGTCAGCGGCGTGCGGCTCCCGGGTCAAGGTCACCCGAAGAAAGTGCCGCAGCTCGGGGCCGAGGGACAGCGCTTCCGCGGTCACGACGGGAATGGTCCGGCGGAAGGGGAGCGCCTGGCCCGCCAGGCGCCTGATGGCCGGACGCGCAAAGAGCTCGAACGTCACGAGGGAGCTGACCGGATTCCCCGGCAGACCGATCCAGGGCACCCCTTGGAGTGAGCCGAAGTTCAGGGGGCCCCCAGGGCGAATCCGCACGCGCGAGAATTCGATCGCTCCACCGAGTGCCGTGATCGCTTCCCGGACCAGATCGTGGTCCCCCACGCTGACGCCCGCGGTGGTGATGATCAGATCGACGTCGGAGCCCGCGGCCAGGCGGGTTTTCACGGCATCGGTGGAGTCAGGCGCGATGCCGAGATCGAGGGGGATTCCCCCGGCGTCGCGTATCGCGGCGGAGAGCGCGTATGAGTTCGAGGACGCGATCTTCTCGCCGGCCAGGATCTCCGCCCGCCGGTCAAGGGCCACCACCTCGTCTCCGGTGGCGAGCAGCGCCACGCGCGGCGCCGGATGCACCAGGGGCTCGGCCTCTCCTACCGATGCGAGGACGCCGAGCCGCGCCGCGGTCAACTCCGTGCCCCGGGCGAGCGCCGTCGACCCTTTGGGCAGGTCTTCTCCCCGCTTCCGGACGTTCCGGCCCTGCTGCGGGGGGACCACGATCCGCACTGACCCGTCTCCCGCGGTGGTGTCCTCCTGCCGGATGACCGTGTCTGCGCCCGTGGGGACGGGAGCTCCGGTGAAGAGCCGCGTCGCCTCGCCCGGCCCTACGGTCCTGGTGGGGAACCGGCCGGCGGCCACGACTTCGATCACGCGCAGGGTCGCCCCGGCCTGGAGGTCGGCGCCACGTGCGGCATAGCCGTCCATGGCTGAGTTGTCCCAGGGCGGGACGTCGATGGACGCACGCACGTCCTCCGCCAGCACCAACCCGCGGCACTCGGTCAGGGGCCGCCGGCTCGGGACGAGCGGATGGACCCGTGAAAGAATGCGCCGGGCCGCTTCGTCCGCCGTCGTCATGGAGCGAGGATCCTGGCCTGGTCCCAGGCCAGGTTGCCCAGGGTCACGAGCCAGGAGGTGTCACTGAACCGAAAGACCGGGAAATCCGCGCGAAAGGATGCGTCGTCGGTCACCATCGCGATCCAATCCCGTGAGTTCGCTGACTCGGGCTTCCAGAGCGGCGGACCTGCGACGCGTCGCGAGACCTCGATCTTGGGGAGGTGCGCCGCGGTGAACCCCTCGCACAGCACGATGTCAGCGCCCGGCAAGTACTGCTCGGCCAGCGCGACGGGGTCGCCGGTCTCCACGGTCCGCTCGAACAGGACCCGTTCCCCGGGAGCTTCGAGGAGGACGCGCTCGGCGTGCCCCTCCTGAAAGTGGCGCCAGGTGTCCTTGCCTTCGGTATCGAGCTGCATCTGGTGGGTGGCGTGCTTGATGGTCATCACGCGGAACTTCCGGCGCCGGAGCTCCGCCGCCAGGGCCACGAGGAGGGTGGTCTTGCCGGCGTTCTGGCGTCCGATGATCGAGACTATCCGGGTGGCGGCCACGGGCGTTCCGCTCGCTCCACGTCCTCGGGGGTGTTGACGTTGAAGAACAGGCGCGCAGGGTCGCCGAAGGCCCGCACCCGCGCGAGGGGTAGTGTACCGACGCGCACGTCATCGTGGAAGGCGACGGCGCGGAAATCACCGGCGGCGATACGGCGCTCGATGGCCGGCCGGCACGCCTGGCCGTAGGCGGCACACAGCGGTTCAAGCCCGCGCGGGCCTCCACTCTCGGGTACGCAGGCGTCGACTCCCGCCAGCCCCGAGAGCAGCGCAGAGAGCAGGGGCTCGGTGACGAAGGGGAGGTCCCAGGCGACGCAGAGGACGGGAGCATCGGGGGCCGCGGCCAGGGCGGCGTGGATGCCGCCCAGGGCGCCGGCTCCGGTGATCACATCACGGACGAGAGGAAGCTCCGGGCGCCACTGGCCCGCGTCGGGGGCGTTGGCCACGAGGTACGGCAGAGTTCCGGTGACGGTGGTAAGGAGGTCGGCGACGTGGTCGAGCATCCTCCGGCCGCCGATTTCGATCAGGCCCTTGGGCCGGCCCCCGAGTCGTGAGGCCAGCCCTCCCGCCAGGATCGCCCCGGCGGCGGTCAGTAGCGCCTGCCTCGCTTATGCTCGAGCACGATGTCCAGCCCGACGGTCAGTCCGAGGTGGTGATAGATCTTGGTCTCGTGCGGTGCCTGGCCGAAGTCGTTGGCCGGCCCGATCAAGCGCTCGAGGGGGAGGATGGCGTCCTGAAGCTCCATGCGGAACTGATATCCCGGGCCGATGCCGGCGGTGAATCCGGCGCCGAACTGCAGCGTCCAGGACACGGTCTTGGGCGTGGTGTCGACCACCACGGCGCGGCTCACGACGATGGGCTGACCGGTGTTGGGATCGGTGCCGTTGGTCACGATGTCGCCCGATACCGAGAGGGTGCCGCCGGTGTAGGTGGTGATGCCCACTCCCGCGCGGAGGTACGGGCTGATCGTGTGGTGGGGGGACGCGCGGAAGGTGACGCCGCCGATGAAGGCGACCGCCGAAGCGGACGCGCCGGTGCCGCTGAAGGAATCGCAGAGCTGCTGGTTCTTGTTTTCGGTGTCGGGCTGGTAGGGCGCGCCTACGTTCCGGCAGCGGTCGTCGTATGAGAGACCGAGATAGTATATCTGGCCCTGGATACCGATGTGGGCGTTCGGGAAGTAGCTGACCGCCGCTCCCAGGAGCAAGCTGGACGACACGTCGCGGGCAAACGCGAGCGTGTCGGAAACGTTGCCGGAGTCCGTGGCGGTCTTGAACGTTTCGCACGTGGTGTAGTTCCCGCCGCCGCCGAGGAGCACGCAGAGGGGCTGCCGGGCGATGGACCAGAGCGAGTGCCCGGCATTCAGCCCGCCGTAGATCGAAACGACGAGGTTGGTCTGGTCACCCTCCTGTGCGTGGAGAGCCCGGGGGGCGGATACCAGCGCCAACGCGAACAGCACCGAACCAAGACGCTTCATCGGACCTCGAGTTGTTGGTGGTAAACGGCCAGACACTCGTCCATGACCATCGGAATCCCCGCGGCGGCGGCACGGGCTCGGGCCCCTTCGTCCACCACGCCCACCTGCAACCAGATCAACCGGGGGCGGATGGCGATCGCCTCATCTACCACGCCCCCCGCCAGGGCACTGCGCCGGAACACATCCACGATGTCGATCGTGTGCTCCCGTGCCGCGTCGTGCAGGGTGCGGTAACTGCGCTCACCCAGGATCCGGTCGTGGCCGGGGTTCACCGGAACGATCCGGTATCCGGCCTCCTGCAAGTACGTCGCGACCTCGTTCGAGGGGCGGACCGACTTCGGCGACAGCCCGACCACCGCGATGACCTTCGCTTCCCGGACTACGCGTTCGACGTCGGCCGCGGTCAACCGTCCGCCGTTTCCCCGAAGTATTCGGAATACAGCTGGGGGCCCTCCTGCACCCGGACCGAGTGCAGCCGGACCCCGGCGGGCAGTCCCCCCGAAATCCGCCCCCACAAATACACCGACAACGCCTCTCCGGTCGAGAGCCAGCCGCCAGGCCCGAATTCCCTGGCCCCCTCGTGGATGGTCTTCCCCTCGAACCGGTCCGTGATCTCCCGCTTGAGGAGGTCGTCGAGGTCGCCCAGGCGCACCACGCCGCCCTCCGACGGATGCAGCGCGCCGGAAACGGTCACGTGACACTGGTAGGTGTGGGAATGCAGGTGGGAGGCGCGTCCGAACTGCGTCTGGTTCTGCTCGGTGGTCCAGTCGGAACGCCGGATCTCATGGCCGGCGTGAAACTCCACGATCCGTGTCAACCGGACCAGGGGGTCGCTCAGAACTTCCACCCCAGACCGATGCTGATCCACGGGTGCGCGGTCCAGTTGTTGTCGGCGGCATCGAACGCAAGGATGGGCTTCCCGTCCGCCGCGTCCGGCTGCTTGAACTGGCTCGGATACGACAGCCGCCAGAATACCGCGCGGAAATCGGCGGACAGGCTCACGCGCCGGCCGAGGTAGTACTTGGTCCCGATGACAGGGGCGAACATGAACTTGGTGCCGAACGAATAGCCCGACGTATCCTGCCCGAGCTCCGAACCGATGGCGACGCCGAGCGAGGCGCCCAGGTACGGGGCCAGCCCGTGCCAGGTCTTGGGGCCCGTGATCGACATCTTCAGGGTGCCGTCGAAGAGCACGACGTCGCAGTCGATGAGCCCCGAGGTGTTGTTCTTCACCGCCACGAACGGGTTCACGATCCGCCGGGTGGTCTGGCCATACGCTCCGCCGAGCTCGATCGACGTACTGCCGAACGCCAGATCGTAGCGGACGCCCCAGGTCACGCCGTCGGAGATGCCCACCGGGACCCGCCCGCGCCCGCCGCCCAGATAGCCGGCATAGAACACCGGTCCGGACCCGAGCGGGGCGTCACGATAGGGCGAGTGCGCCGGATCGTAGCCGACTTGAGATACCAGACGGGCAGACGGGAAGACGGTTAGGGTCGCTAAGACCATCACCGTCGCTGCGAACAACTGCCCGTCTAACCGTCTCACCGTCTTCTTTTTCTTCATCTCTCCCTCAAGTCCTTGCCGGTCATGTCCGCCGGGCGTTCGACACCCAGCAGGTTGAGAATCGTGGGGCCCACGTCGCGGAGCGATCCGCCGGGCCGGAGCTCTCCGGTCAGCTCACCGTCCCCAACAATGACCAGGGGCACGGGGTTGGTCGTGTGCGCGGTGTGAGGCCCGCCGGTGCCCGGGTCGATCATCATCTCGCAATTGCCATGGTCCGCGGTGATCAGGAGCGTGGCGCCGGCCGTGTCGGCGGCGGCGAGCACGCGGGCGAGGCAGCGGTCGACCGTCTCCACCGCTTTCAGGCCGGCCGGTAGTACCCCGGTATGGCCCACCATGTCCCCGTTGGCATAGTTGCAGAGAATGAAGTCGTGATGCCCCTTCTTGATCGCGGCGCACAGGACGTCGGTCACCCCGGAGGCGCTCATCTCCGGTGCCAGGTCGTACGTGGCCACCTTCTGGGAGGGCACCAGCAGGCGCTCTTCATTCTTGAAGGGGGTCTCCACGCCGCCGTTGAAGAAGTACGTCACGTGGGCGTACTTCTCGGTCTCCGCCGTACGGAACATGGTCTTCCCGTGGTCGGCCAGGACCTGGGCCACGATGTTCCGCAGCACCATCGGCCCGTAGGCCATGGGGAAGGGGAAGGTCTCGTCGTACTGGGTCATCGTCACCAGGTCGAGGGCAGGGCGTTTCGACACGTCGAATCCGTCGAACCCGGGCAACATGAGGGCCCGGACGATCTGCCGCATCCGGTCCGCGCGGAAGTTGAAGCAGAAAATCCCGTCTCCCGCCCTGATCCGGGGGCCGCCCGCGATCACCCGCGGCTTGATGAATTCGTCCGTTTCGCCGGCGGCGTACGCCGCCTGAATGGCGGCCACGGGGTTTGAGGCCGGCGCGCCGATACCGTTGATCATGGCGTCGTACGCGAGCTTGGTCCGGTCCCAGCGCTTGTCGCGGTCCATCGCGTAGTACCGTCCGACGACATCCGAAACCACGGCGCGCCCACGGTACTGCTGCAACTCCCCCACCAGCTTTTCCATGAACCCGAGCGCCGACTGGGGGCCGGTGTCGCGGCCATCGGTCCAGGCGTGGACGGCGACGGGGAGGCCGGCGCGATGGCCCAGCTCCACCCCGGCCAGGAGGTGTGTGTCGAGGGCGTGCACGCCGCCGGTGCCGAGCAGGCCCATGACGTGCAGGGTGCCGCCGCGCCGCTTGACGGTCTCCGTGAGCGCGACGAGCTCGGGGATCTTGAAGAATTCACCGGACGCGATGCTCTGCGAGATCCGGACGATGTCCTGCGGGACGACGCGCCCCGCGCCGAGGTTCAGATGGCCGACTTCGCTGTTGCCCATCTGTCCTTCCGGGAGTCCGACGGCCAGACCGGAGGCGTCGAGCAGCGTGCGCGGCGCGCGGTCCCACAGCTGATGCCAGACGGGGTTATCGGCGAGCTCGATGGCGTTGCCGTCCCGGCCGGGGCGAAAGCCCCAGCCGTCGAGCACGATCAGGACGACCGGGGTGCGGCCAGTGTGCGGTGTCGCCATATTCAGGGAAATGCAATCTAGTCGTGGCCCAAGAGCCCTACCAGTTGCACTTGCCCTCTCCCTGCTGGGAGTCTGGGCGCACCCGCTCGGCGCGCAGACCCGGTACCAGGTAAGCACCGCGGGCACATGGATCCGCGACTCCGCCGGAGGCAAGCGGCTCGCCCAGCTCACCAAGGGCACCCTGGTGGATGCGGGGCCCGCCGTCGGGCCCTGGCTGCCGGTGACCCTCGAAGGCTGGATCTGGGGGAAGTCGGTAGGCCCCGGCGCGCAGGGCGTGAACGACCTCATCGTCACCAACCCGGCGGGGGAGAACCTCCGCGACCGCGCGAAGGGCTCGGTCGAGGCGCAGCTGCCCCATGGATTCGCGCTTCAGCGGATGGACTCGGGGCGTGCCTGGATTCATGTCCGCCGCACCGGTTGGGTGTCGGCATCGCTCATGACCTCGATCGGCCAGGTCTCGAGCACGGTGAGCGCCGCGCCTCCGGCGGACAGCGCCAAGCCTTCCCCTTCGCTGCCGCCGGCGCCCCCCCCGGGTCCCCTCGATACGTCGGGATTCTCGACCGCCGTGCCGCGCCAGCGGGCGGACCTGTACGGCGCCCCCGGCGGCGCGGTGACGGGTGCGATCGGGGCCCCCACACCCCTCAAAGTGCTCGCGCATTCAGGTGAGTGGACGCGGGTGCAGCTGGATGCCTGGGTGAAGACCGCCGACCTCGCGTCGGCGCCGACAGGAGTGCTCGAGGGGGTCAGCGCCGCCGAGCTGCGGGCCGACCCGTCCAAGTACGCGGGACAGGTGGTGCGGTGGCGGCTGCAGTTCGTCGCGATCGAAACCGCGGACGACCTGCGGCCCGACATCCCCGACGGCTCGACCTATCTCCTGGCCCGGGGGCCCGCCCCGGAACGCGGGTTCGTCTACGTGATCGTTCCCGACAGCAAGAAAGCGGCGGTGGCCGCTCTGACGCCGCTCACCGACCTCGAAGTCACCGCGACGGTCCGGGTGAGCAAGAGCCATTTCATCGGCAATCCGATTGTGGACCTGCTCTCGTTCGAGGCGGCACGATGAACGACATCCTGAAGGAGCGGCTGCTGCGCAAGCTCGAGACCCTGCCGGAGGAGAAGGCCTACCAGGTGCTCGACTACATCGAATTCCTGGAGTCGAAATACGCGGAGCGGCCGGCCGGGGCGCCGGCATTCCAGAAGGTGGCGGAGACCCTGGAGGACACGATGCGTGCCGGGCGGGTGCCGATCACCGTCATCAAGGGCACCATGGATGCCGTGGGAAAGGCCGGGCGGTTCCTGGACGGACTGGCGGCGGCGGGGCGGGCTGCGGTCAACGAAGTCCGCCGGAATCCGGACAAGAAGGAGATAGAAAAGAAGGCGGAGCCACCCGTTGAGGAAGGTGGTCAGCCGAAGTAACTTCCAAGATGGGAACCTTCCGCCAGACCACCGCCCTCACCTTCGACGACGTCCTCCTCGCGCCGCGGCATTCCACGGTGCACCCCCGGAACGTCGATACGAAAACCCGCTTCACGCGGTCCATCCCCCTCAACATTCCGCTCGTCGCCGCCGCCATGGACACCGTGACCGAATCGGCCATGGCCATCGCGATGGCGCGCGCCGGCGGGATCGGGGTGATCCACAAGAACATGCCCATCGCGCGGCAGGCCGCCGAGGTGGACCGGGTGAAGCGGTCGGAGTCGGGGATGATCCTGAATCCCATCACCCTGGGCCCCGACCGGCCCCTGCGCGAAGCTCTGAAGATGATGGAGCGGTTCCGGATTTCGGGCGTGCCGATCGTGGACTCGGCGGGCAAACTGGTCGGGATCATCACCAACCGGGATCTCCAGTTCGAGCGCCAGCTCGACCGTCCCCTCAGGGACGCGATGACCAAGGACAACCTGGTCACGGCACCGGTGGGCACGACCCTGGAAGAAGCGGAGCGCCTGCTCGGCAAGCACCGCATCGAGAAACTTCCGGTGGTGGACAAGGACGGTGTGTTGAAGGGCCTGATCACCATCAAGGACATCTTCAAGCGCAAGGAGCACCCGGACGCCAACAAGGACCAGCATGGCCGGCTCCGGGTGGCGGCGGCGGTGGGCGGAACACCGGAAGCCAAGGCCAGAGCGCAGGCACTCCTCGACGCCGGGTGCGACGTGATCGTGGTCGACTCCGCGCACGGGCATTCGCAGGGAGTGCTCGACACCGTCCAGCTCCTGCGGCAGTCGTTCCCCGACGCCCAGCTCATCGCGGGGAACGTCGCGTCCGCCGCCGGTGCCAAGGCCCTGGCGGAGCGCGGCGTCGATGCCGTGAAGGTCGGCGTCGGCCCCGGGTCCATCTGTACCACGCGCGTGGTCACGGGCGTTGGCGTTCCGCAGATCACGGCGATTCTCGACGCCCTGTCCGGCGCGGGAGACATCCCGGTGATCGCCGACGGCGGCGTGAAGTACTCCGGGGACATCGTGAAAGCCCTGGCGGCGGGAGCGTCGAGCGTCATGATGGGATCGATGCTGGCCGGCACCGAAGAGAGCCCGGGGGAGTCGTTCCTGCTGGAAGGCCGCCGTTTCAAGGTTATCCGCGGGATGGGCTCGCTTTCGGCCATGGAGGAGGGATCCGCGGACCGCTACTTCCAGGAGGGCGAGGTCTCGCCCACCAAGCTGGTTCCCGAGGGCATCGAAGGCCGGGTGCCGTACAAGGGACCCGTGGCGGACGTGATCTTCCAGATGGTCGGGGGACTCCGGAGCGGCATGGGGTACTGCGGGGTGTGCGACATCCAGGCACTGCGTACCGAGACCGAGTTCCTGACCATCACGTCCGCGGGACTGCGCGAATCGCACCCGCACGACGTCGTCATCACGCGCGAAGCACCGAATTACAGCCTCTAGTCGCCGCTGGACTGCTTGACACCCCCGGGCCCGGGGCCTATTCTGGCGCCCGGCTCGCCTGTCTGCCGTCGTTTCGTAAGTCTCATCCCAAATGAGGGACTATGGACCTGTTCCGACGGAAAAGCGTCACGGCTTTGCAGGCCGAAGCCGAGACCGATCACTCGCTGAAGCGCGCCCTGGGGGCGCTGAACCTCACGGCGCTCGGCATCGGCGCGATCATCGGCACCGGCATCTTCGTGCTCACCGGCACGGTGGCGGCGGTGAACGCCGGACCCGCCGTGGTGCTGTCGTTCACGATCGCCGGCGTGGCGTCGATCTTCGCGGCACTCTGTTACTCCGAATTTGCGTCCCTCGTGCCCATGGCGGGCAGTGCCTACACCTACGGCTATGCCACGCTGGGTGAGCTGTTCGCCTGGATCATCGGCTGGGACCTGGTGCTCGAGTACGCACTGGGTGCCGTGACCGTCGCGATCGGGTGGTCCGGCTACGTCGTGAGCTTTCTGAAGGACATCGGTATCGTCGTGCCGGCGCAGCTGTCCGCGGCCAGCGGGACCGACGTCGTGACGGCGAGTGGCGCCCACGTCACCGCGATTTTCAACCTCCCCGCGATCATCATCATCGCCCTGGTCACCTGGCTCCTGGTTGTGGGGATCAAGGAATCCGCGAACTTCAACAACATCATCGTGCTGGTGAAGGTCGCGGTGGTCCTGCTCTTCATCGTGTTCGCGGTGCACGCCATCAATCCCGCCAACTGGCATCCCTTCATGCCTCCCGCCGCCGACACCACGGGCCAGCACTTCGGCTGGTCGGGCGTCATGGCCGGGGCGGGGGTGGTGTTCTTCGCCTACATCGGGTTCGACGCGGTCAGTACGGCGGCCCAGGAGGCCAAGAACCCGCAACGCGACATGCCGATCGGCATCATCGCGTCGCTCCTCATCTGCACCGTGCTCTACATCATCGTGTCCGGGATCGCGACCGGCGTGATGAGCTACACCGAGCTGAACGTCCCCGACCCGATCGCGGTCGTCGCCGACCGCGCCGGCCTGGGCTGGATGTCCACGCTGATCAAGCTGGGCGCCATCGCGGGTCTCTCGTCCGTGATCTTGGTCATGTTGCTGGGCCAGTCCCGCGTGTTCTGGAGCATGTCCAAGGACGGCCTGCTGCCCCAATTCGTGAACAAGATCCATCCCAAGTACCAGACGCCGTACATCACGTCGATCATCACGGGTATCGCGGTGGCGGTATTCTCCGCCATCCTGACGGTCCGTGAGGCGGCGAGTCTGGTGTCGATCGGCACCCTGCTGGCGTTCGTGATCGTGTCCATCGGTGTCATGGTGCTCCGCGTCCGCGAGCCGAACCTGCAGCGGCACTTCAAGACTCCGGCGGTATTCCTCGTTGCGCCGCTGGGGGCCCTCTCGGCCCTGTATTTGATGATCTCGCTGCCGATGACGACCTGGATCCGGCTCGTGGTCTGGTTCGGCATCGGGATCGTGATCTATTTCGCGTACAGCAACAGTCATTCGAAGTTGAGGAAAACCAGCAACTGACGGCGTAGGGGAACACCGTGGGGGGAAGGCGTACGGGAGGACCGTACGATTTCCCCCCACGTCTTTCCCAGACGTTTTTCCCTTACGCCTCCCCCATACGTATTCTTCTTCCATGACGCCGATCCCCATTCCCCCCGAGCGAGCCGCGGCCGCCAGAAGCATGGTCGCCCTCTTCTCTCCGAATACCCGCATCGTCCTGACGACGCACGTCAATTCGGACGGGGACGGACTCGGGAGTGAGGTGGGCCTCTGGCATCTCCTCCATCAGCGCGGCTGCCTGGTCTCGATCGCCAACCCCACGCCCATCCCGGACCGCCTCCGGTTCCTCGTGCCCGAGGGCGCGGACGCGACCGCACACGCGGCGAAGGCGATCGCCAAGGCGAACGCGGTCGTGGTGCTCGATATCTCGGACCTGGGACGACTGGGGGACCTGGGGCCGGCGGTCCGCGAGGCGGGTGTCCCCGTCGCCTGCGTCGATCATCACGTCAGCCCGGGCTCTCTCCCCGACGGTCCCCGGCTGGTCGCGCCCGAAGCGACGGCCACCGCGGAGCTCGTCTACGATCTCGCGGCGGCGCTGGGGTGGGAAATCCCGACCGAGGCCGCGCGGGCCCTCTACGTCGGACTCCTGACCGACACCGGCGGATTCCGGTTCTCGAACACCACACCCCGCTGTCTCCAGGTGGCCAGCGCACTGCTGGCGCGAGGGCTGGACCCGGAGTCGATCTATGAGCAGGTCTATGCGAGCGCGCCCGAGGGCCGCGTGCGGCTCCTCGCGGACGTGCTGTCGACTCTTGTGGTGGAGCGGGAGTCGGGGCTGGCGTGGGTCACCGTCCCTCCCGGGGCGATCGAGAAGCACGGCGCCACCGCGGACGACCTCGACGGCATCGTGGAGCATCCCCGGTCCATCGCCGGGGTACGACTGGCGTTGCTCTTCCGGCAGATCGCCGGGGGCAAGGTGAAGGTTTCATTTCGCTCCATGGGGAGCGTGGATGTCGCGCAGCTGGCACATCAATTCGGCGGCGGAGGTCACGCCAAGGCCTCGGGCGCGTCGGTGGACGGGCCTTTGGCGGATGCCCAGACCCGGGTCCTCGAGGCCGCCCGCCACTACCTCAACGGACGCTGACAGCGTCCGGCTCACCCCGTCCGTATGTTCTTGACCATGAGACTCGTCACATCCTGCATCATCGCGCTGACGGTCACGGCCGTCGCCGGCTCCGCGGCC